>Ga0308163_10000319_pt1 | contig 106261 bp, 91 predicted proteins | sample PhyTR1_FD_201037 | JGI IMG/M metagenome (GOLD analysis project Ga0308163, IMG submission 201037) | Phyllosphere microbial communities from UC Gill Tract Community Farm, Albany, California, United States - DLSLT.R1 | ecosystem: Host-associated > Plants > Phyllosphere > Unclassified | place... | reverse complement strand
AAGTGAAACGCCGTAGCGCCGATGGTAGTGTGGGGTCTCCCCATGTGAGAGTAGGGAACTGCCAGGCATCAATAAAGAAGAACCCCGGTCCGCAAGGTCCGGGGTTTTTTGCTTTTGCTATTGTGTAAAATCTCAGACTCCCTCCTGTCAAACTAATCCCCAATCGACCCACATATACGGTAAACTATCGCAGAAATTGCATCAGGATAGCGTCTATGAACCATAACCTTAAGCCCTGGAATACCTTTGGTATTCAACGAATTGCCGATAACATCGTACGTGCCGACAATGCTCACCAACTCCTTGATGCGTGGAACACGGCGACTGAAAATCATCAACCCGTTCTGATTCTGGGTGAGGGAAGTAACGTTCTCTTTCTTGAAGATTTTGCCGGTACAGTCATTATTAACCGGATTAAGGGCATTGAGGTTAGTGAAACGGAAGAAAGCTGGCACCTGCGTGTAGGCGCGGGCGAAAACTGGCATAAACTGGTGCAATTTACGCTTGAAAATGGGATGGCTGGCCTGGAAAATCTGGCGCTGATCCCGGGCTGTGTAGGTTCATCCCCCATTCAGAATATCGGTGCTTATGGCATTGAACTTAAACATGTTTGTGACTATGTCGACTGCATCGAACTGGCAACCGGCAAAGCGAGTCGCCTGACTGCTGAACAATGCCGCTTTGGTTACCGGGACAGTATTTTCAAACATGAATATCAGGATCGTTATGTCATCGTGTCCGTGGGTCTGCGCCTCGCAAAACGTTGGCAGCCAGTATTAACTTACGGTGATTTGACCCAGCTTGATCCGCTAAATGTTACTGCGCGTGAAGTTTTTGACGCCGTATGTCATATGCGAATGACGAAACTTCCCGATCCTAAAGTGAATGGAAATGCCGGTAGTTTCTTCAAAAACCCCGTTATCAGCCGCGAAACGGCAGCAAAATTGCTCGGAGAATGGCCTAACGCGCCCTATTATCCGCAAGCAGATGGTGACGTGAAGCTCGCCGCTGGCTGGCTCATCGATCAATGCCAGCTCAAAGGTTCAGTAAAAGGTGGTGCTGCGGTGCATCGCCAGCAGGCGTTGGTACTGATTAATGAAAATAATGCGACCAGCGAAGATGTCGTCGCTCTGGCCCATCATGTTCGCCAATGCGTTGGCGATAAATTCGGTGTCTGGCTTGAGCCAGAGGTCCGTTTTATCGGGCGTACTGGTGAAGTGAATGCCGTGGAGACGATTGCGTGAGAGATAATACCGTTCCATTAACATTGATCAGCATTCTTGCTGATGGTGAATTTCACTCGGGCGAGCAATTGGGCGAGCGCCTGGGCATGAGTCGTGCGGCGATCAATAAGCACATTCAGACCCTACGCGACTGGGGTGTTGATGTTTTCACGGTACCCGGGAAAGGCTACAGTTTGCCGGAACCTATTCAGCTACTGAATGAAGACATCATTCGCAGGCAATTGAAGCAGGGAAAAGTGACCGTTCTGCCCGTTATTGATTCTACAAATCAGTATTTACTAGAACGTATCAATGAACTGAACTCCGGTGACAGCTGCGTTGCTGAGTACCAGCAGGCTGGTCGCGGGCGTCGAGGACGTAAGTGGTTCTCACCGTTTGGCGCAAATCTTTATCTCTCAATGTTCTGGCGCCTTGAGCAAGGTCCGGCTGCCGCCATCGGTTTAAGTTTGGTGATCGGTATTGTGATTGCCGAAGTGCTTCACGACCTGGGCGCTGATAAAGTCCGCGTAAAATGGCCTAACGATCTCTATCTGAATGATCGAAAACTTGCAGGTATTTTGGTCGAAATGACGGGGAAAACCGGCGATGCCGCGCAGATCGTGATCGGTGCGGGTCTCAATATGGTTATGCGTAATGTGCAGACAGATGTGGTCAATCAGGGATGGATTACGCTGCAGGAAGCGGGCGTGACTATAGATCGTAATACCCTCGCTGTTCGCCTCATTAAAGAATTACGTGAAGCGCTAACTCTCTTTGAGCAAGAAGGGCTATCACCGTTCCTGGGTCGATGGGAAAAACTGGATAACTTTATCCACCGGCCGGTGAAGCTGATTATTGGTGATAAAGAAATCTTTGGCACCTCACGTGGTATCAATGCTCAAGGTGCTCTCCTGCTTGAACAGGAGGGTATTGTGAAGCCGTGGGTTGGTGGCGAAATTTCACTGCGAAGCGCAGAATAACTTAAGGGAGCCTACGGCTCCCTTTTTTGTTTGCACATATATTCAGCCCCCCTAAAGTAGTAGGCCTCGAAAGAATATTAGTAAGAATAAGGAGTTAACGAAAATCGGTAAAAACTAACGGTGAAAAATTATTTCTAAATATTTCACAGAGTAACTTTTTATTATATCAACAATCACTGTGAGTAGATATTAAATCTAGATAACCATTTTAAAACGCTATTTAAATCCGGCTTTGTGCGTTTTAAATAAAATTTAAGCCCATGAATTCCTTTTAGTTCAGTCATTAAGCGCACCGTGTTTTTTTCGATCAAAAACAGTTAGCATGTGTCGAGTCGATGTTTACTGTTAAGTCGTAAATAAACAATCCGGCCTTAAAACCATAATTTAAACATGCCAATAATAAGCGTTCAGTTAACTCTGCAACGTAACTGTATACCTACACCTGAATAAAACTCGTCTGTCGATCGTAAATGGCCACGTGAGTCAAACTGTGGTGTGTACATTATTTATTTGTAAATCATGAGTATAACTATGAATCATTATGATGATTTGCAGCGATTTAAGGACAAAACGCGCAATCAGGCGCTCGATTTCAAAGACTTCTCCGGACAAAATCAGGTGAGCGAGCAAGGAAGTTGGGCCATTCTTAATCAACTTCTTCCTGCAACGGCAACGAATGCCCTTGCCGCCGGAGGACATGTTTCTTTACCCGTTCCGCAACCTGTCACTCCAGAGGCGTTTGCACTGACGGAAGCTGCCTTCATGCCCGATAGGGTTGTGATTGAGACGGTGTCTCATGATGCCCCTTCAATATTAAATGACGTTGCCGAACAGCTTGCCGCAACGCCTGACACTGTCTCTGCTGCACCTGCACCTGCACCCGAATCGGTTCGCGCCGTTATGCCTGCTCCGGCTGAGGTGAACTTTTCGCGTCTGTTCGCTCCTGCAACCAACACCCCGAAGCCCACTGCTGAAAAAAATCAGCCCCTGAACTCTCTGCTGGAAAGGATCGCCACATGCCGTTAGTTTGCATTTGTTCGCCAAAAGGCGGCGTGGGTAAGACCACCATGACCGCAAATCTGGCTTATGCGCTCGCGCGCTCGGGGAGCAAGGTTTTAGCACTGGATTTCGATGTGCAGAATGCGCTGCGCCTGCACTTTGGCGTGCCGCTTTCCGACACCCGTGGCTATGTTGCTCGAGCAGCGGAATCCTCCGACTGGAGCCAGTTTGTGCTCACAGCCGGTGGAAACTTGTTTGTGTTGCCGTATGGCGATGCCACCGAACCGCAACGCATGGCGTTTGAAGAACGACTCACACATGATGAGCATTTCCTCACGCGCGGTTTAAGCACCCTTTTGAATTATCCCGGGCTGATTATTATTGCCGATTTCCCTCCGGGGCCATCGCCGGCCTTAAAAGCGATGTCGCGCCTCGCGGATCTGCACTTGATTACGCTGATGGCAGACACCGCTTCACTCTCCTTGTTGCCGCAAATTGAAAATCAACGCCTGACGGGCGGCGCGCTCAATCATAAAGCCGGACACTATTTTATCCTCAATCAAAGCGACAACCGCCGCCAGATCAGTCGTGATGTGACAGCCTTTGTCGAAAATAAACTTGGCGACAAATTGTTGGGCGTTGTGCACCGCGATGAAAGCGTTGGCGAAGCAAATGCCTCCCAACAGTCCGTATTTGACTTCAGTCCGGCATCCGCCGCGGCCTTCGACATTGAGCTTATTGCCAAAAAGGTCGCGGGTATTCTTGGAGTGAAAGTGGGTGACGGTACTGTTCACACCCTTCCGCGTCATTCAGGGTTCTAAACTCAGGCAGAGCAACCTATGAGAAAGTTTCTATTTATTTTGCTGGCCTTAGCAATGATTCCTGTTGCCTTGCTCATCATCATCACGCCGATGGACAGCCAGAAACAATATATCTTTGGCTTTATTAGTATTGGCCTTCTGTTTTTAATGGGCTTTAGCAAAAGACGCAGTATTTCCGTGATTATGGTGGTGATGTCATTATTGATGTCGACCCGCTATATGTATTTCCGCCTGACGCAAACCCTGCATTTTAATTCTGAGATTGAAACAATACTCGGCATGGGGTTATTTCTGGCGGAAGTCTACGTCTGGGTGCTTTTACTGCTCAACTATCTGCAAACCGTCTGGCCGCTGAAGCGTGAAATTGTCCCACTGCCCGACGACATGTCGAAATGGCCGACCGTTGACGTCTACATTCCTACCTATAACGAATCGCTGGACGTAGTGCGTGATACGGTGCTGGCCGCGCAGTGTATCGACTACCCGCGCGACAAAATGAAGATCTACCTGCTTGATGACGGAAAGCGCCGTGAGTTTGCGGTCTTCGCGGCAGACGTTGGCGTGGGTTATATCACCCGTAACGACAACTCCCACGCCAAAGCAGGCAACCTGAACCATGCGATGAAGCTGACGCAGGGCGAGCTGATCACGGTATTTGACTGTGACCACGTTGCCACGCGTATTTTCCTGCAAGCCACCGTGGGCGGGTTCCTGAAAGATCCCAAGCTGGCACTGGTGCAAACACCGCACTATTTCTATTCGCCGGATCCGTTCGAACGCAACCTCTCCGTCGGGCGCAATATCCCGAATGAAGGGACGCTGTTCTACGGCCCGATTCAGCAGGGCAATGACAACTGGAACGCCACGTTCTTCTGCGGCTCCTGTGCGGTTATCCGCCGTAGCGCATTGGAAGAGATCGGCGGCTTCGCCGTGGAAACCGTCACCGAAGATGCGCACACCGCGTTGAAAATGCAGCGACTCGGCTGGAAATCCGCCTTCCTTGATATGCCCCTGGCCGCGGGTCTTGCTACCGAACGTCTGGTTCTGCACGTCATCCAGCGTACCCGCTGGGCGCGCGGCATGACGCAAATTTTCCGTCTGGATAACCCGCTGTTAGGCCGTGGGCTAACGATTCAGCAGCGTCTGTGCTACCTCAGCGCCATGCTCTATTATCAGTTCGCACTGCCGCGTATCGCGTTCTTAACCGCGCCGCTGGCCTATCTGCTGTTTAACCTCAACATCATTCACTCGTCGGCAGGCCTGGTGTTTGCCTATGCGCTGCCGCACCTGTTCCTGGCGATTTACCTCAACTCGCGAATGAACGGCCGCTATCGCTACAGCTTCTGGGGCGAAATCTACGATCTGGTGCTGGCATTCCACCTGGTATTGCCAACCGCCGTGACCATGATTTTCCCTAAGCGTGGCAAGTTCAACGTGACGGATAAAGGGGCGCTGCTTAACGTTGGCTACTTTGATTTCCGGGTTGTACGCCCGCATCTGGTCATTGCCATTCTGCTGGCTATCGGCGTGATCGCCGGTATTGTTCGCGCATGTGCCCACGACTACTACGGCGTCGATCCCAGCGTTATCGCGCTCAATGTCGGTTGGGGGCTTTACAGCCTGATCTTCCTGCTGGCGGCGATTGCCGTCGCCCGTGAAACGCGCCAGACACGCAAAACTATTCGTATCGACGTCAAAATCCCGGTGCTGATTCACTACGCCAGTGGAATTTCTTCCCGTAGCCAGACGGCGGATTTATCGATGGGCGGTTGCCGTATCGAGTTGCCGGATGAACGCCATCTGACGGATGAAATCGAAGAAGTGGAACTCCTGCTGCAATCGGGTGCGATCAGTATTCCGGTGAAAGTGGTCGCCACAGACGAAGAGTATATCCGCCTGATGTTTGAAGATATTCCGCTGGCGCGCCGCCGTGAACTGGTGCGCGTGGTGTTGGCTCGCGCTGATGCGTGGATCCAGCCGCCAAAACCGCAGGACAATCCGTTCCGTTCGTTGCTGACCATCGTGCGCTGCGTATTTGATCTCTTCTGGCTGACGTGGAAAACGCGCCGGGAGAACCGCCGTGCGCAAGCGCAAGCGCAGGTGCAGGAGGACGGCAACGCATGAAGCATCTGACAAAACTGACTTTGCTGGCGGCGTCCTTATTTGCGCTGCCGCTGCATGGCGAAGAAACCTCTGTTGAGGCGCTCTTGCCGGTAGAAATGCCCGCACCGACCGCGCCAGTGCTGGCGAATTTTGTGCCGTCCACGGTAAACAGTATCAGCGTGGCGCAGATGGGCCAGCCGCAGGGCCTGGTGCTCAGCGGCGGCCAGTTACAGGGCGGGATGAACTTCACTCTGCCGGTCGATCAGGTCATCACTAACGCGCAGTTGTCGCTAAACCTGAAAGTCTCTCCGGCAATGGCAACGCGCAACGCCACTATGCAGCTGATGCTGAACGGCCAGCCGCTCGGCACCGTGCCGCTGGGTGCGGCGGACAGCGATGAGTCTCGCTTCCAGCTCGATATCCCCGCTGCGCTGTTGGTATCCAGCAACAACCTGAGCTTTAAGATTAACGATGGCGATGCGATGCAGTGCCAGCGCGATCTGTCGGAAAAATACCGCGTCACCATCCTGCCGGATTCACGCTTTGATTTGGAAGGCCAGCAGCTCGATATCGGCGCGGATCTCAGCCATTTCCCGCGCCCGTTCTTTGATTCGATGCAGATGACGCCCGCCACCATTGCTTTCGCATTTGGGCCAACGCTCAGCAGCGATACGCTCGGTGCAGCGGCATCGATCTCCTCCTGGCTCGGCATTCAGGCGGATTATCGCGGCGTCTCATTTGCCGCGCTGCACGACACGCTGCCAGAGAAAAACGGCATTCTGATCGGCCATCCAGGCGAGAAAATTGGGGGTCTGACGCTGCCGCAGTCTTCTCAGCCGATGCTGCAGATTATCGATAACCCGGCGAACCCGGTTTATAAACTGCTGCTGATCGTCGGTAACGACGAAGCCGCGCTGCGCACCGCCGCATGGCGACTGACGCGGGGCAACTTCACGCAGCAAACTGCCAGCATGACGATCCCCACGCAGACGATCCCGGCCAGCAAACCTTACGACGCGCCGCGCTGGATCCCAACCGATCGTCCGGTGAAACTCTCTGAGCTGATCCGCAAGGATCAAAGCCTGACCGTCACCGGGATCTGGCATGCGCCGTTGCGCGTGGCATTTCGCGCGGCACCGGATCTGTTCCTGTGGGATGGCGAAACCATTCCGCTGCATATCGGCTACCGTTTCCCGACCGAAAGCTGGATTGATGAGAACAAGTCCTGGCTCAGCATGACCCTGAACGACACGTTCCTGCACAACCTGCCGGTCAACAAGCAGGGCGCGCTGGAAACGCTGTGGCATAAAGTTGGGGGCGACGCGCGGCAGGAGAAATTCGACATGCCGCTGGAGCCGTACATGATTTACGGTGACAACCAGCTGTCGCTCTATTTCAACATCACGGCGAAAGAGAATGCGCCGTGTAGCGTGCTGATGAACAACAACATCAAGAGCCGTATCGATGAAGATTCGTGGATCGATCTGAGCCACACGCGTCACTTCTCGCTCTTGCCGAATCTTTCCTATTTTGTCGGGGCATCCTTCCCGTTCACGCGTCTGGCCGACTATTCACAGACCGTTTTGCTGTTGCCTGAGCAGCCGACTGAAACGCAAATCGCCACGCTGCTGGATATGGCGGCGCGTTCCGGTAATGCCACCGGCACGGCGCTGTACAACAACCGCGTGGTGTTCGGCGTGCCGACGGCGGGTGGTAACCTCGAGCTGCTGCGCACGCGCGATGTTCTGGCGGTCAGCGGCATGGCGCAGCATGACTTCAACCAGGCGCTGTTGAGCGGTTCACCGTTTACCTCCCATGACAACACGCTGGGCGTTCGCACCCCGTCAACGTGGCAAAAACTGCAACGCTGGCTGGCGGGCGACTGGACTTCCGATGGCGTCGAAGCCGACCGTTATTTCTCCTCGAATGAAGCGTGGCGCGGGTTTGTCAGCTTCCGTTCCCCATGGAGCAGCGATCGTCTGGTGGTGATGGCGCTCGGCAGTAACGACGAGCAGTTAGCCCGTCTGCATAACGATCTCACCTCTGCGCGCATCAACGCCGGGATTCGCGGTGACGCGGCCATTATCACCAACGAAAACGGCGTACGCAGCTTCCGCGTGGGGTCGCAGTTCCCGAGCGGCGAAATGCCGACCCAGATGATGATTGTCTGGTACGCCAACCAGCACTCGGCGCTGCTGGCGGTTCTGGGACTGATCATGAGTACGCTTTGCGGTCTGGGGCTGTATGCCTGGCTGAAAAAGCGCGCGCGTAAGCGTTTGAATCCGGAGACGGGAAAGTGAAAAAAATAACCATTAAATCGGCCATCTGTCTCTCCGGCGTGCTGGCATTTGGATCGTCGGCTTATGCGGCGCAAAACGAGGCGGCGCTAAAAGCGTTATTCGACCAGGCCAACTACTGGCATGAAAAATCCCATGACGACCTGGCGAGCGAATCGCTCAAAAAGGTGTTGATGGTTGATGCCAACAACACCCAGGCGCTGTATCTGATGGCGCTGTGGGCGCAGCAAAACGGTGATTTGCAGAGCGCGGCGCAGTGGCGTGCACGGCTGGCAAAAGTCTCGCCGGACGATGCGGGTTTGCAATCGCTGGATAATGCCAAACAGTTAACGCAAGTCCCGCAGGGCACGTTGACCCTGGCGCGTCAGCAGGCGCGGAGCGGCAATATTCCCGCCGCGCTGGCGACCTGGAAAACGCTGTTCAGCGGTGACACGCCGCCTGCGAGTCTGGCGCCCGAGTATTACCAGACCATGGGCAGCGATAAATCGCTCTATCCGCAGGCGCTCGCGGAATTACAGCGCTTTGCGGCGCAAAACCCGCAAGACAACGCCGCGCGCGTGGCGCTGGGCAAAATGCTGACCTGGCAGGAAAGCACGCGCCGCGACGGCATTATCCAGTTACAACAAATGGCGAGTGGCAGTAAAGACGCGGATGCAGGCTTGCGCCAGGCGCTGCTGTGGCTGGGACCTAAAGCGGGTGACGAGCCGTTTTACGACACCTGGCTGCAGCGCCATCCACAGGACAGCGAAGTGCAGGCGTACTATCGCAAAAATATCGGCGGTGCCGCGAAAGGCGAAGGCTATACCGCGTTGAACAGCGGCAATACCGACGCGGCAAAACGTCAGTTTGAGCAGGTGCTGCAAACCAACCCGCAGGACGCCGACGCGCTGGCGGGAATGGGGTATATCGCGCAGCGCAGCGGTGACTATCAGGCGGCCGCGCAATATCTTGGTCGCGCCGCCAGCCAGGGCGGGGACGCCTCAACGGAGCGCCAAACGCAGGCCGACGACGCCGCATTTTACGGGCAACTCGCCCAGGCGCAGCAGGCCCTGAAAGAGGGCAACGTCAGCCAGGCGCTGGCACTCTCTGCGCCGCTGGTGCAGCAAAGTGGCGAACGTGGAACGGCGGCCAAACTGTTCCGCGCCGACGTGCTGCGTCACAACAAAGACTATCCGCAAGCCGAACAGACGCTGCGTGAGTTGATTAACCAGCAGCCGCAAAACGGCGCGGCGCGGGAAAATCTCTATTACGTGCTGAAAGAGCAGAACAAAACGGAAGATGCACAGGCGATGCTGCGCACGCTGCCCGCGAGTTTGCAGGCGAAGCTCCAGCCGCGTGTGGTGGCGGGTTTGCCGGGCGATCCGATTCGTCGTCAGGCGCAGCAGGCCGCGGCCAGCGGCAATACCGAACAGGCGATCGGCATTCTGCGTCAGGGCATTGCGCGTTTACCGGATGACCCATGGTTGCGTCTCGATCTGGCGCGTTTGCTGCAAAAATCAGGCGCGGATGGCGACGCTGCGGCGGTAATGCAGCCCGAGTCTCGTCCGGGGGCGGGTGCCAGTTCCTTGTACGCGGCAGCGTTATTCGCCAGCGAAAGCGGGGCATGGCAGCAATCACAAACCCTGCTGTCACGCGTTTCTCCTGCCAGCCAGACGCCGCCAATGCGCGAGCTGGCGCAGCGCGTGAACACCAATCTCCAGATGGCGACAGCCGAACGCTATCTGGCGCAGGGTAACGCTGTGGCAGCGGCGAACACGCTTAAAACGCTGTCGGCGCGTCCGCCGGAAAGCCCGGCAGATGCAGGTAAACTGGCGCGAATGCTGGCGCAAAGTGGCGATCTCACTACCGCAGTGTCGGTGGTGCGGGGCAATATGCGTGAGGGCGTGAAGGGGAACGCGGGCGATTATGCCGATCAGGTGGCGGTGTTGAATCAGGCCGGACTGAACGGCGAAGCGCAGAGTTTCCTGTCTAATCCAGAACTGTTGTCGCGCAGCACGCCAACGCAGCTTGCGGGCGTGCGAAACGGCTATGTGATCAACGAAGCGGATCAGCTCCGCGAGCAGGGCAATTATGCGGCGGCGTATGACAAGCTGATTTGCGCCCTGCAAAGCGATCCGCAAAATACCGACCTGATGTTTGCGATGGCGCGTCTGTATCAGACCGGCAAAATGAACAAAGAGGCGGGTGTGGTTTACGATTACCTGATGACGCGTGACACGCCAACTCAGGACGCTCGCGTGGGCGCAATCGACGTGGCGCTGGCCGAAGATAACGTGGTCAAAGCGAAACAGCTCGCCAACGGCCTGCAAACCGACACTTCGCCGCAGCGTCTGATTTTGCTGGCACGACTGGAAGAGGCGCAGGGCAATCATCAGCAGGCGATGACGTATCTGCGCAGCGCGCGCGGCAAGCTGCTGGGTCTGCAGTCGACCAACAGCTCCGCCACGCCGACTATGGGCGGTTTGTTGCTGGCGGATAACCCGTTTGTAACCACCAGCCGTACTTCACAGGCGGTGGGCGCGACAACGTCCAGCGACAGCGCATTGCCGTGGCAACTGGCGCAAACCGCGCGCGAGCCGGGCACCACGCTGCCGGGTACAACGCGTACCGATTTGCCGCAGGAGACGGCCCAAAGCCGCACGCTGCGCCAGGTTGATGACATGATGCAGCGGATGGATGAGCAGACCGGCATGTGGCTGCAGGGCGGAGTCGAGGTGCGCGGTCGCGACGGTGAATCGGGCACCAGCAAACTGACCGAAGCCAAAGCGCCGCTGACCTGGTCCAGCTCACCGTTTGGTGAATCGCGCTTCGAGTTTACCGCCACACCGGTGACGCTGAGCTCGGGTAGCGCCAGCGGTGACGCGTGGCGTCGCTACGGCACTAATCCGCTGGCGAATGCGCTCAGTAACGTCAGTACGGCAGTGAAGGCCGCGCTCAATGATAAGGTCAACGGACCGGCATTTACCGATCTTAGCGCCTATCAAGATGCGTCGAATTTCACGCCGTTCACGGAGCCTGGCTATGAGCGTTTCGAGCGCTTGCTCTATACAGCGGGTCTGTCATCTCAACTCAGAGAATTAAGCCAGTCGACTTATAAGCCCAATTCCGGCGAAAAGATCTCGGAGTCAACCGACTCGCAAAAAGCCAACGGCGTCGAGCTAAACATGGCGTTGAGCGGCAAAGACTACAAGCTGGATATCGGCAGCACGCCGCTGGGGCAGGATCTCAGCACGCTGGTAGGCGGCGTGAAATGGTCGCCTAAGCTAACGGATTATCTGTCGGTCATTCTGACGGGTGAACGACGTGCCGTGACCGACAGCCTGCTCTCATACGTGGGGATGAAGGATAAATATTCCGGCGAAACCTGGGGACGGGTGACCAAAAACGGCGGCACCGCGCAGTTGAGCTTCGATGACGGCGATGCGGGTTTCTACGTCGGCGGCGGCGGTTACAGCTACCTGGGCGAGAACGTTGCCAGCAACACCAGCATCAACGCCAATGCGGGCGTGTATGTGCGTCCGTATCACGACGATTTCCGTCAGGTGCAAACCGGGATCAGCATTGGCTGGATGGATTTCTCGAAAAATCTCAGTCAGTTCACGATGGGTCAGGGCGGCTATTTCAGCCCGCAAAACTACGTGAGCGTCTCGCTGCCTGTCGATTATTCTCAGAAGTTTGATAACTGGAAGCTGAATCTCGGCGGCTCCGTGGGCTATCAGTCTTACAGCCAGGACAGCAGCGATTATTTCCCGGACAGCCCTGATGCCCAGAAAGCGTTAGAAATACTGGCGAATCGTGGATTTACCAAAGAGGCTCAGTACAAAGGCACGTCCGAAAGTGGGATCGGCTATACGATGCGCGCTGGCGTGGATTACAACGTCAACAAAGACATGACCATCGGCGGCAAAGTGGGTTATGACACCTTTGGCAGCTATAACGAAAGTACGGCGGGGCTCTATTTCCGCTACATGCTGGGAGAAAAATAATGACAACAACACTGGAAAACCCTGCGCTGTTGGGCTGGTTTCGCGCACAGCAAACGCCGGAAGGCTGGTTTGATCTGCTGGCGTTGATCGTGGACGGCATGGTACGCAACGTGGGCGAGCTGGAAAGTCAGCCGTTCCTGCGCCAGATGGGTATCGCGCTGGCCGATCAATATCCGCTCCCGGCCTCCGAAACTGTGGGGGAGCTTGAAGCGAATATCAATGCGCAACTGGCGCGTTTTGGCTGGGGATGCGTGGAGATCGATACCAGCGATATCGATCTTACGCTGCGTCATCAGGCGCTGCCGGTGAGCCGGGTTGAGGATCAGCAAAGCCGCTGGTGTCATGCCTTCTGTGCAATACTGGAAGGGCTTTATGTCCGCTGGATGCAAGGGCAGGGCGGAAAAGCGCACGTGACGGTGAGTCGCGAGCGTCTTTTCTCCCTTTCAGACGTGCAATTCCGTTACCACAACCCACAATGAGTCAATTATGCTAAAGCCTGCATGCGCCGCACTGGCGGTCATGATGACTGTGATGTTTTCCCCGTTCTCCCAGGCCGGTCAGGCCTGGGAGAGTTATAAAGCGCGCTTTTTGATGCCGGATGGCCGGATTGTCGACACCGGCAACGGCAACGTTTCGCACACCGAAGGGCAAGGCTTTGCCATGCTGATGGCGGTGGCGAGCAATGACAAAACGGCGTTCGACAAGCTTTGGCACTGGACTGACAGTACGTTGAAAAATAAAAGCAACGGTCTGTTTTACTGGCGCTACAATCCGGTCCTGCCGGACCCGATTCCTGACAAAAATAATGCCTCCGATGGCGACGCGCTGATCGCCTGGGCGTTGTTAAAAGCGGACGCGCGCTGGCATGACGCGCGTTACAGCCAGGCATCCGATGCGATAACCAAATCGCTGGTGGCGCGCACGGTCATTCGCTATGCGGGATACCGGGTGATGCTGCCGGGCGCGCAAGGGTTTAATCTCAACAGCGAAGTGATTCTGAATCCATCGTACTTTATTTTCCCTGCCTGGCAGGCCTTTGCCGATCGCAGCCATTTGCAGGTGTGGCGCGAGCTGATTCAGGATGGACACAAGGTGCTGGGAAAAATGGGCACGGGCACGGCGAATTTGCCGACCGACTGGATGTCACTGGCGGCGGGCGGCAAGCTGACCCCTGCCAATGCCTGGCCGCCGCGCATGAGCTACGACGCGATCCGTATTCCGCTGTATATCCACTGGTCGAGTCCGCAAAGCCCGTCACTGACGCCATGGCGCAGCTGGTTTGGACAATTCAGCCGTGAGAAAACGCCCGCCTGGGTGAACGTCACGACCAATGAATACGCGCCTTACATGATGGAAGGGGGACTGCTGGCAGTGCGTGATTTAACGATGGGGCAATCCTCCGGCGAACCGGATATCACCGCGAAGGATGATTATTATTCGGCGAGTTTGAAGATGTTGGTGTGGTTGGCGGAACAATGATTGATCCCCTCTCCTCGTGAGTGGAGGAATCCCCACACATTGATTATTTGCACAATGTACTCCCTCTCCATTTAGGGAGAGGGCAGGGGTGAGGGGGAACATGCTGCTCCAGAGGTTATTCCGTTCACTTCCAGACCCGTGCTTATCTATGAACGCGGCAACGGTGAACGTGCCATGGCGGCTCAATCGCCGCCGCCCTGGCGACCCGGGCTCCCGGCAAGAAAATCGTCGCTACGCGATGCCTTCGTCTTATTTCCTACGGCTTTCGGGTCGGGCGCGATCCTGCATCCATGCAGGTCACGCCCTCTCCGCGCTTCCCTGCGCGTCACCCCGGCCTTCGGTCAACGACTCAGCGATTTACAGCCGGACCAGGTTATCGCTGAAAGTCCGATATTTTGATGACGCAATCTCATGGCTTTGCACAAAAAATTGCTGAGGAACCCTCTCCCCTGTCAGGATATATGGAAAGCGCTTACTGCGGATACGGCACCCAATCCCCGCCATTCAACCGCACGTACGGTTTATCCTGATATTGAATCACTACCGCGTTGGCGTTCTCGGACACTTCCGCCGTCTGCGGCAGGCCGCTGGTGAGCTGATTCCAGTTCACGCTGTCCTCCACAAACAATTTCCCATCCACCGCACGCGCTACCAGTTCTGAAATCGCCAGATAGCTGCTCGGCTGGGTAATCTCAATTGACGCACCCTGATGCGGGGTTTTCATGCCAAAGAATTTAATCCCGGCAGGCACGTTGGTGATCGACGGGCTTGGGATATCGCGCAGACCAGACACCTGCATTCTGTCACCTTTCAGCGCGCCGCCATGCTCTGGCACGACCACAACCATCACCTTACGGCCAGATTTTTCCAGCTCGGTAAAGAACGCATCCAGCTCATCGAAGAACTTCTGTGCGCGCACTTTGTAATCCGCCGTTTTGCTCACGCCCGGATAATGATTCCCGTCGTGTAGCGGTAAGGTGTTGTAGAATGTGGCGCTACGCGCGTTATCGTCCTTGCCAACCGTCTGCAGCCAGCGTTGCAGCACGGCGGTGTCGTCATAGACGGGTGAACCGTCAAAGCCCAGCAGCGGAACCGGCAGACCCGTTTGATCCATCAGCGGCGCATGCATTCCGCCGTTTTCGCGCACTTCTTTCAGGAAGCCGCCAAAAATACCGTTATGACCGAGCATTAGGTGCTGAGAGAAACCCAGTTTTTCAAGGTTATCGAAGAGATAGCACTGGTTACCTGCGGGCTGATACAAATTCTTATGCGACGGCTGACCGCAACTAGCGCGCAACAAACGAATCGCCGCCGGACCGCTGTACGAGGTGGCCGAGTTGAAGTCTTTGAACTGAATATCGAAATGCGACCACATCGGATGCGACATCAAACCGGCAGCTTCCACGTCTGCCCATGACAGGGAGCAGATGTTAATCACCAGCAGTTCAAACGGCTGTGCATCGGCGGGCAACGCATCGGGGAATTTGGTCTGGCGCTTGTCCTCCGCATTATAGAAACTGGAAAGCCAGGCATTGAGATTGGTGTTGGTCGGCGGCGCGGTTTGTGACGGGATATCGCCAATGACCGGCGTGGCGCCAGCCGTGGCGACCGTAGGCGCAGCCGTACCGCCCGTGGTGGTGACCGTGTCCGTCGCTTGACCTGCTGGCCACAAAGAGAAGCTCGGACCGGCCAGGGTTAACACGTTCAGCCAGATCAGGATGGCGACCACGAACACCGTGATGCGCAGCCATTGCGACAGGAAAAGCCACGCAATGAACAGCACGAAAATCGCGCCGATCATTTGCCAGTTAATAAACCGCTCGACCAGATCCTGAATATAGCCCGCGCTAAAGCCCGCAACCTGCGAACCCTGGCTCATAATACTTTCCGGGCCAGGCAGCCAGGTGTCGTGCCAGAACAGCGCAAAACCAATCGGGATGGCTATCCAGTGACGCAGGCGGTGCAGCTTCAGGTTGGGGATTGGCATCAGCAAAAATGCCATAAACACCAGGTTTAATAGCGGGTGGAAATTCAGATAGCCCGCCCACAGCAAACCAAATTTCACCAGAAAGTAGAAGTTCCAGCCGGAAAGGCCGCGCCAGTATTGCCAAAGCGGCGAAGGTGCCGAAGCAGTATAAGTAGAATTAGTCATGTTTTCGGTTTGCCTTGACGTGTGTAGCCCGTTTCAGTGTTCCTGCTGGTTTGACGTAGCGGGGTTTTGCAAACAGCAATCTTGTCGTATCACGAATACGGCGCAGCGAATGGCGTGCAAGGTAGCCAAGCGGGAAGAAAATGATCGCGCAGACGATCACCAACTGAATGATATCGCTGGTATTCATGATGAAGCTCTCTCTTCCGCATCGTTCAGTAAACGAAGCGGCTCAGGGGTACGGCGCCAGGCGTGCCCGTCATGCGTAGCATTCAGAACGGGTTTCGCATCGCTCGCCATCAGCAGCGGTTTGCCCCACTGCTCAGGTTCCAGCGTTTGCATCTGGACGATTTCGGCGCTGATCAAGTTGTCTTCAAACCAAATCATGCGGTTAGAGAAGATATCGCCGGTCGGCAGCGGGAATATGTGGTTGAGCGCGGTGTCCAGGTCGTTAACCCGACAGAAGGATAAAAACAGCACCAGACGATTATCGCCAATGGTCATGATATCGCCGGTACGGTTAGGACGGCACAGCGTCAGCGCCTGTTCAATTCGAATGCCCGGGACCGGGCGAAGTGCGACCATCACACCTTTACCATTTTCCGGCAACAGTGTGTTGCTCATCATATTGCTGACCGCTTCGCAGAAGGTGTCCCACTTCTGATAGCCGCGCAGTTTCATCGGCTGGGTCATGGAAAGCAGCGTCGAAATGTCTTCCGGAACGTAGCGAGTAAACTGCTGGCCCTGAATGCTTTCGATCAATGTTAAGCAGCGCGAAAGGGGCGCATTCCACGGGATCACCATGTTTGCCCCACAGCCCAGGAGCAGGCGCTCATCGGTGGCGCGCAGGCTGGTGGTATTCTCACGCACGACGATTTTCAACGCGCTACCGCGCTGGCGGCGTAAAGTATGGATCTGCCGCGCAATCGCCTCAATTTGATTATTCTGGGTGAGCGAAAAAACAATCGTGGCGGCCTGGGTCGTGCGGGCCTCGTTAAACAAACCTTCGTTGGTTTCAAACAGCGACCAGTATTCAGAAAGCGCAGGCGCACCTTCTAATACCGCAATGTGACTCAGAATGCGTTTTTCATCATTACGTGGTTGAACGACTGTTTCTTCCTGCCGCGCAACATGCCATTCGCCATTATTATGCATAAGGGTGAGTTGTTGCCGCGCGCTTACCCCTTTTTCATTACACCAGAAAGCAATATCGTAAAGATGGCTATCGGACTGATGGCGGAGGCTGGCAAGACCAAAGAGGGATCGATATTCACTCATTAAAAATGAGAACTGCTTATCATTATTACTGCCTGGGCTGATTACCAGCAACGTACAATTTTGAACCCGCACCCATTTATTGATCTTTTCCAGCCACAGACGCAATTTTTCTGAAGATATATTCTGCCAAAAATTATTCGTGCATTTGAGAAGCACTAAATAATGCTCAGGGTCAATACTGCACTGAATATCGCGGGGCAAAAAGTATAGACTATCTTCTTCATGTGGCATGGAAAACAAGCGCACTTTATCGGGACCGTGCGTTTCACTGAGCCTGATGATTTTTTTAGGGTCTTCACCCATAGTGATAACGGCGACTTTTGCGCTCTTATCTTGTGCTGCAATTGTTTGATTCATCAGACTTATAGCATCGTCATTGCGATCCGTGCTGATCCACCAGACTCCGCCGGCTGGCATGTGGCGCAATTCATCCCACAATGACTGGATACCAACTGAAAATATGGGGTTCACGATGTCCCTCTTGGCGTTTAATTTACCTGTATCTCAGTTTACTAGCGAAAGCGCAGAAATAAACCTAACATTGAAATTAAAGAGCATCAGATTTAGCATGTAAATGAATTTTCATCGGCAGGAAGCCTTTCTACGTCTGTAGTGTCAGTAGTTCGTTTGGTTTTAATAAAGGGATGAAACTAAAATGCATAATAATGAGCCTGCAACGCCGGTTGATTCTAGCCTGGGGTACACATTCCAAAACGATTTTTTGGCGCTTAGCCAGGCATTTTCATTGCCAGAAATAGATTACACCGATATTTCCCAACGGGAACAGTTGGCGGCGGCGATTAAACGCTGGCCTTTATTAGCTGAATTTGCCCGTCAACAATAAGGGAGCCATTGATGGCCATACTCGGATTACAGGGCATTCGTGGCGGTGTGGGCACGACATCTATCGCAGCGGCGCTGGGATGGTCATTACAGGTATTAGGTGAATCCGTCCTGGTTATTGATGCCTGCCCTGATAATTTGCTGCGCATGTCTTTTAACGTCGATTATGACGTGTCCGACGGCTGGGCGCGCGCGCTGCTTGATGGCCGCGACTGGCGTGATACCGCGCAACGTTATACCTCGCAGCTTGATATCTTGCCGTTTGGTCAACTGACCGTAAGCGAGATGGAATCGCTGCACACCCGTTTTGGCACGCTGGGCTATTTTGCGGATGCCCTGCAGTTGTTGCAGGAAAAAAGCCACTACCAGTGGATTTTACTCGATCTACCAAACGGCTTTTCTCCGCTGACTCGCCAGTTAATCGAACACTGCGACCATATGCTGACCATCGTCAATGCCGATGCCAATTGCCATATTCGCCTGCATCAACAGGCGCTGCCCGTCGGCGCACATATTCTGATCAATGATTTACGTATCGGTAGCCAAATTCAGGATGATTTGTATCAAGTGTGGCTGCAAAGCCAGCGCCGTCTGCTGCCGATGATTGTCCATCGTGACGAAGCGATTGCGGAATGCCTGGCATCAAAACAACCGCTAGGCGAATATCGCGGCGATTCGCTGGCAGCCGAAGAGATCCTTACGCTGGCTAACTGGTGTCTGCTGCACTATACCGGACGTCCGGAACCGGGCAGGAGCCATCCATGAGCCGCGCGTCCGCCTGGTTACTCATCCCGCCGGTCAGTGCCCGTTTAAGCGAACGTTACCGGAATTATCGCCGTCATGGCGCGTCGCCCTTTAGCGCCGCGCTCGGCTGTTTCTGGATGGTACTGGCCTGGATTTTTATCCCGCTCGAACACCCACGCTGGCAGCACATTCGCGCACGCCATCGCGAACTGTATCCGCATCTGAATCCTGACAGGCCAAGGCCGTTAGATCCTGCGCGTTACGCGCTTCAGGCCCTGTGGCTGATAGCGACGTCCGCCAGGGAAGAAAAAACGGAACCGCGCGTGCGCGGCATGGGGGGAGTTAAGCGTCTGCGCGATCGTTACCATCAGTGGCTCGAACACCTGCCTGACCGCGTCAGAAATCAGACCCGCCATCTTGAGAGCGAGAAAGAGCTGGGGCATCTGCATCCCGGTTTACGCCGCTTTATTCTGGGCATTATCGTCGTTTTCTCGCTGATTCTGGCGCTGGTGTGCATTACTCAGCCCTTTAACCCGCTGGCGCAGTTTATCTTCCTGATGCTGCTGTGGGGCGTGGCGCTGCTGGTGCGCCGCATTCCGGGGCGTTTCTCGGCGATGATGCTGATAGTCCTGTCGCTGACCGTCTCCTGCCGCTACATCTGGTGGCGCTACACCTCCACGCTGAACTGGGATGACCCGGTGAGTCTGGTGTGTGGCCTGGTGCTGCTGTTTGCGGAAACCTACGCGTGGATTGTCCTGATTCTGGGGTATTTCCAGGTTGTGTGGCCACTGAATCGCCAGCCGGTTCCGCTGCCGAAAGACACGCGTGTATGGCCGACAGTCGATATTTTTGTCCCGACGTATAACGAAGATCTGAGCGTGGTGAAAAACACCATTTATGCTTCGCTGGGCATCGACTGGCCGAAAGATAAGCTCAAAATCTGGCTCCTTGATGACGGTGGTCGCGAAGAGTTTCGCCAGTTTGCGCAGAGCGTTGGGGTGGAATATATCGCTCGTACCACGCACGAGCACGCTAAAGCCGGGAACATTAACAATGCGCTGAAATACGCCACGGGCGAATTTGTCTCTATCTTCGACTGCGACCACGTCCCGACGCGCTCGTTCCTGCAAATGACGATGGGCTGGTTCCTGAAAGAGAAACAGCTGGCGATGATGCAGACGCCGCACCACTTCTTCTCGCCCGATCCGTTTGAACGCAATCTGGGTCGGTTCCGCAAAACGCCGAACGAAGGGACGCTGTTCTACGGGCTGGTGCAGGACGGTAACGACATGTGGGATGCGACCTTCTTCTGCGGTTCCTGCGCGGTGATTCGACGCGTTCCGCTGGACGAAATCGGCGGCATCGCGGTCGAAACCGTCACCGAAGATGCGCATACTTCGCTGCGTCTGCACCGTCGCGGTTATACCTCTGCCTACATGCGTATTCCGCAGGCGGCGGGGTTGGCCACCGAATCGCTATCGGCGCACATTGGGCAACGTATTCGCTGGGCGCGCGGGATGGTGCAGATTTTCCGTCTCGATAATCCGCTGTTTGGCAAAGGCCTGAAGCTGGCGCAGCGCCTGTGTTATCTCAACGCCATGTTCCACTTCTTGTCTGGTATTCCACGGCTGATCTTCCTGACCGCGCCGCTGGCCTTCCTGCTGCTGCATGCTTACATCATCTTCGCCCCGGCATTGATGATTGCGCTGTTTGTGCTGCCGCACATGATCCACGCCAGCCTGACGAACTCAAAAATTCAGGGCAAATACCGCCATTCGTTCTGGAGTGAAATCTACGAAACGGTGCTGGCCTGGTACATCGCGCCGCCGACGCTGGTGGCGCTGATCAACCCGCACAAAGGCAAATTTAACGTTACCGCGAAAGGTGGCCTGGTGGAGGAAGAGTATGTCGACTGGGTGATTTCCCGTCCGTACATTTTCCTCGTGTTGCTGAATATTGTCGGCGTGCTGGTGGGGATCTGGCGTTACTTCTACGGGCCGGAAAGCGAAATGCTGACCGTCATCGTGAGCCTCGCATGGGTCTTCTATAACCTGATCATCCTCGGCGGCGCAGTGGCGGTATCGGTGGAGAGTAAACAGGTGCGCCGCGCGCATCGCGTCGAAATCTCCATGCCTGCGGCGATTGCCCGCGAAGATGGGCATCTCTTCTCCTGCACCGTTCAGGACTTCTCGGACGGCGGTCTGGGCATCAAGATCAACGGTCAGGCAAAAGTGCTGGAGGGGCAAAAAGTGAAATTGCTGCTCAAGCGCGGCCAGCAGGAGTATGTCTTCCCGACGCAGGTGGTTCGCGTGTTGGGGGATGAAGTTGGGCTGCAATTGATGCCGCTCACTAAGAAACAACATATCGATTTTGTGCAGTGTACGTTTGCCCGCGCGGATACGTGGGCGCTCTGGCAGGACAGCTTCCCGGAAGATAAACCGCTGGAAAGCCTGCTGGATATTCTGAAGTTGGGGTTCCGTGGTTATCGCCACCTTGCAGAATTTGCTCCGCCGTCAGTGAAAATAATTTTCCGGTCACTTACCTCGCTGGTTTCCTGGGTGGTGTCGTTTATCCCTCGTCGTCCTGAGCGAGATGAGGCGATACAACAACCGGACCCGGTTATGGCTCAACAATGATGATAACGCGATGAAAAGAAAACTTTCCTGGATATGTGCAGTGGCGGTTGGGATGAGTGCGCTGCCCGCGATGATGGCTCAAGCGGCGCCTGAAAATACGGCGGCAACGCCTGCACCGACCGTGCCTGTCGTCGCGCAAGCGACCGATCCGGTGGTCACCGCAGCGCCAACGCAAACTGAAAACGTGGTGCCAAATCAGCCAACCGAGGGCAACACGCTTCCGGCAACGCCGACAGGTGCGCAGGCGGTTGGGCAGGTGATGCCGGGCGTTAACGGGGCGAATGCGCCTATCGTGGCTGAAAATACGCCGTCACGTGACGTGAAGCTGACGTTTGCGCAGATTGCGCCACCGCCGGGCAGCATGATTTTGCGCGGCATCAACCCGAATGGCGGCGTTGAGTTCGGGATGCGCAGCGATGAAGTGGTGTCGAATGCCCTGCTGAATCTCGAATACACGCCATCGCCGTCTCTGCTGCCGGTTCAGTCCCAGTTGAAGGTCTATCTCAACGATGAGCTGATGGGCGTTCTGCCGGTCACGAAGGAGCAACTGGGCAAGAAAACGCTGGCGCAGGTGCCGATCAATCCGCTGTTTATCACCGATTTTAACCGCGTACGTCTGGAGTTTGTCGGTCACTATCGCGACGTGTGCGAAAACCCGGCCAGCAGCACGCTGTGGATGGATGTGAGCCGCAATTCTTCTCTGAGCATGACCTACCAGACGCTGGCGGTGAAAAACGATCTCTCCGCCTTCCCGGTGCCGTTCTTTGATCCGCGTGACAGCCGTGAGCTGAATCTGCCGGTGGTATTTGCCGGTTCGCCGGATATTACCCAGCAGCAGGCGGCCACCATTGTCACCTCGTGGTTTGGCTCCCGTTCCGGCTGGCGCGGGCAGAACTTCCCGGTGCTGTTCGACAAACTGCCGGACCGCAATGCCATTGTATTCGCCACCAACGACAAACGTCCGTCATTCCTGCGCGACCATCCTGATGTGAAAGGGCCGGTGGTCGAGATGGTGAATCATCCGGACAAACCCTATGTGAAGCTGTTAGTGGTCTTTGGCCGCGACGATAAAGACCTGGTGCAAGCCGCGAAAGGCATTGCTCAGGGCAGCGTTCTGTTCCGTGGCAATAGCGTTGCCATTGGCGAAGTGAAACCGCTGCTGGCGCGTAAACCGTACGATGCGCCAAACTGGATCCGCACCGACCGCGCGGTGACGTTTGGCGAGCTGAAAACCTATGAAGAACAGCTTCAGTCCACGGGGCTTGAGCCGTCAGCGATTAACGTCCCGCTGAATCTGCCGCCGGATATGTACCTGCTGCGCAGCAACGGGATTGATATTGCGCTGAACTATCGCTATACCGCGCCGCCAACCAAAGACAGCTCGCGGATGGATATCAGCCTGAACAACCAGTTCCTGCAATCCTTCCCGCTGACCAGTAGTCAGGACAGCAACAAACTGCTGCTGCGTCTGCCGGTGCTGCAAGGCCTGCTGGACGGCAAAACAGACGTTTCGATTCCGGCGCTGAAGCTTGGTGCGGTCAACCAACTGCGCTTCGATTTCCAGTACATGAACCCGATGCCGGGCGGCTCGGTGGATAACTGCATTACCTTCCAACCGGTGCAGAATCATGTGGTTATCGGCGACGATTCGACTATCGACTTCTCGAAGTACTATCACTTCATTGCGCTGCCGGATCTGCGTGCGTTTGCGAACGCCAGCTTCCCGTTCAGCCGTATGGCCGATCTGTCAGAATCGATTGTTGTGATGCCTAAAACGCCAAACGAAGGGCAGATCGCTACGCTGCTGGATGCCATGGCGGCGGTGGGCGCGCAAACGGGTTTACCGACCATTAACGTCACGTTGACCGATGATGCCAGTCAGATCCAGAACAAAGACGCCGATATTATGGTGATCGGTAACATTCCGGAAAAACTGAAAGACGACAAACGTATCGACTTGCTGGTTCAGGCGACAGAATCCTGGGTCAACACGCCGCTGCGTCAGACGACGTTCCCAAGCATCATGCCGGATAACGCGGATCGCGAAGCCAGCGTGCAGACGAATGTCACCTCGCAAGGCCCGATGGCGGCGATTGTCGGGTTCCAGTCTCCGTACCACGAACAGCGCAGCGTCATCGCCCTGTTGGCAGACAGCCCACGCGGGTATGAACTGCTGAACATGGCGATGAATGACAGCGGCAAGCGCGCGGCGATGTTCGGTTCCGTGGCGGTAATTCGCGAGTCTGGCGTTAACAGCCTGCGCGTGGGCGATGTTTACTATGTCGGCCACTTGCCGTGGTTTGAGCGCGTCTGGTATGCGCTGTCCAATCACCCGGTTCTACTGGCGGTGTTTGCGGCCATCAGCGTGGTGTTGCTGGCGTGGGTCATGTGGCGTCTGCTGCGAATCATCAGCCGTCGTCGTCTCCATTCGGATAACGAGTAACGGACGATGAACGCGCGTCGCGGGTGGATAATGGTCGCGCTGGTTCTGGCGGCAGCGAATGCGCGTGCGGCCTGTAGCTGGCCCGCGTGGGAGCAGTTTAAACAGGATTACATCAGCGATGGCGGGCGCGTGATTGATCCCAGTGACGCGCGGAAAATCAGCACCTCGGAAGGGCAAAGCTATGCGCTGTTCTTTGCCCTGGCCGCCAACGATCACAACGCGTTCGATTTACTGCTGGCCTGGACGAGCGACAATCTCGCCCAGGGCTCCCTGAGTCAGCATCTGCCTGCCTGGTTGTGGGGGAAAAAGGATGCAGATACCTGGGCGGTGATCGACAAGAACTCTGCGTCTGATGCGGATATCTGGATTGCCTGGTCGTTGCTGGAGGCGGGGCGTTTGTGGAAAGCACCGCAATACACCGCCACCGGCAAAGCACTGCTAAAACGCATCGCCAGTGAAGAAGTGATGAAAGTGCCGGGTTTAGGGCTGATGCTCCTGCCCGGCAACGTCGGTTTTACCGAGGAGAAAGCCTGGCGCTTTAACCCCAGCTATCTCCCGCCGCAGTTGGCGAATTATTTCACCCGCTTTGGCGCGCCGTGGACCACGCTTCGCGAGACGAATCTGCATTTGATGCTGGAAACCGCACCAAAAGGATTTGCACCCAACTGGGTGCAGTATCAGCAAAATAAAGGTTGGCAATTGCAGCCGGCAAAAACTTTTGTTGGCAGTTACGACGCGATTCGCGTGTATCTCTGGACGGGCATGATGCACGACCGCGATCCGCAAAAAGCCCGACTGCTGGCACGTTTTAAACCGATGGCGACGCTCACAACAAAAAATGGCGTCCCGCCGGAGAAGGTCGATGCCGCAAGCGGTAAACCCACGGGCGATGGCCCGGTCGGTTTTTCCGCCTCGCTGCTGCCGTTTTTACAGGACCGCGATGCACAAGCGGTGCAACGCCAGCGCGTCGCCGACCATTTTCCCGGCAATGACGCCTATTACAGCTACGTACTGACCCTGTTCGGACAAGGATGGGATCAGCATCGTTTTCGCTTCACCGCAAAGGGTGAATTACACCCTGACTGGGGCCAGGAATGCGCAAGTTCTCATTAAGTTTACTCAGTTTATCGCTTGGCTTAACGCTGATGCCGCTGGCGCAGGCCGCCAACTCTCCCCAGCAAAAACAGTTGCTGGAACAGGTTCGGCTGGGCGAGGCGACGCAACGCGAAGATCTGGTCCGCCAGTCGCTCTATCGTCTGGAGCTGATCGACCCGAATAACCCGGACGTGATTGCCGCGCGATTCCGCTATCTGCTGCGTCAGGGTGATAACGCGGGCGCGCAAAAAGAGCTGGACCGCCTGAAGGGTATCGCGCCTACTTCAAGTGCGTATAAGGCTTCGCAAAATGCCATGTTGCTCTCGACGCCAGAAGGGCGTCAGGAATTACAGCAGGCGCGTTTAATGGCGACCACCGGCCATACGCAGGATGCCATTGACGCTTACGACAAAATCTTCGCGGGTAATCCGCCAAACGATGCGCTGGCAACGGAATACTGGACCGTTGTCGCTAAGAATCCTGCGCGTCGCGTAGAGGCTATCAACCAACTCAAAAAAATTAATCTCACCAGCCCTGGCGATACGCAGCTGCAAAACACGCTGGTGCAACTACTGTTCCAGAGCGGGCGCAGCGATGAAGGCTTTGCGGTGCTGCGGCAAATGGCGAAATCCAACGCTGGACGCGATGCGGCTTCTGACCTCTGGTATCAGCAGATCAAAGACGCGCCGGTGAGCGCCGCTAGCGTGAAAGCCTTGCAGGATTATTTGCAGGTGTTCAGCACGGGCGATAACGTCACCGCAGCCCGTGCGCAGCTGGATGACCAGCAAAAACGCTTAGCCGATCCCGCGTTCCGTGCCAAAGCCGAAGGGCTGGCCGCGGTTGAAGCAGGCCAGGGCGGCAAAGCCGTTGCTGAGCTACAGCAGGCGGTGAGCGCCAATCATGCCGACAGCGAAGCCGTGGGCGCGCTGGGGCAGGCATATTCCCAGCGCGGCGATCGTGCGCGAGCGGTCACGCAATTTGAAAAGGCAATCGCGCTCGATCCGCAAAGCGATAACCGTGGGAAATGGGACAGTCTGCTGAAGGTCAACCGCTACTGGCTGTTGATTCAGCAGGGCGATGCCGCGCTGAAAGCCAATAATGTCAGCCAGGCTGAACGTCATTACCAGCAGGCGCGCAACATCGACAATACCGACAGTTATGCGGTGCTTGGCCTTGGCGATGCAGCGGTTGCACGCAAAGATAGCGCCGCCGCCGAGCGTTTTTATCGTCAGGCGCTGCGCATGGACAGCGGCAACAGCAACGCGGTACGTGGGTTGGCCAATATTTATCGCGCGCAATCACCGGAAAAAGCCGACCAGTTTATCCAGTCACTGTCCGCCAGTCAGCGCCGCAGCATTGATGATATCCAGCGCAGTCTGGATAACGACCGACTCGCGCAGCAGGCGGAACAGCTGGAAAACCAGGGCAGTTTTGCCCAGGCGGCTGAAATTCAGCGCCGTCGGCTGGCGCTCGATCCGGGCAACGTGTGGATAACTTATCGTCTGTCACGCGATCTCTACAGTGCCGGCCAGCGCAGCCAGGCGGATACGCTGATGCGCCAGCTGGCGAGCCAAAAACCGGGCGATCCGGAGCAGGTTTACGCTTACGGTTTGTATCTGTCGGGCAATAATCAGGATCGCGCCGCGCTGGCGCATCTCAATACGCTTTCGCGCGATAAATGGAACGGCAATATTCAGGAGCTGGCTGACCGGCTGCAAGGCGATCAGGTACTGGAAACCGCCAATCGCCTGCGCGATAGCGGCCAGGAGCGCGAGGCGGAAACGCTATTACGCCAGCAGCCGCAGTCCACACGTATCGATTTAACACTGGCTGACTGGGCGCAGCAGCGGGGCGATCGTGCCTCTGCCAAAACCGCCTACAGCGCTGTTTTACAGCGTGAACCGCAAAACACCGATGCGATTCTTGGCCTGACGGAAGTCTATATTTCAGAGGGCGACAAAGACGCTGCACGCGCGCAGCTGGCGACGCTGCCCACCGGGCAAAATAGCGAGCCGCCGTCGGTGAATATGCAGCGCCGCGTTGCGCTGGCGCAAGCAGAACTGGGCGACACTGCCGCTGCAGAGCAGACGTTCAGCAAACTGGTTCCGCAGGCAAAATCGCAGCCGCCATCAATGGACAGCGCGCTGGTGCTGCGCGATGCAGCACGCTTCCAGGCCAATAACGGCCAGCCGCAACAGGCGCTCGAAAGCTACAAAGATGCGATGGTCGCGTCCGGTATCACCCCGACGCGCCCTGAAAATAACGACAGTTTTACGCGTCTGACGCGTAACGACGAAAAAGACGATTGGCTGAAACGCGGCGTGCGCAGCGATGCGGGCGAGCTGTATCAGCAGCAGGATCTCAACGTCACGTTGCAGCATGACTACTGGGGTTCCAGCGGGACCGGCGGGTATTCCGATCTGAAAGCGCACACCACGATGCTGCATGTCGATGCGCCGCTGTCCGACGGACGGATGTTTTTCCGCAGCGATCTGGTGAATATGAACGCCGGGTCGTTTGAGACCAAAGACGGTACTTACGATCCCAAATGGGGTACCTGTGCCGATACGCCGTGCCACGGCAGTACCAACCAAAGCGCAAACGGCGCGAGCGTGGCGGTGGGCTGGGAAAACAAAACCTGGGCGATGGACATCGGCACTACGCCAATGGGCTTTAACGTCGTCGACGTGGTGGGTGGCCTGAGCTACAGCAATGATTTAGGGCCGATTGGCTATACCGTTAATGCCCATCGCCGTCCGATATCCAGCTCCATGCTGGCGTTTGCCGGACAAAAAGATCCTAACACTGGCACAACATGGGGCGGCGTGCGCGCTACCGGTGGCGGCGCGAGCATCAGTTACGACAAAGGCGAAGCCAACGGCATCTGGTCGAGTCTGAACATGGACGCGCTCGAGGGCAAAAACGTTGCGGATAACTGGCGCATCCGTTGGATGACCGGCTACTACTACAAAATCATCAACAAAAATAATGAACGCCTGACGGTTGGGCTGTCGAACATGCTCTGGCATTACGACAAAGATTTGAGTTCCTATGCCCTGGGTCAAGGCGGTTATTACAGCCCGCAGGAGTACGTCTCCTTCGCGGTGCCTGTGACCTGGCGTAAACGCACCGAAAACTGGTCCTGGGAATTGGGCGGTTCAGCCTCCTGGTCGCATTCCAAAAGCAAAGACGGAATGCGCTACCCGATTCAGGGGCTAATCCCAACCAATGAACCAGATCGGTACGGCGACAGAAGTGAGCCGGAAGAGGGCAGCAGTTCATCCGGAACCGGTTATACCGCGCGGGCAATTGTGGAACGTCGCATAACGTCCAACTGGTTTGTCGGCTTGGGCGTAGATATCCAGCAAGCGAAAGACTACACCCCGAGCCATGCGCTGCTTTACGTGCGCTACTCCGCTGCGGGCTGGCAGGGCGATATGGACTTACCGCCGGAACCGCTCACACCTTACGCGGACTGGTAACCGGAATTATCCTTAATAGAAATCTTAGGCTCTCTTAAATTCGTCGCAATCGGGTATACTCTGGCGGCAATAGGGTAACGTTTTGTTACGCTATGCTTCGGGTTTGTGGAGAGTCAATTTGCGTGTCAGCCGTTCTTTAACGATCAAACAAATGGCGATGGTGTCTGCCGTCACTATGGTGTTTGTGTTCATGTTTTGCGTTATTTTGCTGTTTCATTCCGTACAGCAGAATCGCTATAACACGGCTTCACAACTGGAAAGTATCGCCCGTTCGGTTCGTTTACCGCTCTCGGCCGCCATTCTGAAAGGGGATATCCCCGAGGCAGAAACCATATTACAGCGCATTCAGCCCGCAGGAATTGTCAGCCGGGCGGATGTGGTGTTACCCAATCAATTCCAGGCGCTGCGGATGAGCTTCATTCCCGAGCGTCCTGTTCCGATGATGATCATGCGGATGTTTGAACTGCCGGTGCAGATTTCGCTCCCGCTTTACTCCCTTGAACGCCCTGCCAATCCGCAGCCGTTAGCCTATTTAGTTCTACAGGCGGATGCGTATCGGATGCACAAGTTCGTGATGAGTTGGATCTCGACGTTAGTAACTACTTACTTACTTTTAACGCTGATCCTGAGCGTGGCGCTGACCTGGTGTATCAACCGTTTGATTGTCCATCCATTGCGCAAAATTGCCCGTGAGCTGGATAGCCTATCGCCGCAGGACCAGGTGGGGCATCAGCTTTCTCTGCCGCGCCTGCATCATGACGACGAAATTGGCATGCTGGTGCGCAGTTACAATATTAACCAGCAGCGCTTGCTACGCCATCAGGATGAACTGAACAGCAACGCCACGCGTTTCCCGGTCTCTGAGCTGCCAAACAAAGCCTTCCTGATGGCGTTACTGGAACAAACCGTCGCGCGTCAGCAGACCACGGCGCTCATGGTTATCGCCTGTGAAACTTTGCAGGACACAGCCGGCGTGCTGAAAGAGAGTCAGCGCGAAGTGCTGCTCCTGACGCTGGTGGAAAAAATCAAATCGGTGCTCGCGCCACGAATGGTACTCACCCAGGTGAGCGGCTACGATTTTGTGATTCTCGCCCACGGGGTAAAAGAGCCGTGGCACGCCATTACGTTAGGTCAGCAAGTGCTCACTGTCATAAATGAGCGTCTGCCGGTGCAGGGCATTCAGCTGCGCCCGAGCGCCAGTATCGGTCTGGCGATGTATTACGGCGATCTCACGGCGGAACAGCTGTATCGACGTGCGTTCTCTGCGGCCCTTACCGCCCGTCGCAAAGGCAAAAATCAGATTCAGTTCTTCGAACCGGAGCAGATGGAAAAGGCGCAGCGACGGCTGACGGAAGAGAGCGATATTCTCACCGCGCTGGATAATAATCAGTTCGCGCTTTGGCTCCAGCCGCAGGTCAATCTTGAAACGGGTGAAGTGAAAAGCGCCGAAGCCCTGTTACGCGTGCAACAGCCGGATGGTTCGTGGGAGCTGCCCGAAGGGCTGATTGAGCGGATTGAATCCTGCGGGCTGATGGTAACAGTGGGTTACTGGGTGCTGGAAGAGTCGTGCCGTCAGCTTTCTGCGTGGCAGGAACGCGGCATCGAGATGCCGCTGTCGGTCAACCTTTCCGCCTTACAGCTGATGCACCCGACGATGGTGTCGGAGATGCTGGAGCTGATCAATCGCTACCGGATCAAGCCCGACACGTTGACCCTCGAAGTCACAGAAAGCCGTCGTATTGACGACCCAAATGAAGCGGTGGCAATTCTGAAACCGCTGCGTAATGCCGGGATTCGTATTGCGCTGGATGACTTTGGCATGGGCTACGCGGGGCTGCGCCAACTCCAGCACATAAAAACGCTGCCCGTTGACGTACTGAAAATCGACAAGACTTTTGTAGACGGTCTGCCAGACGACAGCAGCATGGTTGAGGCCATTATTCAGATGGCGCGCAGCCTTGATTTGCATGTCATTGCTGAAGGTGTCGAAACGGAAGCCCAGCGCGACTGGCTGGCGAAGGCGGGTGTCGAAAGTGGTCAGGGCTTCTTATTTGCTCGCGCCGTGCCGTCTGATGAATTTGAAAAACGCTATCTCGCAGCCGAAAACACGCCCGCAAAACTGTAAGGTTGTTGCTGGCTTGTTCGAGTCAGCTCTAATTTCTTAACATTTTTGTTTCAATTTTGACGTGTGTTCATTTCTGTCCTGTTTTACGGGTGTTATTTTAAAACCGCAGGTGAGTCTTACCCATAAAAAACCTGTGGTTTTTCTTCCCAAGGACACCCTATGAAAACCTCACTCTTTAAAAGTCTCTACTTTCAGGTTCTGACAGCGATTGCCATTGGTATTCTTCTTGGCCATTTCTATCCTGAACTGGGCGCACAAATGAAACCGCTTGGCGACGCGTTCGTGAAGCTCATCAAAATGATTATCGCGCCCGTTATCTTCTGTACCGTAGTGACCGGAATCGCTGGCATGGAAAGCATGAAGGCGGTCGGTCGTACCGGTGCAGTTGCCCTACTGTATTTCGAAGTCGTGAGTACGATTGCGCTGATTATCGGCCTGATTATCGTGAACGTGATGCAGCCGGGTGCGGGGATGAACGTTGATCCTTCTACGCTGGATGCCAAAGCGGTCGCAATTTATGCCGAACAGGCTAAAGATCAGGGCATCGTCGCGTTCTTGCTCGATGTGATTCCCGGCAGCGTGATTGGTGCCTTTGCCAGCGGCAACATTTTGCAGGTGCTGCTCTTCGCCGTGCTGTTTGGTTTTGCCCTGCATCGCCTGGGCAGCAAAGGCCAGCTGATTTTCAACGTGATTGAAAGCTTCTCTCAGGTCATTTTCGGCATCATCAATATGATCATGCGCCTGGCACCAATTGGTGCGTTCGGGGCGATGGCCTTTACGATTGGTAAATATGGCGTGGGCACATTGATTCAGCTCGGCCAGCTGATCGTCTGCTTCTATATCACCTGTATTCTGTTTGTGGTGGTGGTGCTCGGTTCGATTGCACGCGCGACCGGTTTCAACATCTTCAAATTTATCCGTTACATCCGCGAAGAGCTGTTGATCGTGCTGGGTACGTCTTCTTCTGAATCCGCGCTGCCGCGCATGCTCGATAAGATGGAGAAACTAGGCTGCCGTAAATCGGTCGTAGGGCTGGTAATACCGACCGGGTACTCCTTCAACCTCGACGGAACGTCGATTTATCTGACCATGGCCGCCGTGTTTATCGCTCAGGCAACAAACACCCATATGGATATTTTCCATCAGATAACCCTGCTGGTGGTGCTCCTGCTTTCATCAAAAGGGGCAGCGGGCGTGACGGGCAGCGGGTTTATCGTCCTGGCAGCCACCATTTCGGCCGTCGGACATCTGCCGATTGCGGGTCTGGCGTTGATTCTTGGTATCGACCGCTTTATGTCTGAAGCCCGTGCCCTGACCAACCTGATCGGTAACGGCGTCGCCACCGTGGTGGTAGCGAAATGGGTCAAAGAGCTGGACCATAAAAAACTCGACGATACGCTGAATAATCGCGTGCCAGATAGCAAAACCCAAGGTTTATCCTCATAAAATCAGCACTTATGCCCGCTTACCCTTGTAGGGGGGCGGGCTCCTGCGCATAATACCGACTCATATCTGTCATAATTCGACAAGATTTTTTTCAGGTATATTTCACTTCATGCCGTGACGTTTCACCCTTCACGCGGTCTAATCGAAGTGTTTGAACGTTTATTACAGAGTGCTCGAGGCAGCGAGACACTCTTTTTAACCAGGAATGTTGATCAGGGGTTTACATGCAGGGCACAAAAATTCGACTCTTAACCGGCGGTTTGCTGATGATCGCAGCAGCCAGTTATGTGCAGGCAGATACACTCCAGCCCGACCCGGCCTGGCAACAGGGAACACTGGCGAATGGTTTTCAGTGGCAAGTTTTAGCCACGCCGCAGCGTCCCAGCGATCGCATCGAAATTCGCCTTTCTGTTAATACCGGTTCACTGACTGAAAACTCGCAGCAGAGCGGGTTTAGCCATTTTATTCCTCGACTGGCGCTGACTCAAAGCGGCAGTTTGCAAGCCGTGCAGGTGCGTTCACTGTGGCAGCAGGGCATTGACCCGAAGCGTCCACTTCCGCCTGCCGTTGTCTCTTACGACTACACCATGTTTAACCTCAGTCTGCCCAATAACCGTAACGATCTGCTGAAAGAATCGCTGACCTGGCTGGGTGATACCGCAGGTAAAGTGGCGATCACGCCGGATACGGTTAACTATGCGCTGAGTAACAGCGACATGGTGGCAACCTGGCCTGCGGACACCAAAGACAGCTGGTGGCGCTATCGCCTGAAAGGCTCCACGTTATTGGGGCATGACCCGGCAGAGCCGGTGAAACAGCCGGTCGATATCGAGCAAATTAAGTCGTTTTATCAGAAATGGTACACCCCGGACGCGATGACGCTGATCGTGGTGGGTAACGTGGATAGCCGTTCAGTTATCGAGCAGATCGGCAAAGCGTTTGGCGATCTCAAAGGCAAACGTGATGTGCCAGCGCCTGTCCCGACGCTGTCACCGCTGCGCCCAGAGCCTGTGAGCATTATGACCGACGCCGTTCGTCAGGATCGTCTGGCGCTGATGTGGGACACGCCATGGCAGCCGATCCGTGAATCTGCGGCGCTGCTGCGTTACTGGCGTGCAGACTTAGCGCGTGAAGCGCTGTTCTGGCATGTTCAGCAAACGCTCAGCAAAAACAACGCTAAAGATATCGGCATTGGCTTCGACTGTCGTGTGCTCTTCCAGCGTGCCCAGTGCGCTATCAACGTTGAATCACCAAGCGATAAGTTGAACGCCAATCTCAGCGTCGTCGCGAAAGAGCTGGCAAAAGTGCGTAAAAACGGTCTGTCGAAAGAGGAGTTTGATGCGCTGGTAGCGCAGAAAAGCCTCGAGCTGCAAAAACTGTTCGCCACTTACGCCCGCACTGATACTGACGTCCTGATCAGTCAGCGTATCCGTTCCCTGCAAAATCAGGTGGTGGATATCGCGCCAGAGCAGTATCAGAAACTGCGCCAGGATTTCCTGAATAGCCTGACCGTTGAGATGATTAATCAGGATCTTCGTCAGCAATTGTCTCAGGACATGGCGCTTGTGCTGCTGCAGCCGAAAGGCGAACCGGAATTTAACATGAAGGATTTGCAAGCGACCTGGAATGAGATCATGACGCCGGACGCTGCGCCTGCGGCACAGCCAGCGGTGGATGATTTACATCAGGATGCGTCAGATATTCCGCGGACGCAGTAATGTGCGGGTGGATGCCCTGATTCTGGCCCTCTCCTGCGGGAGGGGGCCAGGCCATCATCAAAACCCTCACAGAAAACAGAATTGTTCCGTCTACTCTCCATTTATCAGGTCTGTTGTTCCTGCTTTTTCTTCATCCATGCGTCATCATATTTAATATTGCCCCTGACATAATTCCATTCAATCGCCCGGAATCTCAGCCCCACAACCTCATGCATATTTGGCGCGGTACTGCCCGGATAAAAAACATGAGTAAAATCTAAGGACGAGATAACCACGCTTTCCAGCGTGATGCGGTAGATCTCAACTTCAATTCCCGCCTCGACAATCTCATAATATTTAATGACAGCTTTCTGTAATCGTCGTGATTCACTAATTATATTAGCAAGATACGGACTGACTTTATCGAGTTGTTTATGAATAATGACGGGATCATGCTGTCGGGTTCCTGTCAGGTTTCCGGTATGGCTATCGACACCTGTTCGTATGCCATAGCTACTGTTCATCACCTCTATAGCACCCTCTCGGCCTGGCGCCATACAATCCCCGGTGACTTGCATTCCGTTTTCATCGTATAAAAATAAATAGGCGGGCAGTGCCATTCTTATTACCTCAATTCCCTTAGTTGTCCGTTGTTATTAATAAAGAACTCATGAATATAATTTTTACCATTTAAACCGTATGAAACAGCATAGCTATAACCATATTTCCATTTTATGTTAATGCAGTCGTCGGGATAAGAGAGATTGAGATTTTCACCATATTTTATTGTTGAATATCCTTTCTCCTGCTCTGATTCAATAAGGTAGTAATTCAAAACATCTTTTTTATCTACGCTGAAACAAAGACTTTCGTTACTGATGTAAGTGTATCTGGCTTCTGGTGCAGGCATTCCTCCGGGACAACCAGACAGCAGGGATATTAGAGGAATCATAACGAGTCTTTTCATCCAGGAAATCCTTTTAACACGGCTTTATATTTTTGAATCAATGAGTAAATAGATTCATCAGGATTATAATCACGATATACATTAAAGCCACTATATCCATTGAAAGCATGGTTGAGCAGCAGCCAGTAATCACTCGCTAATGATGCTTGTTGTTCTAATCCATAATGCAGAAAATCTGCTTTATCTAAGCTGTAACTGTAATCAGCGAAACGAGAGAATAACCCCCGTGTTCTGACAAACATGCCTTTTTGCGCTTGCCAGGCGTGAACCATCTCATGCATAAATCTGTGTTTCTTCTTTAAGCCATCTAAAGAGAAATCGTGTGAATAGGTTTCTTCTCTAAACCACAGTTCACCGTTGGGCGTCATCGCAACATCGATAGGCTGTAGGTTAAAGGGGAGATAGCTTTCTCGGTGTACCCATATTTTACTGTAAATGAGACTTCCCCCGAACAGTGTTTTAGCAAGAGCGATTTCTCCTATGGTAAGGGGTCTCAATCCATCGGGCTTTATCCGGGTTCCTGATGTTGGATCAATCCTTTCGTTTACGGGCATTCAATAACCCTCTCATCCTTGCTGGTATTGAGCACTTATCCTACAACCAGAAAATAGATGAAATAAGCGATATTTTCGAGTTATTCACTGAACAATAATATTCACGAATAAATTACATCAACGCATTTCTTAAACTAATTAATGTAATTCGACACCATGCAATTACATTCGAAAATTAGATGCTCCTTCCAGTAATAGCCATTTTAAAATTAAAGTTCTCACCGTATTATTTTTACGCACCTGCAATAACAGGTGTCGGGATTAGCCTCCTGAAACCTTCACTGACGACACCGCTATTTTGTGTCGTTCGCACGGCTACGCTAATATGGCGGGCCGGGCGGGGGCGTCGAAAGACGCGCCGGTGTCAGTGAGGCCGGTAAGGCTAACCCCGCTCGGATCCGCCACCCGTGAGATTAGCCTCTCTCCTGGCGATCATTAAAATCTCTCACTGGAGTTTTCTCTATGACACCAATCTTTACTCCCGAGCACGACTTATTCACAGTCCCCTTCAGCGCCGCGACCGATTTCACCGATCTCGCCGACTGCTGCGATCGCTTTGCCGAAACGCTGATGGAATGCCATGAACCTGTCGAGAAAATGGCGCTGCTTGGCCGCATCGGGGCTTGTCTCGCGCTGTTACGCCCGACGCTCAGCGAGCCGATCCCACCGCACCTGATCGGGCGTTTTTACCGTCGATCCGCTGCCCGAAACGGCTCCGTATTTTGAGCCGGATGCCGAAGCCCTGTGCGATTACTGCCAATCGCTGACGCTGGTGCTCTGCGGACAATCGCTACTGCCGGAAACTGAAAAAACGCTGAAAGCGCTGCTGTGTGAGCTGATGTGGATGTTTGCAGGAGATCTTAAAGCGCCGCGCTGGTCTTGAGACCAGACCGCGCACTGATGGAGGGCGTTTAGCGCAGATTGAGCAGGCAACAGGAAAGATGGGGCAATCGCATCAGCAGATTGCCTCGTCTTTCCGGCTAAGACAGTTGTTTGCTACGTTTACTCAGGCATCGCATCGCGAGGAATAATCGCTCCGCGATACTGAATCACGGTGCTGGCCGTCAGATGACCGCGTTTGGCGGCGTCTTCAGGCGTGCCGCCCGTCAAACGCACTGCCAGATAGCCCGCGCTGAAGGAATCACCTGCTGCCGTGGTATCCACCACTTTGTCTTTGGCTAATTTCACCGCCGGGACGTCAATCACGGCTTCACCCGCCACCGACACCAGACAAGAATCCGCGCCGCGCTTAATCACAACTTCAGAAACCCCTGCCGCATGCGTGCGCGCAATCACCTCTTCAACCGGCTTTTCGCCCCACAACGCATCTTCGTCATCGAGGGTTAAGAACGCAATATCGGTGCATTGCAGCATCTTCGAATAAACCTGCTGCGTCTCTTCGCGGCTGGCCCACAAGCGTGGACGATAGTTGTTATCGAAAATCACTTTGCCGCCATTTGCACGGCATTCGTGCAACAGGGAGAGCAATTTTTCACGGCTGGACGGGCTTAAAATCGCCAGGCTAATACCGCTCAGATAGAGATAATCGAACGTCGCCAGTTCTTCACAAATGGCCGCAGAATCTTCGCTCTCCAGCCAGAATTTGGCGGCAGCTTCGTTGCGCCAGTAATAGAAAGTACGTTCGCCGGTGCTGTCGGTTTCAATGTAATACAAACCAGGCAGACGGTTTTCCATACGCTGAATCAGCGAGGTTTGCACGTTTTCACTCTGCCAGGCTTCCAGCATCTGCTGGCTAAAGCTGTCGGTACCCAGCGCAGTGACGTAATTGACGGCCAGCGCTTCAGGAGCGACCTGACGTGCAATGTAAACCGAAGTATTCAACGTGTCGCCACCAAAGCCGCGGCTAACTTCTGCGCCTTTCTGTGACAACTCAATCATGCATTCGCCAATCACGGCAATTTTTTTAGACATAGTCGTGAACCTGAACAGATAAATTAAAGTGAGTGTGCGCTGTGAGGAATTTATGGTCAACTATATTAAAACGTCGTTCCATAATTTTTTTTGAGCCAGCGCGTGTTCCGGAAAGTTTCCGTCATCTTAATTTCATTTTCCCGGCCAATTGAACATAAAGTTCTCACCCCATAAGCCGATAACCTTTTGACGAGTCCAGACAGGTCATCATTTTTCAACAGGACATCTGAAATGAAGTCAGAGCAGGTTATCCAGCGGCTATGCACCACTCCAGAAGCGAGCATTGAAAGCTTGCAGGAGCATCGCTATTGGCTGCAATGTGAGCGTGCTTATACTTATCAGCCTATCTACCGTATTAACGGCAGACTCATGGCCGTTGAGATTTTAACCGTCGTTACGCATCCATCCGATCCCACGCAACGCATCGCCCCTGACCGCTATTTTGCGGAGGTCAGCGTACGCCAGCGTCTTGATGTTCTGGAAGAGCAACTGGAAATGCTGGCGACGAAAGAAGCCTTTTTCATGCGCAATGACATCCTGGCTTCGGTCAACGTTGATGGCCCAACGCTTATCGCCCTGCGCCAGAGTCCGGGGCTGCAAAAACTCGTCGCCTCGCTGCCGTGGATGCGCTTTGAACTGGTTGAACATGTGCAGTTGCCGCAGGACTCTTCGTTTGCTTCGATGTGCGAATTTGGCCCGCTGTGGCTGGATGACTTCGGGACGGGCATGGCGAACTTCTCTGCATTGAGCGAAGTCCGTTATGACTACATCAAAGTCGCGCGTGACCTGTTCATCATGCTGCGCCAGACCCCGGAAGGACGTAATCTCTTCACCTTGCTACTGCAACTGATGAACCGCTATTGCCAGGGCGTCATTGTCGAAGGCGTCGAAACGCTCGAAGAGTGGCGCGATGTACAGAATTCGCCAGCGGCAGCGGCTCAGGGCTATTACCTGTCTCGCCCCGTACCCATGGATACCCTCGAAAACGTAATTATCACCCTGTAACACTTGCTGTTTCCCACAATAGCGCGTCAGTAAAACGCGCTATTCCCGGAAGCAGCAAATCCCCATTTCGCTTTGCCTGAACTATATTCATCAGAGGTAAAGTCACAAAGAAAGGGGACAGTGATGACAAAAACGACCAGGATCGTCACCTGGGTGGCAGGGATTTTCTTGTTGTTGATTGTGGTAGCAATCATCATTATTGCGACGTTCGACTGGAATCGTCTCAAGCCGACCATCAACCAGAAAGTCTCAACCGAACTTAACCGACCCTTCGCCATTCGCGGCGATCTTGGCGTGGTGTGGGAGCGTCAGAAAGACGAAACCGGCTGGCGCAGCTGGGTTCCCTGGCCGCACGTACACGCTAACGACATTGTTCTCGGCAATCCGCCGGACATTCCTGAAGTCACCATGGTACATCTGCCACGCGTAGAAGCCACGCTTGCGCCACTGGCGCTGCTGACGAAAACGGTTTATCTGCCGTGGATCAAACTGCAACAGCCCGACGCACGGTTAATTCGTCTGTCCGAGAAAAACGACAACTGGACGTTTAATCTGGCCAGCAGCGATGAAAAAGACCCCAACGCGCCGCCATCGGCCTGGTCATTCCGTCTGGATAATATTCTGTTCGATCGTGGGCGGATCGCGATTAATGACAAGGTCAGCAAAGCGGATGTGGAGATCTTTGTCGATCCGCTGGGCAAACCGCTGCCGTTCAGTGAAGTCACCGGTAGTAAAGGCAAAAACGATACTCAAAAAGTGGGCGATTACGTTTTCGGCCTGAAAGCGACAGGGCGCTACAACGGCCAGCCGTTAACCGGCACGGGCAAGATTGGCGGCGTGCTGGCGCTGCGCAGCGAAGGCACACCGTTCCCGGTGCAGGCGGATTTCCGCTCCGGTAACTCCCGCGTGGCGTTTGTCGGTTCTGTCAACGACCCGATGAAAATGGGCGGCGTTGATGTGCAGCTAAAATTCTCCGGCGACTCGCTGGGTGAACTTTATGATTTAACGGGCGTGCTGCTCCCCGATACTCCGCCGTTTGAGACAGACGGGCGTCTGGTGGCAAAAATCGATACCGAGAAATCCTCAGTGTTTGATTATCGCAATTTCAACGGACGTATCGGCGACAGCGACATTCACGGCTCACTCACTTACACCACTGGAAAACCGCGCCCAAAACTGGAAGGCGATCTCGAATCCCGACAGTTGCGACTGGCCGATCTCGGCCCGCTGATCGGCGTTGATTCCGGTAAAGGTGCGCAGAAGGCAAAAAGCGCCGAGCAGAAAAAGGGCGAGAAAGATCTTCAGCCGGCGGACAAAGTGCTGCCCTACGATCGCTTTGAAACCGACAAATGGGATGTGATGGACGCCGATGTGCGCTTTAAAGGGCGCAAAATCGAGCACGGCAGCACATTGCCTATCAGCGACCTTTCAACGCATATCATCCTGAAAAACTCAGACTTACACTTGCAGCCGCTCAAATTCGGGCTGGCGGGAGGAACCATCTCGTCGAATATTCATCTCGACGGCGACAAAAAACCGATGCAGGGGCGGGCGGATATTCAGGCGCGCAGGCTGAAGCTGAAAGAGCTGATGCCAAACGTTGAGCTGATGCAGAAAACCCTTGGTGAGATGAACGGCGATGCGGAAATCCGTGGCGTGGGCAACTCGATTGCTGCGCTGCTGGGCAGCAGTAACGGGAATCTTAAACTGCTGATGAATGACGGGCTGATCAGCCGTAATCTGATGGAGATTCTGGGGCTGAACGTCGGTAACTTTATCATTGGTCAGATTTTTGGCGATGACGAAGTACGCGTGAACTGTGCGGCGGCAAATCTGGATCTGGTCAACGGTGTGGCGCGTCCGCAGATTTTTGCCTTTGATACGGAAAACGCGGTGATCAACGTGACGGGCACCGCGAGCATGGCATCAGAACAGTTGGATTTGACGATTAATCCAGAGAGTAAGGGTTTCCGCGTCATTACGCTGCGTTCCCCACTTTACGTGCGCGGTTCGTTTAAAAATCCGCAAGCCGGTGTCAAACCCGGTCCACTGATTGCGCGCGGAGCGGTGGCTGCGGCGCTGGCAACATTAGTGACGCCTGCGGCCGCGCTGTTGGCGCTGATTTCGCCATCAGAAGGGGACGAGAATCAGTGCCGCAATATTCTGTCGCAGATGAAGAAATAAGGAGCCTGTGTAATGGCTACTATTTCCAGCAGCAAGAAATGTGTTAATGGAGATTCAGCAATAAAAGCGGCTCCATGGTCCGGCTGTAAATCGTCGAGTTGTTTCCCGTAGGCCGGGGCGACGCGCATGGATGCGCGGCGAGGGCGCATTTACAAGGACGTTACAGCGCCCGTCCCCGATAGCCGCAGGGAATAAAACGAGGGTATCGCGAAGCGACGATTTTCTTGCCGGGAGCCCGGGTCGCCAGGGCGGCGGCGATTGAGCCGCCATGGCACGTTCACCGGTTCCGAAATCATAGAGAAGTACAGGTCTGGAAGTGAACGGAATATCCAGCAGAGCCGCATATTCCCCCTCACCCCATCCCTCTCCCTAAATGGAGAGGGAGTCCAGTGTGCAGATCATCAAGCAATCACAACGCCTGATCGCGCGTCTCGTGCGTTAACAGCAAGGCAATCAGCGTCAGCGTGGCCATCGAGGCCAGATAAACGCCCACGTAGAACAGACCGTAATTTGCCTGTAACCAGGTGGCGATATACGGCGCAACGGACGCACCCAGAATCGATGAAACGTTATAGGAGAACGACGCACCTGTGTAGCGCACTTCCGTCGGGAACAGCTCCGGGAGCAGCGCGCCCATCGGGCCAAACGTCAGCCCCATCAGGCTCAAACCAATCAGCAGATATGCCATCACCTGCGCTGGACTGCCGGAACCCAACAGCGGCGGGAAGACGAACAGTGCGAACAAAATGATTAGTGTTGTAATGACAATCATGCTTGAGCGACGGCCAAATCTATCCGCCAGTAGGCCCGCAATCGGCACCATCACGCCAAAGCCAATCACTGCCATCATCAGCATCCACAGCACTTCATTACGCGGCAGGCCCAGCCCAACCGGCGCAGCAGCGGTGCTGAAGGTCATGGAATATACCGTCATGATATAAAACAGCGTGTAGGTTGCCAGCATGATGAACGTGCCCAGCACCGTCACGCGCACGTGTTTGGTCAGCAGCGTTCCCAGCGGGATTTTGACCTGTTTTTTCGCCGCCGCGACTTTGGCGAAAACCGGTGTTTCGTGCAGAGAAACGCGCACGTACAGGCCAATCAACACCAGCACGGCAGAGAAGACAAACGGAATACGCCAGCCCCAGCTCATGAACTGCTCGTCGGTCAGCAGCCACGACAGCAGCAGGAACGTACCGTTAGCGAAGAAGAAGCCAATCGGTGCGCCTAACTGCGGGAATGAGCCGTACAGCGCGCGTTTGCGCGGCGGGGCATTTTCAGTCGCCAGTAATGCAGCGCCACCCCATTCACCGCCCAGTCCTAAACCCTGACCAAAACGCGCGAGCGCCAGCAGAATCGGGGCTAAAATGCCGATCGTTTCGTAGGTTGGCAGCAGGCCAATCGCCACGGTGGAAATCCCCATGGTCAGCAGAGATGCCACCAGGGTGACCTTGCGGCCCACGCGATCGCCAAAGTGGCCGAAGACTGCCGAACCAATCGGGCGCGCGATAAAGGCGATGGCGAACGTTGCCAGCGATTGCAGCGTTGCAGCCGTAGGATCGCCCTGCGGGAAGAAAATATGCGGAAATACGATGACCGCAGCGGTGGCGTAAATGTAGAAATCGAAGAATTCGATGGCGGTGCCAATCAGTGAGGCAACGACGACTTTATTACGCGAGTTAACCGGTGTGCTTTCCGGTTCGGAATCGATGGTAGTGGCTGTGGCTTGCATAAAATTTTCTTATTTTTTGGCGAACGAACGGCCATATTACGCATAGCAAAAGCGACATTTCAATCTGTAACAAAGTGACGAGGCGGCGATAAAAGCAGCAAAAAGCGGATAATATTCAGACCAGCGAAATATCTTCTATGAAATGCTTCACAGTTTTTATATATCAGAGAATAAAACTGGTTTTTGGTTAAATAAAAGTTACAGGCTGGATTTATATGCTGAAATGCCGAATCGGGCTGAAATTATGCATGCTTATTCAGCCCGATAGGAGATTTACCGGTGCGTTTTCCCCGGCATTCTTGGGTCGTCTTTGTACTGCGCGGTGGCGATCCATGCGGCGCAGAAGAGCGTCAGGCGGGCAAAGAAGTAGAAGAATGCCATCAGGCCTAACACCGAACCAAACGCTGCGCCAGACGGCGATTTCACCAGCGTCGGAAGGGTGTAGGTCATGACGATTTTGATCACTTCAAAACCAATCGCCGCGATAAACGTCCCCCGAATCAACGCTTTTTTGCGCGGGCGGTGGCGCGGTAATCGCCAGAAGATCCAGAAGAAAAGCAGATAGTTGGCAAAAATAGAAATGGCCAGACCGATGACCCGCCAGGCCGGCTTGAGCCACTCGATGTAATCGAGATACAGCGCGGAGATAATCATCTGCTGTGCTGACCCGGCGACTGAAGTGATCGACAGCGTCACGATCAGTGCAATCAGCAGACCAATCAGCGAGACGAAATCGCGGAGATATTTAATCCAGATTTTTTCTTCGTCCTGCGGCGTGCGCTCCCACACATCGCGTGACTGGGCGCGAATAGCTTCACGCAGATTTCCCATCCAGTTAATGCCGGAATAGAGCGCAATCAGTAGCCCGACAATCCCCACGGTGGTACGTTGCTGTACCGCTGTGCTGATGGTGTTTTTGAGCGTGGCGGCAAGCGTGGGGTCGCTGACGTTGACCAAAATTTTATTGAAGATGTCCTGTAACAGCGTGGGATGCGAGGCGAGGATAAAACCGGCCGCCGCAAACGACACCATCATAATCGGGATCATGGATAAGAAAGAGAAATAGGTGATCGCCGCACCAAACTGGTTGCCCATGCGATCGTTAAAGCGCTCGGCGGCGCGTATCAGGTGCGCAATCATCGGGCGGCGCTGAATTTTCTGCGCCGTGTCGGTCACCGTTTCCAGTGCCTTATTCGCTTTGCCTGGAGAGGGCTTTTTTTCTGGCTCCGTTTCCATTTTTTTAATGGGATCGTATTCCAGTTCCTGAGTCGGTCGTTGCTGGTTGTTTTCCGGCGTCACGCGCATTTTCCTTATTCGTTTGACTGGAGGTTAGTGAATTATAGCTTGCGACTAGTCAACGTAGGCTTTCATTATGCCGGTGAGCCACTCCATGAACAGGTGAACGCGCCGGGAGAGGTTGCGGCGATGGGGATAAATCAGTGACACTGGCATCGGTTCAGCGCGATATTGCGGCAGAATCTCCACCATTTTTTTCGCCCGCAGCGCCTCGCGTACGCCGACGCGCGGCACCTGAATAATCCCCAGACCGGCCAGGCATGCCGCGTGATACGTCTCGGTACTGTTGACCGTTAAAATCCCCCCGGTTTTTACCCACAGCGTGGTATCACCATTAAAAAATTCAAAACCTTGCGGGCGCGTGCCCAGATTAACGGCGTAATGAATGACGGCGTGAGACGCGAGATCGTCCAGATTTTCCGGATAGCCGAAACGCGCCAGATAATCGGGGCTGGCGCAGTTAATAATCGACAATTTGCCCAGCGTCCGTGCGATCAGGCCAGAATCCTTGAGCGTGCCGACGCGCACTACGCAGTCGAACCCTTCACGAATCACATCCACCAGCCGATCGCTGCTGCTCAGTTCCAGCTCAATGCCGGGGTATTGCTGTAAGAAGGAGGGTAGTTTCGGAATGACTAAATTTCGCGCAACGCCAACCGGCATATCAACGCGCAATCGTCCGCTGATGCTGGTGGGATCACTCTGGAAAAGACCATCCAGTTCGTCGAGGTTGGCGAGCAGATCTTTTGCCCGCTCGTAATAGACCATGCCATCTTGCGTAAGGCTGACGCGGCGCGTAGTGCGGTGTAAAAGCTGAGTGCCCAACAGGTTTTCCAGCGCCTGAATCTGGCGCGATACGCTACCTTTAGGAAGACCTAACGTGTCCGCGGCGCGAGAAAAACTCTCCAGTTCCGCCACGCGGATAAAGAGCTGCATTGCGTGAATTTTATCCATAGGCTGCGCTCATTATTGTTGTCAATGAAACAGTGAAGCGTTTTTTGCCATCTTTATTGATTTTCTATCACCTAATAAGCTCTTACTCAATCTCCATAACAGCCGAAACGGGGTTTTCCATGAGTGAACGTATTGCATTAGTGACAGGTGGGAGTCGCGGACTGGGTAAAAACGCGGCGTTGAAGCTGGCAGCAAAGGGAACGGGAATCATCCTGACTTACCATAGCAGCCAGAAAGAAGCGCGTGATGTGGTCCATCAGATTGAAGAGAAAGGCGTGAAGGCCGTGGCTTTGCCGCTGAATGTGGGTGACGTTGCGAGCTTTGAACGTTTTGTGAGCGAGGTGCGCTCGCAGCTTAAACATGTCTGGCAACGGGATTCGTTCGACTATTTATTGAACAATGCTGGAACGGGTTTATACGCCCCGTACGCAGAGACCACGGAAGCGCAATTTGATGACGCGATGAACATCCATTTCAAAGGACCTTTCTTCCTGACGCAGGGCCTGTTGCCTGTCATCAAAGACGGTGGTCGCATTTTGAATGTCTCCAGCGGGCTGGCGCGTTTTGCCCAGCCGGGTTCCAGTACGTATGCGGCGATGAAAGGCGCAATGGAAGTGCTCACGCGCTATCAGGCAAAAGAGCTGGGGGGGCGCGGCATATCAGTTAATGTCATCGCCCCTGGCGCTATCGAAACCGATTTTGGCGGCGGTCGCGTGCGTGACAACGAGCAGTTGAATCAGATGATTGCTTCGCAAACGGCGCTGGGACGCGTCGGGCTGCCGGATGACATCGGTGACGCGATTGCGGCGTTGTTGAGCGATGAACTGGGCTGGATGAACGCGCAGCGCATTGAGGTTTCCGGGGGAATGTTCCTGTAACCCTCAGCGCGTTTGAGCCACATGCTCGTGTTTGAGCAAGCCAAATACCCAGTCATTATGCCAGCCCCCAGACAGCCAGAAGCTTTCTCGCAGCTCGCCTTCCAGCACAAAGCCTGCTTTTTCCAGCAGGCGCCGGGAGGCGATGTTGCCTGCCGTGACCGTTGCGGTCAGACGACGGATCCCGCCCTGCTCAAACGCAAAATCACACAACGCGCGTAACGACTCATATCCATAGCCTTGACCCTGAGCTTGCGGCGCGAATAAAAACCCGACTTCTGCGCAATCATTTTCTCTATGAATGTATCCAGTCGCTCCCAGCGGTTTTTGGCTGACGGCGTCACGCACAATTAAACACAGCCAGTGATCGCTGCCAGGCGTCCAGTGCTGAAGACGCGGTTCAAATGCCGCGCGAATCACCGCAATTGGCCGCTGATTTGCAACAAATTTCATTACATCCGGATCCTGCTGGAGCGACAGATAAAACGGCCAGTCTTGCTCCTCGACAGGTGAGCAAATCAGGCGGGGCGTTGTTATCACCGGCATGCACTTTCTCCTATAACAATTTTCAATGATTATAGGATTGTCACTTTATTTCTCCATATTCTCGGTTATGTTTAACGGCATATAAATTAAAAAAAATTAGCCCTTTGCGGCCGACTTCTCCTTTTTGCTGTACTTAAGGTAAATGATGACATCAAGCACATCACATCACATTCGTGGGCAATTCGAACAATGCATCGGCATTATTCGGCTCGCCTCCGTGGAGATCTTGCTGTTACTTGATCTGCGCGTCTCTGAAGGGAAAGACCCCCGCTGGTTCCTGGAACAACTCGACACGGCCCGCCTGGGTCTGGGCGGATGGGGACCAGTGGCGAAGCGCCTGAATCTCAATGATGCCGAAATGTCCGATTTCACACTGCAACTGCGGCTTTTACAGCAGCGTGTGCCGCAGTATGAAAGTGGCCAGGATGTGAGTGAAAATCAGCTGATCGCTGCCGTGCGTTTTGTCACTTCGCTGGAACACCTGCGTTTACAACAGCCCCTGCTGAGCTACAACACAGACCTCGCACCGGGAAATGAATCACAGCAATTGCAGGCGCATAAGCAGGTGCGTGCCATTGAGCTGATCATTAGATCGTTAATAATGCAGGCGTGGCCCGATCAGGTTCGGCTGAATAACCATTTAAAAACCTTATTCAATGCCGACCGCGTCAGACGTTGGCTGAAACTCGGTGAGCGTAACGATGTCCTTAGCGGCATGATGTTCAGCGAAATGGCGCAGATGCTGGTCGATAAAAAAGAGTTCAGCCGCTATTACTCGCGCCTGTTTAACGATGGTACCAACCTCACCCTGCTGGTTGAGCCGCGTAAAACGCTGCAGATTTTCCTGGATGATATTCGCCAGATTCGTAATGCCCTGACCGTTCAGCAAACCTTAACCTCCGCACAGCTCCTGATGCTGGATAATTACTATGGGCAGATCTCCCGGCCTATCCAGCGCGCTTTCGAAGAAGGGCGCACGCGCATCAACCCGACCGGCCTGATGGCGGTCGATGCCAGCGAGCTCCACAGCTTCTGGGAAAACGCGCAAAAAATGGACAGACAGACCGGGGGCGATCTCTTTGAGGTGCGCGACAGCATCGAAAAGCCGACCCAGCGCGCGCCGCGCACGCCAGAGCAACGCGATCAGCTGATCTCCGGTACGCTGTGGGGGGCAGTGGGCGTGATGGTTCTCGCGATTATTGCGGGCGGCGTGTGGCTAGTGGTGAGCGAAATGCCTTCTGCTCCGGCGGCCACCGTGACAGCACAGGTGCAGGCCCCGTTGCCAGAGACGCGTGACAAGCCGTCGCCGCGAGAAAAGCTGACGCGTATGGGCGTGACATGGGACGAAAACAGCCTCCGCTCCGCCATCGATCGCAACGATACACGTATGACGCTGCTGTTCCTGCAAAGTGGCATGGACTGGAAGCTGTCGTGGACCGAGCAGGCGATGGCGTCTAAAAACGACGAGGTGCTGGAAGTGCTGATGCGCTATCCGCAGAAAATGGTGGAGGAGAAACCGTGCCGCCGTTTCATCAGCACCGTGAGCCATGCGATGTCGAACGGGGAACCGCTCACGTCGGTGCGTAAACAGTTCCTGGCGGCTTTTTGTACCGTGCCTGCGGTCGTGAAGCGCCAGAAACGTGAAGTCGAGCAAGCGACGCTGCGTGCACAGGCGCAGCCGGATGAAATCAACAAACGTTGGCAGTCAATCCAGGCGGATATTTACGATGTGATTCGCTAAAGAGATTGGTTGAACAGAGGGGAACTACGGTTCCCCGTACAGTCCAATCAAACGCCGCACCACGCCGTTCGTCCAGCCAAAACCATCCTGCAACGGATATTCACCCCCACCCCCTTCGCGCGGTGTGCTGCTGGCAATGTGATATTTTTCAATCAACTTGTGATGCGCTTTGTAGAAGTGATTCACCGTTTGCAGCCAGCTCCAGGCGATCTCATCCCCCAGCGAATCATTGCCGTACTGTTTGAACCCCTGGATGGCCATCCATTGCAGCGGTGCCCAGCCGTTCGGTTTATCCCACTGCTCGCCGGTTTCGTATTCGGTCGCCAGAATACCGCCCGGCGTAAGCAAGCGGGCTTTGACCGTATCCGCCAGGCGGTCGGCCTGTTCATGCGTCGCCATGCCCACATACAACGGGACGATGCTGGCGGCAGAAAAGAGCGCCATTTCTTCGCGACGCCAGTCGTAATCGCGATAACAGCCGCCCTCGTCATCCCACAGGAAACGGTTTACGGCGGCACGGCGGTCATTGGCTTTCTGACGGAATAGCTCAGACGTCTCTTTATCGCCTTTCGATGCCGAAATATTGGCAATTGCACTTTCGAGTTTGAACAAGAACGCGTTCAGATCGATCGGGATAAATTGCGTGGTGCGGATGCTGGCGAGCCGTCCGGCATCGCGCAGCCAGCGAGAGGAGTAATCCCAGCCGGACGCCGCGCCCGCACGCAGATCGCGATACACTTCGTTCGGCGGACGACTTGAGTGTTTGGCGGTTTCAACGTCTTCTATCCATGATTCATCGCGCGGGGTATCGCGGTCGTCCCAATAGCGGTTAAGCAGTGAGCCGTCCGGCATGCGCACCGCGTGCCGGTACGCCTGGTTCGGAATCAGCGAATCGGCGCCGTCCATCCAGAACGCATACTCCATCATAAGATGATCCAGATAACGCTTCGCCCCGCGTACGCCGTCCTCTTCAAACAGCTCGACCATCAGCGCAAATACCGGCGGCTGGGAACGGCTGAGATAATAGGTTCGGTTGCCGTTAGGGATATGGCCGTAGCGCTCAATCATCCACGCGAAGTTATCCGCCATACATTTGAGCAGATCGTTGCGCCCGCTTTCCGCCAGGCCGAGCATGGTGAAATACGAATCCCAGTAGTAGGTTTCGCTGAAACGACCGCCCGGCACAATATACGCCTGCGGTAGCGCAAGCAGCGATGACCATGGGATGTGATCCTGAGGCTCGCGTGTCAGCACCGGCCACAGATTATCAATATGCTCTTTGAGCGACAGACTTGGGTCCGAGACATATTCGGTTGTCAGGTTTTCGGGCATCCAGAAGTGATTCTCAACGAAGCGTTGCAAATCAAAGTCGCGATGACGTCGAACCTTACGGTAGCGAATCAGAATATCCAACGGATCCATCTTCGGCGCACAGTCTGGGAAGGTTTTGCTGTCCGCGAACAGGCGCGTCGATTGTACGTGCTCAAAAAGTTCCAGATAACGATCGGCAGGGGTGAGCGCATCAGATGCGGGCAACCCCTCAATCATCTCCGGTTCCGGCTCCGCCTCGATCATCTCATCCAGTTTCAATTCGCAGGGATCGGTCTCATAACGCAGCTCTTCTGCGATTTCGAACTCGATAATGTCTGCAGCATGTAATTTCTGGTTGAACATGGTGGTTAGGACCTCCGGTTTTGCATTGTCACAAAGACGGGTATTGCTTGGGTATTGACTAAGCTTAGACACTCGCTTCGGTGTCTGGGGTGCGAAGTGTGCGGTTGATCACGTTTATAGAATGTCCCTTCAGCAAGGTGAGGTGGCGTAATTCTTTGAATTTATGTGGTTTGTTGGAGTTTTTGGCAGAGTGGGGGACGCGTGAAATTCAGAGCATTCGTTTTGCAACGATTTATGTATGTTAAAACAAAATGCCCCTCCGGAGAGGGGGCATTTGGGTTAGCGCATAGTGACAAATTCTTCTGCGGCGGTTGGGTGTATCGCCACGGTATTGTCGAAGTCTTTCTTCGTCGCACCCATTTTCAGTGCTACCGCAAAGCCTTGCAGGATCTCGTCCATACCAAAGCCAATGCCGTGAATGCCGACGATTTTCTCTTCCGGCCCCACGCAAACCAGCTTCATACGGCACGGCTGGCGATGCGACGTGACGGCGGTGTACATCGCGGTGAACGACGATTTATACACTTTCACCTGGTCGTCGCCATACTGCTCGCGCGCCTGCGGTTCGGTTAAACCGACGGTGCCGATTGGCGGATGGCTGAAGACCACGGTCGGAATGTTGCTGTAATCCAGATGCTCGTCCGGCTTGTTATTGAACAAACGTTCGGACAGACGACGACCCGCCGCCACGGCAACAGGCGTCAGCTCAACGGCACCGGTGTTATCGCCGACCGCATAAATACCCGGAACGCTGGTGTTCTGGAATTTATCGACGTCAATATAACCTTTCTCGTTCGTTTTAACGCCGGTGACCGCCAGGTTGAAATTGTCGTTAGCTGGTTCACGTCCAATCGCCCAAATCAGGCAATCGACGGTCTGGCTACGGCCATCTTCCAGGGACAGCGTCAGGCTGCCGTCGGCGTTTTTCTCAATGGCTTTCGGCACAGCGTGAGTGTGCAACGTCGGGCCTTCGGTGTTCATTACTTCAACCAACGTCTCGACGATCAGCGGATCAAAGCTGCGCAGCGGCGCGTGTTGACGCACAAACAGATGCGTTTCCGCGCCCAGACCGTTGATCACGCCCGCAAGTTCGACGGCGATATAACCCGCGCCAACCACGGCAACGCGTTTTGGCAGCGCTGGCAATTCGAAGAAACCGTCAGAGTCGATACCGAATTCCACGCCCGGAATGTTCGGATGGCTCGGACGACCGCCGGTGGCGATCAGGATGTGATCGGCGGTGATCGTCTCGCCATTCACTTCGATCGTTTTGGCATCGACAAAGCGTGCAAAGCCTTTGATGACATCGACATTATTTTTACCCAGCACGTTATCGTACGAAGTGTGAATACGGTCGATATAGGCGGTACGGCTGGCAATCAGCTTGTCCCAGTCGAAGTGATTAATGGTGGTGTCAAAACCGTAATCCGGGCCGTACATGTTGATGGCTTCGCGGATTTGCGCAGCGTGCCACATCACTTTTTTCGGTACACAACCGACGTTAACGCAGGTGCCGCCCAGCTCTTTGGCTTCAATCAGCGCACATTTCTGGCCGTACATGGCTGCACGGTTAATAGAGGCGATACCGCCGCTGCCGCCGCCAATGGCGATGTAGTCATAATGCTTGCTCATGGGTCTTGTCCTTAATTTCTGATTGCCGCGATTGTATACCTGAAATCAATAGTTTCCACCGATGACTGCGATTACTCAGGCACGATCCAACTCACTGTCGCATGGCCAATTCCGGCTGGCACCAGCGTTTTGTGCAGCCACGGCAGCACGTTGTTCATTTGTGCTTCGAGCTTCCACGGTGGGTTAACCACGATCATGCCGGAACCGGTCATGCCGCGCTGATCGCTGTCAGGACGTACGGCAAGTTCAATCTGCATGATTTTACGGATGCCCGTCGCTTCCAGCTCTTTGATCATGCGTTTGATTTGCGCGCGCAGCACCACTGGATACCACAGCGCGTAAGTGCCGGTCGCGAAGCGCTTGTAGCCTTCGTTAATGCCGGTTACGACTGCCTGATAGTCGGTTTTAATTTCGTATGGCGGGTCAATCAGCACCAGACCGCGACGGGATACCGGTGGCAGTTTGGATTTGAGCTGCTGATAACCGTCGGCCTTTTCCACGCGTGCGCGGGCGTCTTTTTGGAATTCAGATCGCAGCAGCGGGAAATCGCTTGGGTGCAGTTCGGTCAATTGCAGGCTGTCCTGTTCGCGTAACAGCTGGCGAGCAATCAGCGGAGAGCCTGGGTAGTAGCGTAACTGGCCGCTGCGGTTGTAATGATTCACCACGGTGATGTATGGCTCCAGCTCGGCAGGCAGATCGTCCTGCTGCCAGATGCGAGCGATACCTTCCAGATATTCACCGGTACGCTCCGCGTGCTGACTGCTTAACTGGTAGCGGCCAGCGCCAGCGTGGGTGTCCAGATAGAGAAAGGGTTTATCCTTCTCTTTCAGAGACTCGATAATCAGGCTCTGAACGGTATGTTTGAGGACATCGGCGTGGTTGCCCGCGTGGTAGCTGTGGCGATAACTGAGCATGGGTAAAGGTGTTCCAGTAAGTAAACGTAGGCCCGGATCGCGGTGCGCGGTCAGGCAAAAAAAAGCATATCGCCACAGTATACAGAAAAGTCACCCTCGCCGCGAAAGCGCAACGTTTGGCATTGAAATTCACTACACTTAACCCCATTCTACAAACAATATGCACAGCGCCGGATGCGCGCTTCATTCATCTTTTCTACAGGACAGCGCTTATGACCAATCCATTACTGACGCCTTTCTCGTTACCGCCATTTTCTAAAATCCAGCCAGAGCATGTGGTTCCAGCCGTCACCAAAGCGTTGGACGATTGCCGCACGGCGGTAGAAAGCGTGGTCGCGAAGGGCGGACCGTACACCTGGGAGAATTTGTGCCAGACGCTGGCCGAAGTGGATGACGTGTTGGGCCGCCTTTTTTCACCGGTCAGCCATCTGAACTCCGTAAAAAATAGCCCGGAACTGCGCGAAGCCTATGAACAAACCCTGCCGCTGCTGTCGGAATACAGCACCTGGGTGGGTCAGCACGAAGGCCTGTACAACGCCTATCGCGATCTGCGCGACGGCGAGAATTACGCCAAACTGGATATCGCCCAGAAAAAAGCGGTCGATAACGCGCTGCGTGACTTTGAACTGTCCGGGATTGGCCTGCCGAAAGAGAAACAAACGCGCTACGGCGAAATCGCGGCGCGTCTGTCAGAGCTGGGCAATCAGTACAGCAACAACGTGCTTGATGCCACCATGGGCTGGTCGAAGCTGGTAACCGATGAATCTGAGCTGGCCGGGATGCCGGAGAGCGCCCTGGCGGCGGCTAAAGCGCAGGCCGAAGCGAAAGAGCAGGACGGTTTCCTGTTAACGCTCGATATCCCGAGCTATCTGCCGGTCATGACCTATTGCGACAATCAGGCTTTGCGCGAAGAACTGTACCGCGCGTACAGCACGCGTGCGTCTGACCAGGGGCCAAATGCCGGGAAATGGGATAACAGCCCGGTGATGGCAGAAATCCTCGCACTGCGCCACGAACTGGCACAGCTGCTGGGCTTCGACAGCTACGCGGATAAATCTCTCGCCACCAAAATGGCAGAAAACCCGCAGCAGGTTCTGGAGTTTTTAACCGATCTGGCAAAACGTGCGCGTCCGCAGGGCGAAAAAGAGCTGGCACAGCTGCGCGCATTTGCGAACGCTGAATTTGGCGTCGACGACCTGCAACCGTGGGACATCGCGTATTACAGCGAAAAACAGAAACAGCATTTGTACAGCATCAGCGATGAACAGCTGCGCCCGTACTTCCCAGAGAACAAAGCCGTAAACGGCCTGTTTGAAGTGGTGAAACGTATTTACGGTATCACCGCCAAAGAGCGTACCGATGTCGATGTCTGGCATCCGGAAGTGCGTTTCTTCGAGCTGTATGACGAGAAAAACGAACTGCGCGGCAGTTTCTATCTGGATCTGTATGCGCGTGAAAACAAACGCGGTGGCGCGTGGATGGATGACTGCGTCGGCCAGATGCGTAAAGCCGACGGCTCGCTGCAGAAACCGGTCGCTTACCTGACCTGTAACTTCAACCGTCCGGTCAGCGGCAAGCCTGCGCTTTTCACGCACGATGAAGTGATCACCCTGTTCCACGAATTCGGTCACGGTTTGCATCATATGCTGACGCGTATTGAAGCGGCAGGCGTGTCGGGTATCAGCGGTGTGCCGTGGGATGCCGTCGAGCTGCCAAGCCAGTTTATGGAAAACTGGTGCTGGGAGCCGGACGCGCTGGCGTTTATCTCCGGTCACTTTGAGACGGGCGAACCGCTGCCTAAAGCGTTGCTGGATAAAATGCTGGCTGCGAAAAACTACCAGGCGGCGATGTTTATCCTGCGCCAGCTGGAGTTCGGTTTGTTCGATTTCCGTCTGCATGCTGAATTCAACCCGGAGCAAGGGGCGAAAATCCTTGAAACCCTGGCTGAAATTAAAAAGCAGGTTGCATTGATTCCTGGTCCAACGTGGGGCCGCTTCCCGCACGCGTTCAGCCATATCTTTGCTGGCGGATATGCCGCGGGCTATTACAGCTACCTGTGGGCTGACGTGCTGGCAGCCGATGCCTACTCTCGCTTTGAAGAAGAAGGGATCTTCAACCGCGAAACCGGTCAGTCGTTCCTGGATAACATCCTGACGCGCGGAGGTTCCGAAGAGCCAATGGAGCTGTTCAAACGCTTCCGTGGCCGCGAGCCGCAGCTGGATGCGATGCTTGAGCATTACGGAATCAAAGGCTAATCGCAGCGTGAAAATCTGCTTAGTAGATGAAACAGGCGCCGGAGACGGCGCCTTATCTGTTCTTGCGGCCCGCTGGGGTCTTGAACACGATGAACAGAATTTGATGGCGCTGGTGATGACGCCGCAACATCTTGAACTGCGCAAGCGCGATGAGCCCAAGCTCGGCGGCATCTTTGTTGATTTCGTTGACGGTGCGATGGCGCATCGGCGTAAGTTTGGCGGCGGTCGCGGTGAAGCGGTAGCAAAGGCGGTCGGCGTTAAGGGGAGTTATTTGCCGGATGTGGTGGATGCCACGGCAGGGTTGGGACGCGACGCGTTTGTGCTGGCGTCCGTGGGTTGCCGTGTGCGCATGCTTGAACGCAACCCGGTGGTCGCGGCGCTGCTTGACGATGGTCTGGCGCGCGGCTATGCCGATCCAGAGATTGGTGCGTGGTTACAGGAACGTTTACAGCTGATTCACGCGTCGAGCCTGACGGCACTGACGGATATCACGCCGCGTCCGCAGGTGGTGTATCTCGATCCGATGTTCCCGCATAAGCAGAAAAGTGCGCTGGTCAAAAAAGAGATGCGCGTGTTTCAGTCGCTGGTAGGACCGGATTTAGATGCGGATGGTTTGCTGGAACCTGCGCGATTGCTGGCCACAAAACGGGTGGTGGTGAAGCGTCCGGATTACGCGCCGCCGCTGGCGGACGTGGCAACGACGAATGCGGTGACGACCAAAGGGCACCGGTTTGATATCTATTCGGGAACGGCTGAGGTGAGTGCGGTCTGATGCCCTCACCCCAGCCCTCTCCCACGGGAGAGGGTGAAGATACAAAAAACGGCAACCGACGTTGCCGTTTTCTTTTACCTCGTGCGGTCTGATGCCCTCACCACGACCCTGTCACAAGGAGATGCCGGGGGTGAGGGGATACAGAATTACTCTTCTTCTTCGTCGCGCAGTGGGACAATCAACATATCAACGTGAACGGTGTTGATCAGCTGACGCGCTGAAGACATCAGTTTGCTCCAGAAATCCTGGTGATGACCGCAAACCACCAAATCCATATCATATTTCTTGATCGCATCAACCAGCACCTGGCCGAGATCGCCGCTACCGCTCAAGGTTTCGGTAATAGGGTATCCTGCGTTTGTGGATAATTCAGTTAATGCATGGTGGGTTTCTTCAGAAATGCGTTTCTGCATGTCGCCAAGATTGACGTCAATGAGGCCGGTGTAGAGATCGGAGTAATTCACATCAACGTGAATCAAAGAAACTTTCGCGTTATAGGGACGTGCCATGGATACCGCTTTATCAACCAGCACTTTACTCTCAGGAGAGAGGTCTACCGCGATAAGAATGTGTTTGTAAGCCATAGTGTTACTCCTTCCTTAAGTTATCGATGACCCATGAGTTAAGCCGTCGTCTATCTGTCTTTATTACGGCCCAGTTAACGAAAATTTTCAAGCTTTGGTGTTGATAACGATTAACCTTGTGGCAAAAAAAGTAGCGGATCTCCTACACTATTTAATGAGCCGTTCGGATAATTAAACGTGAACCCGATCGACTTTCGTCATTCTTTCACTGAACTGTCTGTCAGGGCATTGGAGTGCGGTTGTCCAGAAGCCTTGCTTCGTGGGCGGACGCCGGGGAGGAAGTATGATTAGCACCGTCGCATTGTTTTGGGCGTTATGTGTGGTTTGCATAGTGAATATGGCGCGTTATTTCTCATCGTTACGCGCGCTATTAGTGGTACTTCGTGGTTGCGATCCGTTGCTTTATCAGTATGTGGATGGTGGAGGCTTCTTCACGTCGCATGGACAGCCCAGCAAACAGATGCGTCTGGTGTGGTACATCTACGCCCAACGCTATCGCGATCATCATGATGACGAATTTATCCGTCGTTGCGAGCGTTTACGTTGTCAGTTCATTTTGACCAGCGCCCTGTGCGGACTGGTTGTGGTGAGCATGGTGGCGCTCCTGATCTGGCATTGAGTATGAAAATGAGTATAAAAAAAGCGGGTCAGTTTCCTGGCCCGCTTTTTTATGCACTCTGATGGTTAAATCAGCTTCAGGGAAATCCAGTACAGACCGCCTGACAGCAGAATTGACGCCGGAAGGGTAAATACCCAGGCCATCAGAATGTTGGTCACGGTTTTGCGTTGCAGACCGCCACCGTCAACAATCATCGTACCCGCCACGGACGAAGACAGTACGTGCGTGGTGGAGACCGGCATACCGGTGTAACTCGCCAGACCGATAGACACGGCCGCCGTCATCTGCGCGGACATACCTTGCGCATACGTCATGCCTTTCTTACCGATCTTCTCACCGATAGTGGTGGCAACACGACGCCAGCCAATCATCGTACCGATACCCAGTGCCAGCGCGACCGCCATGATTATCCAGATTGGCGCGTACTCAATAGTATTGAGCATATCGCCTTTCAGTTTCTTCAGCAGGCGCTTATCGTCAGCGTTCACTTCTGGCAACTTCGCGACTTTATCGGTCACATCAGAGATGCAGAGCATGATACGACGCAGCTGACCACGTTGATCGACGGACAGTTTGTCGTAGCTTTCGATATCACCCAGCATGACCTTCACGCGTTCCAGCGCGTTGATCGCGTTTGCCGGATGGCAATGGAACTCGCCCGGCGCGGTCGTCGCACCCGGTTCAGGTGAAGGAATCAGCTGGTCAACGCCGGTGGCTTTCTTCAACAGCGCAGGATGCTGCTGGAAGTAAACTTCGACGTTATTGATGGCATCGCGGGTACGGGTGATTTCGTAGCCGGACGCGTTCATGTTAACCACGAAACCTGCTGGGGCCACGCCAATCAGTACCAGCATCACCAGGCCAATGCCTTTCTGGCCGTCGTTCGCGCCATGAGAGAAGGCTACGCCGATGGCTGAAATGATCAGTGCGATACGGGTCCAGAATGGCGGCTTTTTCTTGCCGTCTTTCTTTTCACGCTCTGCTGGCGTCAGGTGAATACGGGCGCGTTTTTTGGTTCCGCTCCAGTAACGACGCAGGATGAAAATCAATCCACCCGCAACGACCAGACCCACGATCGGGGAAATGATAAGCGAACCAAAAATACCAATAACTTTCGGGATATTCAGCGCATCAACGACTGACGTACCGGTCATCAGGGCGTTGGTTAACCCAATACCGATAATCGCGCCGATCAGCGTGTGAGAACTGGATGCAGGCAGACCGAAATACCAGGTTCCGAGGTTCCAGATAATTGCGGCAAGCAGCATTGAAAATACCATCGCCAGACCATGGGCTGAACTCATATTCAGAAGGAGGTCTGTAGGCAGCATGTGAACGATGGCGTAGGCTACGCTTAGACCACCAAGGAGAACACCAAAGAAGTTAAATACAGCCGCCATCACCACCGCAACTTGCGATCGTAACGCTCGAGTGTAGATAACGGTAGCTACTGCGTTCGCCGTATCGTGGAAGCCATTGATAGCTTCGTAGAACAAGACAAATGCCAGAGCAAGCAATAATAAAAGTCCGGTATGTAAATCCAGACCAGCAAACAAATGTAGCATAGGACGTTACGCCATTTTGGAGGACATGAACGCGGCGCATTATCCAGGACAAACGCGCAACGGGCAAAGTGAAATATAGCTTTTTTTTGATATACCTTCTGCTTTGTATGTGTCCGGTAAAGAAATATATTTTATATTTCAAGTAAATGACTGAGATATCGGATATTTGCGCTGGTGTGACCACATAGGAAACTTTACAATTCGCGCCGGTAAAACAAGAGGATTTTGATGTGGAAAGGTTTGATGCCGTGGTAATTGGCGCCGGTGCGGCGGGAATGTTCTGTGCGGCCATGGCCGGACAGGCGGGTCGTCGCGTGCTGCTGCTGGATAATGGCAAGAGGCCTGGACGCAAGATCCTGATGTCTGGCGGGGGGCGCTGCAATTTTACTAACTTATATGTTGAGCCCGCCGCGTATTTGAGCCAAAACCGTCATTTTTGCAAATCTGCACTGGCGCGTTATACCCAGTGGGATTTCATTGAATTAGTGGGGAAACACGGCATTGCCTGGCATGAGAAAACGCTGGGGCAGCTGTTCTGCGACGACTCCGCGCAGCAGATTGTCGATATGCTGGTGGCCGAATGCGAGAAAGGCAGCGTTATCACGCGCCTGCGCACCGAAGTCCTGAACGTGACCCGCGATGACGACGGCTATATCCTCGAACTGAACGGCGACACCGTAAGTGCCGATAATCTGGTGATTGCCAGCGGCGGTCTGTCGATGCCAGGATTGGGGGCCACGCCGTTTGGCTACAAAATCGCGGAGCAGTTTGGCCTGAAGGTATTGCCAACACGCGCTGGGCTGGTGCCCTTTACGCTGCACAAGCCGCTGCTGGAACAGCTCCAGACGCTCTCCGGCGTGTCGGTTTCGTCCACCATCACCGCGGAAGACGGGACGCTTTTCCGCGAAAATCTGCTCTTCACCCATCGCGGTCTCTCGGGTCCGGCGGTATTGCAAATTTCCAGCTACTGGCAGCCGGGCGAGTTCGTCACGGTGAATTTAGTGCCGGATTGCGATCTGGACAGCTTTATAAACGAGCAACGCGCTGAGCATCCGAATCAAAGTTTGAAAAATACGCTGGCGATGCAACTGCCGAAGCGTTTGATTGAGTGCCTGCAGCTGCTGGGGCAAATTCCGGATGTGACGCTCAAGCAGCTCAACAGCCGCGAGCAACAAGCGCTGGTCGACACGCTGACGAACTGGCGCGTCCAGCCAAACGGCACCGAAGGGTATCGCACGGCGGAAGTGACGCTCGGCGGTGTCGACACCGATGAACTCTCTTCGCGCACCATGGAAGCCCGCAACGTGCCGGGGCTGTACTTTATTGGTGAAGTCATGGATGTGACCGGCTGGCTTGGTGGGTACAACTTCCAGTGGGCGTGGGCGAGCGCATGGGCGTGTGCGCAGGCACTGGCACAAAAATAATAACCTATCGCAATTATTGCGCGCTTTTTCTTTCGCCGTTCCGCTAAGCTTTGATGAAGACCTATACCATTCGCCGCATCCTTTCTTCGTGAGTGCGTGCGGCAATCTCGTCTCTCACTCAGAGCTTCCTATGCAGCTAATTAGCATCATTATTTTGCTCACCCTGACGGTGGTCATTCACTCCGTGTGGATGTTCATCGTTCTAAAATTCATCAACCTGAACGTCGACGCGGTGTTTCGCATCGTCTTTCGCAACGTCGCAATCGTCATTTCCATGCTGTTTGCGCACCTGACAGAAGCCAGCCTGTTTGCGGGTTTTTACTTTTTTGTCGATGCTTTCAACGACTGGAATACCAGTTTCTACTTCTCGCTGGTGAGCTATGCCACGGTGGGATATGGCGACGTCACGCTACCCGAACACTGGCGTTTGATAGGCGGTGTTGAAGGGCTTGTCGGCGCATTAATGGTTGGCTGGTCTGTCGCGGTATTGGTTGCGGTGTTGCAGAGATTGCGCGGGATGAGTGCCTAATCGGCAGATGCAAGGCACCCTTCTCTGAGGTAAAGTATGCAGCTTGCGCGAGCGTCACTGTCGCGGCTTTGAGGGCGTAAAACTGAATCACCAGTCCGTCCTTTTCAATTGCTGGTTTATCCCAGTCTGCATGGTTTGTGTTTTGTCCTCTAAAAGGGTTGTTTATGGCTTCTGCTCATCTCGGTTTCCCTACGGAAACCGTCGTTGTCTTTGTTGTGATGGCCGTGGGGGCGATGTTTATCGACCTCTTTATGCATCGTCACGACAAACCTATTTCGCTAAAAAGCGCGGCGATGTGGTCCATTTTTTGGGTCATGATGGCAATGGCGTTTGCGGGATTCCTGTACGTTCACCACGGTGCAGAGGTGGCGAGTTTATTCCTCACCGGTTATGCGCTGGAAGAGGTGCTCTCGGTCGATAACCTGTTCGTGATGATGGCGATTTTCGCCTGGTTCGGGGTGCCGGATAAATATCGTCACCGGGTGCTGTACTGGGGCATTCTGGGGGCGATTGTATTCCGCGGGATTTTTGTCGCCATCGGCACCAGCCTGTTGAGCCTGGGGCCGTACGTGGAGGTAGTCTTCGCGCTGGTGGTGGGCTGGACGGCGCTGATGATGCTCAGACGCAACGAAGAAAGCGACGAGGTCCAGGATTACTCGCATCATCTGGCCTATCGGCTGGTAAAACGCTTTTATCCTGTCTGGCCGAAGATCAGCAGCAACGCATTTCTTCTGACGCAAAAAGAGGTCGATGCGGAGCTGGAGAAACCCGAAAACCAGGACGTAATGGTTGGGCGCGTGAAGAAAGCGAAACGCTACGCCACACCCCTACTGCTGTGCGTCGCGGTGGTTGAGCTGTCAGACGTGATGTTTGCGTTCGACTCCGTACCGGCCATTATCGCCGTTAGCCGTGAACCGCTGATTATCTACAGCGCGATGATGTTCGCGATTCTCGGATTGCGTACGCTCTATTTTGTGCTCGAAGCGCTGAAGCAGTATCTGGTGCATCTGGAGAAAGCAGTGGTTCTGCTGCTGTTCTTCGTGGCCTTTAAGCTGGGGCTGAACGCGACGGATCACTTCTGGCATCACGGCTATAGCATTTCCGCCACGGCCAGCCTGTTTGTGGTGTTGGGGGTGCTGGCGCTGGGAATTATCGCGAGCGTGATGTTCCCAGGGAAACGAGCCGAAAGGTAAAAGAAAACGGCAACTCTGTTGCCGTTTTTTAGTGTCTACTCCCTCTCCCGTGGGAGAGGGCTGGGGTGAGGGCATCAGGCCGCAGCTAGTTTTTAATGGGCGAATGACGACGCGCTTTAGGCGGATGGAAATGTCGCCAGTGCGGATCTTGTGCCGCGGCCAGCAGCTCATGATCTCCACGCGTGTCGCCCCAGGCGCGCAGGTGGTAATCGTTCAGATTGCCATACACGCGCTCGAGCCGCGCCACCTTCTGCGCACAGCGGCAGTTGTGCCCGGTAATACGACCGGTCAGTTTGCCGTCTGCCACTTCCAACTGAGTGCCAATCAGCTTAATGCCAAGCTTATCGGCCCACGGCTGAAGAACCAGCGCAGGCGACGCTGAACAGATCGTCACTTCTGCACCTGAATTCACCTCCGCCGCAACCGCCAGAACCCCCGCCGGACGCATCAGTTTGTTCCAGTATTTCTCGCAAAACAGTTCCGCTTGCTGGCGCATCCAGTGCTCATCCACGCCCGTCAGGAACGTTTTAATCAGCACTTCCTTGAGCTCATCGCGCGTCAGTTTGCGACGCACACAGTGAAGGGTTGGCAGCGCCATACGCACCAAACGCCCAGCAAAATAACGTTTACCAAAGGCAAAACGCAGGAAAGGGATAAAACTGTCGTGATGCGTCAACGTTCCATCAAAATCAAAAACGGACAACACTCTGGATTTGGCCACTGCCTCATCGGCAATCATATTGGTCATAAATACGTCTTAGCTGAAATACACATTCTGCTCATTAGTTTACCTGCTTTACCTCTCCAGTCCTTATACCACGCCGATTTTTTTCTCATTCTTGCGACCTGTCAGTGAGTCCGATAATGGATTCCTCAGGCTTTGTTTAAAAAACGCACTGTCTATATTATCGCCATCTCGAAAGGTGATTCGGGGGAACACGGTATCCTCACTGGTAAGGAAAAATTCACTCACTTTAAGTTATCGTTATGATTTTTAGACTTCTTATTTCAATACTCGCGTTAAGTTTTGCCTCTGCTGCATTGAGTTTCCAGCTGCCTGCATCGATGTTATCGCAACACCATCCGCTTTCTGCTTCAACTGCGAAGACCGCGCTGGAGCAAAAGGAAACCGGCCCGCTTCGTGGACAGATCCTGGCGCAATATCAAAAATGGAAAGGGACGGACTATAAGTGGGGCGGCACCAGCCATCAGGGCGTGGATTGCTCCGCGCTGATGCAGCATCTGTTGAACGACGCGGCGCATCTTTCGCTGCCGCGTACCACCGGAGAGCAGATCCACCGTGGCGTTCAAGTGGCGGAATACCGCCTTAAAGCCGGGGATCTGATTTTCTTCCAGACCGGGCCAAACCGCCGCCACGTCGGGGTGTATATCGGCAATAGCCAGTTTATCCACGCCTCCACCAGTCAGGGCGTCACGGTCTCCACGCTGGCGAACGATTACTGGCATACGCACTTTATTACCGCTCGCCGGATCATCGGTTGAGTCATTAGATGATATCGTCCACCACACCCCCGTCGACGCGCAGTGCCGCGCCGGAGGTGGCGGAAGCCTGAGCTGAGCAGACATAAACCACCATGTTTGCCACTTCTTCCACCGTGGCGGCGCGCTGGATAACCGAGCTTGGGCGATGGGCCATCACGAACTCTTTCGCCAGCGTTTCCAGCGATTTTCCGGTTTTCTCTATTTCGTCTTTCATCATCTCGGCAAAACCGTCGGACATTGTCGGACCCGGTAAGACGCTGTTTACCGTGACGCCGCTCCCGGCGACGAATTTCGCCAGACCACGCGCGAGCGAGAGCTGCGCCGTTTTCGTCACGCCGTAGTGGATCATGTCTGCCGGAATATTGCAGGCCGATTCAGAAGAGATAAACACCACGCGGCCCCAGCCTTTTTGCACCATGTCGGGCAGCAATGCGCGCGACAGCCGCACGCCGGACATCACGTTGGTTTCCCAGTAGTTATTCCAGGTGTCGTCGTCGGTCGCGTAAAAATCCTGTGGGCCGTAAATCCCGGCGTTGTTCACCAGAATATCCACGTTAGACGCCACTTTGAGCAGCGATTCGACGCCGTCAGGCGAGCTGAGATCGGCAATCGCCGCGCGAACCTGAACGCCAGGCACAACCTGCTGAAGCTGCTGAATGCCTTTATTGACGGACTCTACGCTGCGGCCATTGATAATCACTTCAGCCCCGCTTTCTGCCAGGCCGCGTGCAATGGCAAATCCGATGCCGCCGGAAGAAGCGGTGACGAGTGCGACTTTCCCCGTAAGATCGATTTTCATGGTCTGTTCCTTTTGATGATCAAAGTGCAGACCATAAAGCGTAGCAGAGGGGAACGTCTGCGCTGGAATCAGAGGAACGTGACGGCGTTATCGTCGAGCGTAAAGGGGGTAGGGGTGCAGACCGCCAGACTCAGCGCGCCAAACTGACAGTGGCTGACGCTCAGGGCGGATTTGAAGGTGCTGTCGATACTGACAATTTGCCAGGCGCTGCCGCCGCGCTGTTTCACTATCGCCTCTTTGCGCGTCCAGATGCGCCAAAATGCCGACAGTTTTTCTTCTGGCATTTCGCGCTCCAGCTCGTCATGTTCCGCCACGCTAAACACGGCATTGGCGAGCGCTTGCCAGTTATCGCGCGGTCGAATCACTTCGATATCGCAGCCCACTTCGCCTTCGTCGCTCATCAGCAGGGCGATGTCATCCCCGCTATGGCTCAGGTTGAACCAGAATGGCTTTGCATCGACAAACGCGGGTTTCCCTTGATCGCCAAAGACGATTTCCGGCAATGAGGCGGGAGACAACGCACGCGCAAGCAGCGTTCGACCCGCCAGCCAGCGGGCGCGACGAGCACCCTGTGGCGCACTGTCTGCAAGCGCTGACACCATAGGGTCAGCGGTAAGAGTCGAAATTTTTCCCAGTACCAACTGGTACATAGTTACGCCCAACGTTTAATGATGATGGAGGTGTTAATGCCGCCAAAGGCGAAATTATTGCTTTGCAGATATTCACAGTCAATCTGACGTGCTTCCCCCATAATATAATCTAAAGCGCCGCATTGCTCATCAGGTTGTCTTAAATTGAGCGTTGGGGCGAACCAGCCTTCACGCATCATTTGCAGACTCATCCACGCTTCTAGCGCTCCGCAGGCTCCCAACGTATGACCAAAATAACTCTTCAATGATGAGATGGGCACGCTCTCGCCGTAGATAGCTGCCGTTGCCTGGCTTTCGGCCAAATCACCGCGATCGGTCGCCGTACCGTGGGCAGAGATATAGCCCATATCCCTTGCGCTTAATCCGGCCATTTTCAGCGATTTTTCCATGCAGATCTGCATGGTTTCGCGCTGTGGCTGAGTGATATGCGCAGCGTCACAGTTGGTAGCAAAACCGACAATTTCACCGTAGATCGTGGCTCCGCGCGCTTTGGCATGCTCCAGCTCTTCGAGAATCAGCGTGCCCGCGCCTTCGCCAATCACCAGACCGTCACGCTGCGTATCAAACGGTGACGGCGTGGTTTTAGGGGCATCATTGCGCTGGCTAGTGGCAAACAGCGTATCGAACACCGCCGCTTCAGACGGACAAAGTTCTTCCGCTCCGCCTGCGACCATCACCGTCTGATAACCGTGGCGGATGGCTTCCCACGCATAACCGATCGCCTGGCTACCCGATGTACAGGCGCTGGACGTCGGGATCACGCGCCCACGCAGACCAAAGAACAGACCTGTATTGACCGCCGTGGTGTGCGGCATCATCTGCACGTAAGTGGTGCCAGTAATGTTATTGGTATGCTTTTCGGTCAGCATGGTGGCAAATTCGCTCACCGGACCGGTACTGCCGGTAGACGAGCCGTATGCGATACCCGTTTCGCCGTTGGTCAGCACGGCTTCCCCAATCAGCCCGGCCTGCTCCAGCGCCTTTTCGGTCGCACGCGTCGACATCAGCGATACGCGGCCCATCGCGCGGATGCGTTTGCGGGTGTAATGCTCTGGCAGGGTGAAATCATCAATCGGCGCACCCAGCAGGGTATGCAGGCCATCGTAGACCTGCCACTCTGGCATTTTGCGGACCGCATTTTCATAGGCCAGAAGTCTCGCGGAAACCGACTGCCAGTCCTCACCAAAGGCGGTCACGCCACCCATACCCGTAATGACCACGCGACGTGTCATAGCATTCCTCCATTAATGGAAATGACCTGGCGGGTCACGTAGCCCGCAATGTCTGACATCAAATAGCTTGCCAGGCCGGCCACTTCTTCTGCCTGACCCATACGTTTCATTGGGATAATGGACATTGCCTCTTTCAGCGCTGCCTCTTCCATTTCGATCATCCCGGTATCAATGAGTCCCGGCGCAATACAGTTAACGGTGATTTTGCGTTTTGCGAGTTCAATCGCCAGCGCTTTGGTCGCGCCGATAATCCCGGCTTTTGCCGCGCTGTAGTTCACCTGACCCCGGTTGCCCATCACGCCAGAAACAGACGAGAGTGTAATAATACGCCCGCCTTTGCGCGTGCCAATCATCGGCATAATGCACGGGTGAATGACATTGTAAAAACTGTCCAGATTGGTGTGGATCACGCTGTCCCAGTCGTCTTCGCTGAGCGCAGGAAACGCGCCATCACGGGTAATGCCTGCATTGCTGACCACGCCATACCACGCGCCGTGCGTTTCCATATCGTGCTCCAGCACTTCACGACACTGCTCGCGGTTTGCCACGTCAAAAGAGAGCAAACGGCCGCTGCCGCCTGCCTGCACAATTGCGTCCAGCGTCGCCTGTGCGCCTGCGGCGTCGCGGTGATAATGTACGCCCACGATAAACCCGTCAGCGGCAAGCTGTCGGGCGATGGCGCGTCCGATACCTTTGCTGGCCCCGGTAACCAGAACGGAACGATTCATGTGGATGATCCCTGATTAAAAAGTGAAGACAACTCTTCCTCGCTTGGCTGGAAGGTATTCACGCGGCCTGTCGCCAGCGTGCAATCATTGGCGGTTATCGTGCACTCAAAGCTGCCAAAACGTTCATCCTGCATCAGCAGCTTGACGGTGATGGTTAGCGTTACGCCTGCGGCAAAATGCCCATCAGCGCACACCAGTTCACGCGCGCCCAGCACCATTCCCAATGAAATGCTGCTCTGTCCCTGCTGATGGCGATGCCAGCCGGACCAGACGCCCACGGTCTGCGCCATCAGTTCAAGCGCGTACCAGCCGGGCAGTTCACCGTCGCTATTCAGAAACGGCGCGAGAACGCCTTTTGAGCTAACGGCAACGCGACACACGGCACTTTCATCAGTGACGCTTTCAACGGATTCCAGCAGCAGCATCGGCGCATCGTGGGGCAAATACTCCACGGGCAGTAAATAACTCATGACACTCTCCCCAGCAAAATGCTGGCGTTATTGCCGCCAAACGCGAACGAGTTAGACAAAATCACCGGCTTTTCCAGCTCGGCTGGCTGATGCAGCACGCCGCACGGCGGTAAGGTGTTGTCAGGCGCGTAGCGACTAAAATCCTGTGGCGGTAGTGGCAAATCGCGGGTCAGGATCAACCAGCTCAGAGCCGCTTCGGTGATTCCCGCTGCGCCCAGCGTGTGGCCGGTCAGATGTTTGGTTGAACTGCACGGAACGGTCTCCCCAAACAGGTCATGCACCACCTGCGATTCAATCTGATCGTTAAGCGGTGTCGCGGTGCCGTGCAGGTTGATATAACCCACATCTTCAGGTTTCAATTTTGCTTCGTTCAGCGCCTGTGTAATCGCGCGGATTGCCCCTTCACCCTGCGGATGCGGAGCGGAAATGTGGTACGCGTCGCTTGATTCTCCGGTCCCAAGCAACGCCACGGGCTGCGGTTCGCGGGTCAGCACCATCAGCGCCGCACCCTCACCAATGGTGATGCCGCGACGGTGACGTCCAAACGGCTCACACAGCGTGGTGGACAGTGATTCCAGACTATCAAAGCCATTGATCGGCATCCGGCTCAGCGTATCAGCGCCGCCGACAAGGGCGACATCCACCAGACCGGCGTCGATCAAACGACGCCCGCTGATCATTGCCCTGGCGCTGGAGGAACAGGCGGTGGAGAGGGTAAATGCCGGACCTTCAAGGTTCAGCCAGTTCGCCAGGAAACGCGAAGGATCGCCAAGCTCCTGCTGCGGATACGCCCAATGTGTGCTGGTTTCGCCACGGGTTGTCAGGCGGACATGCTCATCGCCTTCATCCAGCCCGGACGTGCTGGTCCCCATAATCACTGCCACGCGATCGCGACCAAAACGAGCAATCACGTCGTCCACGGTGGGCTGGATTTGCGCCAGTGCAGCCAGCAACAACTGATTGTTACGCGAACGATGGGCGGAAAAATGGTCTGGAATCGGTGGAAGCTCGCCCTCGACGCCGCCCAGCACTGTCTCCTGCTGCCCTTGCAGCCAGCCCGCGCGGCTGCGCATACCCGGCGCGACACCGCGCGTCAGGTTGGCGGCAATCTCGTCGGCGGAGTTGCCTAGTGCATTCACCATCCCAACGGCAGAAATGTAGATCATTTTAGTCACCCAGATATTGAATGGTGATGTGGTAGTTAAAAACGTGCTGTTCGATGCTGATCGGCTCGCGCTTGCCTTTGCGCTGCAAATAGACGACTTCTGTCACCAGTTTACCGCTGGCATTGCGTAGCTCGCGGCGATCGCCGATGTCTTTGAGCGTCCAGCCTTTTGGCAATTGTGGCTGCCAGGCGCTAATCGGCCAATGGCTCAGCATCACGTCGGCCAGTACTTGGCTGGCAGGTGGCAATTGCGGCACGATAATCGACTGCTCAGTACGAATGCCGTTTTCATCATAGGTGGCGAGGAACAGGCGGATCCCGACGGATGATAATCCAGCTAGCGTGATTTTATGCGCGTCGGCGTTGAGCATCACCAGCAGCGACTGGGTTTGACCGTTAAAACTTCCCGTCAGCAGCTGCTGAGAATTCACCGCAGGCGAAATTCCCGGCGCAGGCAGCGTAACTTTGGTGCCAGGTTGCAGCCAGGCCTGCGGCCGCTTACCGTCGGCGTTTTGCGTGGAGTGGCTACAGCCAGCCAGCAGCAGCGCCGCAATCAGCGCGGCGGCACGGCAAAAATGAGTCATCATCGTTTTCTCTCTTTTTTAGCCGGCATCGCCAGCGGCGCCAGCAGGAAGGCGGTGAAAATACCGCTCACCAGCACAATACCAAAGCTGCTGATCGCCTGGGTGGCACTGAACACCAGCATGCCAAGGGTCAACAGCGTGGTCATCATTGCCAACGTAATCGCCAGCATTGACGTTAGCGGCGTACCGCGTGGATTGCTGAAGAACAGGGTGTAGTTGATGCCAATTCCCAACACCAGCACGAGAGCCAGCAGCGAGAACAAATTAACCGGATGACCGCTTGCGGCCAGTGCAGCAAGGCCGCAGCCGAGCGACAGTACGGAAGGCACCAGGCTTATCAGCCCCTTGCGCCAGCCGAGGCGCAGCATGGCGCCGCAGGCGATCACCACCAGCGCGACCAGCAGCAGGCCGGTCAGTACCATGCGATAGAGCGAGAACAGGCTATCGAAACTGGCTTTACGATCGACCCACACTACGCCCGGGTTTTTGGCTGCCAGCTCGCTTAACGCCGCGCTGTTTTTTGCGCCGTCCACCGGAACCAGCACGCCGCTTTCACCCTTGGGCAGCGTTAGCCACAGCAGACGCCAGCCTTCGCTGGCTGGACTGGCGAGCCAGTCATTGACCGTCACCGACATTGGGTTCAGGTCGGGCGATACGCTCGCCAGTCCTGCTTTTTGCAGTACGTTTGTCACCGCTGGCGCGGCCTTTTGCAGCAGCGCCAGATCGCTGTTTTGTCGCGACAGTGAGTTAAGCGGTAGGGTGCGGTAAGTTTTGATGTCGCCGCTTTTTTGCAACTGCGCCAGTGCAGGCGTAAAGGCCTCAAGCCGTTCCAGCGTCTGCTGCGCCGACGCGCCATGCACCACAAACCATTTCTGATCGACGCTTTGTCCCGTCAGGGCTGTAATGGTTTTTTCCTGCGCCAGGATATCTTTCGGTAATGCCTGCAACTGAGCGATATCGTCATCCACGCGCAGGTTCGCTATACCGATAACGGACACCAGTGCCAGCAGTACCGGCAGGCCAACAGACACTTTTTTATTGCGCCGCCATGCTGCCAGCCAGCGCAGCATCAGCACCATTGCGGGAACTGGACGCACCGGCAAGCCACGACACAGCCACGGGTGCCAGAAAATCACCGTCAGACATGAAGCGCTCAGCCCCACGGCGGCAAACACCGCCATCTGACGAATACCCGGGAACGGCGCCAGCATCATAATCAGATACGCCGCCACGGTGGTCAGCAGCGCCAGCAGCAGGGCGTTGCGTACTTTTGCCAGACTTTGCCACGGCGAATCCTGCGCGCCGTGAACCATCCGTTCGGTCAGATAATAGAGCGTGTAATCAGCGGAAATACCGATGATGCTCATGCTCATCACCAGCGTCATCAGGTGCAGCTCGCCAAAAATCATCAGCGTGGCGACCGTTCCCGCCAGCGCGCCGATGCCGATGGAAATCAGACACAGCAGCAGGGGGCGCAGGGAGCGGAATACCAGAACGATCAGCAAAATCACCCCCAAAATGGTGGCGACGCCGAGCGTGGAAATATCCTTTTTGGCCTGCTGACTGGCGTAGTCGCTATAAAAAACGGTACCGCGCGACAGTAGCTGTGCCTGCGGATAGTCCGCTTTCAACTGTTCCTGAAGGCCGTGAAGCGTTGTCACCAGTTGATGAGTTTGCTGCATATCGAACGACTCGCCGGCCAGCTCGCCGTGCAGCAGATACCAGTAGTTTCCGGCATCGTCTTTGGTTACCAGCCAGCCATCCATTAGACGTAATTTTTGGCTGTTTTTTGCGAGAGCGAGCTGCGAGCCGCGCATCAGCATCAGCGGATCGTTTTGCAACTCTTTGCCGCTCACGCCAGAAAACGCCGAATACAACTGCGACAAAATCCACTGAGCCTGCGCTTCGCCGCCGTTTTGCAGACGTGCGCGGGTGGCGGTGTCGATCAGCCCGTTTCGGTGCTGCCAGAAAAATTCGCCCCAGGCTTTTTGCCCGGCGGCGTCCATCGGGCCTTTGACTTCATTCAGCGCGACCGATTTTTGCAGCAGCGTCAGCCACTGCTGCGCCACGCGCGGATCCGGCTCTTTACCGGGGCTGACCAGCCAGACCAACTGACGGTCGAGACGCTGCATAAAGCCGTCGTTGAGCGCCGGAGGAATCGCTCCGAGCGTCTGTTTTGGCAGCATCGCCAGCACGCTGCTGTTAAGGCGCGCGCCGGGCAGCAGCGACAGCAACACGCCCAGCATTACCAGGCACAGCAAGCCCCACAGCAGCGCCGGGCGCAAAGATTTACGGTGTGGCAAAGCGTTGGCGTTCGTCATGAGTCAGGCTGGCGGGCGTCAGTTGATGTTGGGAAAGTGCGATATCCGTGCGATCGCCCTGCTTGTCGTTGAGCTGGATAGATTCCAGATAGGTCGCGCCGCCCAGATTCAGGGTCGCGAAAATTTTGTCCAGCGGCGTGGTCGTTGGCGTTAATACCAGCGACCAGCGCCCAGCGCCGAGATCCTTAAAATCGATGCGGAAATTCTCTTCCAGCACGTTGCGATCCGCCTGGAAGAGGGCGCGCAGCAGATGGTTAAACTGGAACATCTGCGGGTTATTTTCGGCGGTAATCGTTTGTGGTGGCTGGCCGTTGATCACCTGCACCATCCGTTTGTCATCCAGCAGCAGCGTCATTGGAAAGGGCGTTTTCTGATCCCACAGCAAACCGCTGTCGCGGGCGATCAGCATGTCGCCCTGTGAGCGCAGCGGCTGCGGCAGATCTTTAATGGTGCGCGTCTGTTCAAAGTGCGCACGCACCACGGGCTGTTCGGTAAAGCGCTGCTGAAGTTCATCCAGCGTCACGGCGCTGACCAGCGGACTGACCAGCAGGGCAAGCAATGGCAACCACTTCATGGCGTCACTCCCATACGTTCAAACAAAATCGCCGGACTGACAAAGCACAGTTCGCGGCTTGCCTCTTCCACCGCCACCTGAATGGTGTAGCCGGTGGTGGTGCGTTTTCCGCTCTCTGCGTCGAAAATCTGGTAAGCGATGCGCAGGCGGTTTTCAAACTCTTCGATATGCGCTCGCACGCGGATACGTTGCTCAAAGGTGACCGCATCGCGATATTTCACGCGCGTGTCGACCACGGGCCAGACGTAGCCAGACTCTTTCATCTGGCGATAGCCGTAATCAAATTGATTCAGCAGTGCCTCGCGGGCAATTTCAAAGTAGCGAAAATAGTTGCCATGCCACACCACACCCATCATATCGACATCATGAAACGGTACGGTGAGCTCTACTTCGGTCGTAAAACGGGGATCGGTCAGCACCCTTTACTCCTTCTCTTTGGCATCCGGCAGGTGCCAGAAATCGAAAAAATTAAACCAGTCGAGCGGCGACATCAGCGCGTAATGCTCCAGCCGTTCGGCATAGCGATCGACGGTACGCTGCAGCGCTTGCTGGCGTTCACCGCGCGGCAAAATCAGCGGATCGGCAAACGGTTCACAGTGAATATGTAGTTTGTCCTGCTGGCGCAGGGCGAAAATCAGCAGCACCGGGCAGCGCAGAATCGACGCGAGAATAAACGGCCCCTGGGGGAACGGCGCGGGCTGGCCCATAAATTCGCTCCAGATGACGCGCCAGTCGCCGCCGCGCTGCGGATTGACCGCAATGCGATCGCCGACGATCGCTACCCATTCGCCGCGATCGAGTTTTTCTTTCAGGGCGATGGCTGTGTCCGGACCAATATCCGTGACGGGCATCAGGTTAAGGCCGGCATCAGGCGCCATCTCTTCCATGATTTGCTTAAAACGCTGGGCGTTTTCGCTAAATACCAGCGCGTTAATCACCTTGCTGCCATCCAACTGCGCCATGGCGCGGCAAGCTTCTACAACGCCAAGATGCGAAGCCAGCAGTAATTTTCCTTGCGGCGTATCAACGTCCAGCGCCGCGCGCGCGCCGGGAGCGAACACTACATCCTGATTGAGTTTCAGCTCACCGCGCCAGCTGGCGACTTTATCCAGCATCGAATAGCCAAAACGCATAAAGTGGAAAAAGCTGTTCAGGCGCGGCGGCGTGGGCAACTGACGATCTGCCAGCACCTGCTTGACGCGCTGAATCCACTGCTGCGACGCCTGGCGTGCCGGACGCGCGGTCAGCCAGTAGACGCCGATAACGGGCCATAGCAGGAGACCAAACGCGCGGCGTCCCAGCAGTTGCCACACGCGCAGCATCAGGCGCATTCCCCACAGGCCATTCACTTCCTGCTGTTGCGCCCAATGCTGCTGGCGACGACGCATCAGCAGAGCAGGAATGCGCGGCAACATGCCGAAGAACAGGCGGGTGTGCATCAGCGAGATGCGCACGTTATCTTTCAGCGCGTCGAAATGCGACAGGCCGTCGAGCGGATACGTCACGCGCGTCGGCAGAAAATAGCTGGTATGACCCTGCCAGTAGAGCCGTACCATCACTTCCGTATCAAAATCCATTCGTTTGCCGAGCGTCACACGCTCAGCCAGTTGCAGCGTCGGGGCGACCGGATAGACGCGGAATCCGCACATGCTGTCTTTTAACTGGAGCGATAACGTTTCGATCCACACCCAGAAATGAGTGATCCAGCGGCCATACAGGCGCGAACGTGGAATGGAATCGTCATAAATTGGCTGGCCGGAAATGAGCGCCTCCGGATGGCGTTCTGCCAGCGCCAGCAGCTGCGGAATGTCTTCAATTGCGTGTTGACCGTCGGCATCCACCTGCACCGCATGGGTAAAGCCCGCGCGCGCCGATTCTTCCAGCCCACGGATCACCGCCGTGCCTTTACCCGCGTTTTCAGCCAGACGGATAAGCGTGACCTGCGGTTGTTCGGTGGCAAGGCGTTCCAGCTCCAGACGTGTTCCTTCATCGCTGCCGTCATCCACAATCAGGCACGGCAGGCCGAAGGGGGCAAGACGCGATAACACGTTTGCCATCATCGCCCCGTGGTTGTAGCAGGGGATCACCACGCAGGGGCGGAACGTTAACGACATAAACGGATTTTCCCGCTGCTGGCGGTGTGGCGTTCCAGACCGTCGTGGCGCTGATAGCTAAACGTCAAAATCTGCCGCTCGGCATTCCAGTTTAACGTGAGCGTCACAATGGTATTGGGTAGCAGCGGCGCCTGAAACTTCACATTCTGAATGCTGTGAAAACGGTAATCTGGTGCCAGCAGCGTGGTGGCGTAATGCATGACCCAATCGAGCTGTGCCACGCCTGGCAGCAGCGGCTGCACGGCGAAATGACCCTGGAACCAAAATAGCGCCGGATCGAGATGCAGAACAATTTCCAGATTTTGCGGCTGTGCCTGGTGGCGCTCGATTTCATGGATTTTCATGAAATAACTCCTGTAACTGCGCATAGACACGCTTATTCATACTGTTGACGGGCATTTCATCAATGATGCGCCAGTAGCGGGGGACGGCGACCGGTTCAAGCCACGGCAGCAGTGCACGACGCCAGGCAAATTCCTGCGCTTTGTTACCCTGCTCGCGTACCCGCTGACGCGCATCGTCACTTAACACCAGCAATACGCCGATGCCCTGACGGCCCCCGCGCGCGACGGGCAGTGCAGCCGCTTCGCGTATGCCATCCAGCTCCAGCAGACGCTGTTCGATTTCCGTCAGCGAAATACGTTTTTCTTCGATTTTGACCACGCGGCCACGACGACCGACAATGCTGAACAGGCCGTTGTCATCGAAGTGCAGAATATCGTCGAGCAACAGACCCTCTGCCTCGTGGATCAGCGGTGACGTCACGCGACAGGTTTCGCCTTCGCGGCGGAAAGCCACGCCGGGGAAGGGCAACCAGGGGATCGATTCTTGCTGATGATGCCGCCAGGCAAGAACACCCGTTTCGGTGCTGCCGTAAATTTCGTCCGGCCAGACGTTCATCCAGCGATGGGTAGCGGTGACTTCATCCCACGGCAGCATGCCGCCAGCGGAAAGCAGCATGGCCACCGGCGGCGGTGAAAGCTGCGTATCGAGGCGCTTCAGAAACGCCGGACTGCTGATAAAAATGTAGCGATGGTCATGCGGTAATGCGGCCAGTTGTTCGGCGTAATAGAGCATCGCGGCGTGTAATGGCAGGCCGAGAGACATCGGCAAAAAGATGCGGAACGTCAGACCATACAAGTGCTGTGGCACAACCGAGGCGACAACGCGACAGCCGTTGAGGCGCTCACCAAAACGGGTTGCCAGCATGACGGCTTCACGGTCAAGGCTCGCAATAGGCTTCACAATGCGCCGTGGCGATCCGGTTGAGCCGGAGGTGAACAGCTCGACAAAGCTGGATGCGGCGACAGGCGGCAGCGGGACAAACCCGTCAACGCAGCGGCGGGCGGAATTCACCACAAACAGGCGTCCAGGATAATTCAGCGTCTGATCGCTCAACACGCCACAAAACAGTGCCTGTTGTTCTTCGAGCAGCGATACGCGGCTGTGGCCGGGGATCACCGGCGTTTTGCCCGCGTGCAGCGACGCCAGCAGCGCGACAATAAAGAGATAGCTGTTTTCGAAGCACAGCGCCCAGCGCTCGCCGTCCTGCTCGCGCAACGTCTGTGTCAGCGCCGAGACGTCATGCCGGAGCTGTCCTAGCGTCCAGATGTGGTCGTCAAGCCAGGCGACAGGCGTATCGTCCGGGCGCGGGGCGTTCAGCCACTCGCTCAGCGGAAGGGGATTATTCATTGTGCTTCACTTTTTTTGATCACCCGTTGGCGGATCAGCCACTCGGTTGCCATCAGCGTACCCATCAGGATGTACGCAATCATGCCGTTCCACAGCGTCCAGAGCTGTATATCGCCTTTCACCACGGTCAACAGCGCGATGGAGCCGTTAACAATGAAAAAGACGCACCAAACGCGAGTGACATTGCGCGTATAGCGAACGCCTTCAGGCGGCAAATTCGGCTCACGCAGACGCGCCAGTCGTTCGACCAGCGGCATTGACGTCCATAGCGAACCCCCAAATACGGCCAGCATGACCAGATTCACGACCACGGGATAAAGCAGCAGCCACTGATGCGCTTTCAGCAGATAACTTGCCGTACACAGCGCGATACCCGCCAGCGCTACGCTCTGTACCACAAAGCGCATCGGACCGGCATTGTTCCGCGCCTGGCGCAGGCGGCACACCAGCAACAGCGCCATCAGCGGCAGTAGCCAGTGCAGGCTGTTATGCGTCAGTCCAAAGCCAATCAGAAATGGCCAGGCGAGCAGCATCAACCCCGTGAGCAGCGGGATCGCCGGAAAAGATCGTCCGCCACGCATGGCGTCTTACTCTTCGCGCAGAAGCTGTTCTACAGCGTCCACTACGTCCTGAACGGTACGCACTGCTTTGAAGGTTTCAGGTTTGATTTTTTTGCCTGTTTTCTTCTGCAGATGAACAATCATGTCGACGGCGTCGATGCTGTCCAGCTCCAGATCTTCATACAGACGTGCCTCGGGGGAGATATCTTCCGGGGCGATTTCAAACAGTTTGGTCAGCAGCCCGGAGACTTCCTGATAAATGGTTTCTTGTTCTGTCATAGCGAATTCGTTCTCAGGCGCGTTGGGCATGGATAAATGATGCCAGCGTGGCGACGGAATAAAAATGCTGACGCATCTCTTCGCTTTCCGCAGAAAGCACTACGCCATATTGGTTTTTAACTGCCAGACCCAGTTCCAGCGCATCGATAGAATCGAGGCCCAGACCATCGCCAAACAGCGCCGCATCTGCGTCGATATCGTCTGCGGTCAGTTCGTCCAGATTTAGCGTAGAGATAATAAGATTTTTAATTTCAAGATAAAGCGCTTGCATCATTAATTCCTGACAAAGTTTGAAGACCTGATGTTAAGCGATGCTGCAGATGCCGGTTCAACTGCCTTGCGGCCAGCGCCGGTTCTTGTTCTGTCGCATCGTAAAAATCGTGAATATCGAGTCGCTCACGAACATCCACGGTGAAAAAGGGTTTGCGCGGCGGAATGTCATACCACCGGCTTTGCTTATCAAGCATTTTCTCGGTGCAGTGGATCAGTACCATCCGCAGATCGCTGCCGCAACGCACGGCGATATTCGCCGCGCCGCGCTGAAGCGTGATGGCTTCTCCGACGCGTGTGCGTGTGCCTTCCGGGAAGATCAAAATCGTATCGCCCTGCGCCAGACGCTGTTTGCTGGCGGATAACAGCGGTTCAGCCTCGCTGTTGATCAGATAATCCGCCGCGCGGATCACGCCGCTGACGAACGGATTACGCAGCAGGGCGCTTTTCACCATGCAGTCGGTTTCGGGCATCACGGAGGCGAGAATAACGTAATCAATTAACGTGGGATGGTTGGCCACCACCAGGCATCCGCGTTCGCTACGCAGCGCGTCAATATTATCGATGCGGTAATCCAGCACGCCCGTCATGCGAGTGACGGTTAAGAAGAAGCGGAAGCTCAATGAGATGCTACGGCGCGCCAGACGGCGGCGTTTTGCGCGGTCGCGTTGTACCACCAGCAGCAGGTTGAACCAGACCAGTGACAGCAGCAGGCCGCCTGCGCCAAAAAGCGCGAAGCACAATCCGGTCATCACCAGACGCCAGGCGCGGTTGATCGTGGAAGTTAAACTTTTCATCCGCGGGACCACTGCCACAGTAAACGTTCGCCGGAAACGACAAACGTTGGCTCGTCGCGCAGATAGTGTTGCAGGAACATCAGACTTTGCGGCAGCGGTGGCTCTTCGCCATCACTTCCGGTTTGCGTTTCGCAGCGTAGCGTGTCGCCCGCCTCAATCACCAGCGCTAGCGCATACGGCCATGTCGGCATATGAGGCGGTAAATGAGGATGATAAAAATCGGGCAGCGTGCCGTCGAAATCGACCAGTAATACGCGAGAATAGCCTGCGTGCAAAAGGCTTAGCACTTCGCATAAGCCCTGCTGGAAGGTGTCTAGTCCGGCAGAAAGGGAAGAGGAAACGATCGGCTTGCGCGCCGCGATAGTGAGATTCCCGACAGCAGAGTTGTGCACCGACATGGCGAAATCCGTCGGTGAAACCGCCTGGTCTGTCGCCAGCGCATGCAGAATGCGGTAGTTGCGTTCCAGCTCGCCGTGGCGGCTGGTATACACAACCGCGTCGATGGCGTGTTTGTGCAGCATCGACAGACCGCAATCGACGGCCAGTTTACTGCCAGAATTAAGGCGACGCGCGGTCATCATCGGCAACGCAGTGAGTTTTGCCTGCGGCGCAGCGGGATCGATGGCCAGCGACTCGCGCGACCATGCCTGCCACTGTGTGGCATCGCTGAGGCCTGGCGCTCGTGCTTGCCAGTCGATAATGTTTAATGCAAATTTCATCTACGCGTGTCCGCGATATATCGTCAGGGTAATTCAGCGATTTAGTGTTCGTTTTTCTGACAAATCAGTAAGGTATGACCTAACCCAAGATTGTCGAGTCGTTGCTCTACGTGGAAACCTGCTGTCTCCAGGTAGTGATAAAATTTTTCTACGCTATAGAAGCGGCTGTTGCCATTCGCCATACAGGTGAAATAGAGCGATGTGGCGTTCAGACTAAAGGATGCCGCTTCGAATTTCTGTGCATCCCAGAACAGTTCCATAATGCACAGGCGAGCGCCAGGCTTCATTTCCTGAGCAACTTTACGCAGCATGGTGACAATCTGATCGGGTGAGAAACAGTCCAGGAACTGGCTCATCCACCATACATCGGCATCGCCTGGCAGCGCCGCGTGGCTAAGCATATCCACAGCATGGAATCCAATGCGATGAGATAAACCTGCATTTGCGATATTTTCTTGTGCCAGCGCTATTTGCTGCGGGAGGTCAAGGATAGTAATTGCGACATTTTCATCATATCGACAACAACGTAAAGCCCATTTTCCTGTATTTCCGCCGACATCGTACAATTTTGTCGGCTTGCTTGCGAATATATATGGCAGGGCTGCATCAAATGCGGCGTCAGAATAGTAATGATCAAAAGCAAACCAGCTCTCTTTTGCCTGAGCGGGTAATTGCGATAATGCCGGATAAATGGTCGGCCATTCACCAAATACGGTCAACCCGGTTGGCTTTTCTTCTTTAAGAGAATCAGCCAGGTGGAATAATCCCTGATAACAAACGTCTTGGGTGAAATCCATATTTACGCGGGTCATGGTGTCGTGCAGAAGAAAATGGCCCACTTTAGCCAGATAATACAGCCCCTCTTTATGAGTAACGATACGTCCGCTTAATCCCATATCCAACAGCACGCTAACGCCGTACTCATTTAGAGTGCTATTTTCGACGATGTCTTCAAGGCTGGCGCCTTGTTTTCCCTGTTTATCCAGCCAGGCGAGAACGCCTGAGTTACGCAGACAAAGCGCGGTTTGAAACAACATTGGAGCAAAAGCGATACGTTGCGCTTCGGTAATGGCATCCAGCGCGCTAAGTGAGTCCGTTTCGTACATTATTGCGTAACCTTTGGCTGGTCAGATGAATAGATTATCGGGCCAGTGATGGCCCGACTTTAGAGGAACTTACTGCGGAGCGGAAAGGTTGAGCTGGATATCTTTATCGAGGTTATGCACCCAGCGATTATAATTTTTGTGGATTTTGCCATCGCTTGCTTTCAGATTCAGGCTGCTTTCGTAGTTGATTGAGTAGCTGGTCGCAGAGTAAGGAATGCGGATGTCCGCTGAATGATCGCGTGCCTGCAGACGGCCTTTAATAACGCCTGGACCCGCTTCAGACATGATCCACTGACGCTGGTGACCTGCTTTCAAAATCGCTGATTTCACCTGCTCAGCCGTATGACCCGTGCTCACGGTAGAGTGAATCTGGTCGACAGGGGCAGTACGAGCACAGCCCGCCAGCGCGCCCATAATGGCAAAGGCAGTACACCATTTAACAATCTTTTTCATCAACAACTCCGTATCAATAATAACGATTTTTGCCAGGGACATTCACACAATATAATTCTTAAGGTAAATTTAAATTATTATGGTGACGATCGGTGGGGTTAATTTCTTCTTGCTATTGCTAATTTGGGTTTAATTAACGCAATGGCAATGTAAACAACTCTCGATATATAGAATTTTCCTGCAGAGTTGTCACGTAAACCCAACAATAGCTTATATCTTATAAAAGCGGCACATATTCTATAGAGCTGTCAAATAACGTAAACCTACCCTGGTTGGTAGGTTTACGAATGAATATTTACCCCGGAAGCCGGCTTTTGGGTCGGCCCGGGCCAAGAAGAATCGCCAGTTTTCCGCCACCTTTGGTGGTTTCCATCCATATTTTACAGACGCTGGTGAGCGGTACGGAAAGCAGCATACCCACCGGGCCGAGTAGCCATCCCCAGATTAATAATGACAGGAAGACGACCATCGTTGACATGCCCAGGCGGTGGCCCATCATGCGTGGCTCTAAAATATTTCCCAATATCATATGCACCACCAGGAACAGCGCGCCGACCAGCATGCATTCGTAAAAACCGTTGAACAGGAACGCCTGGATCATCGGTGGCACGGCGGAAAGTACCGCGCCGATATTTGGCACGTAGTTCAGCAGGAACGCCAGCACGCCCCACATCAGCGCGAACTGTACGCCCATCAGCGTCAACCCCAGCCACACAATCACCCCGGTCCACAGGCTCAGTAGCGTTTTCAGCGCCAGATATTTGGATACGCCTTTCAGCGCGCGGTGCAGGCCCGCAATATGAATTTGCGGGTTATTGAGCGCAAAGCGCAGCTTGTACGGGACATGGCGAACCTCAAACAGCATAAAGACCACCGTCATCACCAGCAGCAAAATGCTGGCCATCGCGCCAGAAAGCCCGGTCATCAGCGTGGTGGCGAAGGTCATGATTTTTTCTGAATCCATGCGCTGCAACATGCGCTCAGGCGACATGTGAAGATTGAGGAACGGCAGCATCTCCTGTAATTCCAGTGCCTTGCGGGTCAGCTCTTTGTTGTATTTGGGGAGCATCGTAGAAAATTCACTGAGCGATGCCGCCAGCACGCCGAACAGCGCTGTCAGCACGATCAGCATGACCAGCACAACGATGGTAATCGCCACTGGCCGTTTGATGCCCCGACGGATAAACCAGGTGACTAACGGGTTGAGAACGATAGCGAAAAAGAGCGCCAGTAAAAGTTGAACAATAATGTCGGCTGCGACGTGGATCCCCGCGAGGATCACCACCAGACAGGCGAGTTTTAACAGAATATGGAGACCCGTTTTATCGGGCTGAGCGGATGTCATGCTGATTCCTTATGTTGTGTGCCCGTTAAGTGTAGTGCCTGCAATGCGCTTCGCTTGAGGCTGTTAATCTGAAATTCGCGGCTGATTTTCACTGCGTGACGTGGTAATAGTGAAACACTGTTGCAAAAATCCAGGTAGAAAGTCATGCCCGTACCTGCCGCCGAACCGGCGCTCAGCGGATTGCGCCTCAATCTGCGCATTGTTTCTGTTGTCATGTTTAACTTCGCCAGCTATCTCACCATCGGTCTGCCGCTGGCGGTTTTGCCCGGTTACGTCCACGACGTGATGGGGTATAGCGCTTTCTGGGCGGGGCTGGTAATCAGCCTGCAATATTTCGCCACGCTGTTGAGCCGTCCACAGTCGGGGCGATATGCCGACCTGTTTGGGCCAAAGAGTATTGTCGTCGTCGGGTTATGCGGCTGTTTCCTGAGCGGCCTGAGCTATTTGCTGGCGGCCACTACCAGCGGCTGGCCGATAATGAGTCTGGCGCTGCTTTGCCTTGGGCGCGTGATTTTGGGGGTAGGGCAAAGCCTGGCGGGAACTGGCTCAACGCTGTGGGGCGTGGGCGTCGTCGGTAATGCGCACATTGGCCGCGTGATTTCGTGGAACGGGATTGTCACCTACGGCGCGATGGCACTCGGCGCGCCGCTTGGCGTGCTGTGCTATGCGTGGGGCGGGCTGCACGGGCTGGCGTTAACCATTATGGCCGTCGCGTTTATTGCCATTTTACTGGCGATTCCGCGACCGAAAGTCAAAGCCACGAAAGGCAAGCCGCTACCGTTTCGCGCCGTGCTCGGGCGCGTCTGGCCGTACGGCATGGCGCTGGCGCTGGCCTCCGCCGGTTTCGGCGTGATCGCCACCTTTATCACGCTGTTCTACGACGCGAAAGGCTGGGACGGCGCAGCGTTTGCGCTGACGCTGTTTAGCTGCGCGTTTGTCGGGGCGCGTCTACTGTTCCCGAACGGCATCAACCGTCTGGGCGGCCTGAATGTAGCGATGATTTGCTTCGCCGTTGAGATTATCGGCCTTCTGCTGACCGGGATCGCCGACGAGCCATGGGTTGCAAAAATCGGTGTGTTCCTCGCGGGCGCAGGGTTTTCATTGGTCTTTCCGGCACTCGGCGTGGTGGCGGTTAAAGCAGTGCCGCAGCAAAATCAGGGCTCGGCGCTGGCGACCTATACGGTATTTATGGATATGTCGCTGGGCGTAACCGGGCCACTGGCAGGGTTGCTCATGGCGTGGGCGGGCGTACCGGTGATTTATCTGGCGGCGGCGGGGCTGGTGGGTGCGGCATTCCTGCTAACGTGGCGCTTAAAAAAACGGCCTCCGACGCAAACGCCGGAGGCCGTTGAATCCTCATCAAACGTTACTTGATGACGATGGTATTGATGATGTTTTCAGCCGTGGTCTGTGCTTTCTGCTGATCTTCTGCTGGCAGCGTGATCTGCAGGGTCAGGAGTTTGCCGTCTACTTTACCAAGCACTACGGAAGAGTAAGCGGTCTGGCCCTTCGCGGAGATGATGCTGTCCAGCTGTTGCAGAGTGTGGCCTTTCAGTTCGATAGATTTGTTGGTCACGACCTGGAGCTGCGGGTCGCGGCTACGCTGCTGATCTTCCAGACGCTTCGCCAGCACGGCCAGATCTTCGTTGGAGTCGTCGCCCACAATCACAATGACGGCTTTCTGTCCGGTAGCATCGGAATAAACGTGCATATTGTTCGCCTGCGTCCCCAGCTTACCGCTCTGATCGGTCATATCTGCTGGCAGGGCGAAACTGAGTTTGCCCTCCATCAACTCGACCGGCTGGCCGGTCGCATTACTTTCTGCGGCCGCGCCCTGAACAGGTGTTTTGGTGTCGCTATTATCACAGGCCGCAAGACCCACAACCAGCAGGCCAATCCCGACATATTTAACCAGATTGCGCATTGACTTCTTCCTTTCGATAAACGGCCATAACGGCTCATTCATCCATCTTATCACAACTGATAAAGCGAACGTTTAACCAGCCTGCAATGCCGTGATTTCAGATTTATCTGCGAGTCTTTTCAGCAGCATATTCAAGAGTACGCCGTACATCGGCAGGAAGAACACGATGCTGATAAGCACCTTGAAGCAGTAATCCACCAGCGCGATTTCCATCCAGTGCTGAGCCATAAACGCATCGGGGCTGCGCCAGAAAGCGATAAAGAAGAAGGCCAGCGTGTCGCTCACGTTACCGAACAGCGTGGAGGCGGTCGGCGCCATCCACCAGCGATGGTTTTGACGCAGTCGGTTAAACACATGGACGTCAAGAATCTGTCCCAGCGCGTAGGCCATAAAGCTCGCGGCGGCGATACGGGCGACGAACAGGTTGAAGTGCAACAGCGCCTCGAAACCTTGCCAGCTTCCCATATAAAAAAGTGATGAAATTCCATACGACACGAACAGCGCAGGCAGCATCACCGCAAAAATAATGCGTCGGGCCAGCGGCGCGCCAAAAATGCGCACGGTTAAATCAGTCGCGAGGAAAATAAACGGAAAACTGAACGCGCCCCAGGTGGTATGAAAACCAAAAATGGAGATCGGGAGCTGCACCAGATAGTTGCTGGAGGTAATCACCAGCAGATGAAAAAGCGATAACCAGAACAACGCTTTTACGCGCTGCGATTGAGAGAACTGCGTCATATTGTGACCTTTTTGATTAATGTTTGGGGTGAGGGAACCCAATTTGAATCTGGCACCTTAGGCTTCAACAGCGACGCCTGATGGTCCTGATTCTGAACCGGCCGCATAATACTGCTTTGACAACACATTGCAATGGCTAATTTTCACGCAATCGTTAACCTGGTTTGCATTGCTAAAAACGCGGCGTAAACTACAGCCGTTTTTAGATGATTGAGACGATGATGACCGACCTGTTTTCCACTCCAGACCACACCCTCGATGCCCAGGGCCTTCGCTGCCCGGAGCCTGTTATGATGGTGCGTAAAACCGTGCGCACGATGCAAATCGGCGAAACGCTTTTAATCATTGCCGACGATCCTGCGACCACGCGAGACATCCCCGGTTTCTGTACTTTTATGGAACATGAGCTGATCGCACAAGAGACCGAAGCGCTGCCGTATCGCTATCTTTTACGCAAAGGCGCGTGATCGAATCTACGATTTCAAACCATCGTTTCAAAACTTATCGCTTTTGTGAGTTGCTTCACCTCTGCTTTCCAGGACGTAGTCTAATTTTTAAGCGTAAAACTAAAACAACGTTTTAACGCTTATCTCACTACCCTGGAGTTGACCCGATGAAAACGACCCTCAAGCCGTTACTGGCCTCTTTGTGCCTGTCCACCGCGTCACTGCTGTTTGCCACCACGGCGGCAGCGCAAACGATCAAAGCTGCTGATGTTCACCCTGAAGGCTACCCAAACGTGGTGGCCGTGCAAAACATGGGTGAAAAACTCAACCAACAAACCGATGGCAAGCTGGCGATCAAGGTCTTCCCTGGCGGCGTCCTGGGCGATGAAAAGCAAATGATTGAACAGGCGCAGATGGGCGCTATCGATATCATTCGCGTCTCAATGGCCCCTGTGGCGGCGATTTTGCCGGATATCGAAGTATTCACACTGCCGTACGTTTTCCGCGATGAAGACCACATGCACAAGGTGATCGACGGTGATATTGGCAAAGAGATTGGCGAAAAACTCACGGCCAACCCGAAGTCGCGCCTGGTGTTTCTGGGCTGGATGGACTCCGGCACGCGTAATCTGATCACCAAAGAGCCGATCGTTAAACCCGAAGATCTGAAGGGCAAGAAAATCCGCGTGCAGGGCAGCCCGGTCGCACTGGCTACCTTGAAAGCGATGGGGGCCAACTCGGTGGCGATGGGCGTCAGCGAAGTCTATAGCGGGATGCAAACCGGGGTGATCGACGGCGCGGAAAACAATCCGCCAACCTTTGTGGCGCATAACTACATGCCGGTTGCTAAAAACTACACCCTCAGCGGCCACTTCATTACGCCTGAAATGCTCCTCTACTCCAAAGTGAAATGGGACAAACTCAGCGCTGACGAGCAGCAGAGAATCAAAACCCTGGCCCGTGAAGCGCAATTTGAACAGCGCAAACTCTGGGACGCTTACAACCAGCAGGCGCTGGATAAAATGAAAGCGGGCGGCGTGCAATTCCACGACATCGACAAAGCGGTGTTTATCAAGGCGACAGAACCGGTGCGCGCGCAATACGGCGATAAGCACAAGGAACTGATGCAGGCCATCGCGGACGTCAAGTAAACCCTAACGTGTTCGTGGAGGACGTATGTCCGAACTCTACCTGAAGTGGATGGACCGCCTGTACCTGTTCGCTATGGCCGTCGCGGGCGTGTCGCTGCTGGTCATGACGATTGTTATCCCCATCGGCATTTTCTCGCGCTATGTTCTCAATCGCGGGGAATCCTGGCCGGAACCGATCGCGATTATTTGCATGGTGACCTTCACCTTTATCGGCGCGGCTGTGGGGTACCGCGCCGGGTCGCATATCGCGGTGAATATGCTCACCGATCGTCTGCCCGACATGCTCAAAAACCTGTGTGCCAGGGTAGTGGATCTGCTGATGCTGCTGATTTCTGCATTGATCTTCTGGTACAGCCTGCTGCTGTGTATCGAACTGTGGGAACAGCCCGTCGCAGAGTTCCCCATCCTCACGTCGGGCGAAAGCTATCTGCCGTTGCCGGTAGGTTCGGCCATTCTGATTCTGTTTGTCATCGAGCGTTTGCTGTTTGGCTCGCAGGAAAATCGTCCGGTCGTGTTGATCGGTAACCACAGTTAAGGGGTGAACAATGGATGCGTTTATTTTGTTATTCACCCTCGCCATTTTACTGGCGCTGGGGATGCCGGTGGCCTTCGCCGTCGGGCTAAGTGCGGTTGCGGGTGCGCTATGGATTGACCTGCCGCTGGAAGCGTTGATGATCCAGATTACCAGCGGGGTGAACAAATTCACGCTGCTGGCGATCCCGTTCTTTATCCTGGCGGGCGCGATCATGGCGGAAGGGGGCATTGCGCGACGGCTGGTGAACTTCGCGTACATTTTCGTCGGTTTTATTCGTGGTGGACTGTCGCTGGTCAATATCGTCGCGTCGACGTTTTTTGGCGCGATTTCCGGTTCGTCGGTGGCGGATACGGCGTCAATCGGCAGCGTGATGATCCCGGAAATGGAGAAGAAGGGGTATCCGCGCGAGTACGCCGCAGCGGTGACAGCCAGCGGATCGGTGCAGGCGATTTTAATTCCGCCCAGCCATAACTCGGTGATTTACTCGCTGGCGGCGGGCGGTACGGTGTCGATCGCCACGCTGTTTATCGCGGGGGTGTTACCAGGGCTGCTGCTCGGTTTCTGCCTGATGATTTTGTGTCTCGGTTTCGCGCATAAGCGCGGCTATCCGAAGGGCGAAAAAATCCCGTTTAAGCAGGCGGTGAAGATTTTCTTCGATGCGCTGTGGGGGCTGTTGACGGTAGTGATTATTCTGGGTGGGATTTTGTCCGGCATCTTCACGGCGACAGAATCAGCGGCCGTCGCCTGTCTGTGGGCGTTTTTCGTCACCATGTTTATCTACCGCGACTACAAGTGGAACGAGCTGCCGAAGCTGATGTGTCGCACGGTGAAAACGGTCACGATCGTGATGATCCTGATTGGCTTTGCGGCGGCGTTTGGCGCGGTGATGACCTACATGCAGTTGCCGACGCGGATCACCGAGTTCTTCACGTCGCTGTCGGATAACAAGTACGTGATCCTGATGTACCTCAATATCATGCTGCTATTGATTGGCACGCTGATGGACATGGCGCCGCTGATTCTGATTTTGACGCCGGTATTGTTGCCAGTGACCAACTCGCTGGGTATCGATCCGGTGCATTTCGGCATGATCATGATGGTCAATCTGGGGATCGGACTGATTACGCCGCCGGTGGGGTCAGTGCTCTTTGTCGCCAGCGCGGTGAGTAAACAGCGCATCGAAACCGTGGTGCGCGCGATGCTGCCGTTTTACGCCATGCTGCTGGTGGTGCTGGGGATGGTGACGTACATCCCGGCGATATCCTTGTGGCTACCGGGGGTTCTGGGGATGCAGTGAGTTGTCTCTCCCTCATCCTTGAGGACTGGGATGAGGGATCAGGCCGCACGGATTAAAAGAAAACGGCAACGTCGGTTGCCGTTTTAGTGTCTTCTCCCTCTCCCTGTGGGAGAGGGTTGGGGTGAGGGCATCAGACCGCTCTATTTCTTTCGCAATAGCCTCAGCGCATTCGCCGTCACCAGCACTGTCGCACCGGTATCCGCCAGTACGGCCAGCCACAGCCCGGTGATGCCAAGCAGCGTCGTGACCAGGAAAATCCCTTTCAGCCCCAGCGCAATACCTATGTTCTGGCGGATATTGGCACGCGTCGCGCGCGCCAGACCGATCATCTGCGCCAGCCCGGTCAGACGGTTATGCGTCAGCGCGGCGTCGGCAGTTTCCAGCGCCACGTCGGTGCCGCTACCCATCGCGATCCCGATGGTCGAGGCTTTCATCGCTGGAGCGTCGTTGATGCCGTCGCCCACCATCGCCAGCGGTGCCTGGCCGTTGAGCTCGGTGACGGCCTGCACTTTATCGGCAGGCAATAACCCGGCTTTGAATTCAAGGCCCAGCTCATTGGCAATGGCGGCAGCGGCGCGTGGATTATCCCCCGTCAGGATCACACCCTGAATACCCAGCTGATGCAGCGCAGCAACGGCCTCTTTGGCATCGTCACGCAGCGTATCGCGCAACGCCAGAACGCCTTTTGCGATTCCGTCTACGGCCACAATGATGACGGTCTGCCCGGCCTGTTCCAGCTCACTAATTTGCTGACCCAGCGCCTGCGACGGGAATTTATCGGCGGCGGTGATCAGCACTTTTTTGCCGTCTACGTCGGCTTCGATTCCTGAACCGACCAGCGCCCGCTGCGCGCTGGCTGCCGGAAGGGGTAAACCGCGCGACTGCGCCTCACGCACAATGGCCTGCGCCAGCGGGTGAGTGGAGCCCTGTTCGACGGCGGCGGCCAGCGTCAGCAGGGCGTCCTCGGTCAATTCAAGCGGATAAACGCCGGTGACCTGCGGTTTGCCCACGGTGAGCGTGCCGGTCTTATCGAACGCGACGTGCTGAATCTGGCTAAGTTGTTCCAGCGCCGCGCCGCCTTTAATCAATGCCCCACGGCGCGCCGCAGCGGCCAGACCGGAAGTGATCGCCGCAGGCGTCGAAATCACCAGCGCGCACGGACACCCGATCAGCAGCAGCGTCAGCCCTTTGTAGATCCACTCCTGCCAGGAGGCGGCAAAGAGCAGCGGCGGGACAATCGTCACCAGCAGGGCGATGAGCATAATCACGGGGGTGTAAATTCGGCTGAAACGGTCAATAAAACGCTCGACGGGCGCGCGGCGCTCTTCGGCTTCTTCAATGAGTTTCAGAATGCGGTCGATGGCGCTTTCGCCCGGTTCCGAGAGCACGCTGAGCTGCACCAGACGGTCAACGCTGGTGGCGCCGGCAGGCACTTTTTCACCCGTCGCGCGCTCGACGGGAATGGATTCGCCAGTCAGTGCGCTTTCATCAAAACTCGCCGTGGCGGTGATTAAGGCGCCATCGGCAGGCAGACGGCCTCCGGCAGCCACTTCAATCACATCGCCCGGACGCAGCGTGTTAATGGCCACGGTCTGACGCTCGCCGTTGAATACCCGTGTGGCGGTTTCCGGTTTTAACGCCATTAAAGCGCTGACGCCTTTACGCGCGCGGCTCGCCGCCCAGCCTTCAAGGCGTTCACCCACCAGGAACAACAGCAGGACCATTGCGGCTTCTGCCGTTGCGCCGATAAACAGCGCGCCGATGGCCGCGACGCTCATCAGCGTTTCAATTGCAAACCAGCTTCCGCTTTTCATCAGGCGCAGCGCCTGACGGGCAATCGGGAACAGCCCCACCAGCGTGGTGGCGATAAACGCCAGATTGCCTAACGGATGATTGAAGTGCTCCAGCCACCAGCTTAACGCCATCATGATGATGAGGGTGATGAGCGGCAGATTTTCACGCAGCGGAGAGACTTTTTCGGCGGGCGCATCTTCGGCCCTGAGGGAATACCCGGCTTGGGTGACTGCCGCTTCGACGTCGACACTCACGTCATTTTCTGCACTGACCAGCAGCTTTTCCGTGGCGAACAGCACCTGGACGTGGTTGACGCCCGCGACCTGTTTTACCGCGTTTTCCACTTTGCGGGCGCAGGCGGCGCAGTCCATTCCGTTGACGACCCACGTGTAACGCTCGCCGCTGGCGGGCAGGGCTGGAGCGCTTTGCGTGTCACACGTACGTGCGCTGCAGCAACCTTCTTTCGCGGGGACGGGGCTGAGTTTGAGCGCCGAGAATTGCGGCACTTTTTTAGATGTGTCTGGAGTCGACATGGCACTCTCCGGTAATGATAATTTTCTCATTAACCGCAGCATACACTTTGGAGTCGACTCCAGAGTCAAGCGTTATTAGATATACAGCGAACGCACGATCAGGAAGTGGCCGCCGAAGTAACAGGCCGCCGCAATGGCGTTATCCGCGCGGAAACGACGACGATAATGGCTGCCCAGCCAGACGATATTCCCCAACAATAGTAGCGTGGCGCCAAAGAAAGCCGACATCGCAGGCGCGGTTGGGCGGAAGAACCACAGTTCACCGGCGAGCCAGACCATCACCAGCGTCATGGCGATAAATGTACACACCGGCCAGCGCATCTCTTCGAGGCGCGACCAGATAACGGCGACCAGCAGCGCACCGATTATCAGCAAAATCAGCGGCAGCGGCCAGAAGAAGGACAGCGTCATCTGGCTGGCGAAATAAATGGTGTAAAGCAGATGTGAGAGGAAAAACGCCCCGACGGCATATAACACGCGCTGGCGCGGGAGCAGCGTTAAGGCATCACCAATCAGTGAGGCGCACAGGCCAGCCAGCACCAGATAACTCACCGCGTTAAACATGGGTGCCTGCCAGGCGAGCAAAAGCAGCAGCAGTAGCGTGACGGGCTTAAACAGCCAGCGCTGCCACACGGGACCGCGATACGACGCATCGACGTAGAGCCATGCGGAAAAACAGACAGCGATAAATGACCAAAGCATATTAACTCCCTGTATCTGTTATTTTTGAATAAACATTCTCTGATTCAGTGTAGTGACGCGGGCGGGCGTTTGGCAATGCCGGATCCGGCGAGGTATCCTGATTTCCGCATAATCTGATGGGATTCAACAATGAGCAAAATGCCGATTTTTTTGATTATCGTGGTGGTGGTCATTGTGATTGCCGCCTCGTTTCGTTTTGTGCAGCAGCGCCGCGAAAGGGCCGATAACGATGCCGCACCGCTTCTGCAAAAACGCGTGGTGGTGAGCAACAAACGCGAGAAAGCACTCGATAACCGACGCTCTCGCCAGCAGCAGGTGACGCCCGCCGGCACAGCGATGCGGTATGAAGTGAGCTTTAAGCCGCAAAGCGGCGGGCTGGAGATGACCTTTCGCGTCGATGAAAAGGACTATCATCAGCTCACGGTGGGGGAGAAAGGGACGTTGAGTTACAAAGGGTCGCGGTTTGAGGGGTTTACGGCGCAGCCGTAGTTTCCCCTGGCCCTTTAAGGGGCGGGAGGGAGTTAGGCGGCGGTGTCTGGCAATGCGGATGTGTTCTTTTTTCTCCTCTCCCTGTGGGAGAGGGTTAGGGTGAGGGCATCAGGCTGCTTATTTCTTAACCTGCGCCTTAAACTTTTTCATCCACACCAGCAGTTCGAACACGCCAAAAATAAACACGCGCAGCTGCTGCCAACCCGTCATCGGCGGGCTGTCTTTCGGTAAGCCGTTTTTCAGCATCACCATCTGCAGGGCATGCATAAACGCGGTGAATATCAGCGCTACGTTGACGAAAATATTCAGCGGGCGCGGGAACGGGTGGACCAGATTCAGGATCAGAAACGCCCAAACGCCCACCATCAGCAAGCGCCCAACGTTAATCAGTATCGGCATGAGACTCTCCTTGTACTTCACGGTGATATAAACGATAGGCAACCTGCCCGGCGACCTGTTCACGATGTAAGTTCCAGTTCACCGGCACCGGCGGTAAGCCATTTTCGACTTCGCTTTCGACGTAAATCAGCGCGTCATCCGCCAGCCAGCCGTTGTTTTCAAGCAGGGTGAGCGTCTCTTCCAGCAGACCTTTACGGAATGGCGGATCGATAAACACCACGTCGTGCGGCGTGCCCGGCTGCGCGAGAAATACAAGGGTGTTGGTCGTGACCACCCTGGCATTCGTTGCTTTGAGCGTAGCGAGGTTTTGCTGTAATTGCTGCGCAACGCCACGTTCCATCTCCAGCAGCGTGGCGCTGGCGGCATAACGCGACAGGGCTTCGAGGCCCAGAGCGCCGCTTCCGGCGAAGCAGTCCAGACATTTCGCGTCTACCATCGATGGAGCCAGCCAGTTAAACAGCGTTTCTCTGACGCGATCGGTCGTGGGGCGCAGGCCTGGGCTATCGGGCACAGGCAGTTTACGGCCACGCCACTGGCCGCCGATAATGCGAATTTGTCCGGCCGGGCGGTTTGTTTTCTTCATTTCTGGAAAGCTCTGCTAACAATTGGCCTGCGATTCCAGGCGGTGATGTCAATTAAGTAAAGTGTTAGACTATTTCATCATTTTTATAGCTTCCATGTATATAGCGCCAGAAATTAACCGCAAGGGGTGTAGTCGCAGATGGCAAAACAAAAAAAACGTGGCTTCTTTTCCTGGTTGGGCTTTGGTGAAAAAGAGCAAGAAACAGAACAGAAAACCGAAGAACAACAATCGGTTGAAGAGCAATCACAGCCAGAAACGGCCGTTGAAACGGCGGCGATAGTCGAGGCAGAAGAACAGACCCACAGCAAAGACGAGACGGAAGCCTTCGCCGAAGAGGTTGTTGAGCTCACTGAGCAGGTCCAGGAAAGTGAAAAACCTCAGCCTGTTGAAGCCGAACCGGCTGTTGCAGAGCCTGTTGTCGAGGCGATCGTTGAGCCGGTGGTGGAAGAAACCCCGCGCGCTGTGGTTGAGCATGAAGAATTGCCGCTGCCCGAAGAGGTGAAAGCGGAAGATATTTTGCCGGAAGAGTGGCAGGCAGAAGCCGAAACCGTTGAGACTGTCGAAACGGTTGAAGAGGCGTTCGTCGAACAAAAGGCGGATGAAGAGGCCGACAACGAACCTGAAATCACTGACGAAGAGCTGGAAGCGCAGGCGCTGGCAGCGGTTGCCGCAGAAGAAGCGGTCATCGTCGTTCCGGTCGCGCAAGCGGACGAGCCTGTCGAAGAGATCGTTCAGGAGCAGGAAAAACCTACCAAAGAAGGTTTCTTCGCACGCCTGAAACGCAGCCTGCTTAAGACGAAAGAAAATCTCGGTTCCGGATTTATCAGTCTGTTCCGCGGCAAAAAGATCGACGATGATCTGTTTGAAGAACTGGAAGAACAGCTGCTGATCGCGGATGTCGGCGTAGAGACAACCCGTAAAATCATCGCCAGTCTGACCGAAGGCGCGAGCCGTAAACAGCTGCGTGATGCCGAGGCGCTGTACGGTCTGCTGAAAGACGAGATGGGCGAAATTCTCGCAAAAGTTGACGAACCGCTTAATATTGAAGGCAAAACACCGTTTGTTATTCTGATGGTGGGCGTCAACGGCGTGGGTAAAACCACCACGATCGGTAAACTGGCGCGTCAGTTTGAGCAGCAGGGCAAATCGGTCATGCTGGCGGCGGGCGATACCTTCCGTGCGGCGGCCGTTGAGCAGCTCCAGGTTTGGGGCCAGCGCAACGACATCCCGGTGATTGCGCAGCATACGGGCGCAGATTCCGCGTCGGTTATCTTCGATGCCATTCAGGCGGCGAAGGCGCGTAACGTGGATGTGCTGATTGCCGATACCGCAGGGCGTTTGCAAAACAAATCGCACCTGATGGAAGAATTAAAGAAAATCGTCCGAGTGATGAAGAAGCTGGACGAAGACGCACCGCATGAAATTATGCTGACTCTGGACGCCAGCACCGGGCAGAACGCCATCAGCCAGGCGAAGCTGTTCCATGAGGCGGTAGGACTGACCGGCATTACGCTGACTAAACTGGACGGCACCGCGAAAGGGGGAGTGATCTTCTCCGTGGCGGATCAGTTCGGTATTCCAATCCGCTACATTGGTGTCGGCGAACGTATCGAGGATTTGCGTCCGTTTAAATCGGACGACTTTATTGAGGCACTTTTTGCCCGAGAGGATTAACAATGATTCGCTTTGAACATGTCAGCAAGGCCTATCTCGGTGGGAGACAAGCGTTGCAGGGAGTGACATTTCACCTGCAGCCAGGCGAGATGGCATTCCTGACCGGCCATTCCGGCGCGGGAAAAAGTACCCTGCTCAAGCTTATCTGTGGGATCGAGCGGCCAAGCGCCGGGAAAATCTTATTTGGTGGCCATGATATTAGCCGCCTGAAAAACCGTGAGGTGCCGTTTTTACGTCGTCAGATCGGGATGATTTTCCAGGATCACCACCTGCTGATGGATCGCACTGTTTTCGATAACGTGGCCATTCCGTTGATTATCGCGGGTGCCAGCTTTGATGATATCCGCCGTCGCGTTTCAGCGGCGCTGGATAAAGTGGGGCTGTTGGACAAAGCGAAAAATTTCCCGATCCAGCTCTCTGGCGGTGAACAACAGCGCGTGGGTATCGCCCGCGCGGTGGTGAACAAGCCCGCTGTTTTGCTGGCGGACGAACCGACCGGTAACCTGGACGATGCGCTCTCGGAAGGGATTTTGCGTCTGTTTGAGGAGTTTAACCGCGTTGGCGTGACGGTACTGATGGCAACGCACGACATCGGCCTGATCTCGCGTCGTTCGTACCGCATGCTGTCGCTGAGCGACGGTCATTTGCATGGAGGCCTGAGTGAATAAGCGCGATGCAATAAACCAGATTCGACAGTTTGGTAATCGATTTGACCGTTTCCGTCCTTCGCAGGGCGGTGGCGACGGCAACCGAAACGCGCCGAAACGCGCCAAATCGTCGCCGAAACCGCAGTCGCGGAAAACCAACGTGTTTAACGAGCAGGTGCGCTACGCCTTCCAGGGCGCGTTGCAGGATCTGAAGAGCAAACCGCTGGCCACGTTCCTGACGGTGATGGTGATTGCCATCTCCCTGACGCTGCCAAGCGTTTGCTACATGGTCTACAAAAACGTTAATCAGGCCGCGTCGCAATATTATCCTTCGCCGCAAATTACGGTGTATCTGGATAAAGCTCTCGATGATAACGCCGCGGCGCAGGTGGTGGGACAACTCCAGTCTGAACAGGGCGTGGAGAAGGTTAACTATCTCTCGCGTGACGAAGCGCTGGGCGAGTTCCGCAACTGGTCAGGCTTTGGTGGCGCGCTGGATATGCTTGAAGAAAACCCGTTGCCTGCTGTGGCGGTGGTCATTCCCAAGCTTGATTTCCAGGGTACAGAATCGCTGAACACCTTGCGCGATCGCATCAGCCAGGTGAAGGGTATTGATGAAGTGCGCATGGACGACAGCTGGTTTGCGCGTCTGGCGTCGCTTACAGGCCTGGTTGGCCGCGTGGCGGCAATGATTGGCGTGTTGATGGTGGCGGCGGTATTCCTCGTCATCGGTAACAGCGTGCGCCTAAGTATCTTTGCCCGTCGCGATACGATTAACGTGCAAAAACTGATTGGTGCGACGGATGGATTCATCCTGCGCCCGTTCCTTTACGGCGGCGCATTGCTCGGTTTTTCCGGTGCATTTCTTTCACTGATATTGTCAGAAATTTTGGTGATGCGGCTCTCTTCGGCGGTGACGGAAGTGGCGCAAGTTTTTGGAACTAAGTTTGATATCAGTGGGTTAGGCTTTGATGAGTGCCTGTTGTTACTGCTGGTGTGTTCGATGATCGGCTGGATCGCAGCATGGCTTGCGACCGTCCAACATTTACGCCACTTTACCCCCCAATAAAAATTTTCTGATATAATCTTTCCCTGCAATGAGTACTTCACTCGGCAGGGAAAGAGTATCTGTTCACTCTTCTCCCGCGAACCGCAATCCATGTCACATTTTGTGCGTAATCTATTCACAGTAGTACATGGAACTTGTGGATAAAATCACGGTCTGATAAAAGAGTGAATGGTAGTCTCGCTGCTCAAATGCTTTGGCATGCTTGTTGCCTGATGGGGACAAACCACCGCCAGAAGACACTTAATTGAGAGGAATGAATGACCAAAGAAATGCAAACTTTAGCTTTAGCCCCTGTTGGTAACCTGGAATCTTACATCCGGGCCGCTAACACCTGGCCGATGTTGACGGCCGAGGAAGAAAAGGAGCTGGCTGAAAAGCTGCATTACCAGGGCGATCTGGAAGCAGCTAAGACGCTGATCCTGTCTCACCTGCGCTTTGTTGTTCACGTTGCTCGTAATTATTCGGGCTATGGCCTACCGCAGGCGGACTTGATTCAGGAAGGCAACATCGGCCTCATGAAGGCTGTGCGTCGCTTCAACCCAGAAGTGGGTGTGCGACTGGTGTCTTTCGCCGTGCACTGGATTAAAGCTGAAATTCACGAATACGTTCTGCGTAACTGGCGTATCGTGAAAGTGGCGACCACCAAAGCGCAGCGCAAACTGTTCTTCAACCTGCGTAAAGCCAAGCAGCGTCTGGGCTGGTTCAACCAAGAAGAAGTCGAAATGGTGGCGCGCGAGCTGGGTGTTTCCAGTAAAGATGTGCGCGAGATGGAATCCCGTATGGCCGCGCAGGACATGACGTTTGATATGTCTTCCGACGACGATGCGCAGGATAGCCAGCCGATGGCACCGGTTCTGTATCTCCAGGATAAAACCTCTAATTTTGCCGACGGTATCGAAGAGGACAACTGGGAAGATCAGGCCGCGAACAAACTGACCCACGCGATGGAAGGTCTCGACGAGCGTAGCCAGGCGATTATCCGCGCCCGCTGGCTGGACGAAGACAACAAGTCCACGCTGCAGGAACTGGCAGACCGCTACGGTGTCTCCGCTGAACGTGTACGTCAGCTTGAAAAGAACGCCATGAAAAAACTTCGCGCCGCTATCGAAGCGTAATCCCCGCGAAGCCCCCGATAACCCCTGGATGAAAATCTGGGGGTTTTGCTTTTCTGCTCCCCGCTTATTTTTCTGCGCCGCTCTGGCGAATTTCTCCCCCGTGGCAAACACTTACAGATGCGCTGTAGGTATCGCTTGCTGACAACTTTAGGGGGATGGGGTGAAAAATAACGAATTAAATGAACGGCGTTTACAGGCCACGCCACGTGGAGTCGGTGTCATGTGCGGGTTCTACGCCGACAAAGCCGAAAATGCGACCCTGTGGGATGTAGAAGGCAACGAAGTGATCGACTTCGCGGCGGGCATCGCCGTGCTCAACACCGGTCATCGCCATCCCAAAGTGATCGCCGCCATTGAAAACCAGCTGCAATCCTTCACCCATACGGCCTATCAGATCGTGCCTTACGAGGGTTACATCGCCTTAGCGGAACGTATCAACGCCCGCGTGCCGATTGACGGGCCAGCCAAAACGGCGTTCTTCTCGACGGGCGCAGAAGCGGTGGAAAACGCCGTTAAAATCGCGCGGGCTTACACTAAACGCCCCGGACTCATCACCTTTGGCGGTGCGTTCCATGGCCGTACCTTTATGACCATGGCGCTCACGGGCAAAGTGGCCCCGTACAAAATTGGCTTTGGCCCGTTCCCCGGCTCGGTTTACCACGCGCAATACCCCAACATGCTGCACGGCGTCAGCTCGCAAGAGGCGTTGAAAAGCGTGGAGCGTATCTTCAAAGCGGATATCGCGCCCGATCAGGTGGCCGCTATCATTCTTGAACCGGTTCAGGGCGAAGGCGGGTTTAACGTTGCGCCAGCAGATTTCATGCAAGGGCTGCGTGCGCTGTGCGATACCCACGGCATTTTGCTGATTGCGGATGAAGTGCAAACCGGCTTTGCCCGTACCGGCAAACTGTTCTCGATGGAACACCACTGCGTGAAGCCTGATTTAATTACCATGGCGAAAAGTCTGGCGGGCGGAATGCCGCTGTCGGCAGTGTCGGGTCGCGCCGACGTGATGGACGCCCCTGCGCCTGGTGGTCTGGGCGGGACTTACGCTGGTAATCCGCTGGCGATCGCCGCAGCGCTGGCGGTGCTGGACGTCATCGACGAGGACGATCTCTGCACCCGCGCGGCGCATCTGGGCCATCATCTGGTCGAAGTGCTGAACAAAGCCAAATCTGATTGCCTGTTTATCGCCGATATTCGCGCCCAAGGATCGATGGTGGCGGTGGAATTCAATGACCCGGAAACCGGACAGCCGTCCCCAGAATTTACCCGCGAGGTGCAGAACCGCGCGTTGCAGGAAGGTCTGCTGCTGCTGAGTTGCGGTGTGTACGGCAACGTGATTCGCTTCCTCTATCCTCTGACTATTCCTGAAGCACAGTTCCGCAAAGCGCTGGATATTATCTCTGCCTCGCTGACACGTTAAAGCGCTCCGCCCGGCAGCCAACGCTGTCGGGCTTATCATATATTCATTTCAAATTAGCTATTCCAAAATCATAAAAATGGGGTATGTTTTAGCAGAGTGTGCTGAATAAGCGCGAACGGTACACCTATAATTGAAATAAAGCGCTACACAACAACATCACAACAATCGTTATAACCATAATAATGGGGAATCTCAGGATGAATATGAAGGGTAAAGCGTTACTGGCAGGATGTATCGCGTTGGCATTTAGCACGATGGCTCAGGCAGATATTAAAGTGGCCGTTGTCGGTGCGATGTCCGGTCCGGTAGCGCAGTATGGCGATCAGGAATTTACAGGTGCAGAACAAGCGGTTGCAGACATTAATGCCAAAGGCGGAATCAAAGGCGAGAAACTGCAGATCGTAAAATATGATGATGCCTGTGACCCGAAACAAGCGGTTGCAGTCGCGAACAAAGTGGTGAACGACGGAATCAAATACGTTATCGGTCACCTGTGCTCTTCTTCCACTCAGCCCGCGTCTGATATCTACGAAGACGAAGGCATTCTGATGATTACCCCGGCTGCCACTGCGCCAGAGCTGACGGCTCGCGGCTATAAAATGGTGATGCGTACCACCGGTCTGGACTCCGATCAGGGCCCAACGGCGGCAAAATACATCGTGGAGAAAGTGAAGCCGAAGCGCATCGCGATCATTCATGATAAACAGCAATACGGCGAAGGCCTGGCGCGTTCCGTACAGGACAACCTGAAGAAAGCCAATGCTAACGTGGTGTTCTTTGACGGCATCACCGCCGGTGAGAAAGACTTCTCTACGCTGGTGGCGCGTCTGAAGAAAGAAAATATCGATTTCGTTTACTACGGTGGTTATCACCCGGAAATGGGTCAGATTCTGCGTCAGGCACGTGCCGCTGGCCTGAAAACCCACTTCATGGGCCCAGAAGGTGTGGCGAACGTTTCACTGTCTAACATTGCCGGCGAATCTGCAGAAGGCATGTTGGTGACTAAGCCGAAGAACTACGATCAGGTTCCGGCAAACAAACCAATCGTAGAAGCGATCAAAGCGAAGAAACAAGATCCGAGCGGCGCGTTCGTGTGGACCACCTACGCGGCACTGCAGTCTTTGCAGGCGGGTCTGAACCAGTCAGCCGATCCGGCTGAAATCGCGAAATACCTGAAGGCCAACTCTGTTGAAACCGTCATGGGGCCGTTGTCCTGGGACGAGAAGGGCGATCTGAAAGGCTTTGAGTTCGGTGTCTTTACCTGGCATGCAGATGGTACGGCGACTGACGCGAAATAATTTTCCCGTCGCCTTTCGTGCCGCAGGTGCGTTGGCTGCGTGATTCAACCCCGGTCACTTACTGATGTAAGCTCCCGGGGATTTCATCACTTGCCGCCTGCCTGCAACACGAAATTCTCGTGAAAAGGCAACGTAAGTTGCCTTTTTTAATGTTTTCTCCCTCTCCCCGTGGGAGAGGGCGGGGTGAGGGCATCAGGCCGCAAAAAACTTAGCGCTTTTCCCAGCCCATCTCCACATCCACAAACCCCAGCGCCAGCATAAACGCCGCCATTGCGCTGCGGTCTTCAACACCGACATCGGCCATCCACCAGGACGTCACGTCTGGGTGATGGCGAATCACTTCTTCGACCAAATATTGCCCCACGCCGCGACGTCGTGTGACCTCACGCACGCGCAGCGAATCTAGCGCGCCTCGCGTACCGCTCAGCGTGACGCGCACTGCGCCCAGCAAGCGTTCGTTAAAACGAGCGGCGTAGATACGGTGATGTTCATCAACGGCGAGTGAAGAAGAAGAATATTCCGGCCAGATTTTGCCCAGGTCGATAAGATCCTGGTCGCTAAAGGACACCAGACGAAGGATAGTCAGTTTCATTAGCTGCTTGTCCAAATCAAAAAGAGTAAGGCAGTGTACTCAATTTATCTCGCCAGCGGCTTCCACTTTTTAGATCCATTCTCCAGCTGATTGCTTTTTTGGCAGCCACTAGAGCAGCTATAAAACGCAGGGATCGAAAAATAAGCAGAATTTTAACCTGAAGGGCAGTGATTTATTCGGCGCTTTGTACCGTTATTTTATGCTGCAAACTGCGCTTTTATTTGTTTATCTCTGTCTGATTTCAGAATATTATCTTTGCTTAATCGCCTGAAAAATAGAGATTTTAGTCTGGTTTTTGGCAAAAAACTGCGCTAAACCATTAAAGGCACTGGTAAAAATAGCGTTGTTCATTAAAAGTACAGAATGCTTTTTAACCATAATAAAACAAAATATATACACGACATCACGAATGGGGATTCAGAGATGAAAAGGAACGCGAAAGCATTTATCGCGGGAATGGCTGCACTGGCGATTTCGCAGGCAGCTATGGCGGAAGAGATTAAAATTGCCGTGGTGGGTGCGATGTCCGGTCCGGTTGCCCAGTGGGGCGATATGGAATTTAACGGCGCGCGTCAGGCAATCAAAGACATCAACGCTAAAGGCGGTATCAAAGGCGACAAACTGGTCGGCGTGGAATATGACGACGCCTGTGACCCTAAACAAGCCGTCGCCGTTGCCAACAAAATCGTTAACGATGGCATTCAGTATGTGATCGGCCACCTCTGCTCCTCCTCCACACAGCCCGCTTCCGACATCTACGAAGACGAAGGCATTCTGATGATCACGCCCGGTGCGACCAATCCGGAACTGACTCAGCGTGGCTATCAGCACATCATGCGTACCGCCGGTCTGGACTCTTCACAGGGGCCAACTGCGGCGAAGTACATTCTGGAAAAAGTGAAACCGCAGCGCATCGCGATCATTCACGATAAACAGCAATACGGTGAAGGCCTGGCGCGTTCCGTACAAGAGAACCTGAAAAAAGGCGGCGCTAACGTGGTCTTCTTCGACGGTATCACTGCGGGTGAGAAAGATTTCTCAGCGCTGCTGGCCCGTCTGCAAAAAGAGAACATCGACTTCGTCTATTACGGCGGTTATTACCCGGAAATGGGCCAGATGCTGCGCCAGGCGCGGGCAACCGGTCTGAAAACGCAGTTTATGGGGCCGGAAGGCGTGGGTAACGCCTCGCTGTCTAATATCGCGGGCAATGCGGGTGAAGGCATGCTGGTGACGATGCCAAAACGCTATGACCAGGAACCGTCGAATAAAGCTATCGTAGACGCGCTCAACGCACAGAAAAAAGATCCGAGCGGTCCGTATGTGTGGATCACCTATGCCGCCGTGCAGTCTCTGGCTACCGCCCTGGAACGCACCGGCAGCAAAGTGCCGCTGGATTTGATCAAAGATTTAAAAGCTCACGGTGCGAATACCGTGATTGGGCCGCTGAACTGGGATGAGAAAGGCGATCTGAAGGGATTTGAATTTGGTGTCTTCCAGTGGCATGCCGACGGTTCGTCAACCGTCGCGAAATAACGCCTGAAGACAAGTTATCCCGCCGCCCGCATTTAGCGGGCGGATTTAAAAAGGTTTCCTTATGTCAGAGCAGTTTCTCTATTTCTTGCAGCAGATGTTTAACGGCGTCACGCTGGGAAGCACCTATGCACTGATCGCCATCGGCTATACGATGGTTTACGGCATTATCGGCATGATCAACTTCGCCCACGGCGAGGTTTACATGATCGGCAGTTATGTCTCCTTTATGATCATTGCCGCACTCATGATGATGGGTATCGACAGCAGTTGGCTGCTGGTCGGCGCCGGATTTGTGGGGGCGATTGTGATTGCCAGCGCTTACGGCTGGAGCATCGAACGCGTGGCCTATCGGCCTGTGCGCAGCTCTAAACGCCTGATCGCGCTGATCTCCGCCATCGGGATGTCGATATTCCTGCAAAACTACGTCAGCCTGACTGAAGGCTCTCGCGACGTGGCGCTGCCTAGCCTGTTTAACGGCCAGTGGATTGTCGGCGCGAGTGAAAACTTCTCTGCCTCTATCACGACCATGCAATTGGTTATCTGGATTGTGACTTTCCTGGCGATGCTGGCACTGACCATTTTCATCCGTTATTCCCGCATGGGCCGCGCCTGTCGTGCCTGCGCTGAAGACCTGAAAATGGCGAGCCTGCTCGGTATCAACACCGACCGCGTGATTGCGCTGACCTTCGTGATTGGCGCGGCGATGGCGGCGGTAGCGGGCGTTCTGCTCGGCCAGTTCTACGGCGTGATTAACCCGTACATCGGCTTTATGGCGGGGATGAAAGCCTTTACCGCCGCCGTGCTGGGCGGGATCGGTAGCATTCCTGGTGCGATGATTGGCGGCCTGATACTGGGCGTGGCCGAAGCGCTCTCCTCGGCGTATCTGAGTACGGAATATAAAGATGTGGTGTCGTTTGCGCTGCTGATTGGCGTGCTGCTGGTGATGCCTACCGGGATTCTGGGCCGTCCGGAGGTCGAAAAAGTATGAAACCGATGCATTTTGCAATGGCGTTGCTTTCCGCGGCCATGTTCTTTGTACTCGCGGGCGTCTTCATGGGCGTGCAGTTAGAACTTAACGGCACCAAATTGGTGGTGGATGTCGCGTCTGATATCCGCTGGCAGTGGGTGTTTGTTGGCACAGCGGTAGTCTTTTTGTTCCAGCTGCTGCGCCCGGCATTCCAGAAAACGTTGAAAAACGTCTCCGGGCCAAAATTTGTTTTACCTGCGATTGATGGCTCGACCGTTAAGCAGAAACTGTTCCTGATTGCGCTACTGGTCGCGGCGGTGGCCTGGCCATTTATGGTGTCGCGCGGCACGGTGGATATCGCCACGCTGACCATGATCTATGTGATTCTGGGTCTTGGCCTGAACGTAGTGGTGGGATTGTCTGGCCTGCTGGTGCTCGGCTACGGCGGTTTCTACGCTATCGGCGCGTACACCTTTGCGCTGCTGAACCATTATTACGGTCTCGGTTTCTGGACCTGTCTGCCGCTGGCGGGGCTGGTGTCTGCTGCCGCCGGTTTCCTGCTGGGCTTCCCGGTGCTGCGTTTGCGCGGTGACTATCTGGCGATCGTGACGTTGGGCTTCGGCGAAATCGTTCGTATCCTGCTGCTGAATAACACCGAGATCACCGGCGGTCCGAATGGCGTCAGTCAGATCCCTAAACCGACGTTCTTTGGCCTGGAGTTCAGCCGTACCGCGCGCGAAGGCGGGTGGGATACGTTCAGCAATTTCTTCGGAATCAAATACGACCCGTCCGACCGCGTGATTTGGCTCTATCTGGTGGCGCTGCTGCTTGTGGTGGTGACGCTGTTCGTGATTAACCGCCTGCTGCGGATGCCGCTGGGCCGGGCGTGGGAAGCATTGCGTGAAGACGAAATCGCCTGCCGCTCGCTGGGTCTGAACCCGACCCGCATCAAGCTGACGGCGTTTACCATCAGCGCTGCGTTTGCTGGTTTTGCCGGAACGCTGTTTGCCGCGCGCCAGGGGTTTGTGAGCCCGGAATCGTTCACCTTTGCCGAGTCGGCTTTCGTGCTGGCCATCGTCGTGCTGGGCGGAATGGGCTCGCAGTTTGCGGTTATCCTCGCGGCGATTTTGCTGGTCGTTTCCCGCGAATTGATGCGCGACTTTAATGAATACAGCATGTTAATGCTGGGTGGTTTGATGGTGCTGATGATGATCTGGCGTCCGCAAGGCTTGCTGCCGATGACCCGTCCACAGCTGAAGCTGAAAAACGCTCAGGCGAAAGGAGAGCAGGCATGAGTCAGCCATTATTAACCGTGAACGGCCTGATGATGCGTTTTGGCGGCCTGCTGGCGGTCAACAACGTGTCGCTGGATTTGCATCCAAAAGAGATTGTCTCCCTGATTGGCCCGAACGGCGCAGGGAAAACCACCGTCTTTAACTGCCTGACCGGTTTTTATAAGCCGACGGGTGGGACCATCATGCTGGGCGATAAGCATCTCGAAGGCTTACCGGGCCAGCAAATTGCGCGAATGGGCGTGGTGCGTACCTTCCAGCACGTGCGTCTGTTCCGTGAGATGACGGTGATTGAAAACCTGCTGGTAGCCCAGCATCAGCAGCTCAAAACCGGCGTGTTCTCGGGCTTACTGAAAACCCCGGCTTTCCGCCGTGCGCAGGCTGAAGCGCTGGATCGTGCTGCGACCTGGCTCGACCGCATCGGCTTGCTTCAGCACGCTAACCGTCAGGCGAGCAACCTCGCCTATGGCGATCAGCGCCGTCTGGAGATTATCCGCTGCATGGTGACGCAGCCAGAAATTCTGATGCTGGATGAACCGGCCGCAGGCTTAAACCCGAAAGAGACCAAAGAGCTGGACGAGCTGATCGTTGAGCTGCGTAACCATCACGACACCACTATCCTGCTGATTGAGCACGATATGAAGCTGGTGATGGGGATCTCCGATCGTATCTACGTGGTTAACCAGGGTACGCCGCTGGCAAACGGCACGCCGGATGAAATTCGACACAACCCGGACGTGATCCGCGCCTATTTGGGTGAGGCATAAGATGGAAAAAGCGATGTTATCTTTTGACAAAGTCAGCGCCCACTACGGCAAAATTCAGGCGCTGCACGACGTGAGCTTGCACATCAATCAGGGCGAAATCGTCACCCTGATTGGCGCAAACGGCGCGGGTAAAACCACGCTGCTTGGCACCTTGTGCGGCGATCCGCGCGCTACCAGCGGGCGTATCGTCTTTGATGGAAAAGACATTACCGACTGGCAGACCGCGAAAATCATGCGTGAAGCGGTAGCGATTGTGCCGGAGGGGCGTCGTGTCTTCTCGCGAATGACGGTGGAAGAGAACCTGGCAATGGGCGGCTTCTTTGTTGAACGCGACCAGTACCAGTCCCGCATGAAGTGGGTGTATGAACTCTTTCCGCGCCTGTATGAACGTCGTATTCAGCGTGCGGGCACTATGTCCGGCGGGGAACAGCAGATGCTGGCGATCGGTCGCGCGCTGATGAGCCAGCCACGTTTGCTGCTGCTCGATGAGCCGTCGCTCGGACTTGCGCCCATCATCATCCAGCAGATTTTCGACACCATTGAACAGCTGCGTAAAGAAGGCATGACCATCTTCCTCGTCGAGCAAAACGCCAACCAGGCGCTGAAACTCGCCGATCGCGGCTACGTGCTGGAAAACGGCCATGTGGTGCTGGAAGACACCGGCGATGCACTGCTTGCGAACGAAGCGGTGCGTAGCGCTTATCTGGGTGGCTAGGTAAAAGCAAAATGGCCACGCCAGTGGCCGTTTTTAGTAGTTGCTCCTTCTCCCCGTGGGAGAGGGTTGGGGTGAGGGCATCAGACCGTACAAGGTAAAAGCAAAAGGCAACGCACGTTGCCTTTTTTCCCTCTCCCGTGGGAGAGAGCACCAGTCCGTACAGAGTTATTATTCCCGCCATATTACCTTCACCGTTCCATCATCCCTCTGCCTCCTGGTTGTCACCTATTTGTAATTAAATAGTTATTTTTCTGTCATTCGAGCATGTCATGTTACCTCGCGAGCATAAAACGCGTGATATCGCGCATCCGGCACAATAAGAGAGATGACAATGACATCGTTACGACACACAGCTTTGGGTCTGGCAATCGGTCTGGCTTTTGCGACGAACGCAATGGCTGTCACATCCATTCCATTCTGGCACTCCATGGAAGGGGAACTGGGTAAAGAAGTTGACTCCCTGGCGCAGCGTTTCAACGACACCCACCCGGATTACAAAATTGTGCCGGTGTACAAGGGTAACTACGAGCAGAGCCTGAGCGCAGGTATCGCGGCGTTCCGTACCGGTAACGCACCGGCGTTGCTCCAGGTTTACGAAGTCGGCACCGCGACCATGATGGCGTCCAAAGCCATCAAACCGGTGTACGAAGTGTTCAAAGATGCGGGCATTAACTTCGATGAATCCCAGTTTGTACCGACCGTTTCCGGCTACTACACCGATTCTAAAACCGGGCACCTGCTGTCTCAGCCATTTAACAGCTCCACGCCAGTGCTGTATTACAACAAAGACGCCTTCAAGAAAGCCGGTTTAAACCCGGAACAGCCGCCGAAAACCTGGCAGGACCTGGCGGAATACACCGCGAAGCTGAAGGCCGCAGGCATGAAGTGTGGCTACGCGAGCGGCTGGCAGGGCTGGATCCAGATTGAAAACTTCAGCGCCTGGCATGGCTTGCCAGTGGCGACCAAAAATAACGGTTTCGACGGCACTGACGCAGTTCTGGAGTTCAACAAGCCAGAGCAGGTTAAACATATCGCACTGCTGGAAGCGCTGAACAAAAAGGGCGATTTCAGCTATTTTGGGCGTAAAGACGAATCGACCGAGAAGTTCTACAACGGCGATTGCGCCATCACGACCGCCTCTTCCGGCTCGCTGGCAGACATCCGTCATTACGCCAAATTCAATTACGGCGTGGGCATGATGCCGTACGACGCCGACGTGAAAGGCGCGCCACAGAACGCCATCATCGGCGGGGCAAGCCTGTGGGTGATGCAGGGCAAAGATAAGGGCACCTACAAAGGCGTCGCGGAGTTCCTCGACTTCCTGGCGAAACCGGAAAACGCGGCTGAATGGCACCAGAAAACCGGTTATCTGCCAATCACCAAAGCCGCGTACGACCTGACTCGCGAGCAGGGTTTCTATGAGAAAAACCCAGGTGCTGATATTGCCACGCGTCAGATGATGAATAAGCCGCCGTTGCCGTTCACCAAGGGCCTGCGTCTGGGCAATATGCCGCAGATTCGTACCATCGTGGATGAAGAGCTGGAAAGCGTGTGGACCGGTAAGAAAACCCCTCAGCAGGCACTGGATTCTGCCGTAGAGCGCGGAAATCTGCTGCTGCGTCGCTTTGAGCAGTCAACGAAGTCTTAATCTTTTACCCTCACCCTAACCCTCTCCCAGGGGGAGAGGGAACTGATTCTCCACTCCTAAAGAGAGGGAACTGATTCTCCACTCCCAAAGAGGGGGAACTGATTCTCCCACTCCCAAAGAGGGGAATTGATTCTCCACTCCCAAAGAGGGGGAACTGATTCTCGCACTCCCAAGAGGAGGGAACGGAATCCCCCTCTCCCTGTGGGAGAGGGCCGGGGTGAGGGCTACTTAACGCAGAGCTAATCTATGTCATCATCTCGTCCGGTGTTCCGTTCGCGCTGGCTGCCGTATCTGCTGGTCGCACCGCAGCTGATTATCACCGTTATTTTCTTTATCTGGCCTGCGGGCGAAGCGCTGTGGTACTCGGTACAAAGCGTCGATCCCTTCGGTTTGTCCAGCCAGTTCGTGGGTCTGGATAACTTCGCCGCGCTGTGGCGCGACAGCTACTACATCGACTCTTTTTGGACGACGATAAAATTCAGCACCATGGTGACCGTTAGCGGTCTGCTGGCCTCGTTGTTTTTCGCCGCACTTGTGGATTACGTGGTGCGCGGCAGTCGTCTCTATCAAACGCTCATGCTGCTGCCGTACGCCGTGGCGCCTGCCGTTGCCGCCGTGCTGTGGATCTTCTTGTTTAACCCTGGACGCGGATTGATAACCCATTTTCTTGGCGAGATGGGATACGACTGGAACCATGCGCAAAATAGCGGCCAGGCGATGTTCCTGGTGGTTTTCGCGTCGGTCTGGAAGCAGATCAGCTACAACTTTTTATTCTTCTTTGCCGCGCTGCAAT
>Ga0308163_10000317_pt1 | contig 107054 bp, 93 predicted proteins | sample PhyTR1_FD_201037 | JGI IMG/M metagenome (GOLD analysis project Ga0308163, IMG submission 201037) | Phyllosphere microbial communities from UC Gill Tract Community Farm, Albany, California, United States - DLSLT.R1 | ecosystem: Host-associated > Plants > Phyllosphere > Unclassified | place... | reverse complement strand
CGCGCCGGCCTGGGCGCACCCGATCGACGGCAGCAAGACCCCGGACGAGGTGCTGCGCTGGGGCGCCGAGCCCTGGGTGTCGGTGTGCCTGGCGCTGTCGCTGATCTGGTACGTGCAGGGCATGCTGCGGCTGTGGCCGCGCGCGCGCCAGTCGCGCCCCAGGCTGCTGCGCCAGTTCGCCTGCTTCGGCGCCGGCTGGACCCTGCTGGCGCTGGCGCTGGCCTCGCCGCTGGACGGTGCCGGCAGCTACGGGTTCTGGGCCCACATGGTGCAGCACGAAGTCCTGATGATCGTCAGCGCCCCGCTGATGGTGCTGGGCCGTCCGTTCGGCGTATGGATCTGGGCACTGCCGACGCCGTGGCGCGGCGGGGTCGGCAAGGCCACGCGCGCGCCGGCGCTGGCCTGGACCTGGGACCTGATCACGCATCCGGTGAGCGCCTGGCTGCTGCACTTCGCGGCGCTGTGGGTGTGGCACGTGCCGGCCCTGTTCCAGGCCGGGCTGGTCGACGACGACGTGCACGCACTGCAGCACGCCAGCTTCCTGTTCAGCGCCTTGCTGTTCTGGTGGGCGGTGCTGGGCGAGCACGGCGGGGCGCGCACCCGCGGCGCCTCGATCTTCTACCTGTTCACGACCATGATGCACACCGGCGCACTGGGGGCGCTGTTCACGATGTCGGAAACGATCTGGTACCCGCTGTACGGCAACCGCCCCTCGCTGTTCGGCCTGAGCCCGCTGGAAGACCAGCAGCTGGGCGGCCTGATCATGTGGATCCCGGGCGGGCTGGCCTATGTGATCGCCGGCCTGGTGCTGGGCGCGCGCTGGCTGGCACCGGATCAGCGAACGGCCTCCCGGGCGGGACCTGAACGGGCGCCGTCGCGCGGCGCCTGAGCGTAAGATGGACGGCAGAGCTGTCCAACCCGATAAGGAGGCGTCATATGATCCATTCACCGAACGCAGCACCGGCCGCGCCTCTCGTTGAAGTCGCGCGCTACCTGGTCCCGATGGACGCCAACCTGGTGCAGGGCTGCCTGGTCGCGGCCGGTGTCCCGGCGGTGCTGGCGGATGCCAACCTGATCCAGACCAACCAGCTGCTGGCGCCGGCGCTGGGCGGCGTGCGCATCATGGTCCCGGAAGACTGGCAGCGCCAGGCCGAGGCGGTGCTGGACGCCTACCAGCGCGGTGCCTTCGCGCTGGACGAGGATGCCGACGTGGGCGAGGCATGACTAGCGCGCCAGCGCCTGCGCCCGTTCGATGTCGACCGCATACAGCTGACGCGGCGGCGCAATGTCCTTGCCGCAGGCGAGCGTCACGCTGGCGCCATCCTTCAGGCCCAGCACCGTCCTGCCGGCGCTTTCGCAGGCGCGCAGCGAGGCCTTGAGTCCGGCTTCGCCGCCGAACAGCGGCAAGCCCTCGGCCGCCACCACCACCATGTCCGGCTTCAGCACGCCGCAACGCGGTCCGGATGCGATGCGCGCCGCGCCCTTCTTGTGGTACATGCTGACCGCGCCCTTGCAGTCGGCGCGCATCAGCTCGGCCATGTGGCGAAAGGCCAGCGTCTCGGCCAGCGCCGGGCTCCAGGCAGTGGCGGCCTGCAGCAGGGCACCGGGCCGGCGCGCGTAATCGGCCAGCACGGCGTCCAGCGCCTCGTCGCCGGCCAGGCGCGCCAGCCAGTAGGGCTTGCAGGCCGGCGCGCCGCCGCATTCGAGCGCCTGGGCGAAGTCGGTCGCCGCACCCAGCTTGCCCTGGCGGTTGTAGTCGCGCAGGCGCAGCAGGGGCGTGGCGGCGGCCGGCGCGGACAGCGCGATCGCATAGAAGGTCAGGCCGCACTCGTAGGGATTCTTGCCGAAGCCGCGGTTGCGCATCGCCTTCCAGGACTTGCCCTCGGCGGCCAGCAGGCAGCCGTTGACCGCCTTCTCCAGTTCATCCTTCAGCGCCGCGCGGTCGAGCCAGCCGAGCTGGAAGCCGGTCACCACGCGCAGGAACTCGGCGCCGCCTTCGCCGATGGTGGCGCCGTCGTCGCGCCAGGCGTCGTGCCAGTCCGAGGGCTGGGTCAGGTGCGCCATCTCGTGGGCCACGAAGGTATGCAGCATCGCTTCCTGCTCCGGCCCGGGTTCGGGTGGAAAGGCCAGCCGCATCACGGTCCGGTTGGCGACGTCGCCCCAGAACGAGGAGGGCGCGGACGCCGAGGCGACGATGAAGGGTACCTTGAACGGCACGCCGGGCAGGTCCAGGGCCAGCTGGTGCGCCAGGCTGTCGACGGTGGCGTCCAGGAAGCGCAGCGTCTGCGGCGCGAAGCGGGCATCGGCGTGCACGCGGCCACGCGCACCCGGCGCGAAGGCTTGCGCGATCAGCACCGTCGGCATGGCGTCGCTGACGCCGCCGGCGGCCCGCGTCCCACGTCCGGCACCGATCTGGCCGTCCACCACCACCGTGCCGCCGGGCGCCGCGATGGTCCAGTCGACCGGGCCGCAGGCATCGGTCACGGCATAGGCGCTGGTGTGCGCGTACAGGCCTTTTTCGACCGGGTAGGCCCACGGATAGGTGCGGTCGAGGTTGCGCGAGGTGGCCGGCACGCGCAGGCGCAGGGTGGTGCAGGACGGGGTCTTGCGGCGGATCCGGTCGCCGTCCAGCACCGTGCAATCGTCGGCGGCGCGCCAGTCGCTGCGCATCTCGGTCACGCTCCGGGGCCGCATGTCCTCGTTGCGGAAGGTGAGGGCGGCGCAGGACGGCGGCAGCTCGTAGCTGACTTCGAGCGCGGACGGATCGCGCATCGTGAGGGTGGCGCCGACCCTGCCCGAGGGCTCGGCTGCTGCGGCGGCATCGGTCAGCAGCGCGCACGCGGCGAGCAGGGCAAGGATGGGTTGTTTCATCGGGGTGCTCGCTGGATGCCGGAAGGAGGCATCACGTTAGCAGATGGGCATGGCGTGAAAATGCGCGGTTTGTCACTGGCGGCATCACTGCCGTACCGACCTGGCTTTGCTGTCTGACGATCGTTCATCGGGCATGCAGATCGTACGGTATCTTTGCTTTTATGCATCTTGGCCATTTTCTTGGCATACTGGACCATGCCAGGCCGGCAAGACGCCGCCGGTGACGGCGCGCGGATCGTGCGTCGCCAACACAACCAGAACGAGATCCCAAGTGAACGCTGCACGCCGCATCTCCGCTGCCATCGCCCTGATGGCGGCCACCAGCACTGCCCTGGTACACGCCGCCCCCGACCGTACGGTCGAGACCCTGCAGAAAATCTCGGATGCGGCCGGTCCGCCGGGCTTCGAGGAACCGGTGCGCAAGGTGCTGGTCGACATGATGAAACCGCTGGCCGCTTCGCTGACCTACGACGGCATGGGCTCGATCATCGCGACCCAGGGATCGGGCGGTCCGAAGATCATGGTCGACGCCCACATGGACGAACTGGGCGGCATGGTCCGCCGCATCACGCCGAACGGTTTTCTCACGATGCAGATGCTGGGCGGCTGGCTGGACCAGGCGCTGCCCGATAAACGCTGGGTGATCATCGGCAGCAAGGGTCCGGTGAAGGCCGTCACCGGCATCCGCGACATCCACGTGGTGCCGGCCGACGAGCGCACCAGGGTCTACCCGCGCGACAGCCTGTACCTCGATGTCGGCGCCCGCACCGAAGCCGAAGTGCGTGCGCTGGGCATCTCGCCGGGCGACCCGATCGTGCCGGACGCGCCATTCGAAATCCTGAACGGCACCCAGAACTACCTCGGCAAGGGCTGGGACGACCGCGTCGGCTGCGCGGTGGTGGTGGAAGCGATGCGCCGCCTGGCCAACGAGCCGCACCCGAACCAGATCAGCTGGGTGATCACGACCCAGGAAGAGATCGGCCTGCGCGGCGCCCACACGGCGTCCGACGTGGTCAAGCCGGACCTCGGCATCGCGATCGAAGGCGGCATCACCGGCGACGTGTTTCCGGGCAAGCCGGAAGAAACCCAGGTGAAGCTGGGTGGCGGGCCGGGCATCTTCCTGTACGACTCGTCGGCGCTGCCGAATCGCAAGCTGGTCGCCTTCACCAAGCAAACCGCGCTTGAGCGCAAGCTGCCGCTGCAGCTCGACCTGGTGCAGGGCTACGGCGACGACTCGGCCGAAATCCAGAAGAGCAACGGCGGCGTGCCGACCGTGAACCTGGTGGTGCCGATCCGTTATACGCACGCGTTCAACGGCATCCTGAACCGCCAGGACTTCGACCAGATGGTGGACCTGGTGGTGTCGATGCTGAAGAAATTGGATGCGGCCGAAGTGCGCCGGATCCGCGACTTCACGCCCGGCGCCTGAGCGGACGCACCACGGGCGCACGCCCGGCACAATGTGTCGCCTCGCAGCGTCACATTGTGTTTTATTCAATGATTGAGCGTAAGATATAGCTTTTCTTTACGCAACTTTACAGTCATGACGATCAGCGCGACGATGCGGGTGCTTGCCGGTGTTTTCCTGGCCACTGTTCTGGCAGCCTGCGGCGGTGGAGGAGGTGGCGGTACGCCGGTCACGCCGCCCGTCACCGTCACCCCGCCGGTAACCGTGACACCGCCCGTGACCACGACGCCGCCGGTGACCGTCACGCCGCCGGTGACCACGCCTGCACTCAAGTACCCGATTCCCGCCAACCTGTGGAAGGCGCCCGCCGGTGCAACGCCGGCGACCGGCAACTATGTCTACCTGCAAAGCGCCAGCGGCGACTACATCGGCGGCGGCCGCACCTACGGCTACACGAATGCGGACAGCGCCCTGAGCGTGTCCGCCAACGGGCTGGCGCTGAACGTGAACGTCAAGGGCAACGAGACCTGGACCGGCCGCTTCCTGCTGCCGAGCGGGGCGGGCAACCTGCAGGCCGGCTACTTCGACAACCTGACCCGCGCGCCGTTCGCCGACCCGGCCGTCGGCGGCATCGACTGGAGCGGCGAGAGCCGAGGCTGCAATACCATCCAGGGCTGGGTCGCCATCGACAACATCGTGATGAGCGGCAGCACCGTCACCGCCCTCGACCTGCGTTTCGAGCAGCGCTGCGAAGGCGGCGGCACCGCGCTGCACGGCCAGATCCACTGGAGCGCGAGCGACACCACGACGCCGCCCGGACCGCAGAATCCGCCGCCCGCCGGCCTGTGGACGCCTCCGGCCGCCATCCTGCCGGCAACTGGCAATTACGTGGTGCTGGCCAGCGATGCCAACGACTACATCGGCCGCGGCCGCACCGAACTGTTCACCGCCGCGAATACGCCGATCACGGTCGACACCCGCCTGACGGCTGCCGTGAAGGTCAGCGTCGGCCCGTGGAACGGGAGTTTCTACGGCATGAATACGCTGTCGCAGCTGCAGCCCGGGTATTACGGCGACCTGCAGCGCTACCCCTTCAACAACGCCGTCAAAGGCGGCCTGGACTGGTCGGGCGATGGGCGCGGCTGTAACACGCTGAGCGGATGGTTCGTGGTGGACAAGGTCAGTTATTCGCTGGGCGAACTGACCGCCATCGATCTGCGCTTCGAGCAGCATTGCGAAGGCCTGACGCCGGCCCTGCATGGCGCACTCCACTGGGCGAAATGAATCCTTGCGACGCTGCCGCTGGTGCCGGACACCGGCGGCGGCAAGTCCGAAGCGCACGCAATGTGGACGCACAAAAGCAAACGGCCCGGTTCGCGATGAACCGGGCCGTCTGCCGAGGAATACTGGTGGTGATAGGTGGACTTGAACCACCGACCCTAGCATTATGAATGCTATGCTCTAACCAACTGAGCTATATCACCGACTGAGAGTATTGAACTCTTGACCTGCTCTGAAAACAAAATGGCCCAGCTGTTGAAAGCCAAGCCATTCCGCTTGAATCTTTGGTGGTGATAGGTGGACTTGAACCACCGACCCTAGCATTATGAATGCTATGCTCTAACCAACTGAGCTATATCACCGGAACGAAAGATATTATGCCGTCCGGGATTGCCGGTGTCAAGGCTGGCTGTTGCGGTGTGCTTTCTCCAGATCCGCCAGCATGCGCGGCGCCGGATCCGGCCCCAGGCAATCGATCACGATCCGCTCCGGCATCGAGCGCAACCAGGTCAGCTGGCGCTTGGCGAGCTGGCGCGTGGCGACGATGCCGGTTTCGCGCAGCGTCGGCCGGTCGATGGCGCCGTCGAGGTATTCCCAGGACTGGCGGTAACCGACGCAGCGCATCGACGGCAGGTTCGGATGCAGGTCGCCGCGGGCGCGCAGGCGCGCCACTTCGGCCACGATGCCGCTGTCGTCGCTTTTCCCCAGCATCTGGTCGAAGCGGGTGGCGATGCGCTTGTGCAGCACGGCGCGGTCGGACGGCTCCAGCGCGAACGACAGCAGATCGAAAGGCAGGTCGGTCTTCTCGCGTTTTGCCAGCAGCGCGGACATCGGCTTGCCGGACAGTTCGATGATTTCCAGCGCGCGGTTGATGCGCTGGGCGTCGTTCGGCGCCAGGCGCGCGGCCGTGACCGGGTCGAGCGTGGCCAGCTTCGCATGCATGCCGGGCCAGCCGATGCGCGCGGCCTCTTCGTCGATGCGCGCGCGGACGGCGGCATCGGCGGTCGGCAGGTCGTCCAGGCCGTCGCTCAAGCCCTTGAAATACATCATCGTGCCGCCGACCAGCAGCGGCAGCCGGCCGCGCGCCGCAATCTCGGCCACCAGCCGGATCGCATCCTCGCGGAACTGCATGACCGAATAGGCATCGAGCGGGTCGATGATGTCGATCAGGTGGTGCGGGACGCTGGCCAGTTCCTCGGCACTCGGCTTGGCGGTGCCGATGTCCATCTCGCGGTAGACCAGGGCCGAGTCGACCGAGATGATCTCGACCGGATGTTCCTTGGCGATGGCGAGAGCGGCGGCGGTCTTGCCGGACGCGGTCGGGCCCATGATGGCGACGGCCATCGGTTTGGCTTGCTGATTCATTGTTTTACTGACCACGCAGGAACAGTTTGTCGAGCGCGGAGATGTCGAGTTGGACCCAGGTCGGGCGGCCGTGGTTGCACTGGTCGGCACGTTCGGTCGCTTCCATCTGGCGCAGCAGGGCGTTCATTTCGGGCACCGCCAGGATGCGGTTGGCGCGCACCGCGGTGTGGCAGGCGAGGGTGCCGAGCAGTTCGTTGCGGCGTTCGATCAGCACGCGCGAGCCGCCGTACTCCCTCACGTCGCGCAGTACGTCGCGCGTCAGGGTCTGGGCGTCGGCGTTCTTCAGCAGCGTCGGCACGGCGCGCACGGCCAGCGTGGTCGGCGACACGGCGGCGATGTCGAAGCCGAGCGCCTTCAGGGTGTCCTGGTTCTCTTCCACCGTGCCCACTTCGATCGCGTCGGCGAAGAAGGTCACCGGAATCAGGAGCTGCTGCACGCCCATCTGTTCGCCTTCGGCCTGGGCGTCGAGCGCGTTCTTGATCTGCTCGTACAGGATACGTTCGTGGGCCGCGTGCATGTCGACCAGCACCAGGCCCTTGCGGTTCTGCGCCAGGATGTAGATGCCGTGCAGCTGGGCCAGCGCGAAGCCGAGCGGGAAGTCGTCGTCGGACGCGGGTTGCGCGGCCGCAGGCAGGGCGGCGTCGCGCACTTCCTGTGTCTGCGGTCCGTTTGCGTCGCCGGTCTTGAACAGCGCGCCGTAGCTTTCGGTGCGCTGCGGGACGCCGGCGCCGCCCGCGCCCGGGGCGTCCCAGCGGCTGCCGGCCGGGAAGGGGGACGGCGAGAAGGTCTGGCTCAGTTGCGCGCCGAACGAGGTCTGCTCGTGCGGCCGGCGCCAGGATGCGCTGCCGCCCGATCCGCCACCGCCGCTGCTGCCACCGCCACCGCCGAAGTTGCCGCCAGGGCTGCGGCCCAGGATGCTGTCCAGCGAGGTGCGCGAGGGAGAAATCTCGGCCGCGCTGACCGGTGCCGGGGCGCTGCCGTGCGACGTCGCCGAGGTCTGGGCCAGCGTGCGCTGCACCGCGTGGAACACGAACTGGTGCACGGCGCGGCTGTCGCGGAAGCGCACTTCGATCTTGGACGGGTGCACGTTGACGTCGACCATGGCCGGGTCGAGTTCGAGCGCCAGCACGTAGGTCGGGAAGCGGTCGCCGTGCAGCACGTCCTCGTAGGCGGCCTTGACCGCGTGGACCAGCAGCTTGTCGCGCACGAAGCGGCCGTTCACGTAGAAGAACTGGCCGTCGGCGCGCGCCTTGGACGCGGTCGGCAAGCCGACGTAGCCCTGCAGGCGCAGTGGGCCGGCGGCCTCGTCGACCGGCAGGCGCGCTTCGGCGAAGTCGTTGCCGAGGATCTGGGCGCTGCGCTTGGCGGCTTCGCTGACGTTCCAGTGGTCGATGGTGCGGCCGTTGTGGGTCAGGCTGAACGACACGTCCGGGCGCGCCAGCGCGATGCGGCGCACGACCTCGGCGCAGTGGCCGTATTCGGTCTGCTCCGATTTCAGGAATTTACGGCGCGCCGGGGTATTGAAATACAGGTCCTGCACGTCGATCGTGGTGCCGAAGGCGCCCGACGAGGGCGAGACCGTGCCCAGGTGCGAGCCGACGATTTCCCAGGCATGCGGCGCGTTGGCCGTGCGCGAGGTGATCGACACCGCGGCCACCGAGGCGATCGACGCCAGCGCCTCGCCGCGGAAGCCGAGCGTGTTCACGTTCTCGAGCTCGGCCAGCGAGGCGATCTTGGAGGTCGCATGGCGCGCCAGCGCCAGCGGCAGCTCTTCCGGCGGGATGCCCTTGCCGTTGTCGGTGATGGCGATGCGCTTGACGCCGCCTTCCTCGAGGCGGATCGTGACCTGGGTCGCGCCGGCGTCGAGCGCGTTCTCGAGTAATTCCTTGACGACGGCGGACGGCCGCTCGACCACCTCGCCGGCGGCGATTTGCGAGATGAGCTGATCGGGCAGCTGCTGGATCGGACGATGGGTGGGGGCCGGGGCGTTCATTCGGCACATTATAGCTCGGCGCCCAGCCACAAAACATCGCCCGCCTATTTTTCCCGACTCCGGGGTCAGAGCACAATTCGGCGCAGATTCGGGGTCAGAGCACATTATCTTCAGCGCCCGAAACGGGCGAAAGCAAGGCTTCGTCGCCGGCTCCTGAGGGGAAGCCAGCCAAATTTGCACTGGTGACCTTGCCTTGGAAAGTGCTCTGACCCCGAATTTGGAGAAAATTGTGCTCTGACCCCGAGTTACTCTATGACCCCGAGTTACTAGGCGGGTCAGGGTTTTTGTTCGCGCACGGGGATCTGTACGGCGCACAGGTCGACGTGGTGCATGGCCACCTTGGTCCACGGTCCGCCGCGGTTGCGCTGGGCGTCGAGGATGGACTGGAAGGCGGCGCCGTCGGTGCGCATGACTTCGAGGCGGCTGCGCTGGTCCGGGGCGACGTCGGCCGCGACGCGGATCGACGCGATCGGCACGTTCATGGCCGGCTTGTCGTAGAAACCCATCGGCGCCGGACCGCGCGGCAGGGCGGCCAGTTGCGGCATGCCGGACACGACGCGCCCGACCACGGTGATGTTGCGGTCCAGGTGGCGCGCCGGGCCGATGGTGGCGTACAGCGAGGTGCCGCCGCCGCTGTCGGCGTCGACATCGCGGCCGACGCCGATGCTGCCGTAGCAGTGCGCCAGCCAGGTCGTGCCGGTCTGCGGATCGCGTCCGGCCGGGAAGCCGTTCGAGAAGCCGGCCTCGGGCGCGTAGCCGTCGCGCTCCGGCAGGCGGGTGAACGGGATGTCCTTGCGCACCGGCACGGTGAACTCGGCCTTCAGGGTCTTGCGGGCGCCGGTTACCGGGCGGGCATTCTCCTTGTCGTCGTTCGGGTCGCCCCACTGCACCACGAAATTGTCCTGCACGCGCACGATCGCCAGGCCGTCGAAGTAACGGGCGCGCACCAGCGCCTTGATGTTGGCGGCGTGGTTCGGCGCGAAGGCCGGCGCCAGTTCGATGACGACGCGGCCGGCCGCGGTTTCCATGTATAGCGTGTTGTCCGGATCGAGCGGGCGCCAGTCGCCCGGAGTGGACGCCTTGACGACGTCGGCGACGGTCGGCCTGGGCGGCAGCTCGGCGGCGCCGGCCGCGTGGAAAACGACGGCGCCGAGCAGCGTGCATGCCGCCAGACCTGTGTTGTGGATGCCCGAATGTCCCCGCATGACCGCTCCTCGTGGTTGAACAGGGCCGGCCCTGTATGTCAGGGATTGTAATCTGGAAAGTAGACGATCCGAAAATATCGGAAACACCCTATTCTGTTGCGTAAGTTGCGCTTGGGGCCATTTCGGCGGGCCTGACTGGTGGTATGATGCTGCGCTACCATTTAGGACTACTATGGATTTGATGCAATTTTTCGACATGATTCTCCATGTCGATAAAACTCTGGGCATGTTGCTGAACCAGTATGGTGTCTATGTCTACGCGGTGCTGTTCGCCATCGTGTTTTGCGAGACCGGCCTGGTCGTCCTGTTCTTCTTCCCTGGCGATACCCTGTTGTTCATCGCCGGCGCCTTCTGCGCCACGGGCGAAATGAGTTACCCCCTCTTGATGGCGCTGCTGATCCTCGCGGCGGTGACCGGCAACACTTTGAACTATCACATCGGCGAAGCCATCGGGCAGCGCATGTTCACCAACGATTACCGCTGGATCAACAAGGATGCGCTGAAGCGCACCCACGAGTTCTTCGAAAAGCACGGCGGCAAGACCATCATCCTGGCGCGCTTCGTGCCGGTGGTGCGCACCTTCGCCCCCTTCGTGGCCGGCGTGTCGGACATGACCCACACCCGTTTCCAGATGTTCAACATCACCGGCGCCGTGCTGTGGGTGGCGGGCCTGGTTACCGCCGGCTACTTCTTCGGCAACATCCCGGTGATCCGCGATCACCTCACCGTCATCGTGCTGGTCGGCGTCGGTGCGGCGATCGTGCCGCTGGCGCTCGGCGGCCTCTACAAGTTCAGCCGCCGCATGATGAGCCGTTAAGACTTCGTCATTGCCATACCGACCAGCGCGCCGCATCGACGGCGCGCTGTGCGTTTACAAGGGCCGCGCACCCTCAAGTTTGCCTACGGCAACCCGTTAAAGCAGGGACAGCTTCATTTCTGGATTCCCATGCGTAACCTGATCGCCCTGATCGCTTGCTGCTGCGTCGTACTGAGCGCAAGCGCGAACGATCCTGCCGCCGCGGCAGCCAAGCTCGCGGCCTCCGTTTCGAAACCGGCCTCGGCTTCCATGCCCGGCAAGACCTCCATCGTGCCCAAGCTGCCGACGATCGGTGGCGCGCACGCCGCACCGGCGGCGGCGGCGGCGGCGGCCCCGGCAGCGGCCGCGCCGTCGGGCGGCGACAAGGAAGAAGAGGCGGAAGTCGCCCTGTCCGCCAAGATCGCCGAACGCCTGGCCGAACTGCGCGAGCGCCAGCAGGCCCGTGCCGGCGCGGCCGCGCGCGCCAAGAAGGCGGCCGATGCCCGGCGCAAGCAGGAAGAGCAGGCCGCCGCCGTTGCCGCCGCCGCGGCCGCGATCCAGGCCGCCGCACCGAAGCGCGGCACCGCCTGGTCCTATGAAGGCGAACTCGGCCCTGCCAACTGGTCGAAGATCAACGACGGCTGGGCCAAGTGCGGCACCGGCAACCGCCAGTCGCCGATCGACCTGCGCGACGGCATCAAGGTCAACCTCGAACAGATCGCCTTCGACTACCACCCGTCCTCGTTCACCGAGGTCAACAACGGCCACACGATCCAGGTCGAAGTCGGCAGCGGCAACTTCATCACGGTCGGCAACCAGACCTACGAACTGCAGCAGTTCCACTTCCACCGTCCGTCGGAAGAGAGAATCAACGGCAAGGGCACCGAAATGGTCATGCACATGGTGCACAAGAGCGCCGAAGGCAAGTTCGCGATCGTCGCCGTGCTGCTCGAGCGCGGCCAGCAGCACGGCCTGATGCAGACCATCTGGGACAATCTGCCGCTGGAAAAGAACGAGGTGGTGTCGCCCTCGATCGTGATCGACCCGATGGATGCGCTGCCGGAAAAGCGCGAGTACTTCACCTACATGGGTTCGCTGACCGAGCCGCCGTGCACCGAGGGCGTGCTGTGGATGGTGTTCAAGCAGCCGCGCCAGGCGTCGCCGTCGCAGATGGCCCTGTTCTCGCGCTTGTATCCCTTGAATGCGCGGCCGCTGCAGTCGACCGCGGGGCGGATGATCAAGGAGTCGAATTAAGGTTTGCGGGCGCCGGCTGGCCTGTTGGTTTGATAGCAGTACCGCAATCAGCACGTCGCCCCTGCGAAGGCAGGGGCCCAAGTCATACGCGAGCCTGCGGCGTTGGTGCCAACACTGCGTAACGAACTTGGGCCCCTGCCTGCGCAGGGGCGACGTTCATGAGCTACCGGTCATCGTTCAGCCGGCGCGCATCATGCCGACACCACCACCCGATGCTCCCCGCGCCAGCTGCCGCCCGGCTCCAGCACCTGCGGCGTCAGCAAGGCCGGCTCGATGCACACGAAACGCCGGTACTCCTCATCTTCCATGTCCGCCAGCGCCGCCGCATCCGCCGCGCCCGGATTCCACACCACCGCATCCTGGAAACCGGTCTGCTGCAGGTTCAGCTTGTCCGCGCCGGTGTCGAAGGTGATGTGGCTGCCGATCCGCTCGAACATCTGGTCCAGCTTGTCGGTGATGGCCAGCGTCTCGGTCTGCACGCCGTCGATGCGCACGCCTTCGACGTCTTCCACCAGGTAGTAGGTGTGCAGGGCGGCGGAGAACGGGAAGGGCGTGGTGCCGGTATTGCGCACATCGAGCGCCAGGTCGAGGGTCTGGCCTTGCACCGTCACGCGCAGCGACAGTTCGAAGGCATGCGGCCAGGCGCCGGCGTGGGCAGGCGACAGGTCGCCGGGGTTCAGCCCCAGCACGGCGAACGCGGCGCCGTCCTGTTCGCCCGACTCGAGCACGCGCCAGGTGCTGACGCGCGCGAAGCCGTGACGCATGCCGTTGCCGCGTTCGGCGAACTGGGGAAAGATCACCGGCACGCCGCCGCGGATCGCGCGTCCGCCGTCGAGGGCGGACAGGGTGCTGAGGAACAGGCGTTCCTGGGTGGCGGCTGCATTCAGGCCGGGTGCGGCCACGGCATCCGGACGCGGTGCCGTCTTCCACGACACCAGGTGGGCGCCGTACAGCGTGATGGTCGCTTCGGCGCCGTCGGGCGCGCGAAGTTGTAAAGCGGGCAGTTGCCCGAATTGCATGGTCGTTGCGCTCACGATTTTCTCCTCAGTAGAGAACCGCGACAGACTGCCGCGGGCAGCGGCATGCTGTCGGGGTTCGTTCCTGTCATGTCATGCGGCTCTTCGCCAGCGGCGGATTGTACGCGAAGTAGCGCTTGATGCCTTTGGTGATCGCATCGGCCAACTGGTTCTGGTAGCCGTCGTCCTTCAGGCGCGCTTCTTCTTCCGGATTCGAGATGAATGCGGTCTCGACCAGGATCGACGGGATGTCCGGCGCCTTCAGCACCGCAAAACCGGCCTGCTCGACCGAGCCCTTGTGCAGGCGGTTGATGCCGCCGATTTCGGACAGCACGGCCTTGCCCAGCTTGAGGCTGTCGTTGATCTGGGCCGTGGTCGACAGGTCGAACAGCACGCTGGCGATGTCCTTGTCGTGGCTGGCGAAGTTGGCGCCGCCGATCAGGTCGGCCTTGTTCTGGTCGTTGGCCAGCCAGCGCGCCGCGCTCGAGCTGGCGCCTTTTTCCGACAGCACGAACACCGAGGAACCGCGTGCGCTCGGGGTGACGAAGGCATCCGCGTGGATCGAGACGAACAGGTCGGCCTGCACCTTTCTCGCTTTTTCCACGCGCTGGCCGAGCGGCACGAAGAAGTCGGCGTCGCGCGTCAGCATCACGCGCGTGTTCGGCAGTTCTTCCAGCTTGGCCTTGAGGCGCTTGGCGACCGCCAGCACGATGTCCTTCTCGTGCACGCCGGTGGCGCCGGTGGCGCCCGGGTCTTCGCCGCCGTGGCCGGGGTCGAGCGCGATGGTCACCATGCGCATCACCTTCTGGCCGGCCGGGCCCTTGGCCTGGGTTTGCGCCTGGGCCTGGGCCTGCACCCGGGCCGCGGCCGGCGGCTGCGGCGTGCTCGGCTGCGGCAGGGCCGGGGTGGTACCGGCGCGTGCGGCGTCGGCTTCCAGCTGGGCCACGGGGGCCGGGCCGGTCTGGCCGACCGTCGGCGCGCCCGGCTGGGCGCTCGGGGTCGGAGTGGCGGCGGCAACCTCGCCCTGGCTCCAGTTTTCCTTGTGGATCATCGCGGTCAGCGGATCGACCGGCCGGACCGGATACAGGTCGAAGATCAGGCGGTGGCGGTAGCCGGCCACCGGCGCCAGCGTGAACACCTGCGGCTTGACGTCTTCCTTCAGGTCGAACACCAGGCGCACCACGTTCGGACGGTTCTGGCCGACCCGCACCTGCTTGATGTACGGGTCGTTCGATTCGACCTTCGCCACCAGGCTTTTCAGGGTCTCGTTCAGCGCCAGGCCGTCGATGTCCACCACCAGCCGCGGCGGATCGGGCACCATGAAGTGGGTGGTCTTCAGCTCGCCGTCGTTTTCCAGCGTGACGCGGGTGTAGTCGTCGGCCGGCCAGACGCGCACCGCCATGATCTGGGCAGCCAGGGCGGCGCCCGGTACCAGCGCAGGCGCGAGCACCGACAGCAGCAGCGTGCCGCCGGTTTTCAAGGCAGTACGCCGCTTGGGCGAATCGGGAATCAGGGAGTCGGGGGGTAGTGCAGGCGTTCGAGGCATAGCAGGCCCAAGTCGGACAACGGCTGCAATTCTACCTCACGGCCGTGGCCGCTGACTTCGAGCAACACGTTTAAGTCGGGCGGCGGCAACACCGGTTCGCCTTTTTCCGGCCACTCGACGATGCAGATGTTGTGACCATTGAAATCTTCGCGGAACCCGGCGTCGAGGAATTCCTCCGGACTGGCCATGCGGTACAGGTCGTAGTGGATCAGGTTGACGGCCTGGCCATCGAGCTGGATGCGATACGGTTCCGACAAGGTGTAGGTCGGGCTCTTGACGGCGCCATGGTGGCCGGCGGCGTGCAGCAGGGCGCGCGTGAGGGCGGTCTTGCCGGCGCCGAGGTCGCCGTGCAGGTGGATCACCAGGCCCGGCTGGAGCGCGCGCGCGAGGGCGGCGCCCAGGGCCTGGGTCGCGGCTTCATCCGGAAGATAAGTTCTTGTGAGCTGCATCAATTAGAATGTCATGTTGCGGAGCTTCCTCCGCGTCCTGTTTGTCTTGTTCCCGCCATGTCCAACGCTTCTCCCGATCTCCACGAACTCGCGCGTGCCATCAAGGCATGGGGCGGGGAACTGGGCTTTGCCGACGTCCGCATCACGGACATCGACCTGGCGCATGCGGAAGAAGGATTGCAGGCCTGGCTGGACGCCGGCCACCATGGCGAGATGGATTATATGGCAAGCCACGGCATGAAGCGCGCCCGGCCGGCCGAACTGGTGCCGGGCACGGTGCGCGTGATCAGCGCGCGCATGGATTACCTGCCGCGCGCCACGCCGGACGACTGGCGCGCGCGCGAACGGCTGCGCCAGCAGGATCCGCAGGCAGCCGTGGTCTCGGTCTATGCGCGCGGCCGCGACTACCACAAGGTGCTGCGCAACCGCCTGCAGCAGCTCGCCGAGCGCATCCGCGGCGCCATCGGCGAGTACGGCTACCGCGTGTTCACCGATTCGGCGCCGGTGATGGAATTGCCGCTGGCGCAAAAGGCGGGCCTGGGCTGGCGCGGCAAGCACACCTTGCTGCTGTCGCGCGAAGCCGGCTCGACCTTCTTCATCGGCGAGATCCTGGTCGACCTGCCGCTGCCGGTCGACGACGCCACCGGCGCCCACTGCGGCCAGTGCAGCGCGTGCATCGGCGCCTGCCCGACCGGCGCCATCCTGGGACCGGGCCGGCTGGACGCGCGGCGCTGCATCTCCTACCTGACGATCGAACTGAAAGGCAGCATCCCGGAAGAATTCCGGGAACTGATCGGCAACCGCATCTACGGCTGCGACGATTGCCAGCTGGCTTGTCCATGGAACAAGTTCGCGCAGCGCGGCCTGCTGCCCGATTTCGACGAGCGCAACGAGCTGGGCACGGCTGGGCTGGTGGAATTGTTCGGGTGGGAAGAGGAGGAATTCAACCGCCGCATGGAGGGCAGTCCGATCCGCCGCATCGGCCATGAGCGCTGGCTGCGCAATCTGGCGGTGGGACTCGGCAATGCGGCCGGAGCGGCCAGAGGCGATAGCGCTATCGTGGCCGCCTTGCGGGCCCGCGCCGCGCATCCCTCGGGCCTGGTGCGCGAGCACGTGGCCTGGGCGTTGGCGCGCCACGGTGCGCCATCAGAGTTCGATGCGCTTCATGCGTAGGGCGGACCAGTCGCCGTCGACCGAGATCATGGCCACGCCTGTGATACCGTTTTCCTTGGCATAGGCATTGATCGAGTCGCGATTGATATCAGTGGCCTTGGATGCGGTCTGCTTCAGGTAGGCGACCCACAGCGATCCCTTGTCGCCCATGCGCTCTTTTGCGATGGGGAAGTAGTGTTCGAGCTCCTTCCTGTTCATGGCGAACAGCAGGACGACATCCACTTTGTCCTGGTCGTTCTTGATCAGGTTGGGCGGCATCTGCGCCACCATGCCCGGGTGAACCGTCCCGTTCAGGATCAGCATCGATTTCGCAGTCCGCAAGAACATCTTGTCTGCAATTGTCTTTTCGCTCATCTGCATTCCCTAAAGAATTTTTCAACATGGTCAGTTCGACCATGCGGTGTTCAATGATTTTACAAGCGAACCCACGAAAAGCATGGCTGCGGCGCCTGCCGTGCGCGTTATCGCAGAGGCAAGATAACGGCGGCGAAACAGGATGTGCCGGAGGGTAAAAACCGGCGGACGCGGCTGTGCTGCGACAGGCGTGCTGCCGGTGGGTTGCTGCCGCGGCAGGCGGCAAATCGGGCCTGCCGGGTGGAGGCGGCCTGGGGTTTAGCTAAGGGTGAGGTTGGCGGATTGCAAGAGGCAGTGGACGGATGTTGACGCGGCTATTTCAGCAGCCCGGCCAGCTCCACTGCCGTCTTGACCTGCATCTTGTCGAAGATGTGCGCGCGGTGCACTTCCACCGTGCGCATCGAGATGCCGAGCTTGTCGGCCACCACCTTGTTCATGTTCCCGGCCAGGATCAGGTCGAGCACTTCGCGCTCGCGCGCCGACAGCGTGGCCAGGCGCGCATGCACGGCGGACGCGGCGGCGGCCTTGCGCGACGACGCCATCGCTTCCTCGACGCGGTCCATCAGCTGGTTGTCGTTGAAGGGTTTTTCGAAGAAGTCGAAGGCGCCGCGCTTGAGCGAATCGACCGCCATCGGCACGTCGCCGTGGCCGGTCAGGAAGATCACCGGCAGGCGCGCCAGCAGGCCGCGCGCAACCAGCTGGTCGAACACGGCGATGCCGTTCATGCCGGGCATGCGCACGTCGAGCAGCACACAATCCCCGCTTGCCCCGCTGGCGCTGCCGGTGTCGGCGCCGCCGTCCGCCTGCGCGCCCAGGGCGTCGAGGAAGGCCTGGCCGCCGGCATGGCCGCGCGCCGCCAGCCCGCGCGATTGCGCCAGCCATTCGAGCGCGTCGCGGATGACGTCTTCGTCGTCGACGATGTGCAGCATGCGGTGGGTCTCCTGGTTCTTGTTCGATTGGCGCGTATTTTAGCTCAGGCCTGTTGCAGAGCGAACGTAAATACGGTCCCGCCGCCGGGATTGTCGGCGTGGGTCAGCGTCCCGCCGTGGAATTCGATCGCGGTGCGGCAGATCGACAGGCCCATGCCCATGCCCTCGGCCTTGGTCGAGAAGAAGGGCGAGAACAGGCGCTCGGCCACTTCGGGCGCGATGCCGTGGCCGTTGTCGATGACCGACACCGCCACCTGCCCGTCGAGCACGCCGGCCGCGATGCGCAGCAGGCGCCGTTCCGGCGCGATGTCCTGCATCGCCTCGATCGCGTTGCGGGTCAGGTTCAGCAGCACCTGCTCGAGCAGCACGCGGTCGGCCAGCACCGGCGGCAGGTCGGGCGCGATGTCGACCTGCAGCGTCACGTAGCTCTGGCGCGCCTGCAGTTCGATCAGGGCGCGGATGCCGTCGATCACCTGCTGCATCGCCACGCTCTCGCGGTGCGGCTCGCGCTTCTTGACGAATTCGTGGACGCTGCGGATCACCTGGCCGGCGCGGCGCGCCTGGGTATTCGCCTGTTCCAGTGCGCGGCGCAGCATGTTCAGGTCGAGCGAAGACGCAGGTGACGCCGCCGGGTCGGCATCATCGCCCGCGCTGGCCTTGTTCAGCACGTTCAGCGCGCCGGCGGTGTAGCTGGAGATCGCCGCCAGCGGCTGGTTCAGTTCGTGCGCCAGCATCGACGAGATCTCGCCCATGGTCGACAGGCGCGCGCTGGTCTCCAGCTTTTCCTGCTGCTGGCGGTTGAGTTCCTCGGCGCGTTTGCGGTCGGTGATGTCGAGCACGGAGCTCATCCAGCCGGTGTGGCGGCCGTGGTTGTCGACCAGCGGCGCCTCGAAGATCAGCACCGGCACGCGGGCGCCGTCGGTCCGCTGGAACACGGTCTCGAACTGCGGCGTGGCGTGGCCGGCCAGCACGTTGCGGAAGCGCTGTTCGTACTCGGCCATCGCTTCCGGCGCCCAGTAGGGCATCGGCGGCTTCTTGCCGAGCAGTTCCTCGGCCGGCAGCCCGACCATGCGGCAGAACGCCGGGTTGACATAGGTGACGCGGCCTTCGAGGTCGCGCGCGCGCAGCCCGGTCAGTAGCGAGTCTTCCATCGCGGTGCGGAAGGCCATCTGCTGGCGCAGCGCGTTCTCGGCGGCGATGGTGCGCGCGATGTGGCGCCACAGCGCGACCAGCGACAGCACCAGCCCCAGCGCCAGCACGATCACCGAGCCCACCAGCAGGTTCGGCAGCAGTTGCGGCGCTCCCTTGACGCTGTCGGTGGCGAGCGCGATCTGCGAGCCGGGCAGGTCGAGCGCGCGCTTGTGGGTATACACGCCGCGGCCGGGACCGCCGGCGGCGCGCTGGGCCACGACGCGGTCGTCGCGGTCGAGCAGGGACAGCGCGTTGTCCTGGGCGAACCACCAGGGCACGTTCTCGTCGAGCAGCACCTGCAGGTTGTAGGTGGCCACCAGGCTGCCGCTGTAGCGTCCGGCGCGGAACAGCGGCAGGTGGAAGTCGATCAGGCCGTGCATCAGCGCGGTGGCGCCGTACGGTTCGCTGTAGCGGCCGGCGCGCGTGGTGCGCGCCATTGCCGCGGCATCGCGCGAGGATTCGGTCAGGCCGGCGGCCGGCAGTTCCATGCCGCGGATGGCCTGGACCCGGCCCTCGGCGTCGAACCAGACCACGCGCCGTAGTTCGTGGCCGTTCTTGAACATCTGCGCCAGGCGCGCCTGCAGCACGGCGGGCGGCGGCGGCTCCACCACCAGGTCGGCGCCCAGCGTGGCCAGCGCTTCCTCGCTGCGTGCCAGCTCGAAGCGCAGGGTCTGCTCGACCCAGAGAGTGTCGGCAATCAGCTGTTCCTGGCGCTCGTTGCTCTCCATCTGGCGCGCCTGCCAGGGGAGCCACAGCAGCACCAGCAGGAACAGCAGCACCAGCAGCACCGGCACCAGCCAGCGCCAGGGGCCTTCGGGAACGGGGCGGGGCGGAATAAATGGATTCTTCATGGGACAATTTGTTGCCGAGCCGGCCATGTGGATTCCCCCGATGGCGGCGCGGCGCAAGAACCGGCACACTGGGCCGGCACAAGAATATATACCTGTACTGCGGAAAGAAGAAAAGTTATGCGGATCAAAGCCATGCTGGCCGCGCTGGCCTTCGTTGCCGGCGCCGGGCTCGGCATCAGCACCGGCGCGCGTGCCCAGGCCCCCATCGTCATCAAGTTCAGCCACGTGGTCACGCCGACCGCGCCCAAGGGGCTGGCGGCCGAGCGCTTCCGGGTGCTGGCCGAGCAGATGACGCGCGGCCGGGTCAAGGTCGAAGTCTACCCGAACAGCCAGCTCTACAAGGACAAGGAAGAACTCGAAGCCCTGCAGCTGGGCGCGGTGCAGATGCTGGCGCCGTCGCTGGCCAAGTTCGGACCGCTCGGCGTGAAGGAATTCGAAGCCTTCGACCTGCCCTACATCTTCCCGACCAAGGCCGCCCTGTATGCGGTGACCGAAGGCCCGATCGGCCGCAGCCTGCTGCGCAAGCTGGAGCCGAAAGGGATCACCGGACTGGCTTACTGGGACAATGGCTTCAAGGTGATGTCCGCCAACCGGCCGCTGCACACGCCGGCCGACTTCCGCGGGCTGCGCATGCGTATCCAGGGCTCCAAGGTGCTCGACGCCCAGATGCGCGCACTGGGTGCGGTGCCGCAGGTGCTGGCGTTTTCCGAAGCCTATCCGGCGCTGCAGTCGGGCCTGGTGGACGGCACCGAGAACCCGCCTTCGAACATGCTCACCCAGCGCATGAACGAGGTGCAGAAGCACGTGACGGTCTCGAACCACGGCTACCTGGGCTATGCGGTGATCGTCAACAGGAAGTTCTGGGACGGTTTGCCGCGCGATATCCGCGGGCAGCTGGAGCAGGCGCTGCGCGAAGCCACCGCCTACGAAAAGGCGATCGCCCAGCGCGACAACGACCGCGCGCTGGAAACGATCCGCAAGACCGGCAAGACCACGGTCTATACCCTGAGCCCGGACGAGCAGGCGGCATGGCGGCGCGCGCTGCTGCCCGTGCAGCAGCAGATGGAAGGGCGCATCGGCAAGGAACTGATCGACTCCATCAACGCCACGACCGCGAGAGCGACAGCGCAAAACCGCTGAGTACCTGCCTCATCCTTGAAAATCTGCATTGTCATTTTCTTGTCAGCAATGAAATGACCGCTGAGCCTGCTTTCTGTTGGTTTTTCATCGCTTATAGCTGAAATATATTCCGTGAATGTATATAGAAAACTACGACTTTCTTATTAGGATGCGTTATGATGGAGCACCTTCAGCAGCATACAGCACCAAGTTGGTGCGCTGGAAGGCGAACCGGATACAAGTTGGGGAGAGGCAGAAGAAGCGGTAATTGGTTGGTACCACAAGTACATTGCACTGATTTACCGGAAAAAAGTTTGGAGGAGACACACGTTTTACATGATGCCGCCGGCAAGACCGAGTGGCCGGGAACGTGAACCAGATTGAAGCGCACTCCAGGGTGCGCTTTTTTTTCGCCCCTTGCCGCCGCGCCTTCCGGGTCTTACACTGCACTGATGAATACACAACAGGGCAGCGAGATCTTCAGCGCCATCATGGCGGCGCCGTTCGGCGCCATCGGCATCCGTACCGAACAGGACCAGTTGCGCGAACTGGTCTACCTGCCGCCGCACTACCAGGAAAAGGCGCCGCTCGACGCGGTGGCCGAACAGACCGCCGCGCAGGTCGCGCGCTATTTTGGTGATCCCGAATACCGTTTCGATCTCCCTCTGTGTGCAGCCGGCACCGAGTTCCAGCGCCGCGTCTGGGGCCTGATCGGCGCCATCCCGCGCGGCAGCGTGCGCACCTACGGCCAGATCGCCAAGCTGCTCGAATCGCATCCGCGCGCGGTGGGCCAGGCCTGCGGCGCCAACTGGTTCCCGCTGGTGATCCCCTGCCACCGCGTGACCGCGGCCGGCGGCCTGGGCGGCTTCGCCAGCCACGACGACGAACACGGCTTCCACCTCTCGGTGAAGCGCTGGCTGCTGCGCCACGAAGGCGCCCTTGCCACCGACATGCCATGGCAGCAACAGCCGATTTTCCCCTGATCGACGCGTTCTGCGACGCGCTCTGGCTCGAGCACGGGCTCTCGAAGAACTCGCTGGATGCCTACCGTCGCGACCTGCGCCTGTTCTCGCGCTGGCTTGAGGTCAAGCGTCCCGAGCGCGCCGACCTGCACGCGGTGCAACCACAGGACATCGCCGCCTATTTCGCCGACCGCCACGCCGAATCCAAGCCGAGTTCGGCCAACCGGCGCCTGTCGGTGCTGAAGCGGTTTTATCAGATGGCGCTGCGCGACCGCCGCATCGCGCAGGACCCGTGCCTGAAGATGGCCTCGGCCAAGCAGCCGGTGCGCTTCGTGCACACGCTGAACGAAGCCCAGGTCGAGGCGCTGCTGAACGCGCCGGACGTGCGCACCCCGCTGGGCCTGCGCGAGCGCACCATGCTCGAACTGATGTATGCGAGCGGCCTGCGGGTATCGGAACTGGTGACCCTGAAAGTGGTGGAGCTGAGCCTGAACGACGGCGTGCTGCGCATCACCGGCAAGGGCAGCAAGACGCGCCTGGTGCCCTTCGGCGAACAGGCGCGCCACTGGCTGGAGCGCTACATGAAGGAAGCGCGCGGCGTGATCCTGAACGGGCAGGTCGACGACGCCCTGTTCGTGACCGCTCGCGGCGGCCCGATGACGCGCCAGATGTTCTGGATCGTGATCAAGAAGCACGCGGCCAGGGCCGGCATCAACGCACCGCTGTCGCCGCACACGCTGCGCCACGCCTTCGCCACCCACCTGCTGAACCACGGCGCCGACTTGCGTGTCGTACAACTGCTGCTGGGGCACTCGGACATTTCGACGACCCAGATCTATACCCACGTGGCGCGCGAACGCCTGAAACACCTGCACGCCCAGCACCACCCACGCGGATAATTCTCAAGGCCCGGTCCAGTGCGTGCCCCATAATGGATCGGTAGGATTTTTCCCAACCGAATATTCATTCAGTGAAGCTCGAGGTGACCATGGCCAAGACGAATTTCCAGTACGAGAAGCGGCAGCGGGAGTTGGAAAAGAAACGCAAGGCGGATGAAAAGGCGAAGCGCAAGCTGGAGGCCAAGCTGCACAAGACGCCCGGAGAGGAAGGCGCGGTCGAGCAGGCCGAAGCGGCGCCGGTGGGCGAGGGGGAGCGGGATCCGGCGTGAATCGCCGCGCATCCTTTATCCATTAACCTCAAAACCGTCGCCCCTGCGCAGGCAGGGGCGACGTTTTGACGCAGCGGACAGGGTCATGCGGTCTGCTGTTCAGCTGCCGTGCCGTCGGCTGCCTCGACAGCGTGTTCCTCCCCACGCCTGAACCAGCGCACCGCCCGCTTGCCCAGCGCATCCAGGTAGGTATAAGCCACCGGCACCACCACCAGGGTCAGCAGGGTCGAGGTGATCACCCCGCCGATCACCGCCCGTCCCATCGGCGCCTGGGTCTCGCCGCCTTCGCCCATGCCGATCGCCATCGGCAGCATCCCGAAGATCATCGCCAGCGTCGTCATCAGGATCGGGCGCAGGCGCACCTGGCCGGCTTCCATCAGGGCCGCGAACTGCGACTTGCCCTCTTTCTGGCCGTGGTTGGCGAAGTCGACCAGCAGGATCGCGTTCTTGGTCACCAGGCCCATCAGCATGACCACGCCGATCACCGAGAAGATGTTCAGGGTGGTCTTGGTGAGCAGCAGCGCCACCAGCACGCCGATCAGCGAGAGCGGCAGCGACACCATGATCGCGATCGGCTGCAGGAAGCTGCCGAACTGCGAGGCCAGCACCAGGTAGATGAAGATCACCGCGATGCCGAGCGCCACGCCGAAGCCGGCCATGGTCTCGTCCATCTGTTGGGCGTCGCCGCCGACGTCGAAGCGCACGCCGTCCGGCAGGGCGATCGACTTCATCGCCGCATTCACTTCCTTCATCACGTCGCCCAGCGGACGGCCTTCCAGGCCGGCGTACACCGCCACGCGGCGCTGCAGCGCCTGGCGCTTGAGCACCTGCGGGCTGGTCGAGGGCACGAACTCGACCACCTGGCGCAGCGGCACCATGACCGGGTTGCCGGCCGCATCGCGGCGGCTGGAGGCGACGGCCAGGTCGCCCAGGTCGGCCACCTTCTCGCGGCCGGTCTTCGGCAGCTGCACGTTGACCTCGTAGTTCTGGCCGTCCGGCGCCAGCCAGCGGTTGGTCTGGTCGCCGGCGACGAACGGGCGCAGCGCGGTGCCGATCTGCTGGACCGACAGGCCCAGGTCGCTGGCCATCTCGTGGTTGATCTTGACGATGGTGGCGGGATTGGCGCCTTCCTGGCTGTATTCGATGTCGGCCACACCTTTGATCGCCTTCATCTTGTCCATCAGCCGGTGCGCCACCGCGTCCAGCTTTTCCTCGTCGGTGCCGAGGATGGCGATGAAGATCGGGCGTCCGCCCACGGTCAAGGTGACGCCGGCGATCGCCGCCAGGCGGTCGCGGATCAGCTTTTCCATCTCCTGCTGCGAGCGCCGGTGGGTCTGGTGCACGTCCGTCAGCTTGAGGTTGATCTGCGAGTAGTTGCGGCCTTCCCAGGCGCCGACGATCGTCGACATGCTTTCGATTTCCTTGAACTCGCCCAGCGCGGCCTCGACCTGGCGCAGCTTGGCGTCGGAGTAATCGAGGCTGGAGCCGACCGGGGTCTTGAATTTCAGCTGGATAAAGCCTTCGTCGACTTGGGGCGTGAACTCGCCGCCGATCATCGGCACCAGGGTCAGGCTGCCCGCGAACAGGGCCAGCGCCAGCGCCAGGGTCGACTTGCGCCAGGCCAGCGCAAAGCCCAGCACCTTTGCATACCAGCCGTGCACGTGCTCGATGCCGTGCTCGATGCGCGCCATCAGGCGGCCCAGCCAGGGCAGGTACTTGAAGCGGTCCTTGTCGGGATCGGGCCAGACCGAGGACAGCATCGGATCCAGCGTGAAGCTGACGAACAGCGACACCAGCACCGCCACCGCGACCGTGATCCCGAACTGCAGGAAGAAACGCCCGATGATGCCCTGCATGAAGGCGATCGGCACGAACACGGCGACGATGGCGAAGGTGGTGGCCATCACCGCCAGGCCGATCTCGTTGGTACCGTCTTCGGCGGCGCGCACGTGGTTCTTGCCCATGCCGAGGTGGCGCACGATGTTTTCGCGCACCACGATGGCGTCGTCGATCAGGAGGCCGATGCACAGCGACAGCGCCATCAGCGTCAGGAAGTTCAGCGTGAAGCCGAAGTACTTCATGGCGATGAAGCTGGCCAGCACGGAAATGGGCAGCGTCAGGCCGGTGATGACGGTCGAGCGCCACGAGTGCAGGAAGAAGAACACGATCACCATGGTGAGGATCGCGCCCTCGACGATGGTGCGCTTGACGTTGTCGAGCTGGCCCTGCACGGTCCGGCTCTTGTCGTCCAGGATGCGGAACTGGATGTCCTTGGGCAGGGACGCCTTCATTGCATCGATCGCCTCGCGCACGCCGGTGCCGACCGCCACCGTGTTCGCGTCCTGGACCTTGGCGATCTCCAGCGAGATGGCGCGCTCGCCGTTGACGCGCGAGATCGATTCCTCTTCGGCGGCGCCGTCCGAGATTTCCGCCACCTGGCCCAGGTAGACCGGACCGCTGGCGCGCTGGGCCACGATGATGCGGCGGAAGTCGCGCGCATCCTTCATTTTGCCTTCGATGCGCACCAGGTTCTCGCGCTCGCCGCGGCTGATGCGGCCGGCCGGCAGGTTGGCGTTGGTGGCGCTGATCGCCGCCATCACCTCGTCGATGCCGACGTTCAGGCTGCGCAGCTGGTCCGGGCGGATGTCGACCAGTACCTGGCGGTTCTGCTTGCCGTTGACGCGCACCTGGCCGACCCCGGCCACCGCCTGCAGGCGCTTGACGATCACCTGGTCGGTCAGCATGGTCAGGTCGCGCAGGCTGCGTTCATGGGAGGTGAGCGAGAGCTGGATGATCGGCTGCGCATTGTCGCCTTCCTGGCGCCACACGGTCGGTTCCTTCACCTCGCGCGGAAAACCGCCGCGCACGCTGCCGATGCGGTCGCGCAGGTCCTGCACGGCGCGGTCCATGTCGACCGTCAGCTGGAATTCGATGCCGACGCCGGAGCGGCCTTCCCACGAGCTGCTGCGGATCGCCTTGATCCCGCCGACGGTGTTGGCCGCTTCCTCGATCGGGCGGGTGACGTCGTTCTCGACCTGCTCGGGCGAGGCGCCCGGGTACTGGGTCTCGATGAAGACCGCCGGGATCTCGACGTTGGGCATGCTTTCCACGCCCAGGCCGCGGTAGGAGAACAGGCCGAGCACCATCAGGCCGACCATCACCATGGTCGCGAACACCGGGTGCTTGATGCTGACACGGGTCATCCACATGGCTCAGCCCTTCGCTTTGCTGGCATCGTGCGGGAGCTTGACGCGGCTGCCCGGCTTGACGCCGTCGAGCGGCAGCGCCAGCACGGTGGCGCCGGCCTGGACGCCGTCCAGCGCCTCGACCAGGCCCTCGTCCTGGTTGCGCAGACCGAGCTTCACCGGCTGCGCCACGACCTTGCCGCCGTCGATGCGGTAGACCACGTCCTCGCCTTTTTCGGTACGCACGGCGGTGAGCGGGAGCAGGGCGTGGGGTGCCGATTTCTCGGTCGTCACCGCGCCTTTGGCGAACATCCCGGCGCGCAGCAGGCCGTCCGGATTGTTCACGCCGATGTACACGATCATGGCGCGCGAACCGGCTTCGGTGGCCGGGTTGATGCGCACCACCTTGCCGGCGAACGCGCGTTCGCCGAAGCCGTCGACGCGGAACTGCACGTCCTGGCCGACTTTCACGCGCGGGATATCGGAGGCCGGCACCTGGGCGTCCAGGGTCAGCTGCTTCAGGTCGACGATGGAAAACACCGGGCTGTCCGGCGACAGCTTTTCGCCGGCCTGCGCATGGCGCTTGCTGACCACGCCCGCCAGCGGCGCGCGGATGACTGTATCGGCCAATGCGATGCGCGCCAGGTCGAGCTGGGCGCGGGCGGCGTCGACCGCGGCCTGGGCCAGGTCGACCGCGTTCGCGGTGGTGTCGTAGGCGTTCTGCGAAATGTAGGTCTGCTTGAGCAGGGCCGCGCTGTTGGCCTGGTTCTTCCTGGCCAGCGCCAGGCGCGCGCTGGCGTCGTTCAGGCTGGCCTGCTGCTGGGCCACGCGGGCGCGCGCCTCCGCGTCGTCCAGGCGCGCGATCACCTGGCCGGCGCCGACCTGCATCCCTTCCTGCACCGTGGTCGCCAGCACCACGCCCGACACCTTCGACTTGACCGTGGCCTGGGCCAGCGGCGTGAGCGAGCCGGACAGCGGCAGCGTGAGCGCCAGCGGACGCGTCTCGACCACGGCGATGTCGCGCCTGGACAGCTCATGCACCGGCGCCTTGTCCGCCTTGGCGGCGGGTATCGGCTGGGCCGTCGCCTCGGCCCGGTGCGTGTACGCGTAGCCGCCGGCCGCTGCCAGGACGACCACGGCGGCCAGGCCGATGAAGGCGCGGCGGCGCTTGCGGGACGAGGCGGCCGGCTGGGCCGGCGCGAGGGGAAGGGTCTCGATTTTCATGGTGTTGTTCTTGTCGGGCGCAGTAGAGGGAGGCGCATGTGCCCCGTCCCGGGGATGGGGCAGCAAGCGCATGAGGGCATGGTAGGAAAGGCGGGGACGAACGGCTATCGGAATGCGATGGGCGGTGAAAAGCGGACGCTGAATGGTAAAAAGGGAGGGGTGGGCGTGTGCGGTGGACGGTAGCGTGGTTTTGGCGGCTCCTACCCGTCGTTCCCGCGCAGGCGGGAACCCATGCTGAGCGTTCGAAGTCGGGTTGTCGGAAATGCGAGCTTATTTCCGCTATACCGAATCCTGTTCTTCAGTATGGATTCCTGCCTGCGCGGGAATGACGTTGACGGGCTGACGAAGGAATGAACGCCGGAAAACTCAACCATCCCCAGCCGGCTCCCCGGCCGGCCGCTCGAACAGGCGCAGCTTCACCAGCACCTGCCCATGGTCCGATGCTTCCGGCAGCCCCAGATCCAGGTGGTCGTTCAAATACACCACATCCACGATCTCCCCCAGCGCTCCCGGCAGCTCGCCGTTGAACTCGCTGGACACCATGATGTGGTCGATGGTCGTGTACTGCCCCTCGTGCAGGTTGGAGAAGCCGACGTGGCGCAGGCGGTCCTGGCGGCGCCGCAGGCCGCAGGCATCGTACAGGCGGTCGGTGGCCGGGCCGCCCAGGCCCAGCACGATGCCGGTGGTGACGGCGTCGGCGACGTCGTTGAAGTCGCCCAGCACGACGCGCGGCCGGTGCCGTTCGCGGCCGAGGCGCGACAGGATCACGCGCAGGGCGGCAGCCTCGGTGCCGCGCCGGATCAGCGAGCGCAGCGACGCCAGCGCGAACAGCTGCGGGTCGTCGCCGGTGTCGCCGGTGCGGTAGTCGGGGCGGCGCGACTTGAGGTGCACCACCACCACGTCGGCCACCAGTCCGGGCGCGATCTCGATCGCCGCGTGCAGGGGCGGACGGGTGAAGCGCTCCGGGTCGCGGTTCCCGGGCGGCATCGCGATCCCGGGCGGGAAGTAGGGCAGCGGTTCGGGCGCGGCCGCCAGCGGCAGGCGCGAGACCAGGGCCACGCTCGGGGTCAGCTTGTCGGCGCCGGGATCGGGGTCGAAGCCGATGTGCAGCGCCTCGCGGTAGCGCCGCGTGCGCGACAGTACCTCGGCCAGGGTCGCTTGCGAAAACACCTCCTGAAAGCCGATGACGTCGGCGTTCAGCGTATCGAGCTGGCGCGCGGTCCAGTCGATCTTCGCTTCGACCTCCTCCGGCGTGTAGGGCTCGAGGTTATCGTACAGCCGGGCGCCCGCCGGGGCCAGGTTATAGACGTTGAAGGTGGCAAAGCGAATTTCTTGCTGCATAATAAGCAACTCCTCCGTTTGCTTTTAGCGTAACACGCATGGCCAAGAAAGAGCACATCTCCGAAACCCCGGCGACCCAGTTCCTGCGCAAGCACGGCGTGGCGTTTTCCGAGCATCCCTACGACTACGAAGAACACGGCGGTACCGCGGTCTCGTCGCAGAAGCTGGGCGTGCCCGAACACGAGGTCGTCAAGACCCTCGTGATGCAGGACGACGCCGCGCGCCCGCTGATCGTGCTGATGCATGGCGACCGCAAGGTATCGACCAAGAACCTGGCGCGCGCGATCCCGTGCAAGTCGGTCGAGCCGTGCAAGCCCGAAGTGGCGCAGCGCCATTCCGGCTATCTGGTGGGCGGCACCTCGCCGTTCGGCGTGCGCAAGGCGATGCCAGTGTACGTCGAGGAATCCATCCTCCAGCTCGGCAAAATCTACATCAACGGCGGCCGGCGCGGTTTCCTGGTGGGGATCGCCCCGCAGGTGCTGGTCGAGGTGCTGAACGCGCGGCCGGTGCAGTGCGCGCTGGCGGAGTGAGCGGCGACTACCGCCACGCCGCACCGATGGTGTATATTCACGCGCCGGCGCGGCCGGACCAGGGATAAAGAAAGAGACACATGTACACAATCATCTTCACCATCGCAGCCTACCTGATCGGCTCGATTTCCTTCGCCGTGGTGGCGAGCCGCGCCTTCGGCCTGTCCGACCCGCGCACCTACGGCTCGAAGAACCCGGGCGCCACCAACGTGCTGCGCAGCGGCAGCAAGAAGGCTGCGATCGCGACCCTGATCGGCGACTGTGCCAAGGGCTGGCTGGCGGTGTGGCTCGCAATTCATTTCGCCGACCGCTTCGACCTCGGCGACGGCGGCATCGCGCTGGTGGCGATCGCGGTCTTCCTGGGCCACCTGTGGCCGGTGTTCTTCCGCTTCGTCGGCGGCAAGGGCGTGGCCACTGCGCTCGGCGTGCTGCTCGGCCTGAATCCCTGGCTCGGCCTGGCGACCCTGGTCACCTGGCTGGTGGTGGCCTATGCCTTCCGCTATTCCTCGCTGGCGGCGCTGGTGGCGGCGGTGTTCGCCCCGTTCTACTACGGCCTGCTGTTCGGCGCCGACGAAAAACTGTTCGCCGTGATCGCCATGAGTGCGCTGCTGCTGTACCGCCACGGCAGCAACATCGCGAACCTCATCGCCGGCAAGGAATCGCGCATCGGCAGCAAATCCGCCGCCGCCAAGAAAAGATAAGTCCATTCGGGGTCATAACCCCATTCGGGGTCAGAGCACAAATTCGGGGTCAGAGCACTTTATTGGGCAATGACCCCGAATCACATCCAGCCGCTGTACGCCGTCCCCGGACTACATTGTCCACCTGCCTGCCTTCGGAAGCTTCCCACCAGCAGTTTCCTCCTAAAGTGCTCTGACCCCGGATTTGCGAAAATTGTGCTCTGACCCCGAATGCGGAAGTAGCCGGATGAGCGGGTTCCCGCATTTTCGGCATTTCGACAGGCGCGCTGCCGGCTTTCCGACTCTGTGTCACCATACGCTATCGAAAATGTAATGAATCGGAAGGTGGTGCGTCGTGAGTCAGCAGATGAGAATCGATTTTGTATCGGATGTGTCGTGCCCGTGGTGCGTGATCGGCCTGAAATCGCTGGAGAAGGCGCTGGCGAATCTGCAGGACGAGCTCGAGGTCGACATGCACTTCCAGCCCTTCGAGCTGAATCCGGGCATGGCGGCGGAAGGCCAGGACATCTTCGAGCATATCGCGGAAAAATACGGGTCGAGCCAGGAGCAGCAGGACAAGTCGCGCGAGATGATCCGCCAGCGCGGCGCCGACCTCGGGTTCACCTTCGACATGGGCGCGCGCGGCCGCATCTACAACACCTTCGATGCGCACCGCCTGCTGCACTGGGCCGAGACCCAGGGCGAGGGGCGCCAGAAGACGCTCAAGGAAGCGCTGTTCGAGGCCTATTTCACGAAGGGCGAGAATCCGGGTTCCCACGAGGTGCTGGTGCGGGTGGCGGGCGAGGTCGGACTGGACCAGGACGCGGCGCGCCAGGTACTGGCATCGAACGCGTATGCCGACGAAGTGCGCCAGGCCGAATATTACTGGCAGCGCGCCGGCATCCGTTCGGTCCCGGCGATCATCATCAACCAGCGCCACCTGATCTCGGGCGGCCAGCCGCCCGAGGTGTTCGAGCAGGCGCTGCGCAAGATCGCCCGCGAAGAAGCGATGGCTTGAGAAGCCGCATAAACCGACTGCGCGTTGCAGTTCGGTGGGGGCGCCGAGCCCTGCGATGCTCGCTGTACAGTCGTACAGCTGCGCTTCTCGGCCTGCGCGGCCCGCCCGAAACTGCGGCCGCTGGCTACGGTTTTTGAGGCTTGTCTCAGTGTAGGTCGAGCACGATCGGCTGATGGTCCGAGACCGCCGTCTCGGACTGCACGTTGACCTCGGCCACCCGCGCCGCCAGGTCCTCGGTGAGGAAGAAATAATCGTAGCAATCCGGCCGCTCCGGCCACGGGAAACCGTGCAGTCCGGCGGTCGGCGCGCGCGCCATGTCGCCGTGGCGGACGCGCCAGGCGTCCAGTAGGCGCAGCGTGTCCGGCTCGGCCGGGGCGATCAGTTCGTTGTAGTCTTCGGAATCCGGCGCGAAATTGAAATCCCCGCAGTAGATTGCGCTGCCCGGGCGGAAGCCGAGCTGGAAGGGCGGATCGAGCGTCGGCTCGGGCTGGTAGATGCGGGCACGCGCGCAGGCCTCGCGGTGCAGTTCGCGCAGGCGCCGAACCTGGGCGCGGCGCTGCAGCGGCGAATAGTATTCGAGGTGGGTGGTCAGCACGCGCAGCTTGCCGCCGGGCGCTTCCAGCACGGTTTCGATCATCCCGCGCGGCATGCCGGACGGGTGCTCGGGGTCGGCGGGCCACGGCAGCACATGGCGCTGGGCCTGGGTAATGCGGTATTTGGACAGCAGGATATTGCCGAACTGGCGAGGCAGGTTGTTCCGGTAGATCTCGCTCGGCGCCTGGTCGATCATGTGATAGCCGCCGAAGGCCCCGGCCAGCTGCTTGAACTGGCTGGCGGTCGCGCTGCCTTCGAGTTCGGGATGATTGGCTGCCACTTCCTGCAGGCAGATCACGTCGGGATTCAGCTTGCGCAGCACATCGATGACGGCATGGATACGGATGCGCCCGTCCTTGCCACAGCCCCAGTGGATATTCCAACTGACTACGCGCATGCAGCACCTCCGTAAAACTCAACTGCCCGATATTGCCATTCTTTGGCCAGGGGCGGTCACACGGTAGGATCGATGTCAACGTTGCAAGTTCAATCCCGACAAGGGGCGTCGGGACAGGTTTTCAGGCCGGTTCGATCTCGTCCAGCGGCCAGCGCGGACGCACGTTGAAGCCGTAATCGCGCTGGGCCGCATCGGGGTTGATCTGCAGGCGCAACGCCCCGGCGAAGGCGATCATCGCGCCGTTGTCGGTGCAGAATTCCAGCTCGGGATAATAGACCTTGAACTTTTTCTTGGCCGCCGCAGCATTCAGCGATGCGCGCAGCTGGCGGTTGGCGCCGACGCCGCCGGCGATGACCAGCCGCTTCAAGCCGGTGTGCTTCAGGGCCGACACGCACTTCGCGGTCAGCACGTCGACGATGGCGTCGACGAAGCCGCGCGCGATGTTGGCCTTGTCCTGTTCGCAGATGTTGGCCATGCCGCCCTCGTGGTTCTTCACCACCGTCAGCACCGCGGTTTTCAGGCCCGAGAAGCTGAAGTTGAAGTCCTTCGAGTGCAGCATCGGGCGCGGCAGTTTATAGGCATCCGGATCGCCGAATTCGGCCAGGCGCGAGATCGCCGGCCCGCCCGGATAACCCAGGCCGAGCAGCTTGGCGGACTTGTCGAAGGCTTCGCCGGCTGCGTCGTCGAGGGTCTCGCCCAGCAGCGTGTAGCGGCCGACGCCGTCGACCCGCATCAGCTGGGTGTGGCCGCCCGATACCAGCAGCGCGATGAAGGGGAACTCGGGCCGTTCGCTGGCCAGCAGCGGCGACAGCAGGTGGCCTTCCAGGTGGTGCACGCCCAGCACCGGTTTATCGAGCGCGAGGCCCAGGCTGCAGGCCACCGAGGAGCCGACCAGCAGCGCGCCGGCCAGGCCGGGGCCCTGGGTGTAGGCGATGGCGTCGATGTCCCCCTTGGCCACGCCGGCCTCGGTCAGCGCCTGTTCCAGCAGCGGCAGCGCGCGCCGGATGTGGTCGCGCGAGGCCAGTTCCGGCACCACGCCGCCGTATTCCTCGTGCATCGCGACCTGCGAATGCAGGGCATGGGACAGCAGGCCGCGCTCGGTGTCGTACAGAGCCAGGCCGGTTTCATCGCAGGAGGATTCGACGCCGAGGACAATCATGGGGAAGCAGGAAAGAGAAGGGTGGATGCGAGGTGCAATCCGCCATTGTAAAGCAGGTCGCTGCATTTGGTGGATCATACGCCGCGTCGCCCCTGCGCAGGCAGGGGCCCAAGTTATTCGCGTCTCCACGAACCTGGGCCCCTGCCTGCGCAGGGGCGACGTGTCGAAACACCTGGGTTACGGACGCTGCAGCAGCTCTTTGTGCGCGCTGCGCAGCATCGTCTCGGTGTCTTCCCAGCCGATGCAGCCGTCGGTCACCGAGCAGCCGTACTTCAGCTGCGACAGATCGCCCGGAATCGGCTGGTTGCCGCTGACGATGTTCGACTCGATCATGACGCCGACCAGCGAACGGTTGCCGTGGCGGATCTGCTGGATCACGTCCGACATCACCAGCGGCTGCAGATCCGGCTTCTTGTAGCTGTTGGCGTGCGAGCAGTCGACCACCAGGTTGGCCGGCAGCTTGGCCTTGGTCAGCGCCTGCTCGGCGATCGTGACCGACACCGAATCGTAGTTCGGACGGCCGCCGCCGCCGCGCAGCACCACGTGGCCGTAGGCGTTGCCGCTGGTGCGCACGACCGACACCGTGCCCTGGTCATTGATGCCCAGGAAGGAGTGCGGGCTGGACGAGGACAGCACGGCGTTGATCGCGATCTCGACGTCGCCGTCGGTGCCGTTCTTGAAGCCGACCGGGGTCGACAGGCCCGACGACATCTCGCGGTGGGTCTGCGATTCGGTGGTGCGGGCGCCGATCGCGGTCCAGGCGATCAAGTCGCCCAGGTACTGCGGCGAGATCGGGTCGAGGGCTTCGGTGGCGGTCGGCAGGCCGAGTTCGCAGACGTCCAGCAGGAACTGGCGCGCGCGCTCCATGCCGACGTCGACGCGGAAGGAATCGTCCATGAACGGATCGTTGATGTAGCCTTTCCAGCCGGTAGTGGTGCGCGGCTTTTCGAAATAGACGCGCATCACCAGCACCATGGTATCGAGCACTTCGGCCTGCAGCGCCTTCAGGCGGCGTGCATAATCCAGGCCGGCGACCGGGTCGTGGATCGAGCACGGACCGACCACCACGAACAGGCGGTTGTCCTTGCGGTCGAGGATGTTGCGCAGGGTCTCGCGGCCCTTCATCACGGTGGTGAAGGCTTTGTCGGTCAGCGGCAGTTTCTTGTGCAGTTCGCTGGGCGTCGGCATCGCGGCAAACGAGGTAACGTTGGTATTTTCGATATCGGGCGTGATCAGCATGGCATGACATTCTTTCCTGAGGGATTGACCAGTCTAGCCGGAAATCGGCGTGCTTGCAGCGCGCTGCATAAAAATTCCGCACATGATTTGCTCAGAAGCAACATCGAGCGAGCCGCACCGGCGCCGGTTGCCGGTGGTATCCTTCTGTCCATGGACACGAATCTGCACACCCCCGACCCCCAGCTGGAGCCATTTCCAGCAGCCCGCTTTATCAAGGAAATCGGCCGCGGCGTGAAAGGCGCGCGCAGCATGTCGCGCGACGACGCCCGCCTGCTGTACGGCGCCATGCTGGACGGGCGCGTGTCCGACCTGGAGCTGGGCGGCATCCTGCTGGCAATGCGCATCAAGGGCGAGTCGGTCGACGAGATCGCCGGTTTCATGGACGCCGCCGAATCGGCGTTCGCGCCGCTGCCGGCACCGGAAGGCGAGTTTGCCCCGGTGCTGATCCCCAGCTACAACGGCGCGCGCAAGCTGGCCAACCTGACGCCATTGCTGGCCCTGCTGCTGGCGCGCGAGGGCGTGCCGGTGCTGGTGCACGGCGTGCAGCAGGACCCGGGCCGCGTCACCACCTTCGAAATCTTCACGGAACTGGGAATTGGCCCGACCGGCTCCACGGCCGAGATGCTGGACGCCTTCGCGGCCCATAAACCCTGCTTCATGCCGATCGAGCGCCTGGCCCCGCGCCTGGCGCACCAGCTGTCGCTGCGCCGCATCCTGGGCGTGCGCAACTCGACCCACACCCTGGTGAAGATCCTGCAGCCCTTCGACGGCCCGGCGCTGCGCCTGGTCTCGTACACGCACCCGGAATACCTGGGCATGCTGACCGGGTACTTCGGCACGGCCGCCCCGCACGCCCGCGGCGACGCCTTCCTGATGCGCGGCACCGAAGGCGAAACCGTGGCCAACGCCAACCGCGCCCAGCAGATCGACTGGTTCCACGCCGGCGAGCAGCGCCTGATCGTCGAGCGCGACGCCCCGACCGACGACCTGGCCCCGGCCCCCGAAGGCCGCGACGCTGCCGCCACCGCCGACTGGATCGCGCGCGCGCTGCGCGGCGAGCAGCCGGTGCCGCCGCCGATCGCGGCGCAGGTGGCGCATTGCGTGCAGGTGGCGCGTTCGCTGCGTGCCGCCGGCTGAGCGGCGCCACGCGGCCGATCCATGCCGGCTCGATAACATCAATGCCCGGTAGGCCATGAACCTATACATGTAGGGTGGGGTAATGCCGGCCATCGCCGGAATGACGAACGTGCCCACGCGAACGTTTTCGTGACGCCAGCTTACGCGTGGGCACGGCGTGCCCACCCTACGTATACGTATACAATGGCGGGTTTTGTGCGAAGCAGGAACCCAGCAGCATGCCAAAACAATACGATGTCGCCGTGATCGGCGCCGGCGCCGCCGGCATGATGTGCGCCGCCACCGCGGCCGCCCGCGGCAAGCGCGTGGTCCTGATCGACCACGCCGCCAAGCTGGCCGAGAAAATCCGCATCTCCGGCGGCGGCCGCTGCAACTTCACCAACATCAACGCCGGTCCGCAGAACTTCCTGTCCGAGAACCCGCACTTCTGCCGCAGCGCGCTGTCGCGCTACACGCCGCAGGATTTCCTCGCCTTGGTCAAAAAGCACCGCATCGCGTACCACGAAAAGCACCGCGGCCAGCTGTTCTGCGACGATTCGGCCGAGCAGATCATCCGCATGCTGAAAGCCGAGTGCGACGCGGGCAGCGTCAGCTGGCGCATGCCGTGCAAGGTGAGCGGCGTGGAAAAGGATGGCGAGCTGTTCCGGATCGCCACCGACGGCGAGCCCATCCTGGCCAGCAATGTCGTGGTCGCCACCGGCGGCCTGTCGATCCCGAAGATCGGCGCGACCGACCTGGGCTACCGCATCGCGAAGCAGTTCGACCTGAAGCTCGTCGAGACCCGTCCCGGCCTGGTGCCGCTGACCTTCGACGGTCCCAGCTGGCAACCCTTCGTGCCGCTGGCCGGCATCGCGCTGGAAGTCGACGTCGAGACGGGTTCGAAGAAAGGGAAGGGGAGCAGATACGGCACCTTCCGCGAAGACCTGCTGTTCACCCACCGCGGCCTGTCCGGCCCGGCCATCCTGCAGATTTCCAGCTACTGGCAGCCGGGCACGCCGATCGTGCTGAACCTGCTGCCGGAAATGGATGTGGCCGAGGAACTGATCGCGTCCAAGACCACGCTCAAAAAACAACTGGGCAATATCCTGTCGCAATGGCTGCCGGCGCGCCTGGCCGAGGGTCTATTGGTCGCGAACGGGTTCGCGCCGGATGCGCGCCTGGCCGACATGGCCGACGCCAGGCTGCGCAAGCTGGGCGACGCCATCAACCGCTGGGCCATCGTTCCGAACGGTTCGGAAGGCTACCGCAAGGCCGAGGTGACGCTGGGCGGGGTCGATACGCGCGAACTGTCGCAGCAGACCATGATGGCGAACAAGGTGCCCGGTCTTTATTTCATCGGCGAGACGGTCGATGTGACCGGCTGGCTGGGCGGCTACAATTTCCAGTGGGCCTGGGCTTCCGGCGTGGCAGCGGGCAACAGCATTGAATGAGCTACGGCAACACTTGACGAAAAGCCTGATCCTTGTGGCAATTCTGGCACAGCCGCCGAAAACCTTTTACAGAACTTGAAAAGCTGTTAGAATCTTGTTCTTCCCTAAATCCAACGGTTTCATTTTTACATGACCACTATCCGCCTTAAAGAAAACGAGCCGTTCGAAGTCGCTATGCGTCGCTTCAAGCGCACTATCGAAAAAACCGGTCTGCTGACCGAACTGCGCGCACGCGAGTTCTACGAGAAGCCGACTGCAGAGCGCAAGCGCAAGCTGGCAGCTGCCGTGAAGCGTCACTACAAGCGCATCCGCAGCCAGCAACTGCCGAAGAAACTGTACTAATTCGGTTCAGCTGCCTTTCCGGCGACGGCCTCATGCCAGTCGCGGATCACAGGCCTGAATGTGACGAAGCCCGCTCCGGAATTGTCCGCAGCGGGTTTTGCCTTTTGTTCGCGCCTCATAAAGCCTTCATGGCGGCGTTGCATCGTCTCGCCGTACTAGCGTACTGTCTTCGACGATGCGTCGGCAAGCCGCATCTCTTGCCCTGAAGGCTTTGTGAGGCGCTCTTAAAAATAAACGGAGAAAGAATCCATGAGCTTGAAAACCCAAATCACCGACGACATGAAAGCCGCGATGCGCGCCAAGGAAGCCGGCAGGCTGGCCACCATCCGCCTCATCCTTGCCGAGATCAAGCGCAAGGAAGTGGACGAGCGCATCGAGCTCGACGACGCCCAGACCGTCGCCATCGTCGAAAAGATGATCAAGCAGCGCAAGGATTCGATCACCCAGTTCGAAGCCGGCGGCCGTACCGACCTGGCCGACATCGAAAAGGCCGAACTGGCCGTGCTGACTACCTACATGCCGGCCGGCCTGTCGGATGAAGAAGTCGCCGCCGAAGTCGCTGCCGCCGTGGCCGCCTCCGGCGCAGCGGGACCGCAGGACATGGGCAAGGTCATGGGCATCCTGAAGCCGAAGCTGGCAGGCCGTGCCGACATGACCGTCGTGTCGGCCCAGGTCAAGAAGGCGCTGACCGGCGCTTGATGTGCCGATGCGTTGCAGGCGCCACACGTCGGCGCCTGCAACCTCGTTGCCTTGTTGAAAATCAACCGGTAGCGAGCCCTGCGGTATAGTCTGAGTTAAGACAAACACTGTTGGAGGTTGCTTCAAAATGGCCAGAACCAGGCGCAGCGACGAAGACAGTGCTGATGCACGGCAAGGAGCTGTAACGACCTTATGGCCATTTTGAAGCGATCGAACAAGTGATTCCGCAATCTTTCATTACTGACCTGCTCAATCGCGTCGACATCGTCGACGTGGTAGGCCGCTACGTCCAGCTCAAGAAGGGCGGCGCCAACTACATGGGGCTGTGCCCCTTCCACAACGAAAAATCGCCCAGCTTCACGGTCAGTCCGACCAAGCAGTTCTATCACTGCTTCGGCTGCGGCGCCCACGGCACCGCGATCGGCTTCCTGATCGAATACTCGGGCATGGGTTTCGTGGATGCGGTCAAGGACCTGTCGCAAAGCGTCGGCATGATCGTGCCCGAGGCCGACGACAAGATCCCGCCGCAGCAGCGCGCCGCCCAGCAGGCGCAGTCGCTGGCCATGACCGACGCATTGAACCAGGCCTGCGACTACTACCGCGCCCAGTTGCGCCAGGCGCCGGCCGCGATCGCTTACCTGAAAGGCCGCGGCCTGACCGGCGAGGTCGCCGCGCGCTTCGGCCTGGGCTACGCGCCCTCGGGCTGGGACAGCCTGCGTTCGGTGTTCAAGGATTACGATGCGCTGGCGCTGGTCGAGTCCGGCCTGGTGATCGACCGCGTCGACGAGGACGGCGGCAACAAGAAACGCTACGACCGCTTCCGCGAGCGCGTCATGTTCCCGATCCGTAACAGCAAGGGCCAGGTAATCGGCTTTGGCGGCCGCGTCATGGATGGCGGCGAACCGAAATACCTGAACTCGCCGGAAACCCCGCTGTTCAACAAGGGGCAGGAATTGTACGGCCTGTTCGAGGCGCGCCAGGCAATCCGCGACGCCGGCTACGTGCTGGTGACCGAGGGTTACATGGACGTGGTCGCGCTGGCCCAGCTCGGCTTTCCGCAGGCGGTCGCCACCCTCGGCACGGCGTGCACTAGCACCCACGTGCAAAAGCTGCTGCGCCAGACCGACAACGTGATCTTCAGCTTCGACGGCGACAAGGCCGGCCGCCGCGCCGCCCGCCGCGCGCTGGAAGCGTGTCTGCCCCAGGTCACGGACAACAAAACCATCAAGTTCCTTTTCTTGCCTCAGGAACATGACCCGGACAGCTATGTGCGCGAGTTCGGCGCCGATGCTTTTGCGCAGGAAATCAACGAAGCGATGCCGCTGTCACAGTTCCTGCTGCGCGAAGTGACCACCGAGCACGATCTCGACACGCCGGAAGGCCGCGCCCGCGTCCAGTTCGACGCCAAGCCGCTGCTGCAGTCGATGGCGCCGTCGGCGCTGCGCCTGCAGATCGTGCGCGGACTGGCCAACCTCACCGAGTCAACCCCGGCGGAGATCGAAGCGTTGTTCGAGTTGTCCAAGCCGGTATCGGTGGCGCGCGTGGCGCCGCCGCGCAAGGGCCGGCCCGAGCCGGTCGGACTGGAACTGCAGCTGATGCGCTACCTGGTCGGCCATCCGTCGCTGTCGCTGGGCCTGGACGATGCCGCGCTGCGCGCCTTCGACCACTTCGGCGGCGAAGCGGGGGAGCGCCTGCGCCAGCTGGTCGAGATGGCCCAGGCATTGGGTCCGAACGGCACTTTCGCCGCGTTGTCCCAGCAACTGAAGGAGTCGACCAGCGAGTACGACAAGCTGATCGCCGAGATCGCGTCGGAACCCGAATCGGACATCGATCAGGACCGCGTTTGGATCACCAGCGCAGTGAGGCAAATCAAGATGGATGTCTTAAAACAGGAGTTGAACCAGTTGTTTTCTTCTGGACTGACCCCAGATCAGGTAAGTGCCCGCTATCGCGAAATCACAGCCCAGCAGGACCTCTTGACGAAGGAAGCCGCGAACGACACCCCTGCGAAATTTGCCTGAATGGCAGCCGCCACGGTGGCGGTGTTCTCGACTGGAAAGTGCTGGGACGCGTGCTATAATAAAACGCTAACTATTGCAAGCTTTGAAACGATTTTTCGTTCGAACCGGGCGTGGAGTTTCAGTTAGCGGGGCAGCAGAAGTATGCCTGCAGCGTGATGTAAGGTAACAAAACTTTATCTTTAACCATCGTAAAGTGGTCGTCCGTGACTACGAAAGCGCCTGTGCCAACCAAGAAACCCGAAACCAACGTGGCTACCAAATCCACCAGGATGTCCGCCAAGGCGGACAATTCGCAAGACAAGGCGGAAGCCCGCGTCGCGGGTGTTGCGCCTGTCAGCCAGACGACCGATGCGGAGGCACTCGCCGCGATCGACACGTCCGGCTACGTGCTGCCGGCCGTTAAGGTACCGGGACGCCGTGGCCGCAAGCCCAAGGAGTTCACTCCCGAAAACGACGAAGTCGCCGCATTGAACGCGGTCGAGCGCGCCGAGCTGAAAGCGGTCGACAAGGCCAAGGCCAAGGACCGCAAGGCCAAGGAAAAGGCGCTGCTGAAAGACGCGTTCTCGTCGGACACCGAAGCCAGCGAAGAAGAACTCGAGATCCGCCGCCAGAAGCTCAAGGCCCTGATCAAGTCGGGCAAGGAGCGCGGCTTCCTCACGTATTCCGAGATCAACGACCACCTGCCGGACAACGTCGTCGATCCGGAAGCGATCGAAGGCATCATCGGCACTTTCAACGACATGGGCATCGCCGTCTACGAGCATGCCCCTGACGCCGAAACCCTGCTGCTGTCCGATAACGTCCCCAACGCCACCAGCGACGACGAAGCCGAAGCCGCCGCCGAAGCGGCGCTCTCGACCGTCGACTCCGACTTCGGCCGCACCACCGACCCGGTGCGCATGTACATGCGCGAAATGGGCTCGGTGGAGCTGCTGACCCGCGAAGGCGAGATCGAAATTGCCAAGCGCATCGAAGACGGCCTGCGCGACATGATCCAGGCGATCTCGGCCTGCCCGGTGACGATCGACGAAATCATCGACGCCGCCCGCCGTATCGAGAGCGACGAGATCAAGATCGACGAAATCGTCGACGGCCTGGTGGATGAGGAATCGCCTGAAGAAAGCTCGCCGACCGCAGTCGCCCCGACCGCCACCGAGTCCGACGACGACGAGGATGACGAAGACGAAGAGGAAGAAGCGGAAGAGGAAGAAGAGGGCAACGCCGCCTCCGGCGCCGCCGGCTATTCCGCCGAGCAGCTCGAGCAGCTGAAAACCGCGGCCCTCGAAAAATTCACCTTCATCGGCCAGCAATTCGACAAGATGCGCAAGGCCTACGAGAAGCAGGGCTACAATTCCGACGGCTACATCAAGGCCCAGGAAGCGATCTCGAACGAACTGCTCGGCATCCGCTTCACGGCAAAAGTCGTCGAAAAGCTGTGCGACACCCTGCGCGGCCAGGTCGACGAAGTGCGCCATATCGAAAAGCAGATCCTCGACGTCGCCGTGAACCGCTGCGGCATGCCGCGCGCCCACTTCATCAAGGTCTTCCCGGGCAACGAGACGAACCTGAACTGGGTCGACGGCGAAGTCAACGCCGGCCACGCGTACAGCGCCATCCTCGGCCGCAACATCCCGACGATCAAGGAGCTGCAACAACGCCTGATCGACCTGCAGGCGCGCGTCGTGCTGCCGCTGCCGGACCTGCGCAACATCAACCGCCAGATGGCGGCCGGTGAAATGAAGGCGCGCAAGGCCAAGCGCGAAATGACCGAAGCCAACCTGCGTCTGGTCATCTCGATCGCCAAGAAGTACACGAACCGCGGCCTGCAGTTCCTCGACCTGATCCAGGAAGGCAATATCGGCCTGATGAAGGCGGTGGACAAGTTCGAATACCGCCGCGGCTACAAGTTCTCGACCTACGCGACGTGGTGGATCCGCCAGGCCATCACCCGCTCGATCGCTGACCAGGCGCGCACCATCCGTATTCCGGTGCACATGATCGAAACGATCAACAAGATGAACCGGATCTCGCGCCAGATCCTGCAGGAGACCGGTGCCGAGCCCGATCCGGCGACCCTCGCGATCAAGATGGAAATGCCGGAAGACAAAATTCGGAAGATCATGAAGATCGCGAAAGAGCCGATTTCGATGGAGACGCCAATCGGCGACGATGACGACTCCCATCTTGGCGATTTCATCGAGGACAATAACACGCTTGCGCCTTCGGACGCCGCGCTGCACGCCTCGATGCGCGGTGTCGTGAAGGACGTGCTCGATTCGCTGACCCCGCGCGAAGCCAAGGTGCTGCGCATGCGCTTCGGCATCGAGATGTCAACCGACCACACGCTGGAAGAGGTCGGCAAGCAGTTCGACGTCACCCGCGAGCGCATCCGCCAGATCGAAGCCAAGGCCCTGCGCAAGCTGCGCCACCCGTCGCGCTCGGACAAGCTGAAGAGCTTCCTCGAGAACAATAACGGCTGAGGCTTGACGCAGGTACGCTAACACAATATCCTCTCGCCACTTCGGGTTCCCGGGCTGTCAGCCCGGTAGCCTGCGTGGCGAGTTGTCAGCGTCCACGGATGTACCAGTTTCGGGCCTCTAGCTCATGCCTGGTTAGAGCAGCGGACTCATAATCCGTTGGTGCCCGGTTCGACTCCGGGGAGGCCTACCAACATTGGAATTGCAAAATCAAGGGGTTACGGTATTCCGTAGCCCCTTTTTGTTAGCCCTGCGGACATCACTGCAACGTATTCGTGACGTGCCACATGTCGTCGCGTTTATAAAGTGACATGGCTCGTACGCCTGTTTGCTGTCACTTGCGACGCTTGCCGATACGTAGAGCGCCTAATAACACCTCCATGGCTGCGTTGCATCGCCTCGCCATACTTTCGTACTGTCTTAGAGCGCCTAATAAAACCTTCAGGGCAAGGCGCGTCGCCGAAGACAGTACGACTGTACGGCGAGGCGATGCAACGCAGCCATGGAGGTTTTGTTAGGCACTCTTAGGCGATGCGCCGGCCGGCGCATCCTTGCCCTGAAGGTTTGTTAGGCGCTCTTGGCGTACCTGAGGAGATCGCCAGTTCAAGCGCTACGCGAGCGCAATCTTTACCCGAACAATCCTGGCGGGCTTGCTGGCGCGACGCGTGTCAGTTTCGCCGACGGTACATCAGGTACACGGCAGGGCACCGGGAGTGGCGCCGAGGCTGCCCGTGGGGACGATCGTATCGGTCGGTGGTAGCTTCATCCCGGACAGGTCAAGGAACGGGAATACGGCCTTGTAGGCTACGGGGTTGCAGTTGCCTGTGTCATCCATCGATGCGCAAACTCGCGCACGCACGAAGCGGATGCAGGTGTCCGCATGCGGGTCGGCCATGCAATTCGACCGATTGCCCGCAGGGCATACTGGAAGAGTAATCATGTGCTTCAGGTCCCAGTCCGCTTCTTTCGAAAGCCACAGGTAGTCGATCTTGACGTTGTCGGACGTGACGGGGTCCCCAAGCGCTAGTGGGCCACGTGAAGTACGAAAAACGGCATCCGCCTGGACCTTCTCGATTGCGGCGGCATCCCTGTAGTCGACGTTCGCTGCTGCTGCGGCGGCACGGCGGGTCACTTCTTCCAGGGTGTTGAGGAGGTACTCGACGCGCGCCAACTCGAGTGTAGCGAACACAACCGTAAAGAAAATAACCGCCACCAGCGAGAATTCAACGGCGGCAGATCCCGCTTCCCTTGTTCGTTTCTTGAATGCGGTCCGTTGCATGTCAATTCCCCAGGTAGGGCGCCGTGGGATAGGGGGCCATGGACATCGAGGGGATTTCCTCCCCCGTAAGTGGGTTAATGAAAGGCAAACTCATCTCTACGTCGAACCGGACCAGTGGTGAGGTATCGCTGCTGTAGTTCTGCGGCGTACAGTCTCTCCTCTTCGGTATGCTCCCTACCCGATACATGCAGTTGATGGAAGGCTCCACGGACACGCCCTTCGGAACGATGCCGGCCAGTTCCATGGCAACGATTCTTTTCGCCACGGTATAGGCTACAAAGTTGGTGTCGGACCCTGGCGTTGTGAATTCCAATCTTGGCGCTGTCGAAAGGTAGATCGCTGCGTCATGCGCGGCTTTTTGCGCAGCCGAGTATTGACGAAAATAAAAAGCAAGAACAATGGATGGTAGCCCGAGAAATAGTATGAGGATAGGAAGCACGAGTGCCGTCTCGACCGTGATCGATCCGTCCTCGTGCCGCCGCCCAGTCGCCCTGAATGTTCGTCTCATCGGTATAGCCTCACATAGCCGCCGCCCAGGGCGGTCTCGGTGTCCATCCCGGCGAACTCCGCATAGAGGGCGGATGAAGTTGCGGGGACTGTCATGAAAAACTTCGCGATCCCAACTACGGCTGCCGTTGTCTTGGGAGCCGTCGAAACCGGGCAGTGCAACAAGGGAATGTGAAGCACCCGGGTGTCGCGGTAGAGCTTGTACGGCGTCTTTCCGCCGCTTGCCTGATATGGTGTCGTACTTGGATAGGATTGTGGTTCTGGCTTGCCCGGGTCGTAGAGCAGCGCCCAATCCGTCGCCGTGGCATTGAAGGTGGCGTAGCCTGCCGCAGGCTCCACGCCGCCGTATGCAACGTAGGAGGAATACTTGGCTGCCTTCGCGTACGACCACAACGGCCCGTAGGCGGTATTTGTGGCGCCAGTCGGCTTTTCCGCTACCGTCAGACGTGGATCCGTCGGGGCCAACAATGGGTTGGCGGAGAGACCGTCCGGCTTATTTTTCATCCATGTTGCAGCAGCAAGATCGAAGCTTTTGACATTCGAATCCGCAGGCGCCGTGGATGACACGCATGACCCTTTAACCGTGCCATACGTACCGAACCGGGAGTTCAGATGATCAAAGAGTTTATTGAGCGGAAAGCCCCGCTCAACCGTGACATCGCCGCCCTGCAGCGTGGGTATCGCCATCTTTCCGGTGCAGATAATTGGGGCGATCATGTCCACTCTATCTATCATGGTGGCGCCAACCGTCCCGGGAGGTGCGACCGGATTTACGAGGAAATTTTCGGGCGACTGTCCGTTGGGGTTCAGGTTCATCAGGTTATAGGAGACGCCTCTCCTGAAGCCGTACTCCACGAGTTCTCCTGATAGGAGAAGGGGGGCTGCAGCCGTGTTCGAGTTCGCACAAATTGCGAGCGGCAATACGTTCAGTGATTCCCGTCCAGCCACAGCCGAGGCCGCTACATTCGTCTCCGCCAGGGCCGACGACAGAACCGGCATGAAGTAATTCTGGACTTTGCCATGGCTAGCGTTGAGGGCCGAAGTGTTTACCCGGACAAAAAAAGTCTTCGTGGCATTGGCTTTTGCTGTGGCCGCGTCCATCCAGCCACCCGGACCACCGTCGGCGCTCGTGCCAAAGGTAAGTGCGCTGGGGGACCAGGAAACAACCTTGGAGTTGTCATATGAAAGGGAATTGGCTTCTGCAGCTTCTTGAGCCTTTTCGACCGCCTTGTCGATCCCATCCGACGTACCATTGAGGAGCGAGGCCGCACGCAAGGCGGCGGCATCGGCTACATTTTGCAGTTCCATTTTCCTGTTGTAGCTGCGGCTGAGGTCGAGAGCCATCCCGAACATTCCGATCATGGCAATGATGACGAAGGCGGCCATGATGGCGATGGCCCCGTCTTCCGATCGGATGCGTCGCAAGCGGCGCGGCCGCCACTTGGCAGGCAACTTTCGCACTACAGTCTCAATACGCACCGGTCGATCCTCCTGCTGGCTCAGCCATTTGCCGAGACAAATGTTGCAGATAGGAATCTTAAGGGCGTCTGAGCTGGAGACGTTGAGAGGCCGCAAGAGGCATGTGCCTGAGCGGTCGGACTGCTCAAGCGATCCTCCCCGCAAGTTTGATCGTACCCAAACCGCTGATGCTTTCAGGTTGCCGCTTAGATATAACTACTTCAGAGTCCAATCAGGCTAGGCAGACGACTAGCGCCTGATCAGTGAAGGAGGTTATATGTCATCAAGCGACGAGCACACCAAGCGATTTGCCGCAAACAGCCTATTCCCATCGTTTTTGTATGCAGCACTCGGATTGGTGCTCGGTCAAGCGGGAGCTGGGCAGCTTCATGGTTCGTGGGGACTCCACGTTTTCCTCGGCTTGCCGGGGCTCGCCTTATCAGGCCTAGCGCTATTTCGAGCGCGCTTGCATTGGCCTGCGGCCGGCGAGACACCGCCGCTCCAGGCGCGCGTTGTAGGCTGGTACCTGCTGCTACTCGCTGCGGGGGCGTGCACTGGAGTATTGGTTTCCATAGGCTCCATATCGCTTCTTGGCATAGCGGCCGCAATAACGTATCTGGTTCCGTGGACGAAGATCCCAGCGTGCCGTGCCGGATTTTTCGTGTCGTCGGTGGTTACCCTTGCTGCCGCCGTTGCATGTGCGGTTATCTACGGCAAACCGGTGTATTCCTTGCACTTCGTGGTTTTCGTGTGGATGTTGTATCTGCCCCCAATGTTCATGCAGCTTCTCGTCATGACATCGCTTGACCGGGGATACCGCATCCATCACCCCCGCGTCGCCAACAAACCGGACCATGATGTGCATGTGCCACTTCACCAGTAACGAGTCGTGTTGAGGAAAGGCGTTGAACTCGTCAGCCGGGGGCGGGAAGGCCTAGCGCGGTCACGATTTTTGAACGCTTCGCAGCGCGCTCGTGCGCGGGCAGCGTCGAAATCGAGAGCCAGTGCTCGCCGCCGCCACAAGACTCAATGTTGTTGCAACTCAGCCCCAAGCCTCGTCCAATACCTTGCGAAACAGTGATGACAGCCTGGGCTCCACGCTTTCCTTGCGCACGAAGCGCGCCGGGACGACCGACTCCAGGCGTGCCAGTTCCTGCACGATGAAATCCTGGATCGCCGGCACCTGGGGCGACAGCCCCATTTCCGGCGTCACGCGCTTTTGTGCAAGGAGCGCGTCGATCGCGCCCACCAGCGCGTGGTCCGTTTCGATCATGGCCAGCAGCTTGTCGAATTCGATCGGCGCCGGCGTCCCGAATCGTTCGAGCCAGCGCACCGACAGCAAAGGCCGCAGGACATAGAAGTATTTTTTCAGCGGTACCAGATCGTTCTGGAGATAACCCCTGAAATTGGTCTTGGCCATGCTGCGGTAGTGATACATGCCGCTTTCCACCGAATACACGTCATTGGTCAAGGCCCGGCTGCCGTCGAGGAAGCCGCCACGCTGCCGGTAGATCAGCGGCGACTGAATCCATTCCACGAATGCCGGATTCGATTTCCAGAACAGGCGCAGCGCCTTGCGCACATCCCAGCCGTTGATATCGAGTTCGTCGACGATCGGGTATTCGATCACGTCGCGCTGTTCTTCCAGACCGACCGCCAGATACCATTCCGGTCGATGCACATAAATGAAGCGCGCATCGTAATCGCTGTTCGGCGACGCGAATCCCCAGGCCCGGCTGCCCGATTCGACCGCAAGCAACACCTTCACGTCGTGCTCGCGCTCCGCTTTCTCCAAACGGGAAAGAATCTCTTGTCTGACTGCTGCTTCGATCATTGCGGGTGTCCCGTCCACGAAAAACGTCGATGAAATGCTCACAGGCGCCCGGTCAGCATTCTTCCAGGCTGATACACCACCCGCCCGACAATACTGCACTGCCCACTGCGCACATTAATCGGTCCGAACTCCGGATTCACCGAATACAAGAACCAGTCGTTATTGCGCTTGACGAGCTGCTTGACCAAGGCCTCGCCATCGAAGTTGAGCGCATAGATCTCGCGGCTGATCGGCCTCTTGTCGGCCGTGTTCACGACCACCACGTCATCCTCGAACATCATCGGTTCCATGCTCTGCCCGCGCACCCGGATCGCCAGCAATTGATGCGGCACCAGGTTCTGGGCGTCGATGACGGCGCGCGGCAGGTGCAGGACGCCGCCGTCTTCCAGGTCGGGCTCGGTTTCGAAGCCGGTCTTGCCGGCACGTAGTTTCAGCTTCACGCAGCGGATCGGGATGGTGTGCGGTTCGTCGCCGATGCGGATGCCGCGCGCGTCTTCGATGAAGGGATTGTCGGTGGCGGCCGGCGGCGCCGCGTCCGCTGCGTCGGCAAGCGGGCGGGCGGCGATCGTCATCGGTGGCGTGCCGGTTTCCAGCCACGTGGCCGAGCAGCCGATGGCGCTCTGCGCCCTCAGCAATCCCGCCTTCGATATCCCGCGGGCTTCCCAATTGTTCACCGTCTGCTGCGACTGGTTCAGGGCTCTGGCGACTTCGGCCTGCGTCTTGAGCCCGGCCAGCGCCTCGGCGGCCTCGTAGAGGCGTGTCATCTGTGCATGCATGTCGGATTGTCCATTGAACTAAACAGGGCGTGTTACACAAAGTGTTGACGTAGATTATAAACATGATGTTTAATTATGTGGAAGGTGCAGCGGATATCGATGCAAAAAAACAGCAAAAAATGCATCTCAACAAGCATCAGAACCTAAACAGAATGTGTAACCAAGTAATCGTCAGCAGCAATGGAGGGAGGAGAACGATGGAATTTGTCGACCGCTACGCGCGCGCTCTGGGCGCATCGAATCTGCAGGACCGCCAGACGGAACCGCTCATTGCGGCAGCTTTTGCCGCAGCCAGCGCAACCGGAGAGCTCGGCCCCTTGCTGTTGCGCGTCAAGTACGTGGATGACCCGATGCGCGCGCCGGGCAACCTTGCCCAGCTGCTGCGCCTGTGGACTGTCCATGTGGCCAAACACGGTCGCGCGCGCAAATGGGCAAGCGAAAAGACCTCATGGGATGCCCAGACGGCGCAGAACTTGTATCGCACGGTTGCCGAGCTGTCGCTGGCGCATTGGCTCGACGGCGCCTGCACATCGTGCGGCGGCAGTGGCCAGCACGATAACGATGCCTGCCGCGATTGCGAGGGCAGGGGAGAGGCTCCAGTGCAGCACCCGGGCGCGTTCGTGCGCGAGCGCGTCAAGGACATGGTGAGCGAACTGCACGGCATTGCATCGGACCATGCGGCGCGGGCGAATGCACGCCTGCATGGACGCAAGCACGCCACTCCCAAGCCATAACTTCACCCACATATTTTCTGCACTCGTAATGCGCGGGAGACCGCCACCGATAGCCGAAACCTGCGCATTGCCGTTCCCACCAATCCGACGCGGCACCTGCGCAATCGAAAAAAGCAATGTGAATGATGCTGCCGGCCAGCAGCAACCGACCGCCCCCGTGGCGGTTTTTTTTTGGAGGTGACTCATGCTGGAAATCAAATTCGTCGTCGATGCCCTGTCCTTGCTGACTGCTGGCGCGACGCTCATCGACTGGATCGGCAACGCCTTGCCGCCGCTGGCGGCGCTGGCATCTATCTTCTGGATCGGCTTCCAGTGGTATTACTCGGCGCCGATGAAGAAGCGCCGCGAACAACGCACCAAAGGCAAGCGCTGAGGTCAGCGATGCTCGGTCACGCCCACCTGCCGGCACATGTCCAGCACTGGACAGGTCGAGCAGCGCGGCCGGGTGCCGGTGCAGATGTGCTTCCCGAACGGCACCAGCAGGCGGTTGATGTCGATCCAGTGCTGCTGCGGCAGCGTGGTTTCCAGCGCCGCCAGCGTCTTCTCGGGCATCGATGCTTGGATATAGCCCCAGCGGTTGGTCACGCGGTGCACGTGGATGTCGACGCTGATCACTGGCGTGCCGCAGGCGACGCCCAGCACCAGGTTGGCGCACTTGGGGCCGACGCCGCCGAAGGACAGCAGCACGTCGCGCTCGCCCGGCAGCGTGCCGTCGTATGCTTCTTCCAGCTGACGCGCGATGGCCAGGATCTGGTTGGCCTTGCGCTCGTGGAAGGTGCTGGGGCTGATCAGGCTGTCCAGCTCTTCCCACGACAGCGCGCCGACCGCCGCCGGCGTGCGGGCGCGGGCGAACAGCGTGCGCGACACCGGCAGCGTCACTTCGTCGTAGGTGCGGATCGAGATCATGCAGGCCAGCAGCTGTTCGAACACCGAGGTATAGCCTTCTTCGGCCAGCTGGAACAGCGCGGCCTTGGGCCAGGGTTGCACGGCTTGCTCGATGCGGCCGAGGGCCACGTCGATATCGAACGCTTGCTTTTCCATGTCCAGCCTTTCCTCCCGATCGCAGATGGACCAAGGATAAGCCGGCTGCCTGCGCGCTTCCGTTCCATGCCGCACAGGCAGCCGGCATAACGTCAGCGAAAGCAGATTGTCGTTTTCTCATTCATTGCTTGACAAACAAATTGTCGGAGTTAGATATTTACTATCTTTCCAAATTTCAATTTCTTCATGTCTAAGCTGATCCATTACGTCTTTGCCGCGGCATGCGCCGCCGCCGGCGCGTTCGCCCATGCCGACGACAAGCCGCCTGTCGAGAGCTTCTTCAAGGATCCGGTCGTCAAGTTCGCTAGGCTGTCGCCGGGTGGCCATTACGTTGCCATCCTGACGCGCACCAACGATGGCGGCCAGGCGCTGGTGGTGCGCGATACCGCCGATCTCACCAAGATGACGGTGGCGGCCACCTTCGACATGGGACGCATTGCCGACGTCCGCTGGATCAACGAAAAACGCCTCGGTTTCACCATCAAGAATCCAAAGCTCGATTTCATCGGCAATCTCGACGAATTCGCGGTCGACCGCGACGGCAGCAACGTCGTCCACCTGATATCCGGGAACTGGCGCCACGAGCAGTCGTCGGTCGGCTCGCACATCAAGGACAAGATGCTGACCGCCGATTACGGTTATTTCGGGCCGACCCACGATGGCTCGGACGATATCGTGGTGATGAAGTACACCTGGAACGGCACCGATCAGCAGCCGGAGTCGTCGCGCCTGTATCGCATGAACACGCGCACCAGCCAGCTGAGCGACCTGCTGCCAGGCCGGCAGCCGGCCAACGTGCGCGGCTGGCTGGTGGACACGGACAGCCGGCCGCGCATCGCGCTGACCGAAGCCAAGGGGCGCTGCGGCGTCTGGTACCGCGAGGCCGACGGCGAGCAGTGGAGCGAAATCAGCAACCGCGACTGCTTCAAGGATGCCGGTTTCACGCCGGTGTTCTTCGACAGCCGCAACACCCTGTTCGTGCGGGCCGGCTACAAGGGCCGCGCCGCGCTGTTCCAGTACGACCTGAAAAAGCGCGAGCTGGCGGCCGAGCCCTTCGTCGACGTCGACGGTTTCGATTTCGCCGGTGGCGTCGAGCAGGATTACGCGGCGCGCAAGATCCTCGGCGTCCACGTGCTGGCCGATGCCGAAGGCACCGTGTGGCTGGACCCGGGCATGAAGGCGATCCAGCAGAAGGTCGATGGGCTGCTGACGCAAACCATCAACAAGATCACCTGCGGCGTCGATTGCGCCAGCCCGCCGGCCGTGCTGGTGCGGGCGCAGTCGGACCGCTCGCCGCCGAGCTACTACGTGTACACCCCGGCCAACGGCAAGATCGTCGGCCTGGGCGGTGCGCTGCCCGACATCAAGGCGGCCCAGATGGGCAAGCGCGATTTCTACCGCTTCGCCGCGCGCGACGGCCTGCAGATCCCGGTCTACGTCACCACGCCGCCGGGCAAGCCGGTGGGAAAACTGCCCGCGGTGCTGCTGGTCCACGGCGGACCGTACCTGCGCGGCGGATCGTGGGAATGGGATGAGGAAGCCCAGTTCCTGGCGTCGCGCGGCTACGTGGTGCTGCAACCGGAGTTCCGCGGCAGCACCGGCTTCGGCTACGCGCACTTCCAGGCCGGCTGGAAGCAGTGGGGCCGCACCATGCAGGACGACCTGGCCGACACCGTCGGCTGGGCGGTCGGCAAGGGCTGGATCGACCCGCAACGCGTCGCGATCATGGGCGCGAGCTACGGCGGCTATGCGGCGCTGATGGGCATGATCCGCGATCCCGGCCTGTTCCGCTGCGGCGTCGAGTGGGCCGGCGTGACCGATCTCGACCTGATGCTCACCGCTGCCGAGAGCGACCTGTCCGAGGATGCACGCCGCTACGACATGCGCACCCTGGTCGGCGACCCCAAGGCGGACGCCGCCCAGTTTGCCCAGTTCTCGCCCCTGCGCCGCGCGGCCGAGTTGCGCCAGCCCCTGCTGATCGCGCACGGCAGCGAGGACAAGCGCGTGCCGGTGATGCATGCCGCACGCTTCCGCAGCGCGCTCTCGGAGAAGAACCGCAACGTCGAATACGTCACCTATCCGGATGAAGGACACGGCTGGCGCAACGAGGCGACGCGCATCGATTTCTGGAAGCGGGTGGATGCTTTTCTTGGCAAGAACCTGTAGTCGAACAGGCTCGCCTTGGGCAGCCGTTGTACGGCTTGCTCGAGGCGTGCCGCTGATGAAGTCGCAATGACTCGGACTCCGGTTACTCGGGCGGACATTCGTTCGTCCAGCGCGTGACCGTCATATCGTTCACTTGTTCGCCTACGGTGTCCACTCGCAGGCATCGGTGCGGCTTCGAGTAGTACAGAATGCAGTTTGCACCGGCGTCGACCGAGCAGGAGTCGACTTCAAAAAACTTGTGCGCCACCAGGCGTACTTCGGCGCCACTGTATTGGTAATTGTCGTTGCGGTGCATCCGGACCGGTTTCCAGCCGGACTTGAGGATGCGTTCACGTGCGGCGCGCAAAGGCTCTCCGGTTCTAAGCTGGATTCGTTCAATTTCCACCGTCGGATCAGGGTTGTTAATTTGTTGAGTTCCTGCAGTGGAAGTTGCTAAAACGAGACCCAGTAATCCACCGACGGGAAGGGAATGTCTTCGCATTGATGTCATTTTCCTTTCCCTCCAAAGGATTGGTAGTTGCTGAAAAATTCCTCATATTTTACGAAGGGTTGAGCGGGGTATTGATTGCCCAACCCCGGGCCTTTCGGTAACGCAGCCCACTTGATCGCAGTTTTTCCCATGGCGCCTGCCACATCGCCCGCCTTGATTTTTTCGATAACACCAATCGAGCGCAGCATTTCCACTGCGATCAGGTCCTGGGTCTTTGGAGAAAAGTCCGTTAGCCCCATCTTGCCGCCATGTTCGCGCCAAGTGTCGATAGTGATCTGGTACATGCCCGCGGCTGTGGTGCGTCCACCGAATCCGGGTCCAGGATGGGTCGAAAAATCCTTGAATCGCCAAGGATCGTTTCTCTTGCCCTTGACAGCGCCGTATTTGAAATCATAGCCTCCCCCTTCCGCTTCTGCGATAGCTTTGATGAAGGCACTCACATTCTGATCGACGAGCAACAGCTCGTTCTCTTCCAGACGTGTCTTCTTCGCTTGGGCTATCCGGATGATTTTTGCCTCATTGCTTTCCTTCGGCGTCGTTGTTCTTGATGTGCGGCGCGTCAAGGTTTTGCCTGATGGTGAAGTAACCGTATCCGTCATGGCATCTCCTAAACATAGATGTCGATTAGTTCGGCGCTTGCGGTGGAAGAGAGAAGATGCGTATGTCCTTGGGCGTCGGTCCTGCCGAATTCGATGTCGCCTGATTCCCGGCGAATTGCATACTCCATATGAGAAAGAGGCAGTCCTGTCTCTTCGTCGAGCAGGACGAACTTGTCGTCGAACCCGCTTCTACCTGAGTGCATAGCTCGTGGAGTACCGTCATTGAGATTGGCGCCAGCGGTGGTGGGAGGAGATGACACTGCTTTGCTGCCACCGCTTCCGGATGAGCCACCTCCACCGTATTCCACGATGTCCGTAAATTGACTCGCGATCAGCACAGCGCCACAAGCCGTCTTCATGCCTGCCAGCGCCACGCCTTTGCCGTAAAAGGTCGTCGTAATCGCACCCTCGACAATAGGAAACGTGCCTTTGCACTTGGGGCATAAGACCTTATGCCCGATATAAGCAATGGGCTTGCCCATGCAAATATCAAATTGCGAGCCTTCGAGCACGATCCCACCATGACTCGTTTTGTCGCCCATGCGGATGATCTCGCCAGCCATCAAGACTCCCTATAAGACCTTGGAACTCCTGAGATTAAATTTTCTTGCAAACATCGAAAGCGATTCGCCCGATAAATTGAGGCAGATCATCAACAACGCCCGTACTGAACGATTGCAGCAACAAAGACCCATGCAGCCACGAGGAGGTACTAACTACTTTATTAAGGATCACACAGGCAACTTCATCACTGGCTGCTCGACGATGAGGCACGGCGAAGCAGGCGGAGCTGCTGGAGGCTGCCGGCGAGGCGGTTAGCTTCTGCGCTAGAAGGTAGAATGGTCCGATGGCCCACGACGACAAACTGAACCTGGAGCAACTCCAGACACTGGCCGCGGCATCGTCCGCGGTCACCCGTCCCTGCACCTGCGCGCTCGACAGCTACCGGGAATGGACGCGCGTCCCGGCGGAATTCCCGGAATCGCAGATGCGCACGGTCGGCACGCTGGTCGACGATCCGTATGCCGAAGCCACCTGGGACGAATACCACCCGGCCGGCACCGCCTACTGGTCGGCGGACGCGCCGATCGCGATCCGGCACTTTCCCTACAACCGCTGCACGGTGTGGCAATGCGGCGTGTGCGGACGCTGCGCGCTGCATTACGTGGAGGGGGGCGGGTATTACGTCGAGAAGCGCATCCGTGCGCTGGAGCCAGCGCTGATCGTGGATGCGGCGCTGTAAGAGCGATAAGTAGCAATTCCTTTCGGAAATGTTACAACCGCTTGCATTTGATACCGAATCGGGCTTTCCCAGAGCCCGCCTTCCCATTACGCTGTCAGCATGTTCATACAACAATACGTAAAGGGGAAAACCATGAAATTCACTTCGTTCCGTCATGCCGCCATCGTCGCCGCTTTTCTCGCCGCCGGTAGTGCGCCGGTCCTGAGCCAGGCTGCGCCGCAGGATCATCATCCGCGCGCATCGGCGCAATGCCAGAACTGCGGCACAGTGGTGTCGACCCGTTCCTTCGAACGCGAAGCCGAGCGCGGCAGCGGCGTCGGCGGTGTCGGCGGCGCCGTGGTCGGCGGCCTGCTGGGCAACAAGATCGGCAGCGGCAATGGCCGTACCCTGGCCACCGTGGCCGGTGCCGTCGGCGGCGCCTATGCCGGCAACAAGCTGGAGCGCAACATCAAGACCGACACCTACACCGAGGTGCGCGTGAAGATGGCGCGCGGCGGCTATCGCAGCTTCACCGAGAAGGGCCATACGCGCCTGCGCAACGGCGACCGCGTGCGCGTGCTGGACGGCCGCTTGGTGCGCGGCTGATCGCCCTCTAAAGTAGCGATTACGTTGTCCCCGCGCAGGCGGGGACCCATACTGAGTTTCCGAATTTCCCCAGTGGGGAATTCTGTGAATCGGCATGGGTCCCCGCCTGCGCGGGGACGACGTTGTTTTGCGCAGCGTTTTCATCGACAGCGCTGTTGTGAATAGCGTTGTCGTAAATAGCGCCGTTCAGAAACGCCACCGCCATCAATGCGGCACCGGCGCGAACACCGAGTCCGGCGTGTCCTGCAGCGCGCGCGGCAGGTAGAGCGTGATCGTCGTGCCCTGGCCGACCGTGCTGGCGATGCGGATATGGCCGCCGCTCTGCTTGACGAAGCCGTGTGCCATCGACAATCCCAGGCCGGTGCCTTCGCCTTCCGGCTTGGTCGTGAAGAAGGGCTCGAAGGCGCGTTCCATCACCTCCGGCGGCATGCCGCTGCCGGTGTCGCTCACTGCCACCGTCACGAATTCGCCCGGCCGGATGCCGGTGTCGGCCAGCGTGTCCGACGGCGCCACGGTCTGGTTGGCCAGCGCGATCGTGATGGTGCCCTGGCCCGCCATCGCGTCGCGCGCGTTGATCACCAGGTTGAGCAGCACGTTCTCCAGCTGGTTGGGGTCGACCAGCGCATTCCACAGCGTCGGCGGCATCGAGAAGCGGATCTCGATACTGTCGCCGGCCGCGCGGTGCAGCAGGGTGTCCATGCGTTCGATCATCTGGGCCAGGTTGACCACGCTCGGATGCAGCGGCTGGCGTCTCGCGAAGGCCAGCAGCTGCGCCGCCAGCTTCTTTCCGCGTTCCACCGCATCCATGATGCTGACCAGGCGCTTGCGGTTGCCTTCGTCGTTGCGCAGCATGAGCTGCACGTTGGCACTGATGATGTGCAGGATGTTGTTGAAGTCGTGCGCCACGCCGCCGGTCAGCTTGCCCACCGCCTCCAGTTTCTGCGAACGCAGCAGGCTGCCGCGCGCTTCTTCCAGGCGTTGCGCGGCTTCCTTGCGCGGCCGGATGTCGCGCACGAAGGCGGTCAGGCCGTAGCCGTGCGCGCCCGGCAGCGGCGTGATCGCGATCTCGACCGGAATTTCCTGGCCGTGGCGGTCGACGGCCACCACCTCGGTGGGGCCGGCCAGCATCGCGCATTCGCCGCTGGCGGCAAAGTGCGCCAGGCAGGCGCGCTCATGGTCGCGCCGCTCGGGCGGCACCAGCAGTTCGACCACGTCGCGGCCCAGCGCTTCGTCCTCGTGCCAGCCGAACAGCTTGCAGGCGCGGGTGTTCCAGTCGGTCACGCGGCCGGCGGGGTCGACCGCGATGAAGGCATCGTAGGCGGTCTGCAGGATCAGGCGGACGCGCCGGCGGTCGGCGTCGATGCGGTCGCGCGAGGCGCGCAGTTCGAGCGTCATGGCGCCGGCCAGCTGCAGCGCGCGGCGGCGTTCGCTGGCCAGCAGCCAGATCACGAGGCTGAGCAGCAGGCCGAGACCGATGCCGCTCAGCGCGATCGTCAGCGTCGAGCGGCGGTCGAGCTTCGCCTCGAACGTGGGCGAAGACCTGATCACCACGGTCCAGGGCCGGCCGGCGTTGTCCATCACCGCGCGGTAGGTGGACAGCGCCCGCCGTTCGCCGGTCCGGTCGGGATGCGCGTCGGCCGAGCGGTACAGCAGCGTGGCGGCGGACGGCTGGCGGCCGTCGTAGACCTCGACTTCGAGGTCGCCCCCGTGCTCGCCGCCCAAACCCTGCATCAGGTCGTTCATGCGGAAGGGTGCGTATACCCAGCCGATGATGGCCGCGCGGCGCTCGGCGGCGGTGGCGCCCGGCAGCCCGCGGCGGTACACCGGCACGTACATCAGGAAGCCGGACTGCTCGGCATGGCCGCCTTCCTGGATCAGCGTGACCTTGCCGGTGGCGGCGGCGCGGCCGCTGTCGCGCGCCGCTTCCATCGCCGCGCGCCGCACCGGCTCGCTGAACATGTCGTAGCCGAAGGCGCGCCGGTTGCGCTCGCTGAACGGTTCGATGTGGGTGATCGCGGTGTAGACCGGGCGCTCGCCGCCCGGCCTGACGTCGTAGTCGCGGAAGCCCTCGGCACGGACTGCCGCCACATGGGCGTCGAGCTGGTCGCGCGGGATGATGGAAGCGATGCCGAGCGCCTCGATGCCCGGAAAGCGCTCGTTCAGGCGCAGCACACTGAAGTATTCGGCGAAATCGGCGCGGCTCAGGTCCACCGAGCCGCGCAGGAAGCCGCGCGCGCCGCGCAGCACCTGCTCGTAGACCGCCATGCGGCGTTCGAGCACGCTTTCGAGGTCGCGCGCCCGGTATTGGAAGGTGCTTTCCAGTTCGCTTTCGGCAGCGCGTTGGGCATTGTCCGCGACTATGTAAGTGACGACCAGCGTGGCCAGGAAGACCAGCGCGGCCAGCAGCAGCGGCATGGGCGCGCGGCCGCGCGGCGGCTCGGGGCGGGCAGGAGAAGCGGACAGGTGAGAGGAATCGGAAGGCGGCATCGATACGGTGTGCTAAGTGCGACAGGGCGGGCGTCCGGTCCGTTGCCGGCAGAAGAGTGCGCCGCCGGAACCAGCATACGCATCTATTGTATGGGCAGGCGCACAAAACGCCCGGATTACTGTCGATCTTCCTCGGCTACAATGGCAGGCTGATCCTACCGCTGCCATGATCCCCCTTCATTCTTCCAAGTCCCCGGAGACCGCATGAGCCTGGTACGCCGCGTGCAACTGGCGCTGGCCGGCCTGCTGCTGGCCGCCCTGGCCTGGGCCGCGCTGGCGCCGCTGCGCTATCCGACGCGTGAACTCGGCTTCGATTTTGTTCCTGCTGCCGCCGGCGGCGCCGTGCGGGTGCCGGGCCAGGTCAGACTGACGCTGGGTGTGCGCGACGTCCTGCTGCTGCGCAACCGCGACCGCGTGCCGCACGTGTTCGGCCAGGTGCGGGTGCTGCCCGGCCGCGCATTCCGCCTGCCCTTCGAACAGGCCGGCGAGTACCCGTTCGCCTGCGATGTCGCGCCCGGTGCCCGGGTTCTGGTGCGCGTGCTGGCCCAGCCCGATCCCGGCTGGCGACGGCTGCGCTGGCGCCTGCTGGCGCTGTTCGATGCGATCCGCGACCTGCCGCTGCAGGGGCCGGACGACTGAGAAACCGTCCCGTTTTATCGTCGTGCACGGATTGCCACGGAGGCGCGCAATCGTGCTCCGCCCCGTACGGCGAATCTGTCATCATGCGCGCATGGCGACGATCTCCTTACCCCTGTTCCCGCTCAGCACGGTCCTGTTCCCGGATGGCGTGTTGCCGCTGCAGATCTTCGAAGTGCGCTATCTCGACATGATCAGCCACTGCCTGACCGAGGACGAGCCTTTCGGCGTGGTGCTGCTGACCCACGGACAGGAGGTGCGCAGCCCGGAGGGAATCGAGCGCTTCGTCGGCGCCGGCACGCTGGCCTCGGTGCAGGATACGACGGCGTCCACGCCGGGCCTGCTGCAGGTGGTGTGCCGTGGCGGCGCCCGGTTCCAGGTGATCGATACCGAACGCCGCGCCAACGGCTTGTGGATGGCCGAAGCCGCGTTGATGGAAGAGGATCACACGGTGCGCATCCCGTCCGACCTGAAAGGCGCCGCCGACGCCCTCGACCGCGTGCTGGCGTCGCTGCACGACGTGCCGCAGAGCCGCTGGCCGGTGCAGCCGCCGTTCCGCCTCGACGATTGCGGCTGGGTCGCCAACCGCTGGTGCGAACTGCTGCCGCTGCCGAACCAGCAGAAGCAGAACATGCTGATGCTGGACAATCCGATGATCCGGCTGGAGCTGCTGCATGACGTGCTCGACGAGCATGGCCTGATCACGTCCTGACCGGCGCCGTTCCGTTTGCCGGCTTACTGGCCGGAAGCGCTCGAGGTGCCGCTGGCGCCGCTGGCGCCGCCGCTGCCGCCCGCCTGCAGCGAACCCTGCATCGAACCCGAGACGCCCACCGAGGACGCCGCCGCGCCGACACCCTGCGCGCCCTGTGCCGCACCCTGCGGCAGCGCGCGTGCCGTGTCGCGCGCATTGGCCGCGCTCGACGTCGCGTAGGCGCGGGTGTTTCCGGCCTGGGCCGCGGCACCCTGGCGTACCGGGGCAGCGATGCCGCGCGCGGCACCGGCAGCGCCGCCCAGTCCGCTTGCACTGCCGCTCAGTTGGCCGCTCAGTTGGCCGCTCAGTTGGCCAGTAGATTGGCCGCTCGCCTGGCCGGAACCGGTCGAGGTGCCGCCGGCGCCGCTGTTCGTGCTGCCGCTGCCGTTGCCGCCCGCCTGCATCGAACCCGACACACCCACCGAGGATGCCGCCGCGCCGATTCCCTGCACGCCTTGTGCGGCACCCTGCGGCAGCGCGCGTGCCGTGTCCCGGGCATTGGCCGCGCTCGACGCCGCGTAGGCGCGGGTGTTCTCGGCCTGGGCCGCGGCACCCTGGCGTACCGGGGCAGCGATGCCGCGCGCGGCATCGGCGCCGGCGCCGGCAACACTGCCCAGTCCGCTTGCACCGCCGCTCAGCGAGGCGTCGCCGTTGCCGCTGATGCTGCCGTTGGCGCTGCCCCGGCTGCCGGCATCGCTGCGCGCCGTACGGGTGCTGTTGCGCGCTTCGTCGAGGCCGGCGCTGCGCGTGGCCATGCCGCTCATGCCGCCCATCCCGCTCATGCCATGCATGCCGCCGATGGAACCGCCGAGCATGCCGCCGACCGAGCCGCCGAGGCGGCCGCCGCCGAGCAGCTGGGCCTGGGCCGAAGCCGCGATGCCGAGGGCGAGGACGAGGGTGATGTTCCGGACGATGCGTTTTTTGTTCATGATGGATCTCCTTGAAGTGGCGCGGACTCTCCGCCGCCTTGTAAGGAAAACGTGCCGGCTCGGCTGTTTAATCCATCGTCCGAAAAATTTTTTAAAAAAGTTGAAAAGCTAGCGCAGGCTGGCCGGATCGGTACGGATGTCCGCGCCGACGATGCCGCGGCCCAGGCCTTTGTCCGTGCCGTCGGCGGCCGCGCCGGCGGCCTGGCGCGCCAGCGCCGCGACGGCTGCGCGCGCCCGTTCGCGGTCGGGGCGGGGCAGCGCCGGCGCCAGCAGGCCGGCCACGATGGGTGCTGCGAACGAGGTCCCGCGCACCGCACGGTAGGGCGGTGTGCCGGGGCTGGCGCTGGCCATGTGGTTGCCGGGGGCGGCAAACTGCACCTGCCGGCCGCGCGCCGCTTCGGGCAGGGGGCGGCCGTCGCGGTCGACACCGGTCACGCCGACCACCCCAGGATAGCTGGCCGGGAACAGCGGCGGTGCGGCCGGACCGTCGTTGCCCACCGCGGCAACCAGCAGGTGGCCACGTGCCAGCATGGCCGTGACTGTCCGCTCGAGCACGCCGTTGGGCGGACCCACCAGGCTCAGGTTGATGACGCCGACCTGTTCGCGCGCCAGCCAGGCCAGGGCCTGGGCAATGCGTTCGGCCGAGCCGCCGGTCGGGCTGTCGCAGTAGATGTCGGCGGCATACAGCGTGGCGCCGGGCACGGCGCCGCGAAACCGCCCGTCGCGCCCCACCATCAGTGCCGCCACCGCCGTGCCGTGCGGCGCGGGATGGGCGCTGCCGTCGCAGCCCCAGGGCCGGATGGCGGCGCCGCGCAGTGCACGGTGATCGACTTGCACGCCGCTGTCGACCAGTCCCATCCTGGGCGCGCTGGACGAGGGCGGTGCCGGATCCGCGGCCGCCGCCGGGGATGCCGCGGCGGGCAGGGCGGCGCCGCTGCCTGTATACAGATGGTTGAAATCGTAGTGGCCTTCCGGATCGAGGGCGCGCAGGCGTTCCAGCATGCCGGCCGTGGCGCTGCCGGCGGGCACGCCCAGCACCACCACGACCTGGTCCAGCTCTTCCAGCCGGTCTTCGCGCAGCACCGTCATGCCGGCCGCATGCGCTGCCTGCAGGGCGGCCGGGGAGGGACTCCAGGCCAGGATCTCGCCGCGCAAGACCGGTTCGCCGCGCGGGTCGGCTTCGATGCGGTCGGGATACAGGCGCAGCAGGCGCGCGGTCTGCTCCAGGCGCAAGGTGCGCAGGTCGGGCAGCTCGCGCCGGTCGACCAGGCGTTCGACCGGGCGGATCAGGCTGCCGGCCTGGCCCAGGCTCTGGGAAATGCCGGACGGCAGATTCAGCGGCAGATTCGGGCCGGGCAGGTGCAGCTGGGCGGAAGCGTGGGCGCAGGCGAGCAGGGCGCACGACAGGAGGACGAGACGGTTCATGGGACGATGATAATATGCTCTGGATCAACTATATGCATGTATAACGAACACGGCGTGGAATAAAATCCCGCGCCCGCACGTTCTCCCCTTGTGACCATGAGTACTCCGCCGGAAAACGACATCGCCGCCCTGCTGCCGCGCCTGCGCCGTTTCGCCCGTTCGATCACCTTCCACCGCGAGGATGCCGACGACGTGGTGCAGATCGCGGTCGAGCGTGCGCTCACCCGCAGCGCACAGTGGGAGCCGGGCACGCGCCTGGACAGCTGGATGTTCCGGATCGTGAAGAATGCCTGGATCGACGAGGTGCGCACGCGTGCCCGCCGCGACCAGCTGTTCGCGCCGGAAGAGGAGGGCGAGCATGTCGGCGACGACCGCGCCGAGGCGCAGCAGCAGCGCATGGCGATCGAACAGGCAATGCGCCGCCTGTCCGAGGAGCACCGCATGGTGATCGGCCTAGTGCTGGTCGACGGCATGGCGTACAAGGAAGCGGCCGAGGTGCTGGACATTCCGATGGGTACCCTGACCAGCCGGCTGGCGCGGGCGCGCGAAGCGCTGCAGGCATTATTGTCCGACCGAACGAGGAACAAGGAATGAGCTTTTCCGACGAAACCCTGATGGCTTACGCCGACGGCGAACTGGAACCCGCGCTGGCGGCCCGGGTGGAGGAAGCCATGCGGGCCGATCCCCGTGTGGAAGAGGCGGTGCAGCGCCACCGCGCCCTGCGTGCCGACGTGTTTTCCGCCTTTGCGGGCGTGCTCGACGAGCCGGTGCCAGCGCGCCTGCGGCCCGCCGCGACGCCTGCTGCTGCTCCTGCTCCTGCTGCTGCTGCTCCTCCTGTCTCTGCGCCGGTTTCCGATCCCGGCGGCGCCACGGTCCACAGCCTGGAAGCCCGGCGCGCCGCGCGCACGCCGCCCGCCCGCCCGGCGCCTGCCGCGCCGCGCTGGGGTGCGCTGGCGGCATCGCTGGCGGTCGGCGTGCTGGTCGGGGCGCTGGGCTGGCAGGCGCTCGACGCCGGGCAGCCGCCGTTCGCGCGCCACGGCGGCGCCATGGTGGCGCAGGGCGAACTGGCCGATGCGCTGTCGCACCGCCTGGCGGCCGAGCCCGTGGCTGCGGACGCCGTGCGCCTGGGCGTGAGTTTCCGCGACCGGGATGGTGCCTATTGCCGCAGCTTCATGCTGGGCACGACCGGCGGCTTCGCCTGCCGCCAGGGCGACCAGTGGCGCATCCCCGTGCTGGCGCAGGCCGAACAGGAACAGGGACAAGAGGCGGCCGGCGCTTACCGCCAGGCGGGCAGCGCGATGCCGGCGGCGGTGCTGGATGCGATCGACGGGCGGATTGCGGGCGGGACGCTGGATGCGCCGGCCGAGCGCGCGGCACGCGACCGCGGCTGGCCGGGCGGGAAGTGATGCCGGGCGGCGGCGCGTTCAGGCTTCGACGCTGACGCCGCCTACCGCGGTCGATGCGGTCGATGCAGTCGACGAGTCGCTGCTGCCGCTGTTATCCGCATATGCCTTGAGCATGTGCAGCGCGCGCGCCAGATCGCGCATCGGATCCTTCTGGCCGGTCTGCGCCGTGCCACCGGCCGCGCCGCTGCTGCCGCCGCCTTGTTCGGCCTCGCCGCTGGCCAGCTTCTTGTCGTAGGCCGCCTGCTCGGCTTCGCTGACCGTGCCGTCGCCATCGGTGTCGGCGGCCGCCACGTAATCCGTGCTGGTGCTGCTGGTGCTGTCGGTGCTGTCGGTGCCCTCGCTGCTCTCGGCGCCGCCCACGCCGCCACCGCCCGGCGGCGGACCGCCGGCGCCACCCATGCCACCCATGCCACCCATCCCGCCCATGCCGCCCATGCCGCCTGCAGCAGGCATGCCGCCGGCTGCATCCACGCTGCCGTCCTCGGCGGCGCTGTCGGAGGCGGCATCCGCGGACGCCCCGCCCGGCGGCGGACCCGGCGGCATCCCGCCCTGTACGCGCGAGGCGTCGAACTGGGCGTTGAGCTGGTCCGACAGCTTGGTCATCGCATCGCTCAGTTCGCTCTTGGTGACCTTGCCGTCGCTGTCGCCGTCGATCGCGCTGAACATGTCGTCGATTGCACTGGTGTCGCTGCTGCCGTCGCTCTCGCCGGTGGCCGAGAGGGCGCTGGCCAGGTCGGATTTTTCGATATAGCCCTGTTTCTTGGTGTCGAGCTTGGAAAAGACCGAATCGCTCCAGTTCGAGACACCGCTTGTGCTGCTGCCGACGCTTGTAACCATGACATTCCTCTAGTTCTGTTTCGTTATGTCAATTATCGGATGAGAAAAGAGCGAATGAAGGGGGCAGTTTGTAAAGCCAGGTAAAACGATGTAAAGCGAACTTGTGCGTAAATATCGGGCAGTGCACGCGCCAAAACACAGGATTCCATATACAGGGTATGCAATTTCGGGTAACCTTGAGCGCGGTTTAGACTCCTTACGTCCGCGCCTACGTCCCAAGCCGCCGCGTGCCACCGCCGCGAGCGCGCGTCCCGTTACCCCGGTTTCCCCGCGTTGGCCTTGCCAGGACCGCAGCCCGGCCGTAGAGCGCAACGATTTACTGCCCGAAAGAACACATGTCTGAAACACCGACCACCATTGATGCTGGCGCGCCGACCGTGCGCTTTGCCGATTTCGGCCTGGCGCCCGAGATCCAGCGCGCGCTGTCGGACCAGGGCTACGTCCACCCGACCCCGATCCAGGCCAAGGCCATTCCCATCGTCCTGCAGGGGCGCGACGTCATGGGCGCCGCCCAGACCGGCACCGGCAAGACCGCGAGCTTCTCGCTGCCCATCATCCAGCTGCTGCTGCCGCATGCGAACACCAGCATGTCGCCGGCACGCCACGCGGTGCGTGCGCTGGTGCTGACCCCGACGCGCGAACTGGCGATCCAGGTCGCCGAGAACGTCAAGGCCTACGCCCAGCACACGCCGCTGCGTTCCACCGTCGTCTTCGGCGGCATGGACATGAAACCGCAGACCGAAGTGCTGCGCCGCGGCGTCGAGATCGTGATCGCGACCCCGGGCCGCCTGCTCGACCACGTGGAGCAGAAGAACATCAGCCTCGGCCAGGTGCAGATGCTGGTGATGGACGAAGCCGACCGCATGCTCGACATGGGCTTCCTGCCCGACCTGCAGCGCATCATCAACCTGCTGCCCAAGAAGCGCCAGAACCTGATGTTCTCGGCCACCTTCTCGCCCGAGATCAAGAAGCTGGCATCGAGCTTCCTGAACGACCCGCTGACCATCGAAGTCGCGCGCAGCAACGCCACCAACACGGCGATCACCCAGATCCTGTACAAGGTCGACGAAGCGCAGAAGGCCGACGTGGTGCAGCATCTGATCCGTTCGCGCGACCTGAAGCAGGTGCTGGTGTTTTCGAACACCAAGATCGGCGCCTCGCGCCTGTCGCGCACGCTCGAGCAGGCCGGTATCAAGGCCTCGGCGATCCACGGCGACAAGACCCAGCAGGAACGTATTGCTGCCCTGGACGCCTTTAAAAACGGCGAAATCGACGTGCTGGTGGCAACCGACGTCGCCGCGCGCGGCCTCGACATCACCGACCTGCCGTGCGTGATCAACTACGACCTGCCGTACAACGCCGAAGACTATGTGCACCGCATCGGCCGCACCGGCCGCGCCGGCGCCACCGGCGATGCGCTGTCGGTGTATTCGGACAAGGATGAGCGCCTGCTGGCCGACATCGAGAAGCTGATCAAGCAGACCATCACGCGCGGCGAACTGACCGGTTACGTGGCACCGGCGCGCGGCCGAGGCGGCGAGCGCGACAACGAACGCTACGGCGACCGTCCGCGCGCCCCGCGCCGCGATGCCGATGCGCCGCGCAGCGCCGAGCGCAGCGAGCGTGGCGAACGCAGCGGCGAGCGTGGCGACCGCGGACAGCGTGGCTTCGTGCCGCGCCGCGAGAAGGTCGATCCGTGGTTCCTCAAGCCCTACGAGCCGTCGTCCACGCCGCGCCCGGAACCGGCGCCGGCGCAGACCGGCACACAGGCCAAGCCGAAGCAGAAGCTGGCGGCGCTGCTGGGCGGATTGCCGAAGCCGTAAAGCAGGTCGAAACGCGGTAACGCCCCTATTTACCGCTTGCTTCAAAACCGTCGTCCCTGCGAAGGCAGGGACCCGAGCTACATGCATTGCGACAAGGCGTGCAAAACCTGGGTTCCCGCTTTCGCAGGAAGTCGTTTCCGGCAGTGCCAGGAACGACGTTCTTGTTTTTCCGCTTACGCCCCGCGCTTCAAGGCCGCCTCCACCTGCTCCAGCAGCGTCTCGTGCCGGTACGGCTTGGCCAGGATCTTCAGGTCGGTCGAGCGCCCGCGCTCCGGCAGATCGTCCATGTAGCCGGTCGTGACCAGCACCGGCAGGTCCGGCAGCAGCCTGTGTGCCCGCTCGATCAGATCCAGTCCATTCATCCCGCCGGGCATGATCACGTCCGTGAACAGCAGGTCGACCTGGGCGCCGTCTTCCAGCATGGCCAGCGCCTGTTCGCCGCTCGGGGCCGACTGCACCGCGTAGCCGGCCAGACCGAGCACGCTCACCGCCAGCTCGCGCACGTCCTCGTTGTCTTCCACCACCAGCACGCGCCGCTTGCCGCTGTCGTCGGCCTCGGCCTGTGCCGGGTCGCGCTGGCGCACCGCCGACGGATGGGTAAGGTTGTCGGCCACCGGGAAGATCATCTTGACCGTGGTGCCCTGGCCGGCCTCGCTTTCGATTTCCAGCTTGCCGTGCGACTGCTGCACGAAGCCGTGCACCATCGCCAGTCCCAGGCCGGTGCCCGGGCCCTTGGTGGTGAAGAAGGGTTCTGTGGCGCGCCGCAGCACTTCGGGCGGCATGCCGGTGCCCTTGTCGATCACGCACAGGGTGACGTAGGTGCCCGGCGGCAGCTTGTGCTTGTGGATGCGGTCTTCTTCGCGCACGATCGCGGTGCCGACGTTGACCTCGCCACCCGAGGGCATGGCGTCGCGCGCATTGATCAGGACGTTCAGCAGCGCCATCTCGAGATGGGTCGGGTCGAGCATGCAGGCCGGCAGGCCGGGGCGCAGGTCCAGGCGCAGCTCGACCTTGTCGCCCAGCGTGCGCACCAGCATCTCGGAAAACTCGACCACCAGCGAATTGATGTTGATGCGCTTGGGCTCCAGCCGCTGCTTGCGCGCGAAGGTCAGCAACTGCTGGGTGAGTTTGCCGGCGCGCATCGCGGCGCGCTGGGCGCGCACCAGCGCCTCGCGCGCGGCGGCAGGATTGTCCAGGCTGACCAGGCCGACTTCGAGGTTGCCGTTGATGACCTGCAGCAGGTTGTTGAAATCGTGCGCCATGCCGGCGGTGAGCTGGCCGATCGCTTCCATCTTCTGCGCCTGCAGCGAGGCGTCGAGCGACATGCGGCGCTCGGTGATGTCCATCTGCGACGCGAAGTAATACAGCAGCTTGCCCGAGGCGTCGAACACCGGGCCGATGAACAGCGCATTCCAGAAAGTCGTGCCGTCGGCCTTGTAGTTCAGGATGTCGACCGCCACCGCGCGCTGTTCGGCGAGTGCCTTGCGTACCTCGTCGACGGTGCGCGGGTCGGTCTGGGGGCCCTGCAGGAAGCGGCAGTTGCGGCCGAGGATCTGTTCTTCCTTGTAGTGGGTCAGGTCGAGGAAGGCGCCGTTGACGAACACGATCGGGTTGTCGGGCTGGCGCGGATCGGTGACCACCATCGGCATGCGCGTCATCTCGACCGCGGCGAAGAACACATTGCCGCGGTCCTGCAAGCCCTCGCGGCTGATGAAGCTGGCCTGCCAGTGGTTGACGCCGGGACTCCCCATCGGTGAGACGGCATTGCCTTCGACTTCGCCGGCGGCCGGCACGCCCGCGCTCTGGCCGCCCTGTTCCTTGAGCGGCTTTTCCAGTCCGTCTTCCTTGTTGCTGCCGATTGCCATCGTCGTCCTCTTTGTCCTTTTCGGTCCGTCGCTACGGATAGTCGGCTATGTGAAGCCCTGCCGTGAGGCCATTGAACACGATTCTAGAGTGGCAGGGCGAGTGCGTACCGTTAGCGAACGCACCCAAGCGGATGCTTAAGAGCGTCTAACAAAACCTTCAGGGCAAGGCGCATCGTCGAAGACAGTACGCTAGTACGGCGAGACGATGCAACGCAGCCATGGAGGCTTTTGTTAGGCGCTCTAAAGCGTGCGGTACCACTTGCCCTGGATAATGGCTTCCACTGCCTGGCGCGCGCTGGCGTCCCACGTCAGCCACGGCATGCCGGTCGACGCCGGCGCGCGGCCGGCGCGGTGCAGTTCCAGCCAGTCGACCAGCGCATCGGCCAGGTCCGCCGGATCGCGGCCGTCGAAGTAATGGGCATGGTCGCCCGCCACTTCGCGGAACACCGGCAGGTTGCGCGCCACGATCGGGATGCCGTGCTGGGCCGCCTCGATCAGCGGCAGGCCGAAGCCTTCGCCTTCGGACGGCGAGAGCAGGGCGGCCGAACCGGCGTACAGCTTGAGCAGCATTTCGTCCGAGATGCCGGCCAGCCAGAACAGCCGCTTGCCTTTTTCGGCATGGTCGCGCATGCGCGCCGCCACCTCTTCGACCATCCAGCCTTCCTTGCCGACTACCACCAGGTTGACGTCCACGCCCTGCTGCCACAGCAGTTCGAAGGCCGCCAGCGTCTGGGCGTGGCCCTTGCGCGGCTCGACCGTGCCGACGATCAGGAAGCTCGGGCGCTCCTGCAGCGCGTCCAGCACGATGCCGGCGTCCGGCGGCAGGCCGGTACTGGGCGCGCTGGCGTCGATGTCGCCGCCCAGGTGGAACCAGCCCAGCTGCAGCGGCAGCGGCCGCGTCAAGCCTTCGGCCGCGATCCAGCCGGCCAGTTCGTCGGCCACGGCGCGCGAGATGCAGAGCACGCCGTCCGCGACGCGGTGCACGGTGCGCAGGAAGGTGCCGAAGTGCTGCTCGGTGCCGAACGGGAACACGTCCGGGCGCAGCATCGGCAGCACGTCGTACATGCAGAAATAGATTTCCACGCCGCGCGCCCGCATCGCCATCAGGATCGCTTCGTTCTGCGCGGTGCCGCTCAGGAACAGGTCGAGGCCGAAGAACACGTCGCCCGCGCGCAGGTCGACCGGCGCGTCTTCCAGCGCCAGGCTTGCGTCCACCAGCTGCATGCCGAACTTGCGCGCATAGTGATAGCCGCGGTTGCCACCCAGCGTGAATACCGGTTCGATCCGGTAGCCCGGCGGCGGATCGGCGATCAGCGCCAGCACGATGCTGCGTACCACGCGCTGGATGCCGGTGCGCAGGTCTTTCTGGGCCAGCGCCGAGACGTCGATCAGCAACTGGCGCGGCGCCGCCGGCGTGCGGTTGAAGGCGATGGCGTCGGCTAGCGCCGGCAGCTCCGCATCGGCGCAGAGCGGGGCGGCGTCCTCGATCAGCGCCTGGTAGGCGGCGCGCTCGCCGTGGCGGGCGAAGTGCTCGATCGCTTCGAAGCACAGCTGGCCCGCATGGGCCGGGGCGTGCTCGGCCTGCATGTGCGCGCCGGCGCGGCGCGACAGGCGCGCGCGCAGGGCGGCGTCGCCGCGCAGGTGCGCCAGCGCATCGGCCAGCGCCTTGGGCGCGAAGGCGTCCGGCAGCTTGACCAGCAGGTCGTCCGCCAGCGAGGCGGTCGAGCCGTGCGCGTTGACCACGGTCGGCACGCCGTACAACAGGCAGTCGAGCACCGCGGCCGAGGTCTCGCCGCGCGAGGCGCGGCGCAGCTGCACCGCGACGTCGCAGGCCGCCAGGTAATCGGCATAGGTGCCGGCATCGGCGAAACCGGTGATGCGGATCGCGGCCGTGGCGTGGCTGGCGCGGATCGTCTTCAGCAGCTCGGCGCCGTACTGGCCCGGGTCGTTCTCGCCGACGAACACCAGCGCGCAATGGGCGTCGCGCGCCAGCGGCGAATCGAGGAAGGCCTCGACCAGTTCCTTGTTCAACTTGGTCGGGCCGAGCATGCCGAAGCTGCACACCACGAATTCGTCGGGGGCGATGCCCAGGCGCGCGCGTGCCGCAGCCCGCGCATCCGGGCGGTCGGCCTCGGCCGGCTTGCCGCGCAACAGCGGGATGGTGCGCCAGGTGTCGGCGGCGCCAGGGCCGTACCATTGCTGCGCCAGCTGTTTCGGGTACTCGGAGTGGACCAGGATGCCGGCCGCATGGTCGAGGATGCCCTTGTTGACCGGGTAGGCCCACACGGTCGGGTTGCGCCCTTCCTTGCGCAGGCCGAGCAGTCCGGTATAGCCGTGCGACTCGTACAGCGCGCGCAGGAAGCCCTGCGCCAGGTAGCCCTTGTGCTCCAGGTGGTCGATCACGTTCCCGAAATAGAAATCGTGCAGCACCACCACGCCCGGCACTTCGCGGATCAGGTCGAACATGTGCTTGTGCACAGGCGAATTGCCGAAGTGGTAGAGCACGCGGTCGTAGTCCTGCGCGTGGCTGCGCAACCAGTCGACGCTGCGCTGCGGCAGGCCGTCGAGGCGGGCGTCGAGCACCCGTTCCTGGTCGACCACCAGCTCGACTTCGTAGTAGCGCGCCAGTTCCGGCGCCAGTTCGGCGCTGTAGTCGGCGATGCCGGAGCGTTCCGGCGGCAGCGGAGAGATGTAGGCCAGGCGCGGCTTGGCGGCCGGCGCCGGCGCGGCGACGCGTTCGGCGGCGGTGGCGACGAGCCGGGTCAGCAGGGTGTCGGCGCCGGCCTGCTTGTCCACCACCACCGTCGGCAGCCCGGTATCGGCGGCGCCCGCAAACGCCAGTACGACGTCCGGTGCCAGGCTGGCCAGCGCATGGCGGCGCAGCAGCGCTCGCAGCGGACCGGCGCCGGTCAGCGCGAACGGCCGGATGCGCGCGCGCGGCAGCACGCCGGCGAAGGCCAGTTCCACCGCTTCGGCAGCGGCCGGGCTATCCGGCGCGGCCAGCCGGATGTCATTGGCGGAAGCGCTGCGCACCAGGTCCTTGACCCGGGCCAGCGCGGCGGCGTCGACGGCATCCAGGCCGTCGAGGAGATCGATCACGATGCGCATCAGCTGCCTGCCTGTCCTTGCTGTTGTTGCTGTTGTTGTTGCTGTTGCTGTTGCTGCGGTTGCGGCGTGGGCGCGAGCTGGCCGCGGGCGCGGCGCAGGTCGGCCAGCACGGCGCGCGCCGAGGCCGGCATGCCGCGCAGTTCATCGGGCACCTCGACCGCGGCCGGGGCCTGGTCGGGCGCGTTCAGCTTGACCGCCTGGATCGCGGTCGATACCCGGCTGCCCAGCGCCGGGTAGCGCAGCAGGACCGGGATCAGCGTGCGCCGCAGCTTTTCGTTGGCGGTCAGGCGGTTCAGCGCACGGCGCGCCAGGCCGGGGCGGCGCAGGCTGTGCGCGATGGCGCCGGCATAGCGCAGCGGCCGCGTCACCTTCCACGAGGTGCTGTCCATGGTGGCCAGCAGGCGCTGTTCCAGGTCCTGCGCCCACAGCGCGACCTGGTGGCCGCCGGCCACGGCCTGCGCCAGTTCCTGCTGCAGGCGCGCGATCTCGGCATGGGCCCCCATGGTCTCGGCGCGGGCGGCCGCGGTCTCGGCACGGGAAGCCGCGGTCTCGGCGCGGGACTCGGCGGTTTCGGCGCGCGCATGCAGGGTCTCGGCGCGCGCCTGCGCGGTTTCTCCCTGCGCCACCGCGGTCTCCATCTGGGCCGCCTTCTTCTCGTGCACCAGCGCGTCGATGCGGCGCAGCGCGTCGTCCAGCACGACGCGCGTGTCCTGCAGCGCGCGGTCGCTGGCCTGCAGCGCCTCGTTACGGGCATGCAGCGCTTCCTCGGTGCGGCGGGTGGCGTCCCAGGCGCGCTCCAGGTGATAGGAGATGTAGTCGTCGAACACGTTGGGCTGGATGCCGAAGTGCTGCAGCAGCGCGGCCTGTTCCTCGGCCACGTAGTAGCGGTTCAGGCCGTCGAACCAGGCGAAGCGGTAGCCCTGGCCGGTGACCAGATGTTCCCAGGTCTCGTGGTTGGTGACCCGGCTGTTCGGCAGGGTCGCCTCGATCACCAGCACCCAGGGGCGCCAGCGCGCGAAGTCCATGCCGCGCAGGACTTCGCCCTCGAAGCCTTCGACGTCGATCTTCAGGAAATGGATCGGACCGTCGACGTACTCGGCGCACACCGCCGACAGGGTGCGCACCGGCACCGTCAGCTCGGCCACCGTGTGGCCTTCGGCGCGGTGCATCGCGGCCACGTCCGGCTCGGGCGAGGCCCAGCCGCGCACCGCCGGCACGTCGTACAGGGTCAGGCTGCCTTCGGCGCTGCCGGCGGCGATGGCGAGATTGCGGTCGCGCGGGCGCTGGGCATCGAAGGCCTCGATGTGGACCGGCAGCGGCTCGATGTTGATGCCGCGCCAGCCGGCGTCGTAGAAGGCCTTGGTGACCGAGTGCTCGACCGGGTCGTTGGCGCCGACGTCGATGTAGAAGCCTTCCCCGGGATTCACGTGGCCGAGGGCGCGCCACAGCAGCACGTCTTCGTTGTTCTGGGCGTAGGAAATGAAAGGCATGCGCAAGTTCAGGCGGTGAGGGTGACGCGTTGGATGTCGACGGACGGATCGAGCCAGGCCGATCCTTCGAAATACGGGCGGCGCATGTTCACGACCGTGAACACCAGCGCCAGGTCGCGCCACTCGTAGTTGTTGACGAGGTGGGTGTCGGTGCTGACGATGGCGGTCGCCACCGAGTAGCTGCCGGGCCCCAGGTTCATCGGGAAGGCGAAGCGGTAGACCACGTCCTCGCCGGCCGCGACGTCGTCCAGCGGCAGCTCCTTCAGGTGGGTATTGGTGCCGTACATCGGCTGGCCCAGGCGGTCCTTGATCATGTAGCCCAGCACCATGCGCGGGATCGGCGCATGCGCGCGCACCGTCACCTGCAGCGTGACCGGGGCGCCGACGTCGACCACTTCGACGCGCGCGCCGTGCTCGTCGAGCAGGGCGATGTCGGCCACGGTCGCTTCGCCGGTGCCGGAAATCGTCTGCAGCTTGCCTTCGCGGGTCTCGTTCAGGCGCACGGAGCTGCGCACGTTCTCGTTCTCGCGTTCGGCGATCATGGCGTTGTAATAGTCCATGATCTCCTCGGGCGCGCCTTCGCGCGCCAGGCGGCCGCCGTCGAGCAGCAGGGCGCGGTCGCATACCGACTGGATCGCCTGCTTGTCGTGCGAGACCAGCAGCAGCGTCGTGCCCAGGCGCCGGAACTGGCGGATGCGCTCGAAGCTCTTGTGCTGGAAGTAGGCGTCGCCCACCGACAGCGCCTCGTCGACGATCAGGATGTCGGGCCGGCGCGCGGTCGCCACCGCGAACGCGACCCGCATCTGCATGCCGCTGGAATACACGCGCACCGGCTGGTCCATGTAGTCGCCGATCTCGGCGAAGGCTTCGATGTCCGGCATCAGCGCCGCGATCTCCTCGACCGTCATGCCGAGCAGCTGACCGGCCATGAAGGCGTTCTGGCGTCCGGTGAAGTCGGGATGGAAGCCCATGCCCAGTTCCAGCAGGGCCGCCACCTTGCCTTCCATGTAGACGCTGCCGGTGGTCGGCTGGGTGGTGCCGGTGATCAGCTTGAGCAGCGTGCTTTTTCCCGCGCCATTGATGCCGATCAGGCCGACCGCTTCGCCCGGCGCCACCCGGAAGCCGATGTCCTGCAGCACCCACTTGAGCGTGTGGCGCGGGCGCGCGCCGGGCAGCACCCATTCGGCCAGGCGCGACCAGCGCGTCGGGTACTGGCGGTAGGCCTTGCCCAGGCCGGATACGACGATCGCGCCCATCAGAGTTCGTCCACCATCTCGCCGGCGCGGCGGCGGAACAGGCGCAGGCCGAAGGCGCACAGCAGCAGCGCCAGCAGCGCCACCGGCGCCAGGCCGGCCCAGTCGGGTGCAACGCCCTTGACCAGCACGTCCTGCCAGGCCCGGATCACGTGCGCCATCGGGTTCCAGTCGAGCAGTGGCCGCACTTCGGCGGGCAGGATCGAGGCCGGGTAGACGATCGGCGTGAGCCAGAACCAGAACTGCATGGCGATCGTGACGAAGGGGCCGACGTCGCGGAAGAACACGTTGAGCACGCCGGCGATCATGCCGATGCCGATGGCGAGCAGGGTCTGCAGCGCCAGCACCGGCAGCAGCGTGAAGAACACCGCACCGGGGAAGGTGCCGGTGGCCAGCAGGAACACGGTGAACAGGCCGAAGATGATGCCAAAGTTGAGCAGGGCGTTCAGCACCACGATGAGGGGCAGGCAGATGCGCGGAAAACTGATCTTCTTGATCAGGTTGGCCTGCTCGATGAACATGCCCTGGGCGCGCGCCACGATCTCGGCGAACAGGTTCCAGGTGAGGATGCCGGCGCACAGCCAGATGCTGTAGGCATAGCGCGCATTCGGCGCGTCGGCGGCAGCGCCCGGCAGGCGGCCGTGCATGACCTGCGAAAAGATCACGGTGTAGACCACGATCATCGCCAGCGGCGCCAGCAGCGACCACACGGCGCCCAGCATCGCGTTGCTGTACTTCGACTGGAATTCGCGCTTGACGCTGCCCAGCACGAATCCGCGATAGGCCCACAGGCCGCGCAGCATGGTCGCGGGAATCATGGCGCGGTCCCGGCAGGCCGCGCCTGTGCAGCGTACGTCAGGTGGTTCTTCATAAGTGGCATGGCCGTTGAAGCGCAAAATTATACTCTACGGTATTCCCGCACCATTGATACAGTTGTAACGAAACCTGCATGCAGGGTGCCATACGTTCATTTTTGGTATGTCATTACATGTGACTCCCGCGCCACTACCGGCGCTCAAACAAGCGGCGCGCGTCACAGATTTAAAGATTTATGGGAGATAATTAGAAGAAATAATTTCTAGGAATCACGGCAGGCTTCGATAGTGCAACATCGGGCCTGCGACTGTTTATGAAAACACTGCAAAAGAAGAGCGAAATCGAGCTGGTGCTCAGGTCGTTCAAGAGCACCTTCTTCACGGTCGGTGCGTTCAGTGCCATCGTCAATCTGCTGATGCTGGCGCCGTCGCTGTACATGCTGCAGGTCTACGACCGGGTGCTGGGCAGCCGCAACGAGATCACGCTGCTGATGCTGACCCTGCTCATCGTCGGCGCCTACCTGTTCATGGGCGGCCTCGAGCTGATCCGCTCGTTCGTGCTGGTGCGGGTCGGCGCCCAGTTCGACATGAAGCTCAACAAGCGCATCTACACCGCCGCCTTCGAGCAGAACCTCAAGCAGGCGGGCGGCAACGCCGGCCAGGCGCTGGCCGACCTGACCAACCTGCGCCAGTTCCTGACCGGCAGCGCGCTGTTCGCCTTCTTCGACGCGCCATGGTTCCCGATCTACCTGATCGTCATCTTCGTGTTCGAACCGGTGCTGGGTGCCTTCGCGCTGGCCGCCACGGTGGTGCTGATCGTGCTGGCCGTGATCAACGAGCGCGTCACCAAGGCCCCGCTGACCGAGGCCAACTCGATGTCGATCCAGGCCAACACGCTGGCCACCAACAACCTGCGCAACGCCGAAGTCATCGAATCGATGGGCATGCTGCCGAACCTGATCGGCCGCTGGTTCAAATTGCACGGCAAATTCCTCGGCCTGCAGGCCGAAGCCAGCCAGAAGGCCGGCCTGATCGGCGCCCTCACCAAGTTCGTGCAGGTGTCGATGCAGTCGCTGGTGCTGGGCCTGGGCGCGCTGCTGGTCCTGGAAAACAAGATCACCCCCGGCATGATGATCGCTTCCTCGATCCTGCTGGGGCGCACCCTGCAGCCGGTGCAGCAGGTGATCGGCGTCTGGAAGAGCGTCAGCGGCGCGCGCAGCTCGTTCGACCGCCTGAGCGCGCTGCTGGAATCGAATCCGGCGCGCGAAGCCGGCATGGCGCTGCCGGCGCCGCGCGGCGCCCTGGCCCTGGACGGCGTGACCGCCGCGCCGCCGGGCGTCAAGTCGCCGATCGTGAAGAACGTGTCGTTCGCCATCGCCCCGGGCGACGTGCTGGGCGTGCTGGGCCCGAGCGGGTCCGGCAAGTCGACGCTGGCGCGCCTGCTGGTCGGCGTGTGGCCGGCAATGGTGGGCAAGGTGCGCCTGGACGGCGCCGACGTCTACCAGTGGAACAAGGCCGAGCTGGGCCCGCACGTGGGCTATCTGCCGCAGGACATCGAACTGTTCGCCGGCAGCATCGGCGAGAACATCGCGCGCTTCGGCGACGTCGATGCCGAGAAGGTGGTGCTGGCGGCCAAGCGCGCCGGCGTGCACGACATGATCCTGCAGTTCCCGGAAGGCTATGACACCCGGCTGGGCGACGGCGGCGCCGGCCTGTCCGGCGGCCAGAAGCAGCGCCTCGGCCTGGCGCGCGCGATGTACGGCGACCCGGCGCTGCTGGTGCTGGACGAGCCGAACTCGAACCTGGACGACATCGGCGAAGCGGCGCTGCTGAACGCGGTGAAGGACCTGCGCGAGCGCGGCAAGACCATCGTGATGATCACGCACCGCCCGAACGCGGTGCAGGTCACCACCAAGCTGCTCCTGATGCGCGACGGCGCGGTCCACATGTTCGGCCCGACCAACCAGGTGCTAGCCGCCCTGCAGGAAGCGAACAAGAAGGCGATCGAGGCGCAGGCCGCCGCACAACAGGCGCAGCAGGCGCAGATGGCCGCGGCCCAGGCGGCACAGGCCGCTGCGCAGCGTGCCGCCCAGGCCGGCGCCGGTGTGGGCGCCACCACGGGAGAAGGAAGCAAATGAAACTGATCAATACCAAGGCGCAGGACGTCGTCGCGCACGACGTCACGCCGCTGGAAATCAACACCGACGCGCGCCCGTATGCGCGCATGGGCTGGCTGATCGTGCTGCTGGGCGTCGGCGGCTTCCTGCTGTGGGCGCTGCTGGCGCCGCTCGACAAGGGCGTGCCGATGGGCGGTACCGTGGCCAAGGAATCGAACCGCCAGGCGGTGCAGCACCAGGCCGGCGGCACCATCGCCCAGATCCTGGTGCGCGACGGCGACGTCGTGAAGGCCGGCCAGGTGCTGGTGCGCATGAACCCGATCGTGGCCAGGTCGGCGGTCGAGATGACCGACAGCCAGTACCTGACCGCGCTGGCGGTGCAGGCGCGCCTGCAGGCCGAGCAGGCCGGGGCGAAGAGCATCAAGTTCCCAGCCGCGCTCGAAGGGCGTGCCGGCGACACCCGCGTGGCCGAGATGATGAGCCTGCAGCGCGCGCTGCTGGCCTCGCGCCAGGCTTCGCTGCAAAATGAACTGGGCGGCGTGGACGAGAGCATCGCCGGCCTCAAAATGCAGATCCAGGGCCTGCAGGAATCGCGCGAGAGCAAGAAGGAGCAGGTCAACATCCTCAAGGAGCAGCTGTCCGGCATGCGCGACCTGGCCAAGGAAGGCTATATCGCGCGCAACCGCCTGCTCGACCTGGAACGTACCTATGCCCAGCTGACCGGCTCGATCTCGGAAGACATCGGCAATATCGGCCGTTCCCAGCGCCAGGTGACCGAACTGACCCTGCGCAAGGCGCAGCGCGTGCAGGACTACCAGAAGGAAGTGCGCACCCAGCTGACCGACGTGCAAAAGGAAGCCGAAGCCCAGCAGGCGCGCCTGCAGGCGCAGCAGTTCGAGCTGTCCAACGTCGAAGTGAAGTCGCCGGCCGACGGCACCGTGGTCGGCCTGGCCGTGTTCACCCCGGGCGGCGTGGTGCCGGCCGGCTTCAAGATGATGGACATCGTGCCCAGCGACGACCCGCTGGTGGTCGAGGGCCAGCTGCCGGTCAACCTGGTCGACCGCGTGCATCCGGGCCTGCCGACCGAGCTGATCTTCTCGGCGTTCAACAGCAACCGCACCCCGCACATCGACGGCGTGGTGGAGCAGGTCGCGGCCGACCGCACGGTCGACGAGCGCACCGGCAACGCCTTCTACAAAGTGCGCGTGAAGGTGACGCCGAAGGGCGCGAAGATGGTCGCCGAGCACAAGCTGGACATCCGTCCCGGCATGCCGGTCGAGCTGTTCGTCAAGACCGGCGAGCGCACCATGATGAACTACCTGCTCAAGCCGGTGCTGGACCGCGCCAAGTCGGCGCTGACCGAGGAGTGAGCGTGGTACGGATGCATGTGAAAACCGCTGTCCTGGCGCTGGCGCTGGGCTTGAGTGCAGGGCAGGCCGGCGCGGTCACCCTGCAGCAGGCCTACGAGGCCGCGCTGAAGAACGACCCGACCTACCGCATGAGCTTCTACGAGAAGGAATCGTCGAAGGAAAACCGTGTCATCGGCCGCTCCTATCTGCTGCCGAGCGTGTCGGCCAGCTATGGCGTCAGCCGCAACAATGCCGACGTCGACACGCTGCAGGAGAACTACCTGGGCCTGGGCATCCCGGTGCGCGTGCCCAGCCACCCGCACTACATCAGCCGCTCGGCGGTGGTGCAGGTGCGCCAGCCGATCCTGAACCTGGACGGCATCGCCCGCTACCGCCAGGGCAAGGTGACGGCGGCGCAGGGCGAGGCGGCGTTCGAGGCCAGCACCGACGAAGTGGCGGTGCGCGTGGTCAGCGCCTACATGGACGTGCTGTTCGCGGACGACCAGGTGGCGCTCTCGCAGGTGGCGCGCGACATGTACGTGGAGCAGATGCACGTCAACGACCGCCTGTTCGAGAAAGGCGAGGGCACCAAAACCGACATGCTGGAAACCCAGGCCCGGCTCGACCTGGCCGAGGCCCAGCTCACCGAGGCCAAGGACAATGCCGTCGCCGCGCGCGAGACCCTGGCCGGCATCATCGGCATGGACCCGGGCCCGCTCGACAAACTGGGGCAGACCTTCCGGCCCGCCACGGTCCAGCCCGGCACTTTCGAGGAATGGGAAAAGACCGCGCGCGCCAACAACAAGGAACTGGCGGCCGCGCGCCTCGCGGTGGAAAACGCGCGCCTGGAGATCGACAAGAACCGCGCCGGCCATTACCCGCGCGTCGACATGGTGGCCGCCTACAGCAAGGGCGACGCGGAATCGATCAACACCTACACGCAGAACACGCTGAACCGCACCATCGGCGTCCAGGTGAACATCCCGATCTACCAGGGCGGCGCGATCAGCGCCACCACCCGCCAGTCGGCCGCGGCCTACGGGCGCGCCCAGTCCGACCTGGATGCGCGTACCAGCAAGGTGCTGGTCGAACTGCGCAAGGCGCACAGCCTGGTGCAGTCGAGCGTGCACAAGATCGAGGCGCTGGAAAAGGCGGTCGTGTCCGGCAAGCTCTTGATGACGGCCACCGAGCAGAGCATCAAGGGCGGGGTGCGCATCAACCTCGACCTGCTGAACGCCCAGCAGCAGCTGTACACCAGCCAGCGCGACCTGGCCCAGGCGCGCTATTCCTACCTGATCGGCCTGCTGCGCCTGCGCGCCGCCGCCGGCACTTTGGACAGCAACAGCGTGCGTGAAGTGGCGGCTTACTTCCGCTGAGGCGCGGCGTTTGAGGTGTTGGGGAAGATTGTCTACCGGACGGTCGAGCCGATTGCACCGTTGACCTCAAGCCGTCGTCCCCGCGAAGGCGGGGACCCATGCTGAGCGTTCGACGCCGGTATGTTTGATACGCTACAACTGCGCCCGGCATACCGAATTCTGTTGTTCAGCATGGATCCCCGCCTGCGCGGGGACGACGTTTACGGGGTGCCAGGCGCGTGAGGGTACGGCCGGCTTACTGCGCCGCAGTCCCGGCAGCGGCATCGGCATCGGCCGCCACAGCCGGCTTGGCGCAATGCGGGCACGACACCCCCACCACGTATTCCGGCGCCAGCTGCTGGCGCGGCGTGACCACCGCGCGGCAGGCGAAGCACTGCACGGTCTCGGTCGGCTCCAGCTTCGGGTTCAGCGCGGTACGGTAGTCGAACACGAAGCAGTCGCCGGTGTAGTGGTCGCCGCCGACTTCCTCGAAGTACTTCAGGATGCCGCCGTCGAGCTGGTACACGCGGTTATAGCCGATGTTCTGCATGTGGATCGCGGCTTTTTCGCAACGGATGCCGCCGGTGCAGAAGGTAACCACGGTCTTGTCCTGCAGCTCGTCCTTGTGCTTGGCGACCACGTCCGGGAATTCGCTGAACTTGTCGATGCGGTAATCCAGGGTGTTGTCGAAGGTGCCGACGTCGACTTCGAAGGCGTTGCGGGTTTCCATCATGACCACCGGGACGCCGTCGTCGTCGTGGCGCTGGTCGAGCCAGCGCTTGAGCGTCTTCGGATCGACCGACGGCGCGCGGCCGAGTTCCGGCTTGATCAGCGGCATGCGCATCGTGATGATTTCCTTCTTGATGCGCACCAGCATGCGGCGGTGCGACTGCTCGGTCGACAGGCTTTCCTTCCACTCCAGGTCGGCCAGGCGGGCATCGCTGCGCACCCAGTCCAGGTACTGGTCGATGTGCTCGCGGGTGCCGGACACGAACATGTTGATGCCCTCCGGCGTCAGCAGCACCGTGCCCTTGAGGCCGAGCTTCTCGCACAGCGCCTGGTATTGCGGGCGCAGTTCTTCGAGGTTGTCGAGGGTGATGAATTTGTAGGCGGCAATGTTGACGTACATGGTAGGGAAGGGTCGGAGGCTCGGAGACAGCCCGCTATTATAAGGCAGGGCCGGCGCCAGGTCAGCCGCCCGGCGGGAAAGCCGTCGCGTTTCGCGCACGCGGCATTACAATGTGGCACGACAATAATTTTCTTTTCTGCAAGCCCAGCCCATGCAATCGCTGAACCTGCCCTACAACCCGCGCATCGACCAGTTGCGCTGGCTGGCCGCCACCCTGGTCTTCCTGTTCCATTTCCAGCTGGAATACCGCGGCCTCGGCGGTCCGGCCCTGACCAGCCCGTGGGCTGCGCTGGTGACCGAAGGGCATACCGGGGTCGGCCTGTTCTTCACGCTGTCCGGCTTCCTATTCATGCAGATCGCCATGGCGCAGAAACAGATCGTGTATGGCGACTTCCTGCGCAACCGCGTGCTGCGCATCCTGCCGCTGTTCCTGACCATCTTCCTGGTGGCGACCTCGATCGGGCGCGACACTTTCCAGCCGCAGGACCTGTTGTACCTGTTCGCCACCAACCTCGGCCATGCGCCGACCTCGGGCACGGTGGTCACCGGCGCCGCCTGGACCATCTCGCTCGAATTCCTGTTCTATCTCGTGTTTCCCTTCCTGGCCCGGTTCGCGCTGGAACGCGGCAAGCGCTACCTGCTGCAGCTGCTGGCGCTGATGGCCTTCTTTAAACTGGCCGCCTATACCGTCAACGACAACAGCACGCTGATGTACTTCTGCACCTTCGTCGGCCGCTTCGACCAGTTCCTGATCGGCATGCTGGCGGCGATGCTGTACCGGGAATTCCAGCTCCACCTGCAGCGGCATGCCGTCTGGCTGCTGCCGCTGGCGGCCGCGCTGATCGCCTGGGAAGTGGCTTGCATGCACCGCCTGGCACCCTTCGGCGCCACCCCGAAGTCGGCGTTCTGGATTTTCTGGTCGATGGCGGAAAGCACCGGCTGGGCGCTGGTCATCGTGGCCTGGGTCGGCATGCAGGCGCGCCTGCCGCGCCTGGTCGATCAGGTACTGTGCCATGGCGGCAAGGTCAGCTTTTCCTTCTATTTGCTGCACATGGGACTGCTGCACCTGCTGGCCCAGCGCGTCGGCCTGATCCGTCCGACCGGCAATGGCTGGATCGATGCCGCGATCATGATCGCGCTCAGTTACGGCGCGACCTGGGGGCTGGCGACGCTCAGCTACAACAGTATCGAGGAACCCTTTTTGCGCATGCGGCGGCGCTACGGTGCCGACAAGCCGGTGCAGGAAAGTGCCGTGGTGTGATGATTGTTTACTGTCGGAAAATTTTACAGCAGGAACTTTAAATTATTATCGGGATAACGTAAGTTGTTGATATGTAATTAAATTGTTCAGATGGCATGTCTTTTGCTAAAAAGAAAACGTAATCAATAATTTTTAGGAAAGAACCATGTCCAAACTGTCCGCACTCCTCGCCGCCTCCCTGATCGCTACCGCCGCCTCGGCCAGCGCCAACGTCATTCCGCTGAGCAGCGATAGCGCCGGCCGCGTCATCGCGACCGCCGCCGATACCACCAAGACCTACGCCATTGCGACCGTTGACGAAGCGAACGGCCTGTATGTCAGCTTCGACTTCACCTACACCGGCAAGTTCGAGAACAACGATTTCTTCGGCGCCTACTTCGGCAGCTCGACCGGCCCGAGTTTCGGCCTGAAGGCCAATGGCGGCAACGGTTCGACCACCAGCGACCTGTTCGTGCGCATGGGCGGCACCAACGGCACCTTCCTGTCGGGCAGCAACCTGGTGGCGGGCACGCAGTACGCGCTGGTCGGCTACCTGTCGAAAAGCGGCAACAGCAGCGCCAACTACGACACCCTGTCGATGTGGGTGAACCCGACGGCAGCGGAACTGGCCAGCCTGAGCGGCGCCGATATCACGATCAAGGGCGACAGCGGTTTCGCGTCGCTGGCCACGGTCGGCTACCGTACGGTCAACATCGACAACGGCGTCACCCTGCGCGTCGGCGACATCGACGTCAATGCGGTGCCGGAACCGGGCACCCTGGCATTGATGGGCCTGGCGGCCGCCGGCCTGGGTGCCGTGCGCCGCCGCAAGCAGGCGTAACGCTGCTATAAACCACCCGGAGCCGGCTTGCAAGGCCGGCTTTTTTTGTTTGGCGCAATCGCCACGTTGCCATGCTGGAAGGAAAGCCAGCGCTCCCGTCCTTGGCCCGGGCGCGGTAAAATGATGGGATGACATCCCCGATTTCAGCTCCAACCCCGGCCCCGATCTTTACGCATCTGCGTGTCCACTCCGAGTACTCCATCGTCGACGGCCTGGTCCGTATTGACGACCTGGTGGCCGCCGCCGTGAAGGACCAGCAACCGGCCGTGGCGGTGACCGACCTGGCCAACGCCTTCGCGCTGGTGCGCTTCTACAAGACGGCGCGCGGCAAGGGCGTCAAGCCGATCGTCGGGGTCGACGCCTGGATCACCAACGACGACAACCGCGACAAGCCGTTCCGCCTGCTGCTGCTGGCCAAGAACTACACCGGCTACCTGCAGCTGTGCGACATGCTGGCGCGCGCCTGGCTCACCAACCAGCACAAGGGCCGGGCCGAGATCCGCGCCGAGTGGCTGGAAGCGCTGGCCACCAGCACCTCCACGCTGCAGCCGGACGTGCCGCAGGCGAATGGCCTGATCGTGCTGTCGGGCGCCCATTTCGGCGACATCGGCTGCGCCATCGAGAATGGCGACCTGGCCAAGGCGGAAAGCCATGCGGCCCGCTGGGCCAAGGTATTCCCGGGCCACTTCTACATCGAGATCCAGCGCGCCGGCCAGCCCAACCAGGAGCAGCAGGTGCGCCATTCGGTGGCGCTGGCGTCGCGCCTGGGGCTGCCGGTGGTCGCCACCCACCCGGTGCAGTTCATCAAGAAGGAAGAGTTCATCGCCCACGAAGCGCGCGTCTGTATCGCCGAGGGCGAGATGCTGGCCAACGCCAAGCGCGTGCGCCGCTTCAACGAGGAGATGTGCTTCAAGTCGCAGGCCGAGATGGCCGAGCTGTTCAAGGACTTGCCAGGCGCGCTCGCCAATTCCGTCGAAATCGCCAAGCGCTGCAACGTGACCCTCACGCTGGGCAAGCCGCAGCTGCCAGACTTCCCGACGCCGCCGGGCATGACCATCGACGACTTCCTGGTGGCGGAAACCAGGAAGGGCCTGGAAGAGCGCCTGATCCAGCTGTACCCTGACGAGGCCACGCGCGAGAAGGAACGCCCGCGCTACGAAGCGCGCCTCGAGTTCGAGAACCAGACCATCATCAAGATGAAGTTCCCGGGCTACTTCCTGATCGTGGCGGAGTTCATCCAGTGGGGCAAGAACAACGGCGTGCCGATCGGCCCGGGCCGTGGTTCGGGTGCGGGTTCGCTGGTCGCGTATGCGCTCAAGATCACCGACCTGGACCCGCTGAAGTACAACCTGCTGTTCGAGCGTTTCCTGAACCCGGAACGCGTCTCGATGCCCGACTTCGACATCGACTTCTGCCAGGAAAAGCGCGAACTGGTGATCCAGCACGTGAAGGACCTGTACGGCCGCGACGCGGTGTCGCAGATCGCCACCTTCGGCACCATGGCGGCCAAGGGCGCGATCCGCGACGTCGGCCGCGTGCTCGATTTCGGCTACACCTTCTGCGACGGCATTTCCAAGCTGATCCCGTTCAAGCCGGGCAAGCCGGTGTCCATCGCCGAGGCGATCGAAGAAGAGCCGATGCTCAAGGAGCGCCTGAACAACGAGGAAGAGGTCAAGCAGCTGCTCGACCTGGCGCAGCAGGTCGAGGGCATCACCCGCGGCATCGGCATGCACGCCGGCGGCGTGCTGATCGCGCCCGGCAAGCTGACCGACTTCTGCCCGCTGTACACCCAGGGCGGCGACGCCGGCGTGGTGTCGCAGTACGACAAGGACGACGTGGAAGCCGTCGGCCTGGTCAAGTTCGACTTCCTGGGCCTGACCACGCTGACCATCCTCGACCGCGCGGTGAACTACATCCGCGCGCTCGATCCGCAGGACGCCGAGTTCAACCTGGAGACGCTGCCGCTGAACGATCGGCCGTCGTACAAGCTGCTGTCGGATGCGAAAACCGTCGCCATCTTCCAGCTGGAATCGCGCGGCATGCAGGGCATGCTGAAGGACGCGCGTCCCGACCGCTTCGAGGACATCATCGCGCTGGTGGCGCTGTACCGTCCGGGACCGATGGACCTGATCCCCGACTTCTGCAAACGAAAACACGGCGAGAAATTCGATTACCCGGACCCGCGCACCGAGTCGATCCTGTCCGAGACCTACGGCATCATGGTCTACCAGGAGCAGGTGATGCAGATGGCGCAGATCGTGGGCGGCTACTCGCTCGGCGGCGCGGACATGCTGCGCCGCGCGATGGGTAAAAAGAAGGCCGAAGAGATGGCCGAGCACCGCGCCATCTTCCGCGCCGGCGCCGCCAAGGATGGCCTGAGCCAGGAAAAGGCCGACGAGATCTTCGACTTGATGGAGAAGTTCGCGGGCTACGGCTTCAACAAGTCGCACGCCGCCGCCTACGCGCTGCTGTCGTATCACACGGCCTACCTGAAGGTGCACCACACCGCCGCGTTCATGGCAGCCAACATGTCGCTGGCGATGGAAGACACGGACAAGATCAAGATCCTGGTCGAGGATGCGATCGACGTCTGCAAGCTGACCCTGCTGCCGCCGGACGTCAACGAGTCGCAGTTCCGCTTCACTCCGGAAGGCCCGCCGCGTTCCGTCACCGGCAAGCAGGTGTCGAACATCCGTTACGGCCTGGGCGGCGTGAAGGGTGCGGGGCAGGGCGCGATCGAGGCCATCATCGCCGCGCGCCTTGATGGTGGCAAGTTCAAGGACCTGTTCGACTTCTGCAAGCGGGTCGACCGCAAGCAGATCAACCGCCGCACCATCGAATCGCTGATCCGCGCCGGCGCCATGGATTGCTTCGGCGTCGACCGCGCGATCCTGCTGGCCTCGGTCGCCTTCGCGATGGAAGCGGCCGGGCAGGCCGCGGCCGCCGCCAACCAGGTCAGCCTGTTCGGCGGCGACGACAGCGACCTGGTGGCCCCGCCGGAATACGTCAAGGCGACGCCGTGGACCGACCGCCAGAAGCTGGCCGAAGAGAAGATCGCGCTCGGCTACTACCTGTCGGGCCACATGTTCGATTCGTACGCGGCCGAGGTGCGGCGCTTTGCCAAGACCAAGCTGAAGGACCTGGAGCCGTCGCGCGATCCGCGCATGCTGTGCGGCGTGATCACCGGCGTGCGCACCCAGATGACCCAGCGCGGCAAGATCCTGATCGTGGCGCTGGACGACAAGACCGGCGTGGTCGAGGTGACCATCTACAACGAGCTGCTGGAGCAGAACAAGAACATCTTCCGCGAGGACGAGTTCCTGCTGGTGGTGGGTAAAGTGTCGGAAGACCGCTTCAACGGCGGCCTGCGGATCACGGCGGAAAAGGTGTTCGACATCGCCGCCGCGCGTATCCAGTACGGCCACAAGCTGGAGATGGACGTGGCCTGCACCATCGCGCCCGCGAAACTGGCCGAGGTGCTGCAGCCCTACCGCCAGCAGGACGGCCTGCCGGTCAGCCTGCGCGTGACGCCGCAGGGCATTCCCTGCACGCTGCAGCTGGGCGACGGCTGGCGCGTGGCGCCGTCGGACGAGTTGAAGTATGCGCTCGAGATGCAGATCGGGGCGAAAGAGGTCGCGGTCGAGTATTGACCGATACCCGTTGGCTTGAATACGTCGCCCCTGCGCAGCAGGGGCCCAATTTGCTCGCATACCGACTGCGCGTAAAACTCGGGCCCCTGCCTGCGCAGGGGCGACGCAGCCTGGTTTTGCGCTTTAGATAGCCTCGTCGGCGTGCTCGCGCAAGCCTTGCACCGCCTGCGTCACCTTTCCCGCCGCCCGCTCCAGCACCACCTTGCGGTTGCTGCTCTCTTGGTCCCGTACCGCCTCGCGGTGCCACAAGTGAAACACCTCGGTGGCAAACGCCCCGTACTTGCGCATCACCCCCGCATGGAACAGCCGCACCACCAGGTCGGAGTCCTCGTGCCCCCATCCGGTAAAGCTTTCGTCGAAGCCGTTCACCTTTTCCAGGTCGCTGCGCCACACCGCCAGGTTGCAGCTCTTGATGCGCCGCCAGCTGAATTTGCGTGAGGTCCTGCCCAGGTCCGGCCAGCGCACCAGCAACTGCAGCACCTTGTTCATGTCGCCGCGCAGGCGCCAGCCCAGGCGGGTGGCGGACGAGGTGGCGGGGACGTCGATGTCCTCGGCCAGCACGCGCCGGGTGAGCGCCTCGCCGAGCAGGATGCGGCTGCCCGACACCAGCCAGCCGGGCCGGGACAGCGCACGGTGGCGCGCGATGAAGTCGCGCTGCGGGATGCAGTCGCCGTCCAGGAAGATGATGTACTCGCCGCTGGCGGCCAGGATGCCGCGGTTGCGTGCCATCGCGGCGCGGAAGCCCTGGTCGGGTTGCCAGACATGGCGCAGCGCTACCGGCGCCTCGGCCGCCAGCCGCGCCACGCAGGCACGCGTGTTGGCAGTCGAGCCATCATCAGCGATAATGATTTCGAAATTCTTGTCGTCCTGCATGAAGCAGGCCCGCACCACCGCTTCCAGCGCGTCCGGCCGGTTATAGGTGGTGATCACGACCGAGACTGTCTGAGCGCGCCGCATGGGGTCCGTTGTACACTGCTGTTTCCAGGGGCAAGAGTATCCCATAAGAATCTAGATGAACAGTAATCTGATGCATGCGGGGGCGCCGGCCCGGATCTGGATCGGCGCCCTGGTCTTCTTGTTGCCTTGCCTTAGCCTCGTCACTTCGTTCGGGGTGGGTCTCGTCAGTTTCCTGTTCCTGGCCAGTAGCTTGATGTTGTTCAAACCGAGCCGCGACGCGCTGCTGCGTCATTGGCCGGAAATACGCTGGGTCGTGCTAGCCTTCCTGCTGCACTTCCTGTTCGTACTGGCGTGTGCGCTGCTGCGCGGGGTATCCATGAGTTCGGTCGAAAAACCGCTACGCATGTTCCTGGCGGCCAGCAGCATGGCCGTGGTGCTGGCAGCGCGGACGCCATGCCGGGTCATGTGGTGGGGCGTGAGCGCGGGTGCGATTGCCGCCTTGCCCTTCGTCGCCTGGCAGCGCATGGCACTCGGGGTCGAGCGTCCGGGTGGCCTGATCAATGCAATCACCTTCGGCGACCTGGCGCTGCTGCTGGCGCTGCTGGCGCTGGCCGGGGCGATCGACCTGCGCCGGCGCACGCCGCAGGTGCTGCTGTGCGGTGCCGGCGTGCTGGCCGGGCTGGCGGCGTCGCTGCTGACCGGCACCCGCGGCGGCTGGGTCGCGCTGGCGCCGGCGGCAGTGCTGCTGCTGCGCCACCTGCGCGGCCTCGACAGCCGGCGCGTGCGCGGGCTGCTGGCGCTCGGCGGGGCGCTGCTGGCCTCGGCCTGGCTGGTGCCGGCGTCCGGGATGCAGGCGCGCTTCGCCCAGGGCGTGCTGGACGCCCGCACCTGGTACGAAGGCGGCAGCGTGTGGACCAACGTCGGGACCCGGCTCGAATTGTGGCAGGGCGCATTGATACTGATCCGCGAGCACCCGCTGCTGGGCCTGGATTTCGGCGCCTGCCGCGCGCGCCTGGCCGAGCTGGCGCAACAGGGCAGGCTCGATCCGATGGTGCTGTCGCTGCCGCACCTGCATAATGATGGGCTGCAGGCGCTGGCAACCGGCGGCGTGCTGGGTTTCATGGTGTGGGCCGCCATCCTGGCCGCGCCTTTCCTGTTCTTCTCGCGCCAGATCGGTGCGGGTGTGCGTGCGCCGCAGTTCGCGGCCGCGCTGGCCGGCATGCTGGTGGTGCTGGGCTATCTCAGCTTTGGACTGACCGAAGTGATATTCTGGTCTATGAAGGGCAGCCTGTTTTATGCGCTCATGGTGTTTACGCTCATGGGACTCTGCCTGAATGCGAAAGAAAAAATTGAATAACAGTATCATCATCAAGCGCCTCTGGGCCCTCGTCAAACCGTATCGCTCGCGCGCCTACCTGTCGCTGCTGGCGATGGCGCTGACCGCGGTCACCCAGCCTTTGCTGGCCTGGGGCCTGAAGGTGCTGACCGACGAAGGCTTCAAGCAGCCGCCCGGGTTCCCGCTGTGGTACATCCCGGTCGGCCTGGTGTCGCTGTTCCTGATCCGCGGCATCGGCACCTTCGGCACCGCCTATTACAACAACTGGATCATCAGCCGGGTGACCAACGACATGCGCGCCCAGGTGTTCGACCGCCTGCTGCGGCTGCCCGTCGCCCGCTTCCACGAAGAGTCGACCGGCAAGATCATCAATACCGTGGTGGCCGACGTGCGCCAGGTGGTCGACATGATCAACTCGGTGTTCGTGTCCTTCGTGCGCGATACGCTCACCGTGATCGGCCTGGTGGCCGCGCTGCTGTGGCAGAACTGGCTCCTGACGACGGTGGCGCTGGTGATCGTGCCGCTCACCGCCGTGATCACGCGCACCACCAGCAAGCGCCTGCGCCACCTGAACCGCGAGAACCAGCGCGTCACCGCCGAGATGACCCAGGTGGTGGAAGAAGCCGCGCGCGGGCACCAGGTGATCCGCGTGTATTCGGGCGAGCGCCACGAAAGCCGCCGTTTCTTCCAGCGCAGCGAAGCCCTGCGCGGCTTCTCGCAGCGCATGACGGTGGCCTTCGCCGCGACCACGCCGGTGACCCAGATCTCGACCTCGCTGGCGCTGTCGGTGGTGATCCTGATGGCACTCAAGGCCGGCATGACCTCGGGCGAGTTCTTCCAGTTTGTCACCCAGATGCTGCTGCTGCTCACGCCGCTGAAGGCGCTGGCCGAAGTCAACGGCCCGATGCAGCGCGGCATCGCCGCCGCCGAGACCGTGTTCGAAATGATCGACGCGCCGGTCGAGCACGACACCGGCACCCGCACCCTGGCGCGCGCCCAGGGCAACGTGCGTTTCGAGAACGTGTCGTTCCGCTACTCGAACGCGCACGGCCTGGCCCTGGACGGCGTCTCGCTCGACGTGAAAGCCGGCCAGACCATCGCGCTGGTCGGCATGTCGGGCGGCGGCAAGTCGACCTTCGTGAACCTGGTCACGCGCTTCTACGAACCCGAATCGGGCCGCATCCTGCTGGACGGCGTGCCCTACCCGGACATCAAGCTGCAATCGCTGCGCGCCCAGCTGGCGCTGGTGAGCCAGAACGTGGTGCTGTTCGACGACACCCTGCGCGCCAACATCGCCTACGGCGCCGAGCACGTGGACGAGGCGCGCCTGCAGGCCGCGATCCGCGCGGCCCACCTGAGCGACGTGGTCGAGCGCCTGCCGGAAGGCGTGGACACCATGATCGGCGAGAACGGCATGCGCCTGTCCGGCGGCCAGCGCCAGCGCGTGGCGATCGCGCGCGCGATCTACAAGGATGCGCCGATCCTGATCCTGGATGAAGCGACGTCGGCGCTGGACAACGAATCCGAACGCGCGGTGCAGGCCGCGCTGGAGACGCTGATGGCCGGGCGCACCACCTTCGTGATCGCGCACCGCCTGTCGACCATCGAAGGCGCCGACCGCATCGTGGTGATGGAGCATGGCCGCATCGTCGAGCAGGGCACGCACGACGAGCTGCTGGCCCACGGCGGCATGTACGCCAACCTGTACCGCCTGCAGTTCGCGACGCTGGCGGAGGAATCATGAGCGGGCTGCATCATGGATAATGCGCGCACCCTGGTGATCTCGCCGAACTGGATCGGCGATGCCGTGATGGCCCAGCCGCTGCTGCGCCTGCTCAAGCAGGCGCACCCGGAGCGCCCCATCGACGTGCTGGCGCCGCCGCAGGTAGTCCCCGTGTGGCGCCGCATCCAGGAAGCCGACGACATCCTGGTGACGCCGTTCCGCCACCGCGCGCTGCAGCTGGGCGAGCGCTTCCGTTATGCGCGCCTGCTGCGCGGACGCGGCTACAGCGACGCCTACGTGCTGCCGAATACCCTCAAATATGCGCTGATCCCGTGGCTGGCGCGCATTCCGCGCCGGGTCGGCTACAAGGGCGAGATGCGCTACGGGATGGTCAACGTGATGCACCACGACGAACAGCCGCCGCGTTCGATGGTGCCGTTCTACGCGGCGCTGGCGCACGAGCCCGAACTGCCGATCAGCGGCAAGCCGGCGCGTCCTTCGCTGGTGGTCGGCGGCGAGGAGAGCGAGCAGGTCGGGCGCCGCCTCGGCATCGACCTGCGCCGCCCGCTGGTCGCGTTCGCGCCGGGCGCCGAGTTCGGCATCGCCAAGCGTTGGCCGCCGGCCCACTACGGTGCGCTGGCGCGCGAGGTGGTGCGCATCCTGCCGGACGCGCAGATCGCGCTGATGGGATCGCCGAACGACCGCGAGACCTGCGAGCAGGTGCAGGCCTTCGCCGGCGACGCCGCCGGTGCGGTGCTCAACCTGTCCGGCCAGACCTCGCTCGACGACGCGATCGCGGTGCTGGCCAAGGCCACCGCGGTGGTCTCGAACGACTCCGGCCTGTTGCACATCGCTTCGGCCCTGAACCGTCCGGTGGTGGCGCTGTACGGTTCGACCGACCCGAACTACGCGCCGCCGCTGTCGGACATGGCGCGTACGGTGTCGCTGCGGCTGGCCTGCTCGCCGTGCCGCCAGCGCGAGTGCCCGCTGGGGCACCACGACTGCATGAACAAGATGAGCGTGGAACGGGTGTGGAGCGAGCTGGCGCCGCTGCTCGGGCGGTAAGGTGGGCTAGCGCGCCCGCAAGCCCTTGCACACGCCGTCCGCCAGCAGCAGCAGCATCTCGTGGCGCCGCTTCGCCTCCGCCCGCTTTTTCGACGGGATCGCTTCCAGGTCGGGCGGCGCCAGCGCCGCGCATGCCATCTCGTAATCCCCATCCGCGCGCCGCTGCGCGCCGAGTTCTTCCCACAGCTGGTCGTAGTCGGCCAGCACGCGGCCGTTGCGGATCGCCTTGTAAATCACGCGGTTGCGGTTCGAGACCATCAACACCCGCGCGCAGCCGTAGTCATGCGCCAGCTGGCGCACCAGGCTGGCCATCAGCTGCTTCGGCCGCAGTCCGTGCAGTTCGCGCGTGGCGGTACGGATCGCTGCGCGCGCATCGTCGGTCTTGCCGCCCTGGATGCAGCCGATGCTGATGGCGGCATCGCCGTCGCGCGGGGCAATGGTGAAGGCGATCGTGTAGACCGTCGTGCCGTCCCGGACCAGCTGCAGCACCAGTTCGCCTTCGCGGTCGAACATGTTCACGGTACGCAGTTCGATGCGGTAGGGCAGGCCGCTTTTGCCTTCGGCTTCGGCCAGCAGCACCGGTCCCAGGCTGGCGCGGGCGATGAGCTGGCCCAGCCCGCGGCGGAAGATGAATTCGTAATGCGCGCGGATCGCGTCCAGGCGCTGGCCGGCGTCCAGCACCTTGCTGCCGTAGGGACGGTAGACCTTGTACACGAAGCGCGGGCAGGCACGCACGTACTCGGAAAACGCCGGGTGCGAGTTCAGCAGGCGCAGCAATTCCGGGGTCTGGCGCGGGTGCAGCAGACCGCGCAGGCGGATCTTGGCGAGCTCGCGCAGGAAGGGCAGGCGCGGCAGGTGCGGCGGCACGGCGCAGCGCAGCGTGACCGAGGGGGCGGCACGGGCGACCAATTGTTCCGCCCAGCCGGGTTCATCGCGATAGAGTTTCATACGGCATCTCGGCTACATTAGTTGCGTTAAGTAACACTATGTAACGCAGTGTAACAAGAGAAATTCCTGCCGTAAATACATTGCCCTAAGTTATGTTTATAACTGGCAAAAAAGCAGGCCCCGATCCGTCCGGACCGGGGCCTGTTGTTGCAAATACGCTATGCGAACGGCATCAGCTGGCGTAATGCGCCGACTCTTCCTTTTCCACCGCTTTCACGGCGGTTTCACGTTCGCGCAGGTAGCGCGCCAGTGCATCGTCGAACGATGGCAGTAGCATGCCGCGCTCGCTGCTCAGCGCGCTGTAGCCCGGGCGCGGGGCGCGCTGGCCCAGCGCATCGGTGCCGACTTCTTCCAGGGTCGCAGGCTCGATGCCGGCGGCGGTACAGGCGCGGCGCGCCAGGTCGGCCCAGCTCATCGCAGCACCGTTGGTCAGGTGCCAGACGCCGCACTCCTTGTCGATCAGCAGGTCGAGGGCGACGTTGACCAGGTCCGGCACGTAGGTCGGCGACACGGTCTGGTCGGCGCTGGCGGCGAACGGACGGCCGCTGCCGATCGCCTCCAGTGCCTGCGCCACGAAGTTGTGCTCGTCCCAGGGACCGAAGAAGGCGCTGGTGCGGATTACCAGGGCCTGCGGGTCGGAGTCGAGCACGCGGCGCTCGGCCTCGGCCTTGCTGCGGCCGTAGACGCCCAGCGGTGCCGGCTTGTCGGATTCGACGTAGGGCTGCTCGGCGGTGCCGTCGAATACCAGGTCGCTGGAGAAGGTCATCAGGCGCACGCTGTGGCGGATCGCGGCCAGGGCCAGCACCGTCGGTCCGTGGGTGTTCTCGCGCATGCAGCGCTCGGCTTCGCCCTCGGCGTCGTCGACGCGCACGTAGCCGCCGGCATTGATGATGGCCCAGGGTTTATAGCGCACGATCGCCGCTTCGACCGAGGCCGGGTCGGCGATGTCCATTTCCTGGCGCGTCAGCACGTGATAGGCCAGGTTGCGCCGTTCGCAGATGCGGGCAAAGGCGCGGCCCAGAGTGCCGGTGGCGCCGGAAATCAGGATCGGCTGCGGGAAGGTCGAGCGGAAGGCGCCGCGGTCGTTGATGTCGGCCACCGCGGTGCGGGTGGCGACCGGCTTGGCAAAGAAACGGCCTGGACGGCGCCACCAGCCCTGGCCCTGCAGCACCGGGTGCGACAGCGGCCGGCCCGTGGCCAGTTCGCGCATCATCGACGCCAGCGCCGTCGGACGCGGCTGCGGACCGCGCACATCGAACGGCCCCGGCTCGTAGTAACCGCGGCATTCGGTGACCAGGCAGTTCCAGTCGTAGGAGCCGAGCAGGGCCCAGACGGTCACGGCGCGCACGTCGGCGCCGTTCTGCTGCACCTTCTTGGCGGCGTTCCAGATTTCGAGCAGCCAGCGCAGCTGGTCTTCGCGGTTGGCGTCGATGTGGGCTTCGGTGACCGCGATCGGCAGGCCGTAGCGGTCCCAGGTTTCCTGCAGCAGCGGGCCGATGCCGGGCGTCGGCGTGGCCAGCACGCGCGGGCATTCGATGTCGGCGTGCGGAATGCCGCGGTACTGGGTGCGGCGGTTTTCCGGATAGCGCTCCAGGCGGTGGTCGAGCCAGCGTTCGCTGGTGGCGTAGTAATTGACGCCGACGACGTCCGGCGGGCAGGCATTGTCCTTGAACCACAGCAGCTCTTCCGGCGTGGCTTCGGCTTCGAGCAGGTAGTCCCACAGCGCGTGGTCCTGGTCGATCTTGCCGCACAACATGTCCCAACCGAGCCAGCGGCGCTCGTTGAAGAAGTTCGCGATCTCGGCCATTTCTGGCGTGCTGTAGGTGCGTGACAAGTCGTCGGTCTGCACCAGCTTGGCGTTCGGGTTGACCTTGCGGATTTCCTGCATGCACAGCACCACCGCCTTGCACTGGTGGATGAGGGTGCGGATGAACATCGCTTCGGTATTGCCGTGCGGGTACCAGACACCGTTCAGGCCCGAGAAGCGGGCGGTGGTGCAGGGCTCGTTGACCGGCGTGTAGTATTCGACCCATGGGTAGCGGCGCGCGACGGCGCCGGCGTATTCGGCCAGCTGTTCCGGGAATGCCGGGTCCATCAGGCTGGTGTGGCGTGGGCCGCTGCCGTGGTGGATCAGGCCCACGATCGGCGTGACGCCCAGTTGCTGCAGCACGGGCAGGCGTTCGTCGGACCACGACCAGTCGGCCGAATCGATCCCGTTGGGTGCGGTGCGCTCCCATAGCACGGGATAGCGGATGGCGCGGATACCGAGCGAAGCAAAACGCTCGAGGTCCTGCAGACGTTCTGCGTGACCGTTGCGATCCATCTGGGAAAAGTAGTTGTCGCGTACGCGATTGACGGTGCATTCGAGGCCGCCCCACAGCTGGAGCGGAGAGGTTGCTGGCTGGATAGGGTTGTTGAGATTCATGAGCGCTTCCTGCGTATTTGATCCGAAGCTTTACCTTAGTCGGCTGACACTGCTTCTTGTGTGAACTACCGAACATAAAAACGGGATTTAGGAGAAGTCCTACGTAATGTCGGCAATCGATAAGGGAAAACTATTTCCAAAAGGACTTTTCTCAGCCTTTTGGCTTGACGGCCTGGGGCGATGTCCCCACTTCAGCGCAAGATGACAGCGGAAAGGAACAAAAGCATGTACATGGTGTATTGGACGGCCGTGGAAGACGGCGCCGGCAAGCCCGAGTCGCAGGCTTTCGAGACCAGCGACATGGTGGGGGCGATGAAATTCATGGAAGAGCTGCGGCGGCGCCAGCGCGAAGGCGAGGGGGTGCGCTTCATCACGATGTGTTCCGAGCACCCGGATGTGGTGGGACACCCGGGCGTGGATGTGACGGGGCCGGACTACAACTGGAAGAAGCGGCGCAGGTGAGGGATCGCTTGCGTTATTCGGAGGGCGTAGGGTGGGCACTCCGTGCCCACGCGGAAGCTGGCGTGACGCGCACGTTCGCGTGGGCACGGGGTGCCCACCCTACGCCGTTTACTCCTTTAGTAGATGCTTCAGTATCTTGCCGGTCGCCGCAGCCGGCAGCGCCTGCATCAACACGATCCGCGCCGGCCGCTTGTAGGGCGCCAGCCTTGCCGCCGCCCACTCCCGTAACGCGTCCACGCCGACGCTCTGCCCGGGATCCCGCTGCACGAACGCCACCACCTCCTCGTTGCCGTCGGCCACCGCCTTGCCCACCACCGCCGACTGCGTCACCCCCGGATGCGCATTCAGTACCGTCTCCACTTCCAGCGGAAACACGTTGAAGCCGGAGCGGATGATCAATTCCTTGGTCCGTCCCACGATGAACAGCGCCCCGTCCGGCGCGCGGTACGCCATGTCGCCGGTATTCAGCCAGCCGTCCGCGCGCAGCGCGGCCGCGCTCAGATCCGGCGCGCGGTAGTAGCCGCGCATCACGTTGGGACCGCGCACCCACAGTTCGCCGGCCGTTCCGTTCGCCACGTCGGCGCCGGTCCGGTCGACGATGCGCACCTCGACCCCGGGAATCGGCAGGCCGACCGAGGTGTCGGCACGCGGTGCATCCAGCCGGGTCTGGCTGACCGTGGGCGCGGCTTCGGTCAGGCCGTAGCCGTTGTGCAGGGGCAGGCCGAGCAGCGCCTCGACCCGGCGCTTCAGGTCGGGATCGAGCGGCGAGCCGCCGGCATAGGCGAAGCGCAGGGTGGAGGGCAGGGAGCCGCTGCCCGCCAGCTCCAGCAGGCGCGCATACATGGCCGGCACGCCCTGCACGATGCTCAAGCCTTCGTCGCGGATGGCGCGCAGCATCGCCTCGGGCGTAAAGCGCGGCACCAGGTGCAGGCAGGCGCCGGCGCACAGGGTGCCGAGCAGCACCGAGGTCAGGCCGTACACGTGCGAGACCGGCAGCACGCCCCAGGCGCGGTCCTGCGGCACCAGGCCGCGCAGGCGGCTCGAGGTCTGCGCCACGAACAGCAGGTTGCGGTGGCTGAGCATGACACCCTTGGGCTGGCCGGTGGTGCCGGTGGTGTAGATCAGCGCGGCGACGGCGTCGCCCGCGACCGCCTCGGGCACGGCGTGTTCATCGACCGGACCGGCCATCACGCCACCCCAGGGCAGGGCGCCGGCGCGCGCGGCATGCGCGGCCGCTTCCGGCGACACGTCCGCCGTATACAACGCCAGGCGCGCGCCGCAGTGGACCCGGATACCGTCGACCTCGGGCGCGGACAGGCGCGGATTGACGGGCACGATCCAGGCGTCGATGCTGGACGCGGCGAAGATCAGTGCCACCTGGGCGACGCAGTTCTCGCTGACCAGCAGCACGCGGTCGCCGGGGCGCACGCCGCGTGCGCGCAGCAGGTCCGCGTAGCGGTCGATCTCGCCGGCCAGTTCCCGGTACGTCACGCTGCGTGCGCCTTCCCGCAGCGCCGGCGCATCCGGCGTGCGCGCGGCCGCGGCGCGCGGGATGGCGTCGATGCGCGCTGGCAGGGTGTCGGGGGCGGGCATCATGAAATTCCTGTTTGCAAAAGGCGCTCATGATACCCGCACCCCGGCGCACGCCGCCATCCATGGTGGCGGCCCGTTTTTGCAAGCCATGGCACACTGACAAGATGAATCGTCCAGAATCGCTGCCAACGCCGGCCTTGTACCAGCCCCTGCTGAGCCGGGCCAGTGCCGGCCTCACCCACGAGGTCGCTGCCTTCGACGAGCGCGGGCGACGCTCCACCCTTCACATCCCGGCCGAGCGTCCGCTCACGGTCTACGTCGACAAGCGCGAGCTGGTGACCCTGATGACGCTCGGCGGCGCGCCCGAGGCGCTGACGCTGGGCTACCTGCGCAACCAGCGCCTGGTGCGTGCGCTGCACGACATCGTCTCGGTGCAGGTCGACTGGTCGGTGGACGCGGTGGCGGTGGTCACCCGCCACGGCATCGCCGACGTCGAGGAGCGCACCGCGAAAAAGGTGGTGACGACCGGTTGCGGCCAGGGTTCGGTATTCGGCGGGCTGATGGATGAGGTGGACACCATCACCCTGCCCGAGGATGCGACGCTGGCGCAGTCCGTGGTCTACCGCATCGTCGACACCATCCGCACCCAGCAATCGATCTATAAACAGGCCGGCTCGGTGCATGGCTGCGCACTGTTTTCCAATACCGGGGAACTGCTGCACTTCGTCGAGGACGTGGGGCGCCACAACGCGGTCGATGCCATCGCCGGCCTGATGTGGCTGGAAGGGCTGCAGGGCGGCGACAAGGTGTTCTACACCACCGGCCGCCTGACCTCCGAAATGGTGATCAAGGGCGCGCAGATGGGGATTCCCTTCCTGCTGTCGCGCTCGGGCACCACGCAGATGGGACACAAGGTGGCGCAGCAGGTCGGGATGGCGCTGCTGGCGCGCTGCAGCGGCACCCACTTCCTGCTGCTGGCCGGGGCCGAGCGCCTGGTGTTCGAGCCGGACCTGCTCGAGCCCTTGAACGCGCCGCGGCGCGTGCCGGCGGCCTGACATGGCACTGCCGCTGGTCGACGCCACGCTGCACGCTTTCGCGCTGCTGTTCTCGGGCGATGCCGACCTGTGGCGCATCATCTGGGTGTCGCTCAAGACCAGCGTGCTCGGCCTGCTGCTGGCGGCGCCGCCGGCCGTGCTGCTCGGCTACCTGATCGCGATGACGCGCTTCCGCGGCCGCCGCATCGCGATCTGGCTGGCGCAGGCGGCGCTGTCGCTGCCCACGGTGCTGATCGGCCTGCTGCTGTATCTGCTGCTGTCGCGCCGCGGCCCGCTGGGCGAGCTGCAATGGCTGTTTTCCCAGCCAGGCATCGTGTTGGGCCAGTGCGTGGTCGCGCTGCCGGTGCTGCTGGCCTTCACGCTGGCGGCGGTGCAGGGGCTCGATCCGCGCTATGCCGAGACCGCGGTGGCGCTGGGGGCCTCGCGCTGGCAGGTGATGCTGCGCGTGCTGCACGAAGGCCGCTTCGGGGTGATGGCGGCGGTGCTGTCCGGCTTCGGCCGGGTGATCTCGGAAGTCGGCTGCGCGCTGATGGTGGGCGGGAACATCGAAGGCCAGACCCGCACCATCACCACCGCGATCGCGCTGGAGACCAGCAAGGGCGAGTTCGCCCAGGGCATCGCGCTCGGCATCGTGCTGGTGGCGCTGGCACTCCTGATGAACGGCGCGCTGATGCTGCTGCAGGGCGACGCCCACGTGGCGAGGGACCGCGGATGAGCATCAGTATCCACACCAGCATCAGCGCGGCGGTGTACGAGAACGAGAACGTGGCGCCGCGCGACGAGCGCCGCAAGGCCCTGCTGGGCGTGCGCGGCCTGCGCAAGCGCTTTCGCGAGCACAAGCGCGAGCGCCTGCTGTTCGACATCGAGCGCATCGAGATCGCCACCCACGGCGCCTACGTGCTCACCGGGATCAACGGCGCCGGAAAAAGCACGCTGCTGCGCGTGCTGGGCGGCCTGGAGCGCGCCGAGATCGACAGCCTGCGCTTCGACACCGAGGACGTGCTGCGCGTGCATCCGTACCCGCGCGCGCTGCGCGAAGCCATCGTCTACGTGCACCAGCACCCGATCCTGTTTTCGACCAGCGTTGCCGCCAACATCGGCTACGGGCTGCGCATGCGCGGCCGGCCGCAGGACGAGATCGCGCGCACGGTCGAGGAAGCGATGGCGTGGGCCGGCGTGACCCATTTGCAAGGCACCGATCCGGCCCGGCTGTCGGGCGGCGAGAAGCAGCGCGTGGCGCTGGCGCGCGCCAAGGTGCTGCAGCCGAAACTGCTGCTGCTGGACGAACCGACCGCCAACCTGGACGGCTCGGCGCGCGAACAGGTGATCGAACTGATCCCGACCCTGGTCGAGGCCGGGAGCAGCGTCGTCATCGCCTGCCACGACCGCGACCTGATCGGCCTGCCGGGCGTGCAGCGGTTCAAGCTGCGCGACGGGCATCTCGAGGTCCGCTGACCTTGTACCATCATGAAGTTTGACAATCCGATCACCAGACCAAGGGAAGCCATGCAACGCCGTTCCATCCTCGCGCTCGTGTTGAGCCAGACTTTCGCCGCACTCTTCGCCGCACCGTTTGCACATGCCCAGAACGACAGGGTGCTGCGCCTGTCGACCACCACCAGCACCGAGAACTCCGGCCTGCTGACCTACCTGCTGCCGGGCTTCGAAGCCAGGACCGGCCTGAAGGTCAACGTGATCTCGGTCGGCACCGGCAAGGCGCTGGAACTGGGCAAGAACGGCGACGTCGACGTCACGCTGGTGCACGCGCGCGCGCTGGAAGACAAGTTCGTGGCCGAGGGATGGGGCATCGACCGCCGCGACGTGATGTACAACGACTTCATCCTGGTCGGCCCGGTCGCCGATCCGGCCAGGCTCAAGGGCGAGCGCGACGTGATCGGCGCGTTCCGGAAGATCGCCGCGGCCAAGGTCAAGTTCATCTCGCGCGGCGACAACTCCGGCACCGACGTGATGGAGAAGGGCTACTGGCAGGCCGCCGGCGTCAAGCCGGCCGGCACCGACTACGTCTCGGCCGGCCTGGGCATGGGCGAAGTGCTGAACATGGCCTCGGAAATCGGCGCCTACACCCTGACCGACCGCGCCACCTACGGCGCCTATAAAGCCAAGACCGGCCTGGCGATCGTGATGGAAGGCGACCAGCGCATGTTCAACCCCTACGGGATCATTGCCGTGAATCCGGCGAAGCACAAGGGCATCAACTACAAGGGTGCGAGGCTGTTGATCGACTGGATGACCTCGCCGGAGGGGCAAGCGAAGATCGCGGCCTTCAAACCGGCCGGGGAGCAGTTGTTCTTCACGTCGGCGAAGTGATGCGTTAACGGTTTTCGTGCAACTTGGGCTCCTGCCTGCGCAGGGGCGACGTTTCAGAGCAGCCGACTACGGTTTTTATATCGGCACACTCAGCACGTCGCCCCTGCGAAGGCAGGGGGCCAAGTTCTTGGAGCAGCGCGAAAATAACAAAGGCCGCACAAAGCGGCCTCGATCAATCGACGCTGACAGCAATCACGCCAAAGCGTGCATCACCGCCTGCACCGGAATCGCCTTCACCCAGTCGCGCCGCTGGTCGGCCGTGATCACAGTGCTGTTGGCCTTGTCCACCGGCGCCCATTCGGGCGTCTTCTGGCGCATCAGCGCCACCACCGGCACGCCGACCGCGTTCGCCAGGTGCATCACCGCGGTTTCCACCGACACGATCAGGTCGCACTGCGCCAGCATCGCCGGCAGCTGGAAGAAGTTCTCGTTGGCGCTGAACAGTTCGGTGCGGTCGAGCTTGCGCTCGGTGAGCATGTTGCGCACGTTGTTCACTTCCTGCGGCACCGCGTTGACGATGAAGCAGGCGTCGCGCCATTCCGGCTGGGCGCGCATGGTGGTGATCAGTTCGGCCACGCGCTCGACCGGCCAGCAGCGCTTGCGGGTCTTGGCGAACGGGTTGATGAAGACCAGCTTGCCGCCGTTGCGCTGCGCCTTGTCGAAGCCCCACTCGGCCAGCCTGGCGCGCGCCCCCTCGACGTAGCGCTCGGGAATATGCACAAAGGGGATGCGGCCGGCCGGCGGAATCTCGACCCCGGCCAGCTGGCGGAACCATTCGGCGTGCACGTCGCTGATGTGCGGCGCGGCGGCGCGGTCGGGCACATCCGGATTCAGGCTGGCGTCCAGCTTGCGGTAGGTGAAATAGCGGTGCAGGTCGAAGGCGCCGAGCGGCTTCTTCAGGCCGACGACGAAGCCGTCCGGGCTGATCTCGCGCGCCAGGTCGGCGTAGAAGTGCGGGCGCAGGGTGCCCAGCGACACCACGATCGGATAATGCTCCTGCTGCGCTTCCTGGATCGACGCCTGGAACAGTTCGGGCGAGTAATTCTGGTTGTAGACCTTGTCGATGAAGTCGCAGGCGGCCAGCCAGTCGTACAGCACGTTCTTTTTCAGGTGCGGCCATTGCGAGGCGTCCTTGGTGCGGCGCACCTCGTCGACCCACAGGTGCAGCTTCAGGTGGGGATAGGCACGCGCGAAGGCCGCGAAGCAGTTCTGCAGATACGTGTAGTCGCCCAGCGCCAGGTGGGCGATGAACAGGATCTTGTCCGATTTCTTCAGCAGATCGGCAGGAATGAGAGGTAGAGTCATTATCTTGTACGGTGCCTGTCAGCCTCGTGCCGACGCCGCCAGTGGTCAATTCAGGATCCGCGCAGCTCAACCCGCCGGGAAGCGGAAATGGCGCAGCGCCTTTTGGTCGGCTGGAACGTGGGTGCCGCCGACTCTCTAATTTTCAGCAAATTGTCACAAATTGTAGTCCAATCTGGGCAAGCGCGTTGATGTTGGCCAGATTTTTAGATGTATTGTTCTGTGGAAGCAACAAGGGCTGAACAGGATGGCAAATGCGTGTTAGGAAGCCGTCAAACCTGGCGTATTAAGGGCACGTATCCATCCAGTCGGATATCTGTTCCCACTCACATCAGGATGACATCGTACTGTTCCTGGTGGTAGCCCTTTTCGACTTGCAGCGAGATCTTCTTGCCGATGAAGTCGCCCAGCATCGCCAGGTGCTGGGATTCCTCTTCCAGGAACAGGTCCACCACTTCCTGGGAAGCCAGGATGCGGAATTCGCGCGGGTTGAACTGCTTGGCTTCGCGCAGCAGTTCGCGCAGGATTTCGTAGCAGATCGTGCGCGAGGTTTTCACCTGCCCCTTGCCGCTGCAGGCGGGGCAGGGTTCGCACAGGATGTGCGCCAGCGATTCGCGCGTGCGCTTCCTGGTCATTTCCACCAGCCCCAGCGCCGAAAAGCCGCTCACCGACACCTTGGTGCGGTCGCGCGACAGGGTCTTCTTGAGCTCCGCCAGCACGGCGTTGCGGTGCTCGTTGTTCTCCATGTCAATGAAGTCGAGGATGATGATCCCGCCCAGGTTGCGCAGGCGCAGCTGGCGCGCGATCGCGTGCGCCGCTTCCAGGTTGGTCTTGAAAATCGTGTCGGCGAAGTTGCGGCCGCCGACGAAGCCGCCGGTGTTCACGTCGATGGTCGTCATCGCCTCGGTCTGGTCGACGATCAGGTAGCCGCCGGACTTCAGGTCGACGCGCCGGCCCAGCGCACGCAGGATTTCCTCTTCCACGCCGTACAGGTCGAACAGCGGCCGCTCGCCGGTGTAGTGCTGCAGGCGCGACAGCACGCTCGGCGTGTAGATCTGGGCGAAGTCGACCAGCATCAGGTAGTTCTCGCGCGAATCCACCAGGATGGCCGCGGTCTCGTCGTGCACGAAGTCGCGCAGCACGCGCTGGGCCAGGCTCAGGTCCTGGTACAGCAGGCTGGTGGCCGGCCGCGTGCGTGCGCCCTTGACGATCGCGCCCCAGGTCTTGCGCAGGTAATCGATGTCGGCGGCGAGGTCGGCGTCGGACGCGTCCTCGGCCTGGGTGCGCACGATGTAGCCGCCTTTTTCTTCCGGCGGCAGCAGGCCCAGCATGCGGCTGCGCAGCGCTTCGCGTTCGGATTCCTTTTCGATCTTCTGCGAGATGCCGATGTGCTTGTCCTGCGGCAGGTAGACCAGCATGCGGCCGGCGATCGAAATCTGGGTCGACAGGCGCGCGCCCTTGGTGCCGATCGGGTCCTTGATCACCTGCACGGTCAGCACCTGACCGTCGAACAGGATCTTTTCGATCGGCGTGGGGGCGCTGTTGCTACCACCTGTGCTGCTGCCGTTCGAACCGTCGTGCGGGCGCGCTTCCCAGATATCGGCCACGTGCAGGAAGGCCGCGCGCTCCAGGCCGATGTCGATGAAGGCCGACTGCATCCCCGGCAGCACGCGCACCACCTTGCCCAGGTAAACATTCCCGGCAAGGCCGCGCGTCAGGGTGCGTTCGATGTGCAATTCCTGCACGGCTCCCTGTACCACCAGCGCGACGCGTGTTTCCTGTGGGGTGATATTGATCAGGATGTCTTCAGTCATGAGCCAAGGCCGTGCATTTATTGTTCAGGGTGCCATCATACACGGTGGCAGGCCGGCCGGCGGCCCGGCGATGACCCGATTAGAGCGACGTGATCCCGGCTTTTTTCAGCAGCTGCGCCGTCTCGAACACCGGCAGGCCCATGATGCCCGAATGGCTGCCCTCGATGTGCTCGATGAACAGGGCCGCCAGGCCCTGGATGCCGTAGCCGCCCGCCTTGTCGTAGGGCTCGGACGTGGCGCAGTAAGCCTTGATGGTGGACGGCGACAGCGTGGCGAAGCGCACGTGGGACACCTGCGTCACCTGCTCGGCGACGTCGATGTAGTGCAGCGCAACCGAGGTCAGCACCTGGTGGGTGCGGCCCGACAGGCGTTCCAGCATGGCGACGGCCTCGTTCGGCGTGGCAGGCTTGCCGAGGATCTCGCCGTCGATGGTGACGGTGGTATCGGCCGAGAGCACCGGACGCAGCGGCATGCGGCGCAGGTGCAACACGTTCCAGGCGAACGCGCCTTTCTCGCGCGCGACCCGCTCCACATAGGCCGCCGCCGGCTCGCTCGCCAGCACGTCCTCGCTGACATCGATGCCGCGACCCGGGTCGGAACGCAGGCTGAGCAGTTCAAAGTCAATCCCGACCTGGCGCAGCAGTTCGCGCCGGCGCGGGCTCTTCGAGGCGAGGTAGATTTTCTTGTCGAGCGGTCTCATGTCGTTGTAGTTGTAATGCGAGAGAGGGCCGGTTGCTAGACGCGGTGATAGGGGTGGTTCTGGGTGATCGACCACGCACGATAAAGCTGTTCCGCCAGCATCACGCGCACGATTCCGTGCGGCAGGGTCATGCTGGAAATGCGGATCAGGCCATCGGCGCGCGCCTTCAGTTCCGGGTCGAGACCGTCGGCCCCGCCGATCAGGAAGGCCACGTCGCGCCCGTCCTGCTGCCAGCTTTCCAGCTGCTGCGACAGGCCGACGCTGGTGAGGTCCTTGCCGCGCTCGTCGAGGGCAATGATGCGCACTCCCTTCGGCAGCACGGCTTCGATGCGCTCGCGTTCGAGCGCCATGGCGGTGGCCGCCGTCTTGCTGCCCGAACGCTCGACCGGCTTGATCTCCTTGAGCACGATGCGCAGCTCGGGCGGCATGCGCTTGGCGTACTCGGCGAAACCGGTCTCGATCCAGGCCGGCATCTTGTGGCCGACCGCGGCAATGATCAACTGCATTGAAGCTGATGTATCAGAGGAGGTTGCGCGGCCGCTTATTCAGCGGCTTTCTTGACGGCGCGGCGGATCACCTTCTTGGCCGGCGCGGCGTCGGCCGGGGCGGCAGCCTTGGTCAGGCGCTTGGCGGTGGCTGCCTTGGCGGCCTTGGCGGCAGCGGCATCGGCGGCGGCGGCTTTCGGCACGGCGACCTTCACGGTGGCGCCGGTCGGGATCTTCTTGGCGGCCGGCTTCTTGGCGGCGGTGCCTTCTGCGGCAACCTTTTTGGCGGCAGGCTTGCGCTCGCGCACCGGCTTGACTTCCGGCTGTTCCTGGGTGGCGGCCAGGTGCTTCGACTTGGTCTTCGGTGCGGCTTCGGCTTCCAGCGCTTCGGCGCTCGACTTGCGCTTGGCGGCGCCCAGCTTGACGGGCTTCTCGCCCCAGATTTCTTCCAGACGGTAGTACTGGCGGATGGCCGGCTGCATGATGTGGACAATCATGTCGCCCAGGTCGACCAGCACCCATTCGCCGGTGTCTTCGCCTTCCATGCCGACGACATCGCCGCCTGCTTCCTTGACCTTGTCGCGCACCGAGGCGGCCAGCGCCTTGGTCTGGCGATTCGACGTGCCGGACACGACCGCGATGCGGTCGAACAGGCTGGTCAGGTTGGTCGTGTCGAACAGGACGATGTCCTGGCCCTTGACGTCTTCGAGGGCGTCGACGACGAGCGTTTGCAGTTTCTTGATATCCATTAGCTCTTGTATAAGTTATGTTGTTGAATATAGTCTAGCACTTGCGGTGCGAGGCACGCGCCAGCGTTGGCGGCGCTATCCGTGCCGGCTGCCGTGTTCAATCCGGCGTTCAATTTCAGCGCCTGGCGTACTGCGGTGGCCGAGATATCGACCGCCAGCGTATGGGCCAGGCAGACCCGTCCTGCAGGGCTGGCGCGCACCTGGTCCGGCGTCGCGCTACGCTGCGCCACTTCGGCCGCCACCGCCGGCGCCAGGCCGGCATTGTCGAGGCTGTAGCCGGGACGGGCGGCCACCGCGAAGTTGGTCAGGTCGAACAACTGCCGCCATGCGCGCCAGGTGTCCAGCTTCTGCAACTGGTCGGCGCCCATCACGAACACGATGGACGCATCCGGCCCCAGCTCGGCGCGCACGTCGCGCAGGGTCTCGACGGTATAGGTCGGGGTCTTGCGGTCGATCTCGCGGGTGTCGATCGCGACCTTCACGCCGGATGGAAAGCTGGCATGCGCCAGCGCCAGTTCCAGCATCGCGATACGGTCGCTGTCGCCGGCCTGCAAGCCGGCCTTCTGCCACGGCTGGCCGGCCGGCATGATGCGCAATTCGTCGGGCCGCAGCATGCGCGCGCACAGTTCGGCCAGTGCCACATGGCCGTGATGCACCGGGTCGAAACTGCCTCCCAGCAGGGCAATGCAGCGGGTCACGGCGTCAGCCAATCCCGGTGCGGGAGGAAATCGCTGTACAGCGCCGCTTCCGGGCTGCCCGGTTCCGGATGCCAGTCGTAGCGCCATTTGACGATCGGCGGCATCGACATCAGGATCGCTTCGGTGCGTCCGCCCGACTGCAGGCCGAACAGCGTGCCGCGGTCCCACACCAGGTTGAACTCGACGTAGCGGCCGCGCCGGTAAGCCTGGAAGTCGCGCTCGCGTTCGCCGTACGGCTGGTCCTTGCGCGCCTTGACGATCGGCAGGTAGGCATCGAGGAAACCGTCGCCGACCCTGCGCACCAGCGCATACGCGTCGTCGAACCCGAGTTCGTTGAAGTCGTCGAAGAAGATGCCGCCGACGCCGCGCGCTTCCTTGCGGTGCTTCAGGTAGAAATAATCGTCGCACCAGCGCTTGAAGCGCGGATGCAGTTCATCGCCGAACGGCGCCAGCGCGTCGTGGCACACCTGGTGGAAATGGCGCGCATCGTCGGCGTTGCCGTAGTAGGGCGTCAGGTCCATGCCGCCGCCGAACCACCACACCGGGTCCTTGCCTTCGGCCGTGGCTTCGAAGAAGCGCACGTTCATGTGCACGGTCGGCGCATACGGATTACGCGGATGCAGCACCAGCGATACCCCCATCGCTTCCCACGCGCGCCCGGCCAGTTCCGGCCGCGCCGCCATCGCCGACGGCGGCAGGCTGGCCCCGCGCACGTGCGAGAAATTCACCCCGCCGCGCTCGAACACATTGCCTTCCTCGATCAGGCGCGACACCCCGCCACCGCCCTCGGCACGTTCCCACGCATCGCGCAGGAAGGGCTTGCCGTCGACGTCCTCGAGCGCCTGCACGATGCGCGCTTGCAGGTCGAGCAGCCAGGCCTTGACGGCGGCAGGGTTCGGGGTGGTCATGTGGGGAATGGGGCTGGATCGAAAAAATGAACGGGGATTGTACACTGATGCGGGGGATTGTGATAGGAGACGGATACGGTGTCGAAGAGGTGCTCACTTTCACCTTGCTCATGCCGTTATCGGCAAACCGTCGTTCCCGCGAAGGCGGGAACCCAAGTTGCACGCACAGCAATGTCCTTTGCCTTGAGACGAATCAGCAGCATGAAAGCAGGCCGCGTCCACCATGGTCCTCTATGGAAAAGTCCAGCTACGTCTATATCCTCGCGAGCGCGCCTTACGGCGTACTTTACATCGGGGTCACATCCGATCTGATCAAGCGGGTTTGGCAGCATCGTGAAGGTTTGGGTGATGGGTTCACCAAGCAACATCGCGTCAAACAGCTGGTTTGGTACGAGATCCATTCCGACATCGTGCAGGCGATCACGCGCGAAAAACAGATCAAGAAATGGAATCGTGACTGGAAGGTGAACCTGATCCAGAGGTCAAATCCTGATTGGCGCGATCTCTATAATGAGATTACGTCTTAGCCGAGAAACTTGGATTCCCGCCTTCGCGGGAATGACGGTGCCTTTTGAGGCATGGGTCTTTCGCGCGCAAGCGTGAATTCACGTTGAATACCCCGAAACACCAAAAACAAAAGCGGCACACCCACCTTCCGGCAAGCGTCCCGCTTTTCCTGGGCAAGCAGTCGTGTATTACGCCTGCTTGATCCCGCGCCACCCGATATCACGCCGGTACTGCGCTCCATTGAAGTGAATCTTTTCAACGGTCTCGTAAGCCTGCTTCTGCGCCATCTTGACGCTGTCGCCCAGGCCCACGACGCACAGCACGCGGCCGCCCGAGGTTTGCAGGGTGCCGTCCGCCAGTTGGGTGCCGTCGTGGAAGGTGACGCATTCCGGGGTTTCGGGCGGGATGCCGTCGATGACGTCGCCTTTTTGCGGCGCATCCGGATAACCGCCGGCAGCCATTACGACGCCTACCGCGGTGCGGCGGTCCCATTCGAG
>Ga0308163_10000314_pt1 | contig 107551 bp, 98 predicted proteins | sample PhyTR1_FD_201037 | JGI IMG/M metagenome (GOLD analysis project Ga0308163, IMG submission 201037) | Phyllosphere microbial communities from UC Gill Tract Community Farm, Albany, California, United States - DLSLT.R1 | ecosystem: Host-associated > Plants > Phyllosphere > Unclassified | place... | reverse complement strand
TATGAAACACGTTGCCCGCAAACGCTTTGGCCAGAACTTCCTGCATGACCGCTTCGTCCTCGACGACATCACGGCCGCCATCGCGCCGCAGCCGGACGACGCCATGGTCGAGATCGGCCCCGGCCTGGGCGCCATGACGGAGCAGTTGCTGCGCCATCTGAAGCAGATGCATGTGGTGGAACTGGACCGCGACCTGATCGTGCGCCTGGAAAAGACGTTCAACCCGGCCAAGCTGACGATCCACTCGGGTGACGCGCTGAAATTCGATTTCGCGCAGATCCCGGTGCCGGCAGGACAAAAACTGCGCATCGTCGGCAACTTGCCGTACAACATCTCCAGCCCGCTGCTGTTCCACCTGGCGGACTTCGCGCCGCTGGTGCTGGACCAGCATTTCATGCTGCAAAAGGAAGTGGTCGAGCGCATGGTGGCCGAACCGGGCAGCAAGGCCTATGGCCGCCTGTCGGTGATGCTGCAATGGCGCTACACCATGTCGCTGCTGTTCATCGTGCCGCCGACCGCCTTCGATCCGCCGCCGAAAGTGGAGTCCGCCATCGTGCGCATGATTCCGGTTGAACGACGTTTGCCGTGCGATCAGGAAACCCTGGAGGCGGTGGTCATGAAGGCGTTTTCGCAGCGCCGCAAGGTGATCCGCAATTGCCTGGCCGGCATGTTTACGGAAGAGCAGATCATCGCCGCCGGCATCGACCCGACCAAGCGCCCGGAAACCGTGGGCCTGGAACAGTATGTGGCGCTGGCGAATTTGCTGAAAGCGCCAGACTGAAGGCTGGGGTCAGACCCTCAATGCCGCTAACGCAAAGGTCATTGCTAACGGGCGCGGGGGGCTGACCCCGAATTCAAAACCACTGGTCGACCTGCTTCAAATCCTGTTTCAAGGCCAGAAAGCAGTGGTCGACATGGTGGTTGCGGCTGATCTCATTGCGCCGCATCAGCGCGATCTTGCGCTTGCAGGTGGGCTGGCGCAGCGGCGCCACGTGCAGGTCGTCGTCGTTGAGAAATGTCGTGTACAGGCTGGGCATGACGCCCACCGCGATGCCGGCGCGCACCACGCCGTACAGCGACTCGCTGTGCACCATCTGGTACAGCGACGATGGGTGCAGGCCATGCTGGCGCAGCGCGCTCGAGGCGAACTCCCAGATGCTGCCCTTGGTAAACACCACGATCTCCTGGCCCGACAACTGATCCCAGCGCACCTCCTGCAGCGCCGACAGCGCATGGCTGCGCGCCGTCACCAGCACCAACTCGTCCTCGAACAGGCCCACCGTTTCCAGCGAGACGGCGCCCGGCACTTCGATGCCGACGCAAAAGTCGAGCTGGCCTGAATGCAGCGCCTGCAGCAAGCCATCGTTGGGCATGTCCGACAACATGATTTCGACTTCATCGCCATGCTCTTCGTTGTAGCGCGCCACCACCACCGCCGTCATTGCCATTGCCGACGGGATCGCGCCGATGCGGATGCGGTGCCGTCCGCTGCCGATGGCGCGCTGGATATCGGCAAAGGTATTGCTGGCCGTATTCAATAAATGGATGGTGTAATCGAGCGCCAGCCTGCCTTCGCGCGTCAGTTCCAGCTGGTGGGTTGTGCGGTTAAACAACTTATTGCCCAGCTGATTTTCCAGCAGCTTGATCGAGGCGCTCAGCGCCGGCTGGGTCACGCACAATTCCTGTGCAGCCTTGCTGAAGCTGTTTACACGGGCTAGCGTGGCAAAAGCTTGTAAATGACGTAAGGAAATTTTCTTGTTCAGCTCATGCATGGATCTGTTTATCAAAAAAAGTAATGGATTTATAAAAATAAACAAATTTTCTTATCCTGCAATTTACCATATTCTGGACTGGTCTTGCCTTGTTATGAAAGCAACATTTTCCCGCAAGTCATGGAATGGCGCACCGCCACCAGCGGCGGCTGCCACGCCTGCAGGCAGCACAACTCAAAAAATAACTCAGCGGATAACTTGAACAGGGCGGCGGCAATGAACAAATGGATGACGGGAACGATGGTGGTGGGTGGCTTGCTGGCGGCGCAGGGCGCAGCGCAAGCGCAAAGCAGCGTGCAGGTGTATGGCCTGATCTCGGCCGGCATCGGTTACACCTCGGATGAAAATGGCCGCAACCTGACACATGCCCTGAGCGGCACCAACCAGAATCCGCGCATCGGCTTTCGCGGCCAGGAAGACCTGGGCAATGGCACCAAGGCGCTGTTCGTGCTGGAAAACGGTTTTAACGTGATGACCGGCACGGCCGCGCAAAGCGGGCGATTGTTCGGCCGCCAGTCCTTCGTCGGCTTGTCCAGCAACGACAAGGGCACCCTGACCCTGGGCCGCCAGTACGAGGCCGTCAAGGACCTGCTGGGCCCGGTGGTGATCGCCAGTAACGGCGTGCATATCGGCGACAACGACAACGGCTACAACAACCTGCGCGTGCAAAATGCCGTCAAGTATGTCAGCCCGACCATCAGCAACTTTGCCTTCACCGGCCTGTACGGCTTCAGCGAAAATCCTGAAAGTTCCAGCCGCAACCGCGTCTACAGCGCCGGTGCGCAGTACAAGGCCGACGCTTTCAGCTGGGCGCTGGCGTATTCCAAGCTCGATCATCCGAACGCGGCAGAATCGCCGAACGGCGCCATCGGCAACGACTATGGCAGCTCCCTGCTGATCTTTAACAAGAGCGCCGTCAAGGGCGTGGGCGTGGACAGCCAGGCCATCGTCGGCACCGGCGGCTTCTATAATGTGGGCAAGACCAAGTTCGGCGCGCTGTACACCAACGTGCGCTACCACTATATGGACCAGAGCAATCTGACCTTGCAGAACGTGGACGTGAACCTGAACCACAAGCTGACGGAAGCGTTGAACCTGGGCGCCTCGTATTTCTATACCACCGGCAAATACGACGTGATCAACAAGACGCCGAAATGGCATCAGGTCAACTTCCAGGCCGATTACTTCCTGTCCAAGCGCACCGACGTGGCCATCACCTGGAGCTACCAGAAGGCGGCCGGCGACGCGACGTTCGCGCGCGTGTTCGGCTTCGGCGCCTCGTCCGGCAAGACGCAAAGCGTGCTGATTCTTGGTATGCGCCATTATTTCTGACATCTGTCCCATCTTTACCGGCGCTGCCCGCCAGCGCCGTCCCTGAAAGGAAGCATCTTGAAAAAGTCCCTCTTGCTGGCCCTCGGCCTTGGTTTGCTGGCGAATGCCGCCCACGCGGAAAAACGCGAGCTGGTCATTTCGGCCTACCCGATTGCCCAACCCTTGTTCATGAAGTATGTGTACGAGCCGTTCAAGGCCAAATGCGGTTGCGACATCAAGGTGGAAACGGGGAACAATGCCGACCGCATCGCCAAGCTGGTGGTCCATCGCAACAACCCGGTGATCGACCTGGTGCTGCTGTCGGACTCCGGCATGCTGGAAGCGGCGCAGAAGGGCGTGATCCAGCCCATGGATTATGCAAAACTGACGAACTACAGCCTGCTGTACGACGCGGCGAAAAACCCGATCGGCGGCAATTTCGCCGTCGGCTATACGCTGTACTCGGTGGGCCTGGTGTACCGCACCGACAAGATCGCCCCGCTGACGTCCTGGAAGGACCTGTGGCGCCCCGAACTGAAGGGCCGCGTGGCCTTGCCTGACGTCAGCACCACGCAGGGCCCGCTGATGCTGCGCATGGCCGACGCGGCCTGGGGCGGCAAGAGCGACGACTACGCGACCGGCTTTGCGAAAATCGTCGGCCTGAAGGGCAATGTGGTGACATTCTCGAAAAACAGCGCCCAGTTGGCCGCGCTGTTCGCCCAGGATGAAATCTGGGCTGCCCCGGTGGCGCGCTTTACCTGGTCGCAGATGCTCAAGACGGGCCTGCCGCTGAAATGGAGCATTCCGGCCGAGGGCCAGGCGGCCGGCATGAACGTGATGGGCATCGTCGCCGGTTCGAAAAATGCGGATCTCGCTTACCAGCTGATGGACTTCTGGCTGTCCAAGGAAGTGCAGACCCAGCTGGCGACCAACCTGGTCGACTCGCCAGTCAACAAGGACGTGCGCCTGTCGGTGGCGGCGGCGCAGTTCAATACCTATGGCCAGGACCAGATCAATTCGCTCAAATTCGTCAAGCCGTCGGTCATCCTCAAGCAGCGTTCTGGCTGGATGGAGCAGTGGAACAAGGCCATGAGCAAGTGATGTTTGCCGATCCGAAAAAACGCACCGGCTTGCTGCTGGTGCTGCCGGCGCTGATCTTCATCGTCGTCTGCTTCCTGCTGCCGGTGCTGGCGCTGCTGGTCGACGCCTTCCGTGTCGGCGACGGCATGCAATGGGGCGTCGACCGCTTCGTCGAATTCTTCTCGCAGGAGTTCAACCGCACCATCTTCTGGCGTACCCTGCGCATCGCCGCCATGGTGACGCTGGCCTCGATCATCCTCGGCTACCCGGCCGCGCAAGCCGTGGCGCGCGTGTCGCCGAAGTGGCGCGGGCTGGTGGTCGGCATGATGATTTTGCCGCTGATGGTCTCGCCGATCGCCCGTACCTACGCCTGGATCGTGCTGCTGGGCCGCAACGGCGCGGTCAACGCGGCGCTGGTCAACATGGGTTTTACCGACGAGCCGCTGCGCCTGCTGTTCAGCGAATTTGCCGTGTTTGTCGGCCTGCTGCAGCTGCTGCTGCCGCTGATGCTGATGTCGCTGGCCGGCGCGCTGGAAAACCTGCCGCGCGATGTGGAACCGGCCGCCGCGACCCTGGGCGCCAACCCGTGGCAGGTGTTCTGCAAGGTCACCCTGCCGCTGACGCAGGAAGGCCTGGTGGTCGGCGGCACCCTGGTATTTACGGGCTGCGTGACGGCCTATGTGACGCCGGCTCTCTTGGGCGGCACCAAGGTGCTGATGCTGGAAACCCTGCTGTATCAGAAGGTCAGCGTGGAGAGCGATTTCGGCGCCGCCAATGTGATCGCCGTGATCCTGGTCGCCATGACCCTGGCTGTCAACGCCGGCCTTAAACGTATTTCCTCGAGTCGGAGTTCGGTATGAAAGAAAGCTATTTTTCCCGCGTGGTGCTGTGGCTGGTGTTCCTGTTCTTGCTGGGACCGTTCGCCATCGTGCTGCTGGCCGGCTTCTCGGGCGGCGAAACGCTGGCCTTCCCGCCGGAATCGTACTCGCTGCGCTGGATCCTGGAAGTGTGGGCCGCGCCCGAGTTCCGCCGCGCCTTCCAGACCAGCCTGGAGATCGGCCTGATCGCCACCGTGATCGCGCTGGCCCTGGGCATTCCGGTCGCGTATGCGTTTTCGCGCATGCCGCCACCCGGCATCGGCGTGATCCGCCAGGTGCTGACGTCACCGTTGATCATTCCGGCGATCCTGGTCGGCCTGGGCCTGCTGCATCACCTGGTATTGACCATCAATGCGCCGGTGTATGCGGGCCTGTTGATCGGCCATATCGCGCTGTTGATCCCGTATTCGGTGCGCGTGGTGTATGCCAGCCTGGTCAACCTGCGGGTCGATATCGAGGACGCCGCCATCACCCTGGGCGCCTCGCGCCTGCGCGCGTTTTTCATGATCGTGCTGCCGAATATCCGCAACGCCGTGATCGCCGCCTTCTTCCTCGCCTTTGTCACCTCGTTCAACCAGGTGCCGGTGTCGCTGTTCCTCACGGGACCGGGCATCAGTACCCTGCCGATCGAGATGCTGGGCCATATGGAAAACAGTTTCGATCCCTCGATCGCCGCCCTGTCGACCCTGCTGGTCCTGTTCACCATGGCCTTCGTGATGGTGACCGAGAAGGTCCTGGGCATTTCAAAATACATGTAAGGCACACCACCATGAGTTATCTGGAACTGCACAAGCTGAATCTCGGCTACGCGAAGAACACGACGTCCGTGAAGGACCTGGACCTGCAGGTGGAGCAGGGCGAACTGATTTCGCTCCTGGGCCCCAGCGGCTGCGGCAAGACCACCACCATGCGCGCGATCGCCGGCCTGATGCCGCTGCAGTCGGGCCGCATCGTGCTGGACGGGCGCGAGATCGGCAAGCTGGCGCCCAACAAACGCAATATCGGCATGGTGTTCCAGTCGTATGCGCTGTTCCCGCACCTGAACGTCCATGACAACATCGCGTTTGGTTTGCGCCTGCGCAAGGTCGCCCAGGCGCAGCTGAAAACCAAAGTCGAGGCGGTGATCGCCGCCGTCGGCCTGACGGGTTTTGAAACCCGCTTGCCGGCGCAGATGTCGGGTGGCCAGCAGCAGCGCGTGGCGCTGGCGCGTGCCATCGTGGTCGAACCGGCCCTGCTGCTGCTCGACGAGCCGCTGTCGAACCTGGACGCCAAGCTGCGGGTGCAGATGCGCGCCGAGCTGCGCCGCATCCAGCGCGAACTGGGCATCACGATGCTGTATGTGACCCACGACCAGGAAGAAGCGCTGGCGCTGTCCGACCGCATCGTCGTCATGAACGGCGGGCGCATCGAGCAACTGGCCGCGCCGGAAGCCGTGTTCAACACGCCGTCGACGCGCTTTGTCGCCAACTTCATGGGCTTTGAAAACCTGTTCGACTACCGCGACGGCGCGCTGCACCATGGCAGCAACCAGCTGCCGTACACGGCGCCGGTGGCAGCCGGTACCTCCGTGCTGGGCTGGCGCCCGGACCGGGTGCGCGTCTGCGCGGCGGATGATGCGGCAGGCCAGTATCCGGGTACCGTGCTGGCGCGCGGCTTTTTGGGCGACACCGTCGAATACCTGCTGCAAACCCCGCTCGGTCCCGTCAAGGGCATCTGCGCGGCCAATGGTGCCACCTGGCGCGAAGGCACGGCCGTCTCGTTCGTGCTGCCGCCTGACAGCGCGCTGTGCCTGGCGGCCTGAGAGGAAACGTCATGAAAAAAATCTGGCTCGACACCGACCCCGGCTTCGACGACTGGCTGACCATGCTGCTATTGGGCAGCAATCCCGACCTCGACTGGCTGGGCGTGAGCATCGTTACCGGCAATGCCCCGGTCGACATCACCTACGACAACGCGCTGCGCATCAAGGCGCATGACGGCTTGAGCGTGCCGATCTACCGCGGCTGCGAACAGCCGCTGGCCGGCGCCATCGAAACGGCGCAGCGCATCCTCGGCGACAGCGGCATGCCGACCACCGGAGACACTCTGCCACCGGGCGCCGCCGTGGACGCGCCCGGCCATGCGGTCGACGCGCTGATCGCCGCCGTGCGCGCCCACCCGGGCGAGATCACCCTGATCGCGATTGCACCGATGACCAATATCGCCACCGCGCTGGCAAAAGCGCCCGATATCGCCGGCAAGATCGTCGAGATCATCCTGATGGGCGGCTCGACCGACCAGGGCAACCATACGGCGGCGGCCGAATTCAATATCTATGCCGATCCGGAAGCGGCCGACGTGGTATTCAAGGCCGGCATCCCGCTGCGCATGTTCGGCCTGAATCTGTGCCGCCAATTGCTTGTGACCAAGGTGGAAGTCGAACGCCTGCGCGCGCTCGGCACCGCGCGCGCCACCATGCTGGCCGGCTACCTGGAAGCGTATGTGCGCATCCGCAGCAGCGACGGTTCCGTGCCGATGCCGATGTACGACCCGGTGGTGGCCCTGTACCTGGAAGCGCCAGAACTGTTCCAGTTCCTGCCGGCCCATGTGGCGATCGAATTGCGTGGCGAGCTGACGCGCGGCATGACGGTGTGCGAGTTCCGCGTGCCGCGCCGCGCCCCCGTCACCACCCAGGTGGCGCACCTGGCCGACGGCCCGGCGGCGATTGAACTGCTGATGCAACGCCTGTCGGCCATCCTGGCCTGAACATTTTTATACGAAACGAGTCATGTCGAATTCCCCCTTGAGCATCGAACAGTTTGTCCGCGCCATCCCGAAGGTGGAGCTGCATTGCCATCTGTTCGGCACGGTGCGCCAGGCCACTTTCCGCAGCCTGGCCGCCAAGACGAATAATGTGGTCACGCCCGAGGAAATCGATGCCTTCTATACGCGTGGTGAAAAACCGGTCGGCGTGCTGCGCGTGCTGCGCGCGCTCGATGCGCATTTGATCGTGGCGCCGGCCGACCTGTATTGCTTGACCTACGAATACCTGGAAGACGCACATGGCCACGGCGTGCGCTATGCCGAGTTTTTCTGGAACCCGACCGGCACCGTGCGCGTGTCGGGCATCCGCTATGAAGCGGCGCAGGACGCCATCGTGGCGGCGATCCGCGACGCCGAGCGCGATTTTGGCGTGATCGGCCGCCTGATCCCCAGCATCGACCGTGAAGCATCGCCCGAGGAAGCCGTGCAGATGGTGGAATGGATGAAAGCGCACCGCGCGCTTGAGGTGATCGGCATCGGCATCGACTACCGTGAAAACGAACGGCCGCCCGAACTGTTCCTGCAAGCCTACCGCGCCGCGCGCGAGGCCGGCTTCAAGTGCACCGCGCATGCGGGCGAATTCGGCATGCCGTGGATGAACGTGGCCACCGCCGTCGACCGCTTGCAGGTCGACCGCGTCGACCATGGCTACACCATCGTCGACAACCCGGAGCTGGCGCGCCGCTACGCCGAGCAGGGCATCGTCTTTACCGTGGTGCCGACCAATTCCTATTACCTGCGCACCCTGGGTCCGGAGCGCTGGGCGTTTGACCATCCGATCCGCGCGATGGCAAAACTGGGTTTGAGACTGCATCCGAATACGGACGACCCGACCCTGCACCATGTGACGCCGACCGGCGCCTGGCTGATGATGCGCGAGTTCGGCTTCGGCATCGACGACATGCGCGGTTTCATGCTGAATGGCCTCGACGCGGCATGGATAGACGACAGTACCCGCAAGGCCTGGCGGCTGGACTTTTGCGCGCAGTTCGACGCGCTGCGCGCGCGCGTGGCCGGGTAGTCAGGCCGACGGCGCGGGCCTGGCCGCCAGCAGCGACGGAAACGCCCGCTGCGGGCAAGCCTGGCGTTCGCACACCTTGCAGCCGGTGCCGATCGGCGTGGCGCCCTGCGGGTCGTGCAGGTCGAGCCCTTTTGAGTAGATCAGCCGGTGCGCCTGCGAGATATCGCAGCCCAGCGCCACCGCAAAGGTCTTGCCCGGTGCCCGAAAACCCGGTGCGCCGGTGCTGACCTGGCGCGCGATCCATAAATACGTGCAGCCATCGGGCATGCTGGCCACTTGCGTCAGTACCTGGCCCGGATGGCTGAAGGCGTCGTAGACGATCCACAGCGGGCAGGTGCCGCCGACCCGTGAAAAGTGAAAATCGGTGGCCGACTGGCGCTTCGACACATTGCCGGCGCGGTCGACGCGCACAAAGAAAAACGGCAGGCCGGCCGCTTCCGGGCGCTGCAGGGTGCTCAATCGATGGCAGACGGCTTCGAAGCCCACGCCGAACTGGTGCGCCAGGCGCTCGATATCGTAGGCACGGCTTTCTGCCGCCTGCAAAAAGCGCTGGTACGGCATCAAGAGCGCGCCGGCAAAATAATTCGACAACGCCAGCCGCGCGCTGCTCTGCGCGCCGGCGCCGGAAAACTGCGCCGCCAGCACCAGCGCATCGATCAGGGCGCTGTGTTCGAGCAGGCTGATCTGCGCCGCCATCTGGAACGCGCGCTGGCCGCCCGTCAGGGTCGCCGGCAGCCACAGGATTTTCTGCTGCGCATCGTAGCGGTGCTTGCGCACCATGCCGGCGTCGCCGTCGGACAACTGCACCCGGATGCCGTGCCGTTCCCATAATCTTGCTTGCAGCGCGTCGCGCGTGCCCAGTTGCTCGTCGAGTTCCCCGGCCACCAGTTCGGCCGCCCGGTCCAGTTCATCGATATAGTTCTGGCGCCGGTTCAGGTATTCGCGCACCTCTTCATCGGTCGACGGCGCCAGCGCCAAGGTGCTGTCGCCGCGGCTGCCGTCATCCAGGCGCGCGGCCAGGGTATCGGCCCGTTCCGCCATCACGCGGTAGCGCCGCTGCAGCAGCAGGATCGAGCGCGCCAGGTCCGGCATGTTTTCCACCAGCATTTTCAGTTCCGCCATCGAGGTCGGCGGCGCATCCGGCAGTTCGCCGAACACATCGCGCACGTCGGCCACCAGGCTGGCGCTGTCGTGTTCGGAAAAGATCTGCGGATCGACGCCCAATACCGTGCCGATGCGTAGCAGGATCGGTACCGTCAGCGGGCGCTGGTTGCGCTCCATCTGGTTCAGGTAGCTGGGCGAGATGCCCAGCGACTTGGCCAGCGCCGCCTGCGTCATGCGCCGTTCCTCGCGCAGGCGCTGCAGGCGCACGCCCATGAATACCTTGGCCACTCTTGTCTCCTGTGGAGTCTGCAAATTTGCAATCTTCGCAGATTAACAGAATTGGCTTGGCAGATGCTCGCATTTTCACGCCTTGTACGGCGCCGCCATTGTGCGAATAATGCAAACACGAAATCCCATAAAACCAGGAGACACGCGTGACCAATCAAGCTGCCGTTCCAACCGTTCCACTGCTCATCAACGGCGAGTGGGTGGAATCAACCACCACCGTCTGGCGCGACGTCGTCAACCCGGCCACCCAGGAAGTGCTGGCCCGCGTGCCGTTCGCCACACCGGATGAAGTCAACGCGGCCATCGCCTCGGCCCAGCGCGCCTTCAAGACCTGGCGCAAGACGCCGATCGGCGCGCGCGCCCGCATTTTTCTGAAACTGCAGCAGCTGATCCGCGAGAACATGGCCGATCTCGCCGCGACTCTCACCATGGAACAGGGCAAGACCCTGCTCGACGCGGAAGGCGATGTGTTCCGTGGCCTGGAAGTGGTGGAACACGCGGCCAATATCGGCACCCTGCAGATGGGCGAGTATGCGCAGAATGTGGCCGGCGGTGTCGACACCTATAGCGTACTGCAGCCGCTGGGCGTGTGCGCCGGCATTACGCCGTTCAACTTCCCCGCCATGATCCCGCTGTGGATGTTCCCGATGGCGATCGCCTGCGGCAATACGTTTGTGCTGAAGCCGTCCGAGCAGGACCCGCTGGTGACGGAAAAACTGGTACGCCTGGCCTTGCAGGCCGGCATCCCCGCCGGCGTGCTGAACGTGATCCACGGCGGCGAAGACGTGGTCAACGCCCTGTGCGACCACCCGCATATCAAGGCGATCTCGTTCGTGGGGTCGAGCAAGGTCGGCACCCATGTGTACCAGCGCGCCAGCCTCAATGGCAAGCGCGCGCAGTGCATGATGGGCGCCAAGAACCACGCGGTGGTGCTGCCGGACGCCAACAAGGAGCAGACCCTGAACCAGCTGCTGGGCGCGGGTTTCGGCGCGGCCGGCCAGCGCTGCATGGCGGCCTCCGTCGCGGTGCTGGTGGGCGAGGCGCGCGACTGGCTGCCGGAATTGTCCGCCAAGGCGCAGACCCTGACGGTCGGCGCCGGCAAGGACAATCCCGACCTCGGCCCCGTGATCTCGTGCGCGGCAAAAGAACGCGTCTTCGGCCTGATCGCCAAGGGCGTGGAAGAAGGCGCAACATTGACATTGGATGGGCGCGACGTGCAGGTCGATGGCTATCCGAACGGTAACTTCGTCGGTCCCACCATTTTGTCCGGCGTGAAGCCCGGCATGATCGTGTATGACCAGGAAATCTTTGGCCCGGTACTGATCGTGGTCGAGGTCGATACACTCGACGAAGCGATCGCACTGGTCAATGCGAACCCGAACGGCAATGGCACGGCGCTGTTTACCCAAAGCGGCGCGGCGGCGCGCTACTTCCAGGAAGAAATCGACGTGGGGCAGGTCGGCATCAATGTGCCGATTCCGGTGCCGGTGCCACTGTTCAGCTTTACCGGTTCGCGCGGCTCCAAGCTGGGCGACCTGGGCCCGTTCGGCAAGCAGGTGGTGCTGTTCTACACCCAGACGCAGACGATTACCCAGCGCTGGTTCACGGACTCGGCCTCGGTGGGCAAGGTCAACACCACCATCAGCCTGAAGTAAGGAGCGCGCCATGGACTTTGAACTGAGCGACGAGCAGCGCGAGTTCCAGGACGCCGCGCGCGCATTTGCCGCCGGCGAACTGGCGCCGCATGCGTCGCACTGGGATGCGGAATCGATTTTCCCGGTCGAAACCATCGCCAAGGCGGGCGAAATGGGCTTTTGCGGCCTGTACACGCCGCAGCGCTGGGGCGGCCTGGGCCTCTCGCGCCAGGACGCGGCCATCGTCTTCGAGGAGCTGGCCGGCGGTTGCACCTCGACCACGGCCTATATCACCATCCACAATATGGCCACCTGGATGCTGTCGCGCTGGGGCCAGGAAGCCTTGTGCGACGAGTGGGTGCCAGCCTTGGCGGCCGGCCAGAAGCTGGCCAGCTATTGCCTGACGGAACCGCAGTCGGGGTCCGATGCGGCCTCCTTGCGTACCCGTGCCGTCAGGGATGGCGACCATTATGTGCTCGACGGCACGAAAGCCTTTATTTCCGGCGCCGGCCAGACCCATATGCTGATCGTCATGGCGAGAACGGGCGGCGAGGGCGCGGGCGGTATTTCCGCGTTTGCCGTACCGGCCGACCTGCCCGGCATAGTGTATGGCAAGAAGGAAGAAAAAATGGGCTGGAACAGCCAGCCGACGCGCATCATCAGTTTTGACCAGGTGCGCGTGCCGGCAGCCAACTTGCTGGGCGCGGAAGGCGAGGGTTTCAGCATTGCCATGAAGGGCATTGACGGCGGGCGCATCAATATCGCCGTGTGCTCGGTGGGCACGGCCCAGGCCGCCTTGACGCGCGCCCAGGGTTACATGCAGGAGCGCAAGCAGTTCGGCCGCGAGCTGGCCCAGTTCCAGGCGCTGCAGTTCAAGCTGGCCGACATGCTGACCGAACTGGTGGCGGCGCGCCAGATGGTGCGCCTGGCCGCCTGGAAACTCGACCAGGGCAGCCCGGACGCTTCCGCCTATTGCGCCATGGCCAAGCGCTTTGCCACCGATATCGGCTTCAATGTCTGCAACGAAGCGCTGCAATTGCACGGCGGCTACGGCTATATACGCGAGTATCCGCTCGAGCGCCATGTGCGCGACACGCGGGTACACCAGATCCTGGAAGGGACCAATGAAATCATGCGCCTGATTATCGCGCGAGCGATCCTCAAGGATGGCGCCACGGAGACTTTACGATGAGCAATGAAAAAATTTACAGCAATCTGGTGGTGGAACGCCACGACCATGTGGTGCAGGTGACCCTGGACAATCCGCCGGCCCATACCTGGACCCTGGCCAGCCTGGGCGCGTTCAAGGAACTGGTGGCCGACCTGAACGCGGACAACCATGTCTATGCGCTGGTGATCACCGGCGGCGGCGCCAAGTTCTTTTCGGCCGGCGCCGATTTGAAACTGTTTGCCGACGGCGACAAGGACATGGCCTTCAATATGGCGGCCGCGTTTGGCGAGGCGTTCGAGGCCTTGTCGGCGTTTCGTGGCGTCAGCATCGCCGCCATCAATGGCTATGCCATGGGCGGCGGGCTGGAATGCGCATTGGCCTGCGATATCCGTATCGCCGAAGAGCATGCGCAAATGGCCTTGCCGGAAGCGTCGGTCGGCCTGTTGCCGTGCGCGGGCGGCACGCAGATCCTGCCGTGGCTGGTCGGCGAGGGCTGGGCCAAGCGCATGATCTTGTGCGGCGAGCGGGTCGATGCGGCGAAAGCCTTGTCGATCGGCCTGGTCGAGGAAGTCGTGCCGACCGGCAAAGCGTTGTCCACCGCGCTGGCGCTGGCGGCCAAGGTGGCGCGCCAGAGTCCGGGCAGCGTGGCGGCCTCCAAGTCGTTGATCCAGGGCGCGCGCGGCAAGCCCCTGGCGCAGTCGCTGCCGGACGAACGCACCCTGTTCCTGGGCCTGTTCGAAACCCAGGACCAGAAAGAGGGCGTGCAGGCCTTTCTGGAAAAACGCACGGCGGAGTGGCGCAATGCATGATTCCACCTTGCTTGAACAAATTGATACCGTCAAGATTGAAGAGCGCGCTTGCCCAGGCGGCATGAAGCTGGGCCTCATCACGCTGGACGCACCGAAATCCCTGCATGCCCTGACCCTGGAGATGATACGCGCCATCGATGGCGCGCTGGTGCGCTGGGCCGATGACGCGCGGATTGCCTGCGTGGTGCTGCAGTCGTCGACCGACAAGGCGTTTTGCGCAGGCGGCGACGTGCGCAGCCTGCGCACGGCCGTGTTTGAGCAGCCTGGCGTGCTGCCGAACCCGCAGGCGCTGGCCTTTTTTGCCGAAGAGTACCGCCTCGATCACCGCATCCATACGTATGTGAAACCGCTGCTGGTGTGGGGCGGCGGCATCGTCATGGGTGGCGGCCTGGGCCTGATGGCGGGCGCCAGCCACCGGGTGGTCACGGAAAGCACGCGCATCGCCATGCCCGAAATTACCATCGGCCTGTTCCCGGATGTCGGCGGCAGCTGGTTCCTGGGCCGCATGCCGGGGCGCAGCGGCCTGTTCCTGGGGCTGACGGGCGCGCCGATGAATGCGGCCGATGCGCTGTTTGCTGGCCTGGGCGATTATTTCCTGCAGCAGGAGGCGCGCGCCATGGTGCTCGATGCGCTGGCGCTGGCGCAATGGCAGCCTGAGGCGCAAGCGAATCACCAGCAACTGGACCGCTTGCTGCGCGCCTTGGCCTCGCCCGCCTCGCTGTTGCCCGAGTCGCCCGTGCGCGCCAATTTCGACGCGATCGCCGCGCTGACGCAGGCCCCCACCTTGGCTGAGGTGGTGGCGGCGATTGCCGCCTATGAGGGCGAGTCCGCCTGGCTGCAAAAGGCGGCCCACTCGCTGGCCAGGGGCGCGCCGAGTTCGGCCGCACTGGTGTGGGCCATGCGCAAGCGCACCCGCCACCTGAGCCTGGCGCAAGTATTTCAGCTGGAACTGGTGGTGGCGGTGCAGTGCTGCGCCCATCCCGACTTTGCCGAAGGCGTGCGCGCCCTGCTGATCGACAAGGACAACGCGCCGCAATGGCAGCCACCGAGCTTGGCTGAACTGGACGAGCGTTACCTGAACGAGTATTTCCAGGCGCCGTGGACCCAGCATCCGCTGGCCGACCTGGCATAAAAAAATAAAGGAGACACCATGCAACATATCGCATTTATCGGCTTGGGCAATATGGGCGCGCCGATGGCGCGCAACCTGGTCGCGGCCGGCTTTCATGTATCGGTATTCGACCTGGCGCCGGAAGCGGTCGCCACGCTGGTCGAGGCCGGTGCCACGGCGGCGGTGTCCGCCAGCGCGGCGGTGCAGGCGGCCGACGCCGTCATCACCATGCTGCCGGCCAACAAACACGTGCAGGAGCTGTACCTGGCCGAAGGTGGCGTGCTCGATGCGGCCAAGCCGGGCACCTTGCTGATCGACTGCAGCACGATTGCCGCCGAGGTGGCGCGCCAGGTGGCGCAAGCGGCCAGCGCGCGCGGCTTTGCCATGCTCGACGCGCCCGTCTCCGGCGGCACGGCGGGTGCGCAGGCCGGCACGCTGACCTTTATCGTCGGTGGCGCGCCTGAGGCCTTGCTGCGCGCCCGTCCGCTGCTGGAAAAGATGGGCAAGAATATCTTCCATGCGGGCGCGGCAGGCGCCGGCCAGGTGGCGAAGATTTGCAACAACATGCTGCTGGGGATCCTGATGGCCGGTACGGCCGAAGCCCTGAACCTGGGCGTGGCGCACGGGCTCGATCCTTCCGTGCTGTCCGACATCATGGCCAAGAGCTCGGGCCGCAACTGGACCCTGGAAGTGTATAACCCGTGGCCGGGCGTGATGGACACGGCGCCCGCCTCACGCAACTACAGCGGCGGCTTCGGCACGGCGCTGATGCTGAAAGACCTGGGCCTGGCCCAGCAAGCGAGCCTGTCGGCCAACGCGGCCACGCCCCTGGGTGGCCTGGTGCGCCAGTTGTACCAGCTGCATGCGCAGGCCGGCCATGGCGGCCAGGATTTTTCCAGCATCGTGCAGCTGTTCAATGGCGCGCCGGGCAAGCCGGCCGCTTGATTATTTTTGGGCAAAAAAAAGCCCGCTGGTAAAAGCGGGCTAAATCCAATTCTTGGAAGAGTTGGAGGAGACAGATGCAGTATGCTGCATCGCCACATATAACTCCAATTTATCTTTCAAATACCAAGTATACGGATTGGTGATATCTGATTGCGCGTCGGCCGATCAAGGCGTGGTGCAGACGATCTTGACGGTATCGACCTTGGCCTCGCCCATGATGCCGACACCGGTCGACAGGCCGGTGGCCGGATTGGTCGCCACCGTGCAAGTCTGTCCGACCGGGTTGGTGATCACGCTGATGCCGTAGGAATTGCCATCGGCCACCGCATCGGGCATGACAAAGGTGGCCGTTGCCTTGGCCACCGTCAGTTGGGCCGAGGTGCTGCCGTTACCCAGTACCAGGCCGTCCACCGTCTGGCCGGTGATGGTGCCGCCGACCGTATAGGTGTTCTGCTGGCAGCTGACAAAGGCTTCAATGCTGACATACAGGCCTGCCGAGCCGGTGCCGCCCGATACGGTGCAATTCATGTGGGCCGGCGGCGTTTTCACCGTGATGGTGTAGTTGGTGCCGTAGTCGATACGCTTCGGGAACGTAAACGTGGTCGCGCCGACGGCCGGCGAGACGGTGTCGCCGCCGTTGGCCAGCACCAGGCCGGCATTGCTGAGGCCTGAAATGGTGCCCGATACATCGTACGAGGCCTTGCCGCCGCAGGCCGCCAGGCCGACGGTGAGCAACAGCGCGGCGAGAGGGCGCAGGCAGGATGACTTCATGTATTTCTCCAAAAGGGTGTTCACGGATCGCACGGCTTATTTCGGTGCGCAGTTGAGTGCCAGCGAGCTGACGGGACCGGAACCCATGACGCCCACGATATCGTGGCCGTCGGGGCTGGTCGAGCCCTGGAATTTGCAGGTCAAGCCGGCCGGCTGGCTTGAAATGGAAATGTTATAGGTGGAACCGTCGGCGACCGCCGGGAAGGTAAAGGTCGTCGCTCCTTGCAGCGGGCTGATGCTGCCGCTGAGACCGTTGACCAGGGTCAGGCCGCTGGCGTTCAGGCCGGTGACCGAGCCGCCCAGCGCATACGTATCGGTAATGCAAGAAACATAGGCGGTCGAGACGGAATAACTGTTGGCCTTGCCGCTGCCATTGGTCATGGTGCAAGTCGCGCCCTTCGGCTGCTGCTTGATCTTGATATCGTAGCGGTCCTCGGACTTGATCAGGTTGACGAACACAAAGCTGGAGGCACCGGCGGTGACGGCCAGGTCTTCGCTGCCATTTTGCAAGATCAGGCCGGTCTTGGCCAGGCCGATCACCGAGCCGCTCAAATACATATTGCCGCCGCTGCCGCCGCAGGCTGCCAGTGTGGCAGCGCAAGCCGCCGCCAGCATCGAGCGCAGGTATACATTTTTCATACATTCTCCAAAACGAATTAGGTAGGGTAGCGCAACACGGACGCTGGCGCCGTATTGGAATGGCGCCTATTTTAGTCTATCTGGCAAGGCGATTGATCTTGCCTTGTATCACCCTGTAACAATTTTTCCCGCGCCAGCCCTGATTCGGCCACATATGTGGCGCCTGCCGGCATGCCGCGCCCCGCGATCAATGCGACAATACGGCTTGCCTGTACCCTGATTGAATGATTGCCGCCATGACCACACCCGCTGTCCACACTGTTGTTCCGCCGAAGGCCATCCTGTTCGATCTGGACGATACCCTGTGGCCGATCGCGCCCGTGATCGCCGCCGCCGAAACCCTGCTGCACGACTGGCTGGCCAGCCACGCGCCGCGGGTGGCGCAGCAGTTTTCCATCGAGGCGCTGCGCCGGCACCGGCTCGACATGCTGAATCAACAACCGCATTTCCACGGCAACCTGATCGAATTGCGCCGCGCCGGCCTGCTGACGGCGTTCGCCGCGGCCGGCGAAGACCCGGCCCTGGTCGATGAAGCCGTCTTGCAGTTCCTGGCCGCCCGCAACAAGGTCACGCCGTATGACGACGTATTGCCCGGCCTGGCCTGGATGCAACAGCGGCTGCTGGTCGGTTCGATCTCGAATGGCAACGCCGACCTTGAAATTATCGGCCTGGCACAGCACTTTAAAGTATCGATCGCCGCCAGCGAGTTTGGCGTGGCCAAGCCCGACGCCTCGATTTTCCTGGCAGGTTGCGAAGCGCTGGGCGTGGCGCCGCACGAGGCCGTGTATGTGGGCGACGATCTGTATTTCGATGTAACGGGAGCGCAGGATGCGGGCATGCGGGCCGTCTGGATGAACCGGCGCGGCAGCGACGCCCACTTGGCGGCCGGCGTGCGGCCCGACGCCATCTGCGCCAACTTTGATGAATTGCTGCTGTGGCTGCAGGCGCAACTGGAAGATTGATCGCCGTTGCGCGGGCGAACGTGCATAATAGCTGCTGTTGCTGCACTCCTGGCTGCCAACACTGTATAACTGAAAACACCATGCAACTCGAACTACGTGCCCAAACCCTGCTGAAAGCCCTGGTCGAGCGATATATCGCCGACGGCCTGCCGGTCGGTTCGCGCGCCTTGTCGAAAATTTCCGGCCTCGACCTGTCGCCGGCCACCATCCGCAACATCATGGCCGACCTGGAAGAGCAGGGCTATGTGTCCAGCCCGCATACCTCGGCCGGCCGCATCCCCACGCCGCGCGGCTACCGCATTTTTGTCGACACCCTGCTGACGGTCCGGCATCTGGACGAGCACATGGTCGATTCGCGCCTGCGCCTGCAGACCCAGCAGCCGCAAAAAACCATCGCCAACGCGGCCCAGATGCTGTCCTCGCTGTCGCAGTTCGCCGGCGTGGTGCTCAGTCCGCGCCGCGAATCGGTATTCCAGCAGATCGAATTTTTGCGCCTGTCCGAAAAACGCATCCTGCTGGTGATCGTCGGCCCGGGCGGCGACGTGCAGAACCGGCTGCTGCTGACGGAAGCGGACTATACGCCGTCGCAGCTGATCCAGTCGGCCAACTATATCAACCAGAATTATGGCGGCCTGTCGTTCGACGCCGTGCGCGTGCGCCTGCAGGGCGAGCTGCGCCAGTTGCGTGACGACATGGGCAGCCTGATGCAGGCAGCGGTCGAGGCGGGCAGCGAAGTGATGGCCGACCATAGCGACGACATGGTGATTTCGGGCGAGCGCAACCTGCTCAGCGTGAGCGATTTGTCATCGAACATGAGTTCGCTGCGCCAGCTGTTTGACATGTTCGAGCAGAAGACGGGGCTGATGCAATTGCTCGATGTGTCGAGCAAGGCGACCGGCGTGCAGATTTTTATCGGCGGCGAGTCGAACCTGGTGCCGATGGATGAAATGAGCGTGGTGACGGCGCCGTATGAAGTCAACGGCAAGATCGTGGGGACCCTGGGCGTGATCGGGCCGACCCGCATGGCCTACGAGCGGGTCATTCCGATTGTCGATATTACGGCCAAGCTGCTGTCAAATGCCTTGAGCCACCATTGAGGTAGTTCAGGCTGGGCGATGCGGGCAGGCAGGCTTGATGCAGTTGCCGTAGATGGCCAGTGCGTGCTCGGCGATCTTGAAGCCGCGCTCTTCGGCCACGCGTTGCTGGCGTGTTTCGATGGCCTCGTCGAAGAATTCTTCGACCCTGCCGCAATCGAGGCACACCAGGTGATCGTGGTGCGAGCCTTCATTGAGCTCGAAAATCGCCTTGCCCGTTTCAAAATGGTTGCGGTTAAGCAAACCAGCTTGTTCGAACTGGGTCAGGACACGGTAGACAGTTGCCAGGCCAACATCCATATTGTCAGCCAGAAGAATTTTATAGACGTCTTCCGCCGTCAGGTGGCGTACCGGGCTACTCTGGAAGATATCGAGTATCTTCAGCCGTGGCAGGGTGGCTTTCAGGCCGCTTGCCTTGAGATCACTAGGATTGTTACTCATGTTTGTTGCTCGTATGTGGGTCAGGTGCTTTATCATATAGCGTTTTGTCGGCGAGTGCCAAAATAAGCATTTTTGGGTGGACCAGTCACTCCTGGCGTTTTGTTCATCAAATTGAGGTCATTTATGCGCGTCACACCGGCTGTATTGCCATCCTTGCGTCACCGTATTTCATTCCGAGCACCGGTCGTTGCAGGCCTGGTTTGCGTTGCGCTGATGGCGACCGGCTGTGCCAGCCGTGGCATCCTTGGTGAAAAACCGGCGATCACCCAGAAAGAAGGCAAGGAAGTCGTGCCCAACCAGGGCGCCCAGACCACGACGGTGACGCCGCTGCAGAAATTCATGTGGTTTTTCTCGCCGTATCGCCCGGATATTCAGCAAGGCAACTTTGTCTCCGAAGAGATGCTGGCCCAGCTGAAAGAAGGCATGACGCGCGACCAGGTCCGTTTCATTCTGGGCACCCCCCTGCTGACCGACCTGTTCCACGCCGACCGCTGGGATTACCCGTTCCGTCTGGCACGCGGTAGTGGCGAAACCACCAGCAGCCGCGTGGTCGTCTACTTTGACAAGGAAGGCAAGGTCGCGCGCTTCGAAGGTGGCAACCTGCCGACTGAAAAAGAATATATCGACCGAATCGCCGGCCCGTCGCCATTCGCCAAGCTGGCCAAGGCCGGTGCGCCAGCCGCCGTTGTGCCGTCGCCGGTGGCGCCGTCCGCCGTGCCGGCCAACCCGGACAATACGCCGGCGATGATCCCGGTGACCAAGCCCGAGGTGACACCAGCCGCGACGCCAGCCGAGCCCACACCGGCCCCCACCAAATAAGTTGCTGTAAATATTAAAAATGACTGAACTGAAAATTGCAATCGCCGGCGCCAGTGGCCGCATGGGCCATATCCTGATCGAAGCCGTCGGCAACGCGCCCGACGCCGTGCTGGCCGGCGCGCTCGACCGCGCAGGCTCGCCCACCCTCGGCCAGGATGCCGCCGCTTTCCTTGGCAAGCCGGCCGGCGTGGCGATCGAGTCCGAGCTGGCCAAGGGCCTGGCCAATGCCGACTACCTGATCGACTTCACCCGTCCCGAAGGCACCTTGCAGCACCTGGCATATTGCGCCGAGCACGGCATCAAGATGATTATCGGCACCACCGGTTTTGATGACGCGGGCAAGGCGGCGATTGCCGCCGCCGCCGAAAAGACCGCCATCCTGTTCGCGCCGAACATGAGCGTGGGCGTGAACGTCACCATGAAGCTGCTGGAACTGGCCGCGAAAAGCTTGTCCGAAGGCTACGATATCGAGATCATCGAAGCCCATCACCGCCACAAGGTCGACGCCCCATCAGGCACCGCCCTGCAAATGGGCGAAGTGGTGGCCGGCGCCCTGGGCCGCGACCTGAAGCAATGCGCCGTCTACGGCCGCGAAGGCGTGACCGGCGAACGCGATCCGTCGACCATCGGCTTTGCCACCATCCGCGGCGGCGATATCGTTGGCGACCATACGGTGCTGTTTGCCGGCATCGGCGAGCGCATCGAGATCAGCCACAAGTCCAGCAGCCGCGTCACCTACGCCCACGGCGCCCTGCGCGCCGCGCGTTTCCTGGCCGACAAGCCTACCGGCCTGTACGACATGCAGGACGTGCTGTCGCTGAAGAACTGAGGATCGATATGGCCACTGCCGTCCTGAATGGAAAAGAGATCACCGACGAAGCGAGCTTTCACGCGCAATGCGTGCAAGCCTTCGGTTTCCCCGAGTTTTACGGCAACAGCATGGACGCCTGGGTCGATTGCCTCAGCTATCTGCGCGACGAAGACGGCATGAGCAAATTTCGTTTGAAACCGAACGAAGTGCTGGAAATCGTGGTGCAGGATGCGGAAAGCATGAAGGCGCAGGCGCCGGATCTGCTGGAAGAAATAACCTTCTGCGTGGCCGGCATCAACGAGCGCTATGAGGATTATGGCGAGAAGCCGGCGTTGAAACTGGTACTCAAATGAAGGCTGGGGTCAGACGGGAACGCCGAGTTCCGACGGGTCTGACCCCTGATGTTTACACAATCTTGCGTTCGCGCAAGCCAGTGATTTCTGCATCACCCAACCCCAACCACTGCCCCAGCACCTCGTCCGTATGCTGCCCCAGCAACGGTGGCGGCAGCCGGTACTGCACCGGCGACGCTGACAGGCGCACCGGGTTGGCCACCAGCGCCACCGTGCCTGCCGTCGGGTGCGGCATGGTCACTTTCAAGCCACGCGCCACCACTTGCGGGTCGGCAAATACCTGGTCGATGCGGTTGACGGGGCCGCATGGCACGGCCGCCAGTTCGAACGCCGTGATCCATTCGTCGGTGGTGCGCATCACCGTCGCCTGGCGCAGCAGCGGGATCAATATCGCCCGGTGCGCCACGCGCTGCGGATTGGTGGCGAAACGTTCGTCCTGCGCCCATTCCGGGTGGCCGGCGATGGCGCAGAAGCGCGCGAACTGGCCGTCGTTGCCGATCGCCAGAATCATGTCGCCATCGGCGGTCGGGAAATCCTGGTAGGGCACGATATTCGGATGCGCATTGCCCATGCGCTGCGGCACCTTGCCGCCGCACAGGTAGTTGGCGGCCTGGTTGCCCAGCGCCGCCACCTGCACGTCGAGCAGGGCCAGGTCGATATGCTGGCCCAGGCCCGAGCGGGTCCGTTCGGCCAGCGCCGCCTGCACGGCGATGGTGGCGTACAAGCCTGTCATGATGTCGGTTTGCGCCACGCCCACTTTTTGTGGCCCGCCGCCCGGCTGGCCATCGGGCACGCCGGTAATGCTCATCAGGCCGCCCATGCCCTGGATCAGGAAGTCATAGCCGGCGCGCGCCGCATACGGCCCGTCCTGGCCAAAGCCCGTGATTGAGCAGTACACCAGGCGCGGATTGAGTGCCAGCAAGCTGGCCGCGTCGAGTCCGTACTGTTTCAGGCCGCCCAGCTTGAAATTTTCCAGCAATACATCGGCTTCCAGCGCCAGCTTGCGCACCAGTGCCTGGCCTTCCGGCGCGGCCAGGTCGATGCACAGCGAACGCTTGTTGCGGTTGGCGCACTGGAAATAGGCGGCTTCAAGAGTGTCGTGCCCATCTTCATCTTTCAGATAGGGCGGACCCCAGGAGCGGGTATCGTCGCCGCGGCCCGGCTGCTCGACTTTCACCACGTCGGCGCCCAGGTCGGCCAGCAGTTGCCCGGCCCACGGCCCGGCCAGCACGCGCGACAGGTCCAGCACGCGCAATCCCGTCAAGGGCGCCGAGCGCAGGGTAGAAGCGAAGGTAGAAGCGAGGGCGTCCATCAGTTGCTGAAGGCGGCGATGCCGGTAATCGCGCGGCCGATGATCAAGGCGTGCACATCGTGCGTCCCTTCATAGGTGTTGACCACTTCCAGATTGACCAGGTGGCGGATCACGCCGAACTCGTCGGAAATGCCATTGCCGCCCATCATGTCGCGCGCCATGCGGGCGATGTCGAGTGCCTTGCCGCAGCTGTTGCGTTTCATGATCGAGGTGATTTCCACCGCCGCCGAGCCTTCGTCCTTCATGCGGCCCAGGCGCAAGCAGCCTTGCAGGCCCATGGTGATTTCGGTCAGCATGTCGGCCAGTTTCTTTTGCACCAGCTGATTGGCGGCCAGCGGACGGCCGAACTGCTGGCGGTCCATGGTGTACTGGCGTGCTTTCAGGTAGCAGTCTTCGGCCGCGCCCAGCGCGCCCCAGGCGATGCCGTAGCGGGCGCTGTTCAGGCAGGTGAACGGGCCTTTCAGGCCGCGCACGTCCGGAAACGCGTTTTCTTCGGGGCAGAACACCTCGTCCATGACGATTTCGCCGGTGATGCTGGTACGCAAGCCCACCTTGCCGTGGATTTCGGGCGCCGACAGGCCTTTCCAGCCTTTTTCCAGCACGAAACCGCGGATCGCGCCTTCATCGTCCTTGGCCCACACGACGAACACATCGGCGATGGGGCTGTTGGTGATCCACATCTTGGCACCCGACAGGCTGTAGCCGCCCGGCACCTTGCGCGCGCGGGTGACCATGCTGCCCGGGTCGGAGCCGTGGTTCGGCTCGGTCAAACCAAAACATCCGATGAATTCGCCGGTGGCCAGCTTCGGCAGGTATTTTTGTTTCGTTTCTTCATTGCCGAAAGCGTTGATCGGCACCATCACCAAGGAGGATTGCACGCTCATCATCGAGCGGTAGCCCGAGTCGATGCGCTCGACTTCGCGCGCGGCCAGGCCGTAGCACACGTAGTTCAGGCCGGCGCCGCCGTATTCTTCGGGAATGGTCGAGCCCAGCAGGCCCAGTGCGCCCATCTCGCGGAAGATGGCGGCGTCGGTGCGGCCGTGGCGGAACGATTCGAGCACGCGCGGCGCCAGGCTGCCCTGGCAATAGTCGCGCGCCGCGTCCAGCACGGCGCGTTCGTCGCCCGTCAGTTGTTCGTCCAGCAGCAGGGGGGAATTCCAGTTGAATACGGTTTTGCTCATCACGGGCCTCGCAAGGTGAGCGCCAGGCGAGTAACAGCCGGCGCAAGATTGAATGGGACTCATGGTAGGTTGTCCGCTCGCCTCAGGCAAACGATTTTTACGCACCCAGATATGCGCATCACGCATATCTTGCGGCATACTGCTGCTTTTATTGCCGAGATCCCTCATGAGCCGCAAGATCCCCATGCTGCAGGCGCTCAATTGCTTTGAAGCGGCCGCACGCCATCAAAGCTATACCCATGCGTCGCGCGAACTGTCGCTGACGCAAAGCGCCGTCTCGCGCCAGATTGCATCTCTGGAAAGTTTTCTCGGCGTGCAATTGTTCCAGCGCACGCGCCATGGCGTGGTGTTGACGTCCGCCGGCGCCTCGTATGCGCGCCAGATCGCCGCCCGCCTCGATGGACTGGAGCGCGATACGCTCGATACCATGGCGCGCCAGGGCGGCGGCGCCTTGCAGCTGGCCTCCGTGCCGACCTTTGCCACGCGCTGGCTGATGCCGCGCCTGGCCGGCCTGGCCACGCAGCAGCCCGAGATCGTGGTGCATATCGATGCCTACACAAAACCGTTCATGTTTGCCGACACGGAATACGACGGCGCCCTGTATGCCGGCACGCCCGAGCAGCTGGGGCGCTGGCCCGGCACGCGCGCCACCTTGCTGATGCACGAAGAGATCGTGCCGGTCGCCAGTGCGCGCCTGTTGCAAGCGCGCGGCAGCTGGCAGCCGCAGGATTTATTGGAGCTGACCCTGTTGCAACCGAGCACGCGCCCCGGCGCCTGGCGCCAGTGGTTCGACGCCATGCAGGTAGAAGGGGAAGCTCGCTATGGCGCGCGCTATGAACTGTTTTCCATGCTGGCGATGGCGGCCGTGCAGGGCCAGGGCGTGGCGCTGCTGCCGCGCATGCTGGTCGAGGCGGAACTGGCGCGCGGAGAATTGCAGATCGTGTGCGAGCGCCCACTGCGTGGCCAGCGGGCGTATTACCTGATCACGCCCGAAGCGGCGCATGAAAAAATCGCCATGCAGCAGTTCCGTGCATGGCTGCTGGCCGAGGCCGCTTAGACTACTTTGGCGGTATCGAAATGCGGGTTGTCGATCAGCCCGATCTGGTTGCCGAACGGGTCCAGCAGCTCCACCGTGCGGATGCCTCCGCCGACATCCGTCAAGGGGTGGTGCAGGGTGGCGCCGAGTGCGGTCAAGCGTTCGATTTCCTGCTCGATGCCGTCCACGCCCCAGTAGGTGACGCTGCCCTGAGCACCCGGCTGGCCGTCCGGCAGCAGGCCCAGTTCGAAGCCGCCGATATTGAAGCCGACGTAGAACGGCTGGTCGAAATACGGCGTGGTGTTGAACGCCTGGCTATACCAGGCTTTACCTTGTTCCAGGTCGGAAACGGGATAGGTAACGGTGCGCAAGCCCTTGATCATGTTTTATCTCCTGTGTAGTGAGTGTCGTGAGTGGATGGTGCCAGCATGCCATGGCCGCCGGCACGGCGATTGTAAAAATGGAAGATTCAGCGCCGCCGCGCCAGCCAGGCCTGCGGCGAGGCATGCGCAAAGTCCTGGAAGTCGTGGATCAGGTGCGCCTGGTCAAAGTAACCATATTGCAGGGCTACCTGCGCCCAGTCGGCCTGCGCCGGCAGTTGTTTCAGCGCGCTGTTGACGGCGCGAAAGCGGCTGATGCGGGCAAACAGCTTGGGGCTGATGCCGACCTGCTGGCGAAACTGCGCCGCCAGGTGCTGGCGCGACACATGCAATTGCGCCGCCAGCTGGTCGACGCGCAAAGTACCTTGTGCGTGTTCAATCAGCGCCACCGCGTGCAGGGCCAGGCCGGAAGCGGGGGCGAGAGGGATTTTACGCAGGCGCAGCAGCAAAAAGTCTTGCAGGATCAGCATGCGCTGTGCATCCGGCAAGGGCTGCGTCCACAGCGCATCGCCGAGGCGTGCCGCCAGGTCGCGGCCCCACAGCTGCTGCAGATCGGTGCGTCCATCGTTCAGCTCGCAAAGCGGCAGCTGGAAAAAGCGCGCCGCCGCGCCGGGCTTGAAGCGGGCCGCCACCGTCTGCACCAGGCCGCAGCTGACCACCTGGATCGGCGCCGTCATCATGCCGACCGCAAAGCTGGCGTCCTGCTGGTCCTGGCACAGGATGTCGATGCAGTTGTCGGGCAGCACCTGGTGCGCCATCGGCTGGCCGCGCGCGTGCACGCGGCAGGTCCAGACGCAGTCCAGCCAGGGCCGCAGGGCAGGGACGGGAGCGGTTTCCTGGTAGACGAACATGGCCGGTAAAAGAAAGCACGAGATTGCCGCATCTTACACAGCCTGTTTTGCGCCGGCAAAAATATGCGCGCCCGGGGCGGCGGCCCGCCGCGCTACGGGGCGGCGACAACCAGTATAATGCTCGGTTCATATCCACTAATTGGTCGCACATCATGCAAGATAAATATAGTCCCGCCGACGTCGAACAAGCCGCCCAATCGCACTGGAAGGCAATCGAGGCCTACAAGGCCGTCGAACACGACCCGCGTTTCCCGAAAGGCAAGTACTACGCTTGCTCGATGCTGCCTTACCCTTCGGGCAAGCTGCACATGGGTCACGTGCGCAACTATACGATCAATGACGTGATGTACCGCTACCTGCGCATGAACGGCTACAACGTGCTGATGCCGATGGGCTGGGATGCGTTCGGCATGCCGGCCGAAAACGCGGCCATGGCCAACAACGTGCCGCCGGCGCAATGGACCTATTCGAACATCGCCCACATGAAGCAGCAGATGGAATCGATGGGCCTGGCGATCGACTGGTCGCGCGAAATGACCGCCTGCAAGCCGGAATACTACAAGTGGAACCAGTGGATGTTCCTCAAGATGCTGGAAAAAGGCATCATCTACCAGAAGACCGGCACCGTGAACTGGGACCCGATCGACCAGACCGTGCTGGCCAACGAGCAAGTAGTCGATGGCAAGGGCTGGCGCTCCGGCGCGCCGATCGAAAAGCGCGAAATCCCGATGTACTACGCGCGCATCACCGACTACGCCGATGAATTGCTGGCCTATGCCGACGACAAGCTGCCGGGCTGGCCCGAGCGCGTGCGCACCATGCAGACCAACTGGATCGGCAAGTCGACCGGCGTGCGCTTCGCCTTCCCGCACCAGATCAAGGATGATCAAGGCGCCCTGATCGGCGACGGCAAGCTGTATGTGTTTACCACCCGCCCGGACACCATCATGGGCGTGACCTTCTGCGCCGTGGCCGCCGAGCACCCGCTGGCGCTGCACGCCGCGCAAACCAATCCCGACCTGGCCGCCTTCAACGCCGAATGCAAGCTCGGTTCCGTGATCGAAGCGGACATGGCCACCATGGAGAAGAAGGGCATGCCGACCGGCCTCTACGTCACGCATCCGTTGACCGGCGAACAAGTCGAAGTATGGGTCGGCAATTACGTCCTGATCACCTACGGCGACGGCGCCGTGATGGGCGTGCCGGCGCACGACGAGCGCGATTTCGGCTTTGCCAAGAAATATGCGCTGCCGATCAAGCAGGTGATCGAGGTCAAGGGCGAGACATTCTCGACGGACGCGTGGCAGGAATCGTACGGCAGCAAGGAAGGCGTGTGCATCGCCTCGGGCAAGTACGACGGCCTGCATTTCGCTTCCGCGGTCGATGCGGTAGCGGCCGACCTGGCGGAGCTGGGCCTGGGCGAGAAGAAAACCACCTTCCGCCTGCGCGACTGGGGCATTTCGCGCCAGCGCTACTGGGGCACGCCGATCCCGATGATCCACTGTGCCGACTGCGGCGTGGTGCCGGTGCCGGAAAAAGACCTGCCGGTGGTGCTGCCGGAAGACTGCGTGCCGGACGGCACCGGCAACCCGCTCAACAAATACGAAGCATTCCTGCAGTGCGACTGCCCGCAGTGCGGCAAACCCGCGCGCCGCGAAACCGACACCATGGATACCTTTGTCGATTCGTCGTGGTACTACATGCGCTATACCTCGCCAGGCTCGAACGACGCCATGGTCGACGAGCGCAATGACTACTGGATGCCGATGGACCAGTATATCGGCGGCATCGAACACGCCGTGATGCACCTGCTGTACGCGCGCTTCTGGACCAAGATCATGCGCGACTTCGGCCTGGTCAAGTTCGACGAGCCGTTCGTCAACCTGCTGACGCAGGGCATGGTGCTGAACGAAACCTATTATCGCGAAGACGCCGCCGGCAAGAAGACCTGGTTCAATCCGGCCGACATCAACCTGACGATGGACGACAAGGGCCGTCCGCAGTCCGCCACCCTGGTGGCCGACGGCGCGCCGGTGGAAATCGGCGGCACGGAAAAAATGTCGAAGTCGAAGAACAACGGCATCGACCCGCAGGCGCAGATCGAGCAGTACGGCGCCGATACGGCCCGCCTGTTTACCATGTTCGCTTCGCCGCCGGAACAGACGCTGGAATGGTCGGGCAGCGGCGTCGAAGGCGCCAACCGCTTCCTGCGCCGCGTGTGGAATTTCGGCTACGCGCAGTCTGCGACGATCCAGTCCGCGCTGGCGGGTGGCGCCGCGCCGGCCACCGGCGACGCGCAGAAAAACCTGCGCCGCGAATTGCACAAGCTGCTGCAGCAGGCCGACTATGACCTGAAGCGCATCCAGTACAACACCGTGGTGTCGGCCTGCATGAAGATGCTCAATACGCTGGAATCGGCCAAGCTGGACGACAGCGCGCAATCGAAGGCCGTGATCGCCGAGGGCTATTCGATCTTCCTGCGTTTGCTGAACCCGGTCGCGCCGCATATCACCCATGTGCTGTGGCAGGAACTGGGCTACGCCGGCGTGCACGGTGATTTGCTGAACGCCGAATGGCCGCAGGTCGACCCGAAAGCGTTGGAGCAGTCCGAGATCGAGATGATGATCCAGGTGAACGGCAAGCTGCGCGGCTCGATCACGGTGTCCAAGGACGCGGATAAAGCCAGTATCGAAGCGCAAGCGCTGGCCTGCGAGAGCGTGCAGAAATACATCGAAACCACGCCGAAGAAGGTCATCGTCGTGCCGGGCAAGTTAATCAGCATCGTGGTGTAACGTTATGACGACTTCTTCTTCCGGTTTGTTTTCACGCACACGCGTTCGCGCACGCATCCTGTTTGCCATGTGCCTGGTCTTGACCCTGTCGGCCTGCGGCTTTCACCTGCGCGGCTCGAACGGCAGTTTCATGCTGCCGTTTGCGACGATGAACATCGGCCTGCCCGATACCTCGCCGCTGGCGATCGACCTGAAGCGCTATATCCGCGCCGTCGGCAGCACCGAGATCGTCGACACCAGGGAGGCCGCCGACGCCACCCTGGAAGTGCTGGCCGACCCGGAGAAGACGCGCACCAAGTCGATTCTGTCGCTCAACAGTAACGGCCGCGTGCGTGAATATCAGCTTGGTTACTCGATCCAGTTCCGCGTGGTGGACAAGGCCGGCAACGTGTTGCTGGGCCTGACCACCATCGCACTGAATCGTCCGATCACCTTCAATGAATCGCAGGTATTGGCCAAGGAAACGGAAGAAGCGCAGCTGTACCGCGACATGCGCAACGACCTGGTGCAGCAGATCATGCGCCGCCTGGCCGCCATCAAGCCGGTGCTGCCGGCCATGTCGGTCGCGCCGGTGGCTCCGGTGACGCCGGTGCCGGTGCCGGTCCCGGTCCCGGCCGTGCGGCAGTAAGGCTGCGCCATGCAATTGCGGATAGACGCGCTCGACGCGCATGTGGCCAAGCCGCTGGCGCAGCTGTATGTGATCACCAGCGACGAACACCTGCTGGCGCTGGAGGCGGCCGACAAGATCCGCCGCGCCGCGCGCAAGCAGGGCTACACCGAGCGCGATGTGCTCAGCGTCGAGCGCAGTTTCAAATGGGGCGAGCTGCTGGCGGCCAACCAGGAACTGTCGCTGTTCGGCGATAAAAAGCTGATCGAGCTGCGCATCCCCACCGGTAAACCAGGCAAGGATGGCGGCGCGGCGCTGCAAAGCTACGCGAAAAACCTCAGCCCCGATAACCTCACCCTGATCACCCTGCCCAAGCTGGACTGGGCCACGCAAAAGGCGGCCTGGGTCGCCAGCCTGCAGCAGGCGGCCGTCTACATCGATATCCCGAATGTGGAACGGGCGCAGCTGCCGGCCTGGATAAGCCAGCGCCTGGCCGCGCAAGGCCAAAGCGCCGAGCGCGCCAGCATCGACTTCATCGCCGAACGGGTGGAGGGCAATTTGCTGGCGGCGCACCAGGAAATCCAGAAACTGGGCCTGCTGCACCAGCCGGGCAAGCTGAGCTACGAGCAGGTGCAGGACGCGGTGCTGAACGTGGCCCGCTACGATGTCTTCAAGCTGTCCGAAGCCATGCTGGCGGGCGACCCGGCGCGCCTGGTGCGCATGCTGGAAGGCCTGAAAGGCGAGGGCGAGGCGCTGCCGCTGGTGCTGTGGGCGGTGTCCGAGGAAATTCGCACCTTGCTGAAACTGAAAGCTGGCATGGCGCAGGGCCGGCCGCTGGGCGCTTTGCTGAAAGAGTACCGCATCTGGGGGCCGCGCGAGCGCATGATGGAACCGGCCTTGCGGCGCGTGTCGCTGCCGGTGCTGGAAAAAGCGCTGCAGGAAGCGGCGCAGGTCGACAAGATGATCAAGGGCCTGCGCGCCAAGGCGCACGCGGGCGACGCCTGGGACGCCTTGCTGCAGCTGGCCCTGACGATTTGCAGAGGCTAAGGTTAAGTAACCACTATGGATAACAGCATGGATATCAAACAGTATATGCAAGACGTGGGCACGCGTGCCCGCGCCGCCTCGCGCGCCATGGCCCGCGCCGACAGCGCCACGCGCAACCGCGCGCTCTCCCTGATCGCCGCCGCCATCGTGCGCGACGCCGACCTGCTGCGCGCGGCCAACCAGCGCGACCTGGACGCTGCCGCCGCTGCTGGTCTCGCGCCGGCCATGCTTGACCGCCTGACCCTGTCCGACGCGGCGATTGCCACCATGGTCGAAGGCTTGACGCAGATCGTTGCGCTGGCCGACCCGATCGGCGAAATCTCGAACATGAAATTCCGTCCGACCGGCATCCAGGTGGGCCAGATGCGCGTGCCGCTGGGCGTGATCGGCATCATCTATGAAGCCCGTCCGAACGTGACGGTCGACGCGGCCGGCCTGTGCATCAAGAGCGGCAACGCGACCATTTTGCGCGGCGGCTCGGAAGCGATCCACTGCAACCGCGCGCTGGCCAAACTGGTGGCCGAAGGCCTGGCCGGCGCCGGCTTGCCGGAAGACGCGGTGCAAGTGGTCGACACCACCGACCGCGCCGCCGTCGGCGCGCTGATCACCATGCCGGAATATGTCGACGTGATCGTGCCGCGCGGCGGCAAGGGCCTGATCGCGCGCCTGATGAAAGAAGCCACCGTGCCGATGATCAAGCACCTCGACGGCATCTGCCACGTGTATATCGACGCCAAGGCCGATATCACCAAGGCGGTCGATATCGGCTTCAACGCCAAGTGCCACCGCTACGGCACCTGCAACACCATGGAAACGTTGCTGGTGGCGCGCGCCATTGCACCGACCGTGCTGCCGCTGCTGGCCGAGCGTTATTCTTCCAAACAGGTGGAATTGCGCGCCGATCCGGAAGCGCTGGCGATCCTGGCAGGCTACCCGCACCTGGTGGCGGCGACCGAAGAAGACTGGCGCACCGAATACCTGGCGGCTATCCTGTCGGTGAAAGTGGTCGACGGCATCGATGAGGCGATGGACCATATCAACCAGTATTCGTCGAAGCACACCGAGTCCATCATCACCGAAGACTACAGCGACGCGCTGCGCTTTTTGCGCGAAGTCGATTCGGCTTCGGTAATGGTCAACGCCTCGACCCGCTTTGCCGACGGCTTTGAATATGGCCTGGGCGCCGAGATCGGCATTTCGAACGACAAGCTGCATGCGCGTGGCCCGGTCGGCCTGGAAGGCCTGACCTCGCTCAAATACGTGGTCTTCGGCCACGGCGAAGTACGCAAATAAGTTCGAAAACAAGCCGGCGCGGGCCGTTCGCAAGATGGCCCGCGCTTCATCTCCACCCCTGACAGCGGACACCCCTATGGCATTTCTCTGGATCAAAGCATTCCACATCATTTTCATCATCTCCTGGTTTGCCGGCCTGTTCTACCTGCCGCGCATTTTTGTCAACCTGGCGATGGAAACGGAAACCGTGGCCACCGAGCGATTGCTGCTGATGGCGCGCAAGCTGTACCGCTTCATGTCGATCCTGATGCTGCCGGCCATGGTGCTGGGCCTGGCGCTGCTGTGGATGATGTATGGCGGCAATGCGGGCGGCATGAAGATGCCGGGCTGGATGCACGCCAAGCTGACCTTCGTGGTGCTGCTGCTGGGCTACCACCATGCTTGCGGCGCGATCCTGCGCAAGTTCGAAAAAGGGATCAATCAGCGCAGCCACAAATGGTTCCGCTGGTTTAACGAGGTGCCGGTGGTGATGCTGCTGGCGGTGGTGGTGCTGGTGGTGGTCAAGCCTTTCTAAGGGAGTCGATGATGAGTGCAAGCCAGAACAAGGTAATCCAGTATTTCTTTGCGCCCCATTCGCCATGGACCTACCTGGGTCACGCGCGCGTGATGGCGATCGCCAAAAAGCAGGGCGCGCAGATCGACGTGCGCCCGTTCGACCTGGGCAAGGTCTTCAGCGTCTCCGGCGGCCTGCCGCTGGCCAAGCGCGCGCCGCAGCGCCAGGCGTACCGGCTGGCCGAACTGGCGCGCTGGTCGGCGTTCCTGGACGTGCCGTTGACCCTGCAGCCGAAGTTTTTCCCGGTCTCGCCGGATGCGTCGGCCAAACTGATCATCGCCACCCGTCTGGCGCACGGCGTCGACGCCTCCCTGAACCTGGCGCACGCCATCATGCGCGGCGTCTGGGCCGAGGAACGCAATATCGGCGACGAAGACACCCTGGCGCAGATCGCGCTGGACGCCGGCTTTGACGGCCGCCAGTTGCTGAAAACGTCCGAGACGGCCAGCGTGCAGGCCGAATACGACGCCAACACGGAAGCGGCCACCGCCGCTTCCGTGTTCGGCTCACCCTGGTATATCGTCGATGGCGAAGGGTACTGGGGCCAGGACCGCCTCGATTTTGTCGAGCGCGCGTTAGAGGTAAAGTAATTAGTGCCGGGGTCAGACCCGCCGGGTCTGACCCCAGATTTCAGTTTGTTTTCCAACGGATAAAGAGTACACCACCATGGCTTCATATTTTTGCCCATGCCCGCGCGGCATGGAAGCGGCGCTGGCCGAGGAACTGGGCGAGATCGCCCAGGACAGTTCAACCATGAAGGTCCACAACCAGGTACCGGGCGGCGTGCACTGCTCGGGCGACCTGGTCGATTCCTACCGCATCAACCTGCATTCGCGCATCGCTTCGCGCGTGCTGATGCGCATGGCCCATTCCGGCTACAAGACGGAAAACGACATTTATGACCTGACCCTGGCGCAGCCATGGGAAGACTGGTTCGGCGTGCACCACACCATTCGCGTGGATGTGACGGCCGTCAAGTCGCCGCTGCGCAGCCTGGAATTCACCACCCTGAAGATCAAGGATGCGATCTGCGACCGCTTCCGCGACCAGTTCAACGAGCGCCCTTCCGTCAACACCAAGACGCCGGACATGCGCATCGTCGGCTTCCTCGACGCGCACACATTTACCGTCTATCTCGATACCTCGGGCGAAGCGCTGTTCAAGCGCGGCTGGCGCGAAGAAACGGGCGACGCGCCGCTGCGCGAAAACCTGGCCGCCGGCCTGTTGCGCGTGTCGGGCTGGAAGCCGGGCATGGTGCTGTTCGACCCGATGTGCGGCTCGGGCACCATCCTGGCCGAAGCGGCGCAGATGGTGCAGGGCATTCCGCCGGGCGCCTCGCGCAGCTTTGCGTTCGAGAACTTCCACGACTTCGATCCGGCGCCGTGGAACGCCCTGCGCAACGCCATCAGCGCCAACCCGCTGCCGCTTGAACCGACCATTTTCGGCAGCGACATTTCGGGCGACATGGTCGCCATGACGCGCCACAACCTGCGCTGCGCCGGCGTGCGTTTCGAGGTGCCGCTGAAACAGATCGAGGCGCAGGAAGTCAAGCCGCCAAGCGACGTGGCCGGCATCATGCTGACCAACCCGCCGTATGGCGAACGTATCGGCGTGCGCGGCGACAGCAGCCTGCCGGAAGACGAATTGTCGACCTCGTTCTACACGGCCATGGGCACCACCCTGAAACAGCGCTTCGCCGGCTGGACCGTGTTCCTGTTTACGGCCGACCTGGGCCTGCCGAAACTGCTGCGCCTGAAAGAAGCGCGCAAGACGCCGTTCTTCAATGGCGCACTGGAATGCCGTCTGTTCCGCTTCGATATGGTCGCCGGTTACAACCGCCGCGAAGAAGCGAAACCGAAGCCGCAGCAGTAATCGAGTCGCATAGCAAAACCCTGCAGTAACCCGCGCGCGGACCGATGCCGGTTCGCGCCGCCACCTTGGACAACCATGTTTCCCACCCCGCCGGCGGACTTGCCGCCCGATCCCGTCACGCCCGTGCCGCCCCCTGTTCCCAGCCATATGGCGCCGCTCAGCCGTGGCGCGCTGGCGCTGATGCTGGCCGGCCTTTCGATGCTGGGCCCCTTGTCGATCGACACCTATCTGCCGGCCTTCGGCGCCATCCAGGGTTCCTTGCACGCCTCGCCGCTGGAAGTGCAGCAGTCGCTGACCTTTTACATGCTGGCCTTTGCCGGCATGGTGCTGTGGCATGGCGCGCTGTCCGATACCTTCGGCCGGCGCAATGTGATCCTGGTGTCGCTGCTGATGTTCGCCATCGGCTCGCTCGGTTGCGCCTCCGCCCATACCGTGCACTATCTGTGGTTCTTCCGGATCTTGCAGGGCGTGTCGGCCGGCGCCGGCGTGGTGATCAGCCGCGCCATCATCCGCGACCTGTACGCCGATGCGGCCGCCGCCAGGCTGCTGTCGCTGGTGACGATGATCTTTTCGATCGCCCCGGCCGTCGCGCCGATCCTGGGCGGCTGGATCGTGATCTGGTTCGACTGGCGCTCGATCTTCCTGTTCCTGGCGTTTTACACGGTGGTGCTGCTGGGGTTCTGCTACTGGCGCCTGCCCGAGACCTTGCCGCTGGCGAAACGCCAGCCGTTCAATCCGCGTTTCCTGGCCCAAAGCTATGGCGAGATCCTGCGTTCGCCGCTGTTTCACATCAAGGCCGGCATCGTCGCCCTCAATTTCGCCGGCCTGTTCCTGTTCATCACGGCCGCGCCGGAAATGCTGCCCAAACAACTGGGGCTGGGGCCGTCGCAGTTCGCCTGGCTGTTCATTCCCTGCGTCAGCGGGATTTTCATGGGCGCGGCGGCCGCCAATCGCCTGGCCGGCAAAATCAGCTTTGCGCGCCAGATCGGCATCGGTTTTGCCTTCCTGCTGGGTGCGGCCAGCGTCAACGTGGTATTCCACTTGTTGCTGCCGCCATCGTTGCCGTGGAGCGTGCTGCCGCTGTTCTTCTACACCTTCGGCATGTCGCTGGTGGGCCCCGGCGCGACCTTGCTGGCGCTCGACCTGTTCCCGCATATTCGCGGCACGGTCGCCTCGTGCCAGTCGTTCGCCAGCACCCTGCTCGGCGCGATCGTGGCCGGCGTGGTCTCGCCGATGCTGTCGGGTTCGGTGCTCTGGCTGGCCTCGGGCCAGCTGGCTTTCACGGCGCTGGCGCTGGCCTTGTGGCTGATTTCACGGCGCTTCCGTCACCGTCTGCTGGGGCCGTTCAAACTGAGGACCGGCGTGCGCTAAGGTGCGCGAATACAACAGCATTTGGACGACAGGCCCCACCCGCCGCCCCTGGCGCGGCGAGGGTCTCTAAAATGCCACCATCTTGGGTGTTTTGCTGTGCTAAGGTTGTTGGTGCCCGCATTGATATTTATCTAAAGTTACTTATAAAAAGGGAAAAAATGCGCCTGAGTGCTTTTTCTGTCCGCCGCGTCATCATGCTCGGTGCGCTGGCCCTGGCATCGTCGGCCTTTGGCGCCACTTTGTCGCTGGCATCGTTGAGCAACCAGGACGCCAGCAGCGGCCTGAAAGCGGCGCTGGACGCCGGTTCGGCCGCCGCCGTCGCCAAGCTGGGCGTGGAAAATGGTTTTCTGAATAATGACAAGGTCAAGATCAAGCTGCCCGGCATCGTCGAGCAGGCCAGGCCGCTGCTGAAGATGACGGGCCGCGGCCAGCAGCTCGACGAGCTGGTGGTGGCGATGAACCGCGCGGCCGAATCGGCGGTGCCGCTGGCCAAGCCCTTGCTGCTGGACGCCGTCAAATCGATGAGCGTGACCGATGCCAAGAATATCCTGTCCGGCGGTGATACCTCGGTCACCGACTTTTTCCGCCAGAAGACCGCCACGCCGCTGGCCGCCAAGTTCCTGCCCATCGTCAAATCGGTCACCGATCGTTCCGGCCTGGCCGCCACCTATAACGGCACCATGAGCCAGATCGGCAAGGCCGGCCTGGTGCCGCAGCAGCAGGCGACGGTGGAAAGCTATGTCACCGAGCGCGCACTGGCCGGTTTGTATTTGATGATAGGCGAAGAAGAAAAAGCCATCCGCCGCGATCCGCTGGCATATGGCAGCAAGATTATCGGCAAGGTGTTTGGCAGTTTGAAATAGCGTTACGGTTTGAAAATCAGACCATTTTGTCAATGCTGGCGCCGATGCAATGGCGGCGTATTGTGTGGCGCACACGGAACAAGTTAAGTATTTTAATACAAGAAAACAATGTTAAAATCTCGCGGCGTGGATTTTTGGCAGTGTGAATCAAGACTGCCAGATCATGATGAATTTTAGTGGCGAACTGATGTGTGGCATTACTGCCCCGCAGTTGGCCTTTTTGTGTTTCTTCCAAGTCCCTCAGTCTTAATTCTGAGTATCTTGTCAGAAATTCCAGATGCAGGATACAAGCTAGGTAGTCGGATTTGTTAAGCGTACTCAGAAAATCAGTTAAATATACGTGGTGTGGATGCCTGATTCTTGGCGCACCTTCGGCCATCGCAGCGACGCCCAACCATGGTGGGCAGTCGGGCTATATCAACATGCCCAGCGCCGTGGTGGAAACCGACGGCACCTTTAGTGTAGGTTACAGCTATGACAGCCCGTACGGGCAGCTGTGGGTAACATCGAGCATTTTGCCTTTCCTGCAGGTGACCGGACGTTATGTTTCCATTACCGGGATTCCAGGTTTCAGTAGTGTTCCTGGCGAATATGGCAGCGGTTACGGCCGTTACAAGGACAAAGTTGTCGACGGCAAATTGCGTTTGTGGCAGGAAACGGATTGGATGCCGTCGATCGCGGTCGGCATGACCGACTTGTTTGGTACCGAGTTGTTCAAGGGCCAATATGTAGTTGCCACCAAGACCTTTGGCGCCAGCAAGAATATCGAGGCTAGCCTGGGTTATGCGCATCGCCGCCCGGATGGCCCGTTTGCTGGCGTGCGCTGGACCCCGACATCGCTGCCGCGCTGGTCGGTGGTGGCAGAGTACGACACAACCAATTATTTGCGTGACTTCCGTGCCGCAGAGACGAATGCCGGCAAACGCAGCAAGGGCGCTTCCGTCGGCCTGGAATACCGTTGGGGCTGGCTTGCATTGCAGGCGGCCCGCAGCCGTGACCAGTTCAGCGTCAATGCCTTTGTCAGCATTCCGTTTGGCGAGCGCGAGTTCATCCCCAAGATATTTGAACCAGCTTATTTTGTTGATGACAAGAATCCGCCGCCGCGTCCGACCAAGGAAGAGTGGCGCAATGACGTCGGTTATGGCGCAGACCTGGTCAACGCGCTCGTCAAGCAGGACTATAAAAATATCCGCGTGCAGCAAGAGGGAAATACCCTGGCCCTGACCCTGACCAACAGCCGTATTTCTAACCTGGGCCGTGCGGTGGGGCGCGCCGCGCGCACGGCGGTGGCGTTTACTCCTGCTGGAACGACAACCATCCGCATCACGTACACCAAGCTCGACCAGCCAATTGCCACCTACGAATTCTTCGACCTGCCCAAGCTGAACGATTATTTTGCCGGCAAAATCGATCGCCAGGCTTTCCTTGATGTCGTGCTGCTGCGCTATCCCGAAAAGAGTGATGTCATCCGCGATAGTCAGCAATCGTGGCTGAACGAATTCCTCGATCGGCCTGCGGCGGGCAAGCCAGTTACCGTTGCTGCACCGCTAATGGCCGCGGCTCCAGTTCCAGCAACCTTGGCCGTGCCGTCATTATCTGCAACGCCCGTTGAGGATATTCCCGTACCGGCCGTGGTCAAGGCAGCCAATGCCGTCAAGACCGATGGCAAGCTAGCCGTCGGCCTCGGCGTTGATGGCGATATGGTGCAGATCAAATCGATTGACCGCGAAGCGAATCGTTTCAAGATTGCGCCGAAAGTAGGCTTCTTTTTCAACGACCCCAGCGGCGCTTTCCGCTATTCGGTGTCGGCGGTGGCCAATTATGACCAGCGCTTGGGCGATGGACTGTACCTGAATGGTGCAGCCAGCTTGCAGTTGCTCGAAACAGTTTCAGGCGTCAAACAGGCGTCAAATAGTTCTCTGCCACACGTACGCAGTGATGTGGCGGAATATCTGCGCGGCGACCGGTTAACGCTTAGCCGCATTTTGCTCAATAAATATGACAATCCTGCCGAGCGGGTGTATACCCGCTTGTCAGGCGGTTTGTATGAAGACATGTTCCGCGGCGTTGGCGGCCAGGTGCTGTACCTGCCGAAAGACAAGCGCTGGGCAGCCGATCTGGCCGTCGACGCTTTGCAACAACGCGGGTTCGACGGCGTCCTGTCGACGCGCGACTACAAGACGGTTACCGCGATCGGCTCGTTGCATTACCGTTTGCCACACGATATGACCGTCACGGCACGTGCTGGACGCTTCCTGGCCAAGGACTCGGGCGTACGCCTGGAATTCAAGCGCCGCTTCCAGTCCGGCATTGAAGTGGGTGCCTGGTATACGCATACCAACGGCAACGATATCACTACGCCAGGCACGCCTTCCAAGCCGTACCAGGATCGTGGCATTTTCTTGTCCCTGCCGCTGAACAGCATGTTGCCAATGGATACGCAGGCCAATGCCGGCTTTGCTATCTCGCCATGGACGCGTGACGTCGGCCAGATGGTCGCCTCGCCTGGTGATCTGTACGACATGATCGAACGCCCTCGTGCCGATATGCAGAACTACGACGGCCTTGGTAACTTTGCCGAGCGTCCTGACGAGCAGAACCTGCCCGCTGTCAACCCGCCCGACAGGCCCTTTGTCAGCCCGTGGCCCGCGATGCGCGCGCGACTTGAACAATCGTCTTCCGCCGTGCCTAGTGCTCCCGAATGGCTCAAGGCCACCGCGGTAGTTGGCGGGGTGGTGCTGGCTTCCGCACTCAGTGACAAGCCTGTCGACCGTTTTGTCAAGAAGCACCAGAACTCTACCTCGTTCCGCAACTGGGACAGGTTGGGCAAGGCGATGCCATTCGCTCTGGTCGGTGCCGCAGGCGCCGCCTTTGCGCTCGGTGATGACCGCATGCAAAACACCGGCCTGATTTCAATGCAGTCCGTAGCTGCCGCCACCGGCCTGACGCTGATCGGCAAGTATGCGATCGGCCGTGCCCGTCCTGACGAAGATCGCGGGCCGTGGACCAGCGTGGGCCAAGGCAGGAAACGTTCGGACGCATCCTTCCCATCAGGCCACTCGGCGATTGCCTTTGCGGCAGTGACACCGTTTGCCAAGGAATACGATGCACCATGGCTGTACAGTGTGGCTGCGCTGGGTTCGGCTGGGCGTGTCGCCGGCCGTAAGCACTGGGTATCAGACACCGTCGCAGGTGGCATCGTTGGCTATGCCATGGGTACGTGGTTATGGAATGCGCAACGCGATCAGAGCAAGTCAGGCCTTTCAATTAACCCAGGTCCCAAGGAAATCAGTGTGACCTGGCAGAGCAAATATTAAGCGATACATGAAATCAAGCGCGTGCATCTTGTATTGCACACTGACCTAACATTATTTATCCAGACAAAGACTAGCATGAAAAAGCAACTTTGCAGTTCCCAGTATTTCGTTAAAAACATGATACTTTCAGCGTGCCTGCTGGGCGCTGGTTCCTCGTTCGCCATGGCGCAGGATCTGACGGAAAGCGAAACTGCCAAAGCTCAATCGTTTGAGTCGAGCAGTTTGCCAGCTATCCGTAGCCGCTCCGTGGCACGGCCGGCACCCAATCCACCTGCCAGTCGCCCGGCTAAATCCTCGGTTGCTGAAATCGGTCCATTTCAGACCTATGTCGCTGGTGTCATGGGTAAAAGCCTGAAAATTTTTGGAAAGGATCTGTTCAACGATGTGCCATCTACCTTTGCACCATTCGATAGCGCGCAGGTCAATCAAGATTATGTGATTGGTACAGGTGATGAATTGCAGGTACGTGGTTGGGGCATGGTGGACATTGATGTCAGCGCAACGGTCGACCGTAGCGGAGCAATTTTTATTCCTCGAGTTGGCTCTGTGAAGGTAAGTGGCGTACAGTACAAGGATCTGCAAGGTTATCTAAAAAAGGCAGTCGGCAAAATTTATAACAATTTTGAACTGACAGCCAGTATTGCACAAACGCGAGCAGTGCAAGTATATGTGGTTGGACATGCAGTTCGTCCTGGAACTTACACCTTGAGTGCAATGAGCAGCTTGCTAAATGCCCTGTTTACTTCAGGAGGCCCCGATGCGACCGGTAGTATGCGAAATATTCAATTAAAGCGCGGTGGTCAGACCGTCACGACCTTTGACCTGTATGACATGCTGGCGAAGGGTGATAAAAGTGGTGATCAGACTTTACGTGATGGCGATGTAATTTATATTCCTGAAGTCGGATCGCTGGTGGCTCTGACGGGTAGCGTGAAACAACAGGCAATATTTGAATTAAAGGGTAACAACTCTTTGGCCGATGTCATGTCATGGGCAGGTGGAGTTGATTCCGCTGCCGAACTGAAAAAAATTATCATTGAAAAGAATGTAGACAATCGCTACCAGACGGTATTGGAATTAACAGCAAATAAAGCATCAAGTAATGCTCAGTTGTCCGCAGTTGCTGTACGGCCAACTGATATCTTTAGGGTCCTTTCTCCAGATGCTACGCCTGTACAAGTGCAAATACAAAATGAATACGTTCGGGTGTCCGGCGAAGTCATGAAGAGTGGAATATTTGCACTGAAAAAGGGAGAAACACTTCGTGAGTTGGTAGCACGTGTCGGTGGCCCTACCGAAAATGGCTATTTATATGCTACGCAAGTTAATCGCGAATCAGTAAGGAATATGCAACAGGCAAAACTGAATGAGGTCGCGGACCGTTTTGAGCGTGATCTTGAATCCAATGCAACTCAACGTATCGCGGCTTCTACTGACAAAGATAACGCAGCACGTGTGGCAACTGAAGTTGAACAGCAGCGACGCATCGTACAAAAATTGCGCAGCATCCGTTCGGAAGGTCGCATTGTCTTGGAATTGACAGACGGTAATGCACAAGTAAAAAATCTGCCTGATTTGCCGTTGCAGGATGGCGACACTATTTTTATTCCGCGGAAACCAGGAACGGTTGACGTACTTGGGGCCGTGTTCCAACAAAATACATTTCTTTATCGCCCGAATCGGACGGTTGGCGATTACCTGAACCAAGCTGGCGGTGTAACTAACACAGGCGAAAAATCTGAGATGTATGTGATCCGTGCGGACGGGACTGCAAATAGTGGACGCAGTTCGGGATGGCTGAGTGGATTGGGCGGAAGCGTTCTTAATCCAGGTGACACGGTAGTAGTGCCAGAAAAAATTGAGCGTGGCTCGTTTATGCAAAGTCTGAAAGAGTGGACTGCTATTTTCTACCAATTTGGCTTGGGTGCTGCTGGTCTGAAAGTATTGAAAGACTAACGATCATGATCGTGTTGGTTAGTGAGCTAGATCCATCTTTTTGAAAGTGAATAATGTCCGAGCAAGTGGAAAATAAAACGACGCAGTATCTCGCCGTCAGTGGTACAACCGAAACGCATATTACTGATATCTTGATTCCGCTGGCACGCCAGAAGAAGATTGTTTTTGGCATGCCGTTAATAATGGCTTCCTTGGCGTTGGGCGTAGCATTATTGATCAAACCGACCTTCCAAAGTAGTGCGGCCGTCTTGCCGCCTCAGCAACAAGCATCGAGCGTGGCATCCATGCTTGGCCAGCTTGGCGGCTTAGCAAGCGCTGCTGGAGGTATAGGAGGTTTAAAAAATCCGAATGATCTATATGTCGGTATGCTACAAAGTCGCACGATTGCGGACAATCTGATCACGCGCTTTAAACTTAAGGAGCGCTATGAAGCTAAAACGATGGATGAAACACGTCTGAAACTTGAAGGAAAGCGTGAGTTCATTAATGGAAAGGATAGCTTGATTGTTATTAATGTTCAAGACTCTGATCCAAAATTTGCAGCAGAACTTGCAAATGCTTATGTAGGTGAGTTAGCGCAGTTGACCAAGGGGCTGGCAATTACCGAGGCATCGCGCAGGCGTCTGTTTTTTGAAAAACAGTTAGTTGCAGCTAAAGATCAGCTGGCGAATGCTGAAGTAGCAATGAAGAAGATGCAGGAAAATACGGGAATGTTGCAGCTCGAAGGTCAAGTCAAAGGTATTATTGCCAATGAGGCCCAATTGCAGGGACTTATTGCGGGAAAAGAAGTGCAGCTGCAATCTATGCGAAGTTTTTCTACACCGAATAATCCTGATTTTATCCGTACTCAGGATGAAATACGCGCATTGAATGCGCAATTAGGTAAGCTACAAAAAGGAAAATCCAGAGAGGGTGACTTGTTGGTACCCACTGGAAAAATTCCTGAAATTGGTTTGGAATACATTCGTAGCGTAAGAGATGTTAAATATTATGAAGCAATTTTTGAGTTGTTAGCTAAGCAATTTGAATTGGCAAAAATAGATGAGGCGCGTGACTCATCGACTATTCAGCAATTGGATATAGCCGTACCCGCTGAAAAAAAACTAAAACCTAAACTCTCGATATTTGTACTTGTTGGATTTTTATTGGGTGGAATTATTGGGATATTAATTGCCCTAATGCGTGATAGCTATCTTTACCCTGTAAATGATGAGATTGCTCGTTTACGTCGTCAGAGATTGACTAGCGCGTGGAAACGCTGATGTAGTGTGATTGTAATGTGTGAAGCACATAATAGTAAAGTGCACTCTTGATTTTTAGCGGTCCCGTATATAGTAAATTTTCTTATGGGACTGTTGCTCTCATTACCGTCAATCTGAATGTTTGGTTTTCATGTCTACTACGTCAATTCGTAATTTATTTTTAAAAAATGCGGTAGCAAATGTCGTGGGGGGTGCAGGTACTGCGCTATTTAATTTGTTATTGCCGGCATTAGTAGTCAGACATTTAGGAAAAATGGAGTTTTCGGTTTGGACATTGGCTCTCCAAATTCTTCTTTATTTGCAAATATTTGGTTTTGGTATACAAATTGCCATGACGAAATTTATTGCTCACGGCAAAGAGTTAAATAATCTAGCGGATCAGCGTAAAACGATAAAAGCAGGACTGATGCTGGTTTCTTCTTTTTTCTTGTTGGCAGTATTGGTGGTAGTGTTGCTTGTTATTTTTTACCCACTATTTTTTGATAATATACCTATAGATTTTGTCAGTGAATTCAGAATTTGTATTTTCTTTTTAGGTATTTCGGCTGCATGGCAGTTGTATGCGCTAATACCAAATGGCGTATTTATCGGACTTCAGCGCAATATTATTCCGGTATCGATTACTCTACTTATTCGTATGACCAGTTTGCTTGCTTTATGGCTGGTTTTGGAAAGCGGCGGTGGGTTATTAGCCTTGTCTGCCACTTTGGCGGCATGTGGTGCGATGTTAGTACCTGGAAGCTATTTATTTGCCAGACGTTGGGCAAGGCATCTCACCATGGAGCTAGGGGCCCTCGATTGGGTTCGCTTTCGAGAGTTGTGGCATTATTGCGCTAGCCTCGCTGTTTGGAATCTTGCAATGCTGTTTGTCAATGGCATTGATATGATATTAGTAGGCCACTTTGATTTTGAAAAAGTGGCAGCGTATTCTTTGGCTGTTACTTTTATTACCATCCTTGTCGGGGTGCTACAGGCATTGTTAAACCCGTTAGTAGCGATAGCGGCATCGAGTTTTGCTAATCCAGCTAAGGTCGGCGATTTGCCGAAATTGCTCTCACTGGCCAGTTTTGGATGTTCAGCAATTATGGCAGTGGTAGTAATTATTTTTTTTATTTTCGGAAAAGAAATACTGAAATTATGGATCAATATCGAATACGTTTCTGATGTTTATTTGATTTTGACAGTAATTTTAATAGCGCATTCTGTGCGAAATATATTGATGCCTTTCTCCATATTTTTGATTGCTATTGCGGAGCAAAGGAAAGCATTTTTACCTGCCGTCATAGAAGGAATTGTCAATCTTTCTTTTAGCTTATATTTAGGATCAAAGATGGGGGCTATTGGAATTGCATATGCCACTTTAATCGGTGCCGGTACAGGAGTTGTCGCAAGCTTCGTTTTTGTGGTCGACAAAACACGAATCTTGACGCTTTCAAGAGCACAGTTTTTTTTAAGAGTATTGCTATTTCCGTCCATGGTATTTATTTTTCTATTTTTCATTTCACTTAAAGTACATCATGGTATTTTTTAAATTTATAAAAAATATAATAAAAATAGTTCGCCACCGTCCCAACATAAGAAATATAGGGATAAATTCTTTCGTTTTGCGGCCTCGTTTTATCTTCAATGGAAATAGAATTTCTATTGGTAGTAATAGTATTATTGGAAAGTTTTCGGTTTTGCATCCTGTTGTTAAATATAATGATAAAATTTACTCTCCTGAAATTTTAATAGGAAATGATGTCTATATTGGTGGATACAATCAGATTCATTGTATGGAATCAATTTTCTTGGGCGACGGATGTGTTTTAAGTGAACATGTTTATATTTCAGATATTGCACATGGATACGATCCGGAGGCAGGGTTGATTATGAAGCAGGACATCGATTGTAAAGGTCCTGTTTATATCGGTAAACACACGTTTATTGGTTATGGAGTTTCGGTCTTGCCCGGCGTAACGTTGGGTAAGCATTGTATTGTTGGAACAAGATCAGTGGTTACGCATTCATTTCCTGACTATTCAATGATTGCCGGGAGCCCTGCAAAACTTGTGAAAAAATACAACGTTAATACGAAAAAATGGGAGAAAATATAATGAAGGTTTTAATTACTGGTGGTGCGGGTTTTATTGGTTCAAATTTAACATTGCATTTGATAGGTTTAGGACATGAGGTAACTATTCTAGACAATTTATCGTGTCAAATCCATGGTGATAAACCTGAAATAAGTTCGCCCTTATATCTGTCTATCAAGGACAAGGTTCACTTTGTACATGGTTCCGTAACAGATACCGCAGCATGGGAAGCTGTGCTGCCTGGTCAGGATGCTATCGTTCACTTGGCTGCAGAAACTGGCACTGGCCAGTCAATGTATGAAATCAAACGTTATGTCGATGTGAATATCGGTGGAACGGCATTGATGCTGGATCTATTGGCAAATGGTAAATATCAGGTCAAGAAAGTAGTTGTTGCTTCATCCCGTTCAATTTATGGTGAAGGTAAATATCTTTCAAAGGCGCTGGGAATCATCTATCCAGGCGCACGCAAAGATGAGGATATGCAGGCGGGCCGTTTTGATCCGTTGTGTCCGCAGACCGGTGAACCATTGAGTTTGTTGGCCACCGATGAAGATTCAAAGATTCACCCATCTTCGGTTTATGGCATCACAAAGCAGAACCAGGAGCAGATGGTGATGACGGTGTGCGCATCACTGGGTATCGGAGCCACTGCGCTGCGTTATCAAAACGTGTATGGCCCTGGGCAGTCGCTTAGCAATCCATATACTGGAATCTTGTCTATCTTCTCCACTAGGATTAAAAATGGTAATGGCTTGAGCATTTTCGAGGATGGCAAAGAAAGCCGGGATTTTGTATTCGTCAGCGATATCGTTGACGCAACGACTGCAGCCTTGCTCAAGGATGAAGCCAATAACGAAGTGTTTGGGATTGGGGCCGGTGTGGCAACCGATGTCCTCACGGTTGCGCATACCTTGGCACAACGCTATGGTAAGGACGTGGAAATCAAAGTCACTGGTGCATATCGTCTTGGTGATATTCGCCATAACTATGCTGATCTGGGCAAGGCAAAGCGCCTGTTGAATTTCACTCCGAAAGTGACATTTGATGAAGGCATCAGCCGGTTTACTGCTTGGGTTGAACAGCAGGAAGTGCAAAAAGATAGCTATGAAGACAGTATCGCCGAGATGAAAAAACGCGGGCTTTATAAGTAAGCATGCAAGGTATCCGGCCTTAGCTGTTCAACCTCGTTGGCGAGGTGATCAACTCAAGCGACCCCGTTCTGCAAGGTAGGCCGCACTGATCGATAGCGGGCCGGTATGATTTTCTTCTGCATGTAGTAGTTTAATAATTAGAGGTTAGGGTTCATGAAAAAAAGAATAGGCTTGGTTACCGTACTGTTCAATAGTGCCGATGTACTTCCGGGTTTTTTTCAAAGTTTGTCGCGGCAAAATTTTGATGACTACTGGTTGTATATACTTGATAACAGTTTGGACAATTTTTCATTCGAAGCGGCACAAGCAGAAATTGAAAAATATTCTTTGAATAATGTAACCCTGATCAAAAATTCGGAAAATATCGGTGTCGCTGCAGCCAATAATCAAGGTATTAAACTTGGCTTGGAGGCAGGCTGTGAGTATATTCTGATTCTTAATAATGATATTGAGTTTGAAGATGTTAATTTATTTCAGAACATGATGTCTCTTGCAGAAGGAAAAAAAGAAAAGCTGATAACCCCGAAAATGTATTTCCACGATAATGGATTAATCTGGTGTGCAGGTGGTGAAATCAGTAAACTTCGCGGCACGGTAAGACATTTTGGTGAAATGCAGTCAGATCTGCCACAAAACAGCATAACGGGCTATACGGAATATGCTCCGACCTGTTTCATGCTGGTGCATCGAGAGGTATTCGAACGCATCGGTCTGATGGACGAAAAATATTTCGTTTATTACGATGATGTTGACTTCATTTGGCGGTCAAATCAGGCTGGCTATAAATTGCTGTATTGGGCGGAAGGAAAGATTTCTCATAAAGTCAGCAGCAGTACCGGTGGTGATGATTCGCCATTCAGTATTTTCTATAGCAACCGGAATAGGGTATATTTTATCAGGAAAAATTATTCTCCTATTTTCAAGATCATTTCATTGACCTACACTTTGGCTACTCGTTTCTTGAAGTGTATGAAAAATTCGAATAGCAGCAAAGGGCTGAATTTTAAAAAAGCCATTTTAGCCGGACTGCAAATGCCGCTTGATAAATAATTGCAGCTTGCTTGATTGATTGATTGGAAATATGTCAGCGGGTGTAAAAAAATTATAAAAGTAAAATTGCGCCAAATTTAATATCTGGTAATGAAATGTGAAAATGTATGAAAAATAATAAAACCATATTGGTTGTTTGTCCCGATGTTCCATTTCCAGATAATTATGGTGGGGCGCTTGATATGTGGAAGCGTATCGTTTATTTGAAAGGAATGGGATTTTCAATCCACCTGGTCAGCCTGTTCCGCGATGAAACCCGTCTCAAGGAATTCGAAAACTCAGTGCATATCGATCTGGTAGATGTGCATATACCTATTAGGTATCGTCCGCACTTTTCCTTGAAAATGTTTTTGTATCCGACTGCAATGACGATCCGATCTATTGGGTCTGTGGACTTGCGCCGACTTAAACAGCAGTTGTCAGCACGATATGATTATGCGCTTGTTGAGAACAGCAAGACCATGCTTGCCTTTTCAGATATACAAAAATATCTGAATATGGATTTCGGTAAAGTTTATGTGCGCATGCAAAATTGCGAGTGGGAATATTACGAATATATGGCTGGTGCAGAACCCAGTTTGTTGAAAAAATTATTTTTCACCAACGAATCCGTAAAATTCAAAAAATTTGAAAAGAACTTGTCGAGTAATAATTTGGTTGATGGCCTGTTATTCATTTCCGAGCGCGACATGAAATTTTACGGTTCTTCTGCGAAAGAAAATTCTGTCTTGCCAGTATTTCTTAGTCCTGCAGAAAAGCAGATTAGTTTCAATACTCGAAAAAATGTTTTGTTATTTATTGGTAATCTTGAGTTGTCAGACAATGTTGCAGCGGTAGAGAAATTATATGCTTATCTGAAAGCCTGGTTGATTGTAAACCCGACCGCTCGATTAATTATTGCTGGAAAAAACAAATCTGGCATTAATCCGTTTTCTGAATTTTCGGAAAAAAACGTGGAGGTTATTTTCAATGTCCCACACGCTCAAAAAGAGCAGCTGATTGAAGATGCAAAAGTATTTTGCTCATTTTCCATGAATCCTGCCGGGGTGAAGCTAAAAACCTTGGAAGGTGCGGCAGCGGGTCTGCCTATTCTGGCCAATAATAATGCATGTGATGGTTCCGGTCTGGAAAATGTTGTTATGAATATTGATAAACAGGAAAAATCTGTGATCTATAATCAACTAGACACAATGATGAGTGATATGATTGTATTTAAAGCAATGTCTGAATCGGTAACACTTGCTTATCGGCAGCTTATGAATGAGGCCGCGGTGGCACACACGGAAATATTCTCATAATGGTCAAATTAATAGCATTTTTTTTGCCATTAATGATATTGAATACTTTCAATATTGGTTCGATATTTGTTCCATTGTTGACGATATTATTGAATATATATTTTATTTATTGTGTCGGCTATAAATATAAATCTCTTCCGAATTTTGCTTACCTCGCCCCTCTTTTTTCTTTACTTTTGATATCTGTTTTTAAGTATGTTTTATTTTTTGAAACTGATGGAATTGTCGACTCAGCGAAATTGATTGCGACTGGGATGATGCTCATTTCAGTATATTTTATTTTTAAATATCAGCCAAAAGTTTTTTTTCACTGGTATTTTATCGCAACGGGACTGCTTCTGATATATGGCCTTTACCAATATTTGATAGTTCTGTCTGGCATCTCTCCTGCTACCGCTGGAGTAAATTTGCCGGTATATTTGTGGAATGAAAATGGCTGGCATGTAAGTATTGTAAGAAACGGAATAGCCCGGGTTCAGTCTTTCGCGTATGAGCCAGCATATTTGGCAATTTTTCTTGGCTTTTCTTTGTTATGTGCAAATAGTCTCAACGTACGAAAAAGTTGGTTAATTGCAATTTGCCTAGGTCTATTAGCCACCGGATCACGCAATACATATGTTTTCATGGTTGTCTTTTTCGGATTGATGGCTATAAAGAAATATACAAATAATTCGATGTTGGGATTGATTTATCTTTTTTCATTTTTATTGCCAATTTTTCTGTTTGTATTTATTGATCTGGAAGCTGGTGATTTCGACGTGTCAGTTCTGGCACGAGCATTACCATATAAGGTCATTGCTGAGAATATGACATCAGATTTTTGGGCTTCAGCTTTTGGAGTGACATCATATGTTGATGCTATTGGTCAGAATAGTTATTTGGCTCGCTTCGGTGAAGTAGTCATATCAGAAAAAGTGGATATTGATCCCAAAAGCTTTCTAGCATATTTGCTTTTACATTTTGGATTGGTGGGTTTTTTTGCTTTCATTTTTTTTCAATGGCTATTATTAAGAAAATCTAAGACATCATTGATCTACATGAGTTCGTTCAACTTGCTGTGTTTTAATTCAAATGTACTGTTCTGGCCCGTATATTGGTGCGTATATACTTTGGCGATATTTATTCAGGATGAACGGTGGCGCATGTCGATAGCGCGGCCACTATTAATTTCACGTGTGCATGCCTTCGGCTCTGCAAATACCTAATTACTAAGAAGAATATATTGATGGATGCGTCTTCTACAAAAAAACATACTATAGCCGTTATCGTTCCTACGCTGAACGCTGGAGACTGCTGGACGGCATGGCTTGCGGCATTTGCGTCACAGTCCTGCTCTGCAGATCACGTTCTGATTGTTGATTCCTCATCTAATGATCAAACAGCTGTTTTGGCTGAACAATCGGGCTACGATGTCTTGACCATACAACGCCAAGAATTCAATCATGGCACAACACGGCAACTTGCCGCAGATCGATTTGTTAGTGCTGATATCATCATGTATCTCACCCAGGACGCGTTGCTGGCAGATGGTGATGCAATTTGTAACCTAGTTGCGGCGTTTGAAGACGAGCAGGTTGGAGCTGCTTACGGGCGGCAGTTGCCACACACGGATGCAAAACCGATCGGCGCGCATGCCCGCCTGTATAATTATCCCGACATGTCGGCAGTGCGTTCCTCGAGCGATATCGCCCGACTGGGTTTGAAAGTTGCTTTTTTGTCGAATTCGTTTTCAGCTTACAGAAAGACCGCGTTAATGGCCGTAGGCGGTTTCCCTGCAGATAATATTTTCGGTGAGGACGCATATGTAGCGTCAAAATTGATACTAAGTGGCTGGAAAATCGCTTACAGGGCCGATGCAAAAGTATATCATTCGCATGACTATTCGATAACACAGGATTTCAAGCGATATTTCGATATTGGCGTATTTCATTCACGTGAACCGTGGCTGAGGTCGTCTTTTGGCGGGGCAGAGGGAGAAGGCAAAAAGTTCGTGATCTCTGAATTAAAATATTTGCTGACACAGGCGCCTTGGTTGATTCCTTCTGCGATGGCACGAACTGGCATCAAGTATTTGGGTTACAGACTCGGCATGCTGGAGAAAAAAATGCCGGCTTCTCTGAAATATAGACTAAGCATGCACAAAAGATTTTGGCTGTAAATTTTTTTAAAAACATAAAAGATAATTTATCTTATCAATATTTATTTTAGTTAACTAACTCCGGATTTCATAGTATGAAAATTGCAATTATTACTGGTATTACAGGTCAAGATGGCGCCTATCTGGCCGAATTATTGTTAGAGAAAGGTTACAAGGTTTTTGGCACCTATCGTCGCACCAGCTCAGTTAATTTTTGGCGTATCGAAGAGTTGGGTATCGCCCGTCATCCAAATCTGGAGCTGGTTGAGTACGATTTGACCGATTTGAGCGCGAGCATTCGTTTGCTGCAAACTACGGGCGCTACCGAAGTATACAATTTGGCGGCGCAAAGTTTTGTCGGTGTTTCTTTTGACCAGCCGGTTACCACTGCTGAAATTACTGGGTTGGGTCCAGTTAACCTTCTCGAAGCGATTCGTATCGTTAACCCCGCCGTACGATTTTACCAGGCAAGTACCTCGGAAATGTTCGGCAAGGTGCAAGCTATTCCACAAATTGAGGATACACCTTTTTACCCACGTAGCCCATATGGCGTGGCCAAGCTGTATGCGCACTGGATGACGATTAATTATCGTGAGTCCTATAATATTTTCGGTGCCAGTGGCATTTTGTTCAATCACGAATCCCCTCTGCGCGGTCGCGAATTTGTCACTCGCAAGATCACCGACAGCATGGCTAAAATTAGCTTGGGACTGCTCGACGTACTTGAACTGGGAAATATGGATGCCAAACGGGATTGGGGATTTGCCAAAGAATACGTAGAAGGCATGTGGCGTATGCTGCAGGCTGATAAGCCTGATACCTATGTACTCGCCACGAACCGTACAGAAACCGTACGTGATTTCGTTACGATGGCCGGCAAGGCTGCCGGTTTCAATCTGGTCTGGAGTGGCGAAGCCGAAAACGAAATAGCAGTTGACAGCAAGAGCGGCAAGACACTTGTACGCGTCAATCCTAAGTTCTATCGTCCTGCTGAAGTTGAATTGCTGATCGGTAATCCTGAGAAAGCACGCAAGGAGTTGGGTTGGGAACCTAAAACTACATTGGAACAGTTGTGCCAGATGATGGTAGAAGCCGATATTCGTCGTAACCAGGCTGGCTTTTCGTTCTGATCATGGCAAATCGGATTCTGATTACCGGCGTGCAAGGATTTACCGGTCGATTTCTTGCGGAAGAAATGGTTGCTGCCGGATATGAAGTGTTCGGTTTGGCGCATATCCCGCAAGCCGAGCCGATTCCGGGGGTTATAGCGGTGCATGCCTGCGATTTGGCCGATGCCGCTGGGCTGGCCAAGGTGATAGGCTTGGTGCGTCCCGATATAGTTGCACATCTGGCGGCGATCGCCTTTGTGGGCCATGGGGATGTCGATGCCATTTACCGTACTAATCTGCTTGGTTCCCGCAATTTACTCGAGGCACTGGTTCATGCCGCCAGTCCGGTAAGTGCAGTGCTGCTCGCCAGCAGTGCTAACGTCTATGGCAATTCAACCGGCGGCGTTTTATCTGAAGCGACGCCAGTGGCGCCTGCCAACGATTACGCGGTCAGCAAGTTGAGCATGGAATACATGGCGAACTTATATCGGCAGCGCCTGCCGTTGACTATAGTGCGACCCTTCAATTACACCGGACGTGGGCAGGCGGAAAGCTTTTTATTACCGAAGATCATTAATCATGTCCGGCGTGGCGCACCTGTGATTGAGCTGGGTAACTTGCACGTCGCGCGTGATTTTTCAGATGTTCGTATGGTCGTGCAATATTATCGCCGCCTGCTGGAACTCCCGGCCGCTCGTGGCGAAATCTATAATGTTTGCTCTGGCAGGGCATACACGCTTGACGAGGTATTGGCTTTGGTCCGTAGTCTGGCTGGCGACACGTTCGAAGTGCGCGTCAATCCAGCTTTTGTGCGTGACAATGAAGTCAAAATCTTGCTTGGTGACCGTTCGAAGCTGATAGAAGCTGTGGGACCGGCGGAGGATATTTCTCTACAGGACACATTGGCCTGGATGTTGAACGATCCGTCACCCCTGTGATGTAATTTAAACCCGGTATGCCGGGTTTTTTTATGTTTGACGAAAGTACTTGTTGACCATACTGCATGGCGACCATGCAGCCGTCATTCAGTCAATAATGCCCGTAGTTTCTGATATTGCGCTCAATAAGTATTCAGTACCAGATCCGAGATGAAGATACTGCGCCTAGTGTTACGCACACTGGCATTGGCAAAAAGCCGGAACTCATAAAATGCGGCACCGGCTGGTGCAAGTGGATACCAGTTTAGCGACACGCAGGTATATTTCTCGCTATCACCTTTATTGGTATAAGGGTGACCACTACAGATTTCCAAGCCGTGTGCATCATAAATAGTCAGATAGACACCGAAAGTGCTTGTATCAGCTGAGAACCCGGCGGACCGGATCCAGACGCATCCTTCTATATTCTGGCCAGGCCTGATCGGATAGCGCTTGGTACGTCGGATTTCCTGGCCTGCTTGCGTAGTTTCGATGCATGTGACCGCGTCTCGCTGGGCGTGTCCGACGGTACTGGTCTTTGAGGTATCGCCCGGCTGGGCCAACAGCGTGGCTGCGAAATTGGGATGAGATGCCAACCACGCTTCCTGTTGCACGCCAGGATTTTTACCGAATGGTATGCGCGCTATGCCATCCTGGCACCGCCAGTTATGTACTACAACTGGGCCAAGGACCGTTTGGTCCACCCAGCATTGAATCTGGATGTTATCAGCATGATAATCGCAATCACTGATGAAAATGCCGCCAAACACCGTATTCGTATTGGAACGAAAAATCGCCTTGCTAATTTTTCCGGCAAACCAGAATTCGCTATGGCTGATACGTACAAGGCAACCATTGCCATTGGTCGAGATCCAGTGCTTCGAATAGCTATCTGACTCAATGTGCGAACCGCTATCGACGGTTACTTTACAGGGGGCTTGCAGATCGAACAAGGCATTAAAATATACCAACGCGCATTGTGTGAAAGACCAGCCACCACTGATACCACTATTGTTTTCGATGATCTTGTCAACATTATTGAACTGACATTGAGCGAAGCTCCAGTTTTCACCCGAGTTCGTTACCCCCTTCAATGGCGTACGGATGACTGTCGTTGTTCTGAAATTTGCACCGTCCGAATTGGTGAACTGACACATATTGAAGTATATGTTCGAACAGTGGCTACCAAAATATAGCTGTGTCTTGAAGTCGATGAAGGTCACGCCAATAAAATTAATGTTGGTAATTGCATTACCAACATTGCTATCAAACGAAAAACAGGATAGGCCTGCCTTCGCTGCCGGGCCGATGATCGTGACATGCTGGATGGTTTTACGACCTTTGGTCGCTGCAGGATTTGACAAGATGAAAGCAAACTTATCCTCACCAGCCGCTGCAGTCATTTTACTGAAGTCCAGCGTACTACCTCTTCCCTGATGTCCTGCGATGAACACTTTGTTGTAGTCCCAGCGAAAGGGCTGGTTGATAACGTTGTGCCCCACTACCCACAATGTGCCGCCACCGGCTGCGACAACTGCGTCGTGAGCTTGCTGGATAGTCGCGTAATCCGATGAATGAATGGTCTTGCTCAATTGAGCGTTGACACTGCTGACGACTGCACCGGGGCCGACTTGACTGAAACCAATCAGGGTCGACCCGGCAGAACGTGTCAGTTCATTGAGCAGGACTTCACTTGTAGCACGCGCTTTTTGTTGATCGGCTGTAGCGGCCACAGAGGCTGCAGCTTGAGCATCAGCTCCGGACATTACTGTCAACGCCGGGGCGCTAGCACAAGCGGATAGTGCCACAGTAAACAGGCGGCGACGGGCTGGGGAGGGGTGATCGTTCATGCGGCCTATTGTACGGCAACGGCGGGCGTGATCGGCCCCACACACGGCTGGAAAGTGCTGAGCCATCAGAACAGCACGCCAAAAAAAAGCCGCAGAACTCAATGAATTCTACGGCTTCTCACTGTGGGAAAAATTTAATCCTGACAGAGCTTCAATGCATCTTGCCACTGCGGCAAGCCGCAAAAAGTCTCCATCATCCGTTGCGAAGACAGTACCGAATTGACTGGCCGTTTCGCTGGCACTGGATAGTCCTGCGCCAATATCGCTTTCAAGCGCGGCTTCTTGGTGACAGAGGCGTGTGCCATGATCGCTTCAGTGAAACCAAACCACGTCGTTTTTCCTTGCGCGGTCAGATGGTACAGGCCGGCGCGTTCCTGCCACCACGCCTGCTGGTCAGGTGCCGCCAGGCTTTGTGCCACGATATGCGCGGTGGTGTCGGCGATCGTGCGGCTCCAGGTTGGCGCGCCGAACTGGTCCGACACGATGCCCAGCTCGTCGCGTTCCTGCGCCAGGCGGCGCATGGTCAGCAAGAAATTCTTGCCGTGCGTGCTGTAGACCCAGCTGGTACGCAGGATCAGGTGCGGAATGCCGGCTGCGGCGATCGCCTGTTCGCCAGCGAGCTTGCTGCTGCCGTAGACGTTGACCGGGCAGGTCGGGTCGGTTTCGACATACGCACCATCCTTCGTGCCATCGAACACATAGTCGGTGCTGTAATGGATCAGTGCCGCACCCAGTTTCTTTGCTTCCTCGGCCATGACACCCGGCGCTTCGCCATTCACGCGCAAGGCCAGCTCCGGCTCGCTCTCGGCCTTGTCGACCGCGGTATAGGCGGCCGGATTGACGATCAGGGTCGGCTTGACGCGACGGATGACGTCACGTACCTGGTCCAGGTCAGCCAGATCCATCTGGCTGCGGTCGACGGCAATGATCTCGCCCAAGCCCTGCAGGCTGCGTTCGAGTTCGTAACCGACCTGGCCGGTTTTTCCTGTGATTAAGATGCGGCTCATGAGGTAGATATCTTCCAGTGGGACAGGGTGGTCGGTAACGGTCAGGCGAAGACGTCGGCGTTGGCCAGCAGCGTGCCGACTTTGTCTTTGCCGGACAGCAGCGGTTCGCCGTCCAGCGGCCAGTCGATGCCGATCGCCGGGTCGTTCCACAAAATACTGCGTTCGAATTCCGGCGCCCAGTAGTCGGTCGTCTTGTACAGGAACTCGGCGTGGTCGCTGGTAACCACGAAGCCATGGGCAAAGCCTTCCGGCACCCACAGCTGGCGTTTGTTCGCAGCCGACAGGGTCACGCCGACCCAGTGGCCGAAGGTAGGCGAGCTTTTGCGCAGGTCGACGGCGACGTCGAACACTTCGCCAGCGGTAACACGCACCAGCTTGCCCTGGGCTTGCTGGATCTGGTAGTGCAAGCCACGCAGGACGCCTTTGGCGGACTTGGAGTGGTTATCCTGCACGAAGTCGCGCGTGACGCCGGTCAGCTCGGCAAAACGCTTCTGGTTGAAGCTTTCGTAGAAGAAGCCGCGGTCATCGCCGAATACGGTCGGTTCGATGATCAGGACGTCTGGAATGGCGGTAGTTTGAATTTGCATGATATGGATGAGCCGTTCAGGCCTTAGTATATTTTTTCTTCGAGCAGACGCAGCAGGTATTGACCGTAGGCGTTTTTCTTTAATGGCTGGGCCAGCTGTTCCAGCTTGGCGGCGTCGATATAGCCCTTGCGATAGGCGATTTCTTCCGGGCAGGCCACTTTCAGGCCCTGGCGGTTTTCAATTGTGGCGATGAATTGGCCCGCTTCGAGCAAGGACTCGTGCGTGCCGGTGTCCAGCCAGGCCATGCCGCGGCCCATCAGTTCAACGTTCAGTTCACCGCGTTCCAGATAGACCCGGTTGACATCGGTGATTTCCAGCTCGCCGCGTGGCGACGGCGCGATGCCGGCGGCGATGTCGCAGACCTGGCTGTCGTAGAAATACAGGCCGGTCACGGCGTAGTTCGACTTGGGTTGTGCCGGTTTTTCCTCGATGCTGACAGCACGGCGCTGCTCGTCGAAGTCGACCACGCCATAGCGTTCCGGATCGTGCACATGATAGGCGAACACGGTCGAGCCGCTGGTGCGCGCCGATGCTTCGCGCAGTTGCGCCTCAAAATCATGGCCGTAGTAAATGTTGTCGCCGAGGATCAACGCCGATGGCGCGTCGCCGACAAATTCCTTGCCGATGATAAATGCCTGCGCCAGGCCATCCGGGGTCGGCTGCACGGCATAGGTCAGGTTGATGCCCCACTGGCTGCCATCGCCCAGCAATTCCTGGAAGCGCGGCGTATCTTGCGGCGTTGAAATGATCAGGATGTCGCGCATGCCGGCCAGCATCAAGGTCGTCAGCGGGTAGTAAATCATCGGCTTGTCGTAGACCGGCAGCAACTGCTTCGATACAGCCATGGTCACCGGATACAGGCGCGTGCCGGAACCGCCGGCCAGGATAATGCCCTTGCGTTCGATAGGCGTGCTCATCAGACTGCATCCTTTGCCGCGTCGCGTGCTGCGTAATTGGTTTCCACCCATTTCAGGTAGTCGCCCGATTGCACGTCGCGCACCCATGCCTGGTTGTCCAGGTACCACTGCACCGTCTTGCGGATGCCGGTCTGGAACGTTTCGGCAGGCTTCCAGCCCAGTTCGCGTTCGATCTTGCGTGCATCGATGGCGTAGCGGCGGTCATGGCCAGGGCGATCCTGCACATAGGTGATCTGCTCGCGATAGCTGCCCGACGCTTTCGGGTCCAGCGTGTCGAGGATGTCGCACAGGGTGTGCACGACTTCCAGGTTGGTCATCTCGTTCCAGCCGCCCACGTTATAGACTTCGCCCAGGCGGCCTGCTTCCAGCACGCGGCGGATTGCCGAGCAGTGGTCGCCCACATACAGCCAGTCGCGCACCTGCATGCCGTCGCCGTAGATCGGCAGCGGTTTGCCGGCGCGGGCATTGCTGATGATCAGAGGAATCAGTTTTTCCGGGAAGTGGAAGGAACCATAGTTGTTCGAGCAGTTGGTGGTGAGTACCGGCATGCCATAGGTATGGAAGTACGCGCGCACCAGGTGGTCCGATGCTGCCTTCGATGCCGAGTAAGGGCTGTTCGGTGCGTACGGCGTCGTTTCGGTGAACGGTGGATCCTGTGGACCCAGCGTGCCATATACCTCATCGGTTGACACGTGCAGGAAACGGAATGCGTCCTTGGCTTCGCCGGTCAGGCCGGACCAGTAGGCGCGCGAGGCTTCGAGCAGGCTGAAGGTACCGTTGACGTTGGTCGAAATGAATTCACCAGGGCTGTGGATCGAGCGGTCGACATGGCTTTCCGCTGCAAAGTGCACCACCGCGCGCGGCTGGTGTTCTGCCAGCAGGCGGGAAACCAGGGCGGTGTCGCCGATATCGCCGCGTACAAAGATATGGCGCGGGTCCTGTTCCAGGCTGGCCAGGTTGCTGAGGTTGCCAGCATAGGTCAGCTTGTCAAGAGTGATGACTGGTTCATCGTTGAGTGCCAGCCAGTCGCGAACAAAGTTGGAACCGATAAAGCCGGCGCCGCCAGTAACTAAAATCATGCTGTTATCCTTTTCTTACTTGAGCATATTAATAATGTATTCACACTTCGACATTCCGCAAAGCATGAATACAAGACGTTTGTGGAAAGCTGTTTCTGGATCGTGACCTGGACGACCTGTGCGGTCAGTACGCGCCATCTTTCTTGAAAATAACCTTGACCGTTTTGAGCAGAATGACAATGTCATTGAACAGCGACCAATTCTTGACGTACCAAGCATCGAGATAAACGCGCGTATCATAACTGACATCGTTCCGGCCGCTGACTTGCCACAGGCCGGTGACACCGGGCTTGGCTTCCAGGTAGAAGTCGACTTGATTGCCATAGCGTTCGAGCTCGGCGTCGACGACCGGACGCGGGCCGACCAGGCTCATCTCGCCCTTGAGCACGTTCCACAGTTGTGGCAGTTCATCGAGACTGGTCTTGCGCAGGAAATGACCGATCGAGGTGATGCGCGGATCGTTTTTCAGCTTGAAATCGCGCTCCCATTCGGCACGGGCTTGCGGATCACGCTCGAGCAGTTCCTTCAGCAGCACGTCGGCATTGACTGCCATGGTACGGAACTTGTAGCACAGGAAATGCTTGCCGTTCTGGCCCACGCGCCGGTGGCCGAAGAAGATGGGGCGGCCCGATGCCAGCACTTTGGCGGCGATCCACAGCAAGACCGGGGAGCCGACGATGAGCACGGCAATCGAGGTGGTCAGGTCGAAACAGCGCTTGATCAGCTGCAGGCCCGGACGCGCCAGATTGTTGCGCATGGTCAGCAGCAACACTTCGTGCGTGAAGAAATGGTTGACTTCCATGCCGTACAGCGGCAATCCACGCACGGCCGGCACGACCTGCATGTTGGCAACGCGGCGGCTGACCTGCTGGATCATGCCCTGATACGCGTCGATGCCGCCCTGTTCCAGTGCCACCACCGCATGCGGATCACCGAGCATTTTGAGTGTCTGTTCCGGGTCGGAACCCAGCGAAATGCACGGAACGGCCTGCTTGCGGCGGTTCAGATAGTTGTGTTCAAAGCGCTCCCGGCCTTCGGGGATCAGGAACGCGATCAGGCGATAACCCATCAAGGCCTCTTCATCAAAGGCGCGCGCCGTTTGCAAGGCGTTTTCGCCCCAGCCGATGATGACCATCGGACGCAGCCAACCGCCGGCCTTCAACAACAGGTATTTGACCAGGCCACGCAGCAGCAGCACGAAACACGGCACCAGCAGCCAGGTTACCAGCAGCGCTTCGCGCGAGGACTCGCGCTTGCCCAGGAACAGCAACGCGGCGTCGATCAGGCCCATGGTCACAACGATTTTCAGCACTTCCCGGATTTCATTGGAATACGGCCGGCGCTTGACATGATGCCCCTTCAACTTGAACAGGGCCAGCGTGATCAGCGACAGCAGGAAAAAGCTGAGCAGGCGGGAACTGTCCACGCCCCAGCTATTCAAATCGCTTGTATCAAGTGTCAGCATGCCTGCCAGCCACAGCGCACAGATCATGGCAAGGGCGTCTGCAATGGTCAGGAAATATTTTTCCGCCTCTCTGCCGCAATACCATTTGACGTCTTGTACAAAAATTTCTTCGATAGGTTTCATGATGACTTGCTGAACCTTATAAACTTCAATATGAGTTGTTACGGGACAGGGGGTCCCCTGTCCCGCAGAATTGCATGATTAAACCCGGCCGTAACGATCTTCGAAGCGCACGATATCGTCCTCGCCCAGATAGCTGCCCGACTGGATTTCAATCAGTTCCAGCGGTACCTTGCCGGGGTTGGCCAGCGAATGCACCACGCCCAGCGGTATATAGGTCGACTGATTTTCCGTCAGCAGGTATTCCTTGTCGCCGTTGGTGATCTGGGCCGTGCCCGAGACGACGATCCAATGCTCGGCGCGGTGATGGTGCATTTGCAGCGACAGCTTGGCGCCCGGCTTGACCGTGATGCGCTTTACCTGGAAACGGTCGCCATTGCCGATCGAGTCATACGAACCCCACGGACGGAACACCTCGCGGTGCATGGTCGCTTCCGGGCGATCCTGCTTGACCAGCTGTGCCACCAGGGTCTTGGTATGCTGTGCTTGCGACGCATCCATGACCAGTACGGCATCGGCCGTTTCCACGATGACGGTATTGCGCATGCCGATGGCGGTGACCAGGCGGTTATTGCTGTGCACCAGGCAATCGCTGCAATCTTGCAGCAATACATCGCCTTGGGCGCTATTGTTATCGGCGTCTTTTTTCGCGATATCGAATACGGCGGCCCACGAGCCGATGTCATTCCAGCCCGCATCCAGGGCGACGGTCGCTGCATCCGCAGTACGTTCCATGACAGCATAGTCGACCGCGATGTCAGGGCTGGCGGCGTAGGCGTCGTGATCGAGGCGAATGAAATCGAGATCGGTCTTCGCTTTGGCGACCGCCTCGCGGCAGGCAGCCACGACAGCAGGCTGGAAGCGCTCAAGTTCTTCCAGATAACGGCTGGCGCGGAACAGGAACATGCCGCTGTTCCAGAAATAATCGCCACTGGCAAGGTATTGCTCGGCCAATGCCAAGGCCGGCTTTTCGACGAACTCGACAATGCGCTGCGCCTTGCCCGTTTCCTTGCCTTCGGCGCGGATATAGCCATAGCCTGTCTCAGGGCTGCTTGGCGTAATGCCGAAGGTGAGCAACTTGCCTTGCTCGGCTGCTTCGCGCGCCAGGCTGATTGCTTGGTGGAATGCCGGTGCATCCAGAATCACATGGTCGGAAGGCAGTACCAGCAAAATCGGGTCATTACCGTTTTCCATGGCTTGCAAGGCGGCCGTGGCGATGGCAGGGGCGGTATTACGGCGCACCGGCTCGAGCACCATACGGGCATTGCCCATGCCGATTTCGCGCAGCTGTTCGGCGACGATAAAACGCGACGATTCATTGCAGACCAGCAAAGCCGGCGCCAGGGTGTCAATACCATTGAGGCGTTGCAACGTTTGCTGCAACATGCTGGTTTCACCAGACAAACGCAAAAATTGCTTGGGGAACGCTTCGCGTGAAAGTGGCCAAAGCCGTGTGCCGGAACCACCACAAAGAACGACTGGGACGAGGGAATGATTCATCTATGCATCAATTCAAAATTTAAAACAACTTTATCGGACAGGCTAGGGTTATCAATTATTCAAAAAACAGCAGTTATTGTATTATTTATAAAACAATAGAAAATATAGGCTAAGAAATTTATTCCTGAACTATTTTTCAAGCGCCCAGCATTTTAATAAATTCTGGAAAATTCAGGCAATTCTTCTCGCACTATCTGCTACGCTACTGTTGAATACCGAAATTTCCCTGGCTACTAATGACATTGTAATTTGAGCAGTACTCTTTTTTGTTGAGGTCGATGTCGTTTCGACCAAAAAAGCAACAAACACGCCCACTGCACTGATGCTGAGTATCAGTACGGCGCCCGCCGCACAGTCCTTGGCAATTTTGATACTAGGGTGTAGCGCCGGATGCATGTGGTCAATCAGATGCTCGAGCGCGGTATTGAACAGCTCCGCCGCCAGCACCATGCCACAGTTCATCAGGAGCAGTGCCCACCAGATAAAGGCCGGCCTGCTGTAGACGAGCACCGCTACCACGATCAGCGCCGCGAGGCACTGCAGGCGGAAGCTCGATTCCAGACAAATGGCTGCACGAATTCCTTGCAGGGCAAAAGCCATGCGTTTGTGAAATGGCTGATTCTTCATCATGAAGAACGCGCTTGAGCTAGGTATGTGGCGTGCATGACTGCGATTTTTATTGCAAAGTGAACAGTACTTTACTGGACAGCGCTGTTCCAGCATCTCTTGGAAAGGCATGCTTATCGGCTTATTTATTACGATACTGCGTGCGGAAAAATAAAAAGCCCGTTTCGTGATGAAAGGGGCTCTTTGAAGAGTAAGTCACCATGACGATGTCAAACTCTCGCTACATCAGACCCGTCGTCATCGGCTCGATATCACTTCCGGTGGGGGCCTACCTGTCGCTGCCTGAGCAGCTAAGGATTAATGATGGGTAGCGGTAGAGTGGTGGGTGGTGGTCGAATCCGAGCTTGCTGCACCGGCGACAACAGCAACAGCTGCGCCGATGGCGATCAGAGCGCTGGTGCTCAGGCCGGCAACGGTGCCGCCGGCAGCTGCGCCGGTAGCGCCAGCCGCAGGAGCTGCTGCTGGTGGCACTGGAGCGCCGCCAACTGGAGCGGTGGTTTGTGCCATAGCTTGTGCCGAAGCGAAAGCCAGGATTGCCGAAGCGATCAGAATTTTTTTCATGGAAGTATCCTTTTTTGGTTTAACAGGGGAAAAACGCTATAAATTATGAAACTAAGTACGCGATTGTAGCAACATTCTGCGTGTTAGTCTGCATGCACGCTTGGTGATGGCAGTTTCAGAGGTAATCCGCTCCAATACTAAAGCATTTTTCGGGATTTTCTGTAGAGTGTTGTGTCAAGTTAACAAAATATGGAGATCTTGGCTGCAACATCTACCCCACTTTCACGCTTTGGTTGCCGTGTGGTAAGAGATCAATTCGTCTCGCGGTTTGCCAACTGCTTCCCATCCCGCGTAAAATGCAAGCTTCGCGGGTGTAGCTCAATGGTAGAGCAGAAGCTTCCCAAGCTTACGACGAGGGTTCGATTCCCTTCACCCGCTCCATTTTTTGCCGGCATCCGGCACGCGCGTGGCGCGGCTACTTTTTTCTCATTCCCATGTCTTCTGATATTCCAGCAAACGGCCCGGCGCGGCCGATGATGTACGATCCGACCGAACACCGCATCCGCAGTTTCGTTACCCGCGCAGGCCGCCTGTCGGTGGCGCAGGCGCGCGCGCTCGAGACGCTGGGGCCGCAGTTCCTGCTGCCGTTCGCCAAGCAGGCGCTGGACTTCGAGCAGGTCTTCGGTCGCCAGGCGCCGGTGATCCTGGAAATCGGTTTCGGCATGGGCGCCACCACCGCGCATATCGCCAAGGCGATGCCGGACAAAGACTTTATCGGGGTCGAAGTGCATACGCCGGGCGTGGGCAGTTTGCTCAAGCTGATCGGCGAAGAATCGCTGACGAACTTGCGTCTGCTGCAGCACGATGCGGTGGAAGTGCTGACGCACATGATACCGGCCAATTCGCTGGCCGGCATCCACGTGTTTTTCCCCGATCCGTGGCACAAAGCGCGCCATAACAAGCGCCGCCTGATCCAGTCGCCATTCGTGCGCCAACTGACCGAGCGCCTGGCGCCGGGCGGCTACCTGCACTGCGCCACCGACTGGGAAGACTATGCGGTGCAGATGCTGGAAGTGCTGGGTGCCGAGTCGCAGCTGAAAAATAGTGCCGAAGGCTATGCGCCGCAGCCAGACTACCGTCCGCTGACCAAGTTTGAAAACCGCGGCCTTAAGCTGGGTCATGGCGTATGGGACCTGGTGTTCATCAAGAAATAACCGGACGCGAGCAAACGTGCCTGCTGGTCAAGCTTGCCCAGTTGCGTTAAGCTTGACTTTTTTGCATTGATTGAGATTATGGCCAAGAAAATTCTCGTGACCGGCGCTTCCGGTTTTATCGGTTCGCATACCTGCGTCGAATTGTTGGCGGCGGGTTTTGATGTGGTTGCCGTGGACAATTTATGCAACAGCGCGCGCGAAGCGATGCGCCGCGTCGAGCGGATTGCCGGCAAGAGCGTGCCCTTTTATGAAGCCGACGTGCGCGACCGCGCCGCCATGGCCGCCGTGTTGCAAGAGCACGCCATCGATGCGGTGATCCATTTTGCCGGTCTCAAGGCGGTAGGCGAATCGGTGGCCAAGCCGTTGATGTACATGGATAACAATGTCAGCGGTACCGTGGCGCTGCTGGAGGTACTGGTTGCCGCCAACGTCAAGCGCTTTGTGTTCAGCTCGTCGGCCACCGTATATGGCGATCCGGAAGCCTTGCCGATCCTGGAAACGTCGCGCCTGTCGGTGACGAATCCCTACGGCCGCTCGAAGCTGATGGTGGAAGAAATCCTGAGCGACCTGGTGCGTGCCGATGCGCAGTGGCAGGTCGGTGTATTGCGTTACTTTAATCCGGTGGGCGCGCATGCCAGCGGCCTGATCGGTGAAGATCCGGCCGGTATTCCGAACAACTTGATGCCCTTTATCGCGCAAGTGGCCGTCGGCCGCCGCGACAAGCTGTCGGTGTTTGGCGACGACTACCCGACGCCAGACGGCACCGGCGTGCGCGACTACATCCACGTGGTCGACCTGGCGCTGGGCCATGTGGCGGCCCTGAACCGTTTGTTTTCCCTCGAGGGCGGCTTTACGGTCAACCTCGGTACCGGTCACGGCTACAGCGTGCTCGACACCGTGCGCGCCTTTGAAGCGGCCAGCGGCCGGCCGGTACCGTACCAGATCGTGCCACGCCGTCCTGGCGACATCGCCAGCTGCTACGCTTCGGCCGACCAGGCACGTGAACTGCTGGGCTGGACTGCGCAGAAGAATATCGACGACATGTGCGCCGACCATTGGCGCTGGCAGCATCAGAATCCGCAAGGCTATGGCGTTTGATTAAAACCAAACGCTGATAAAAAACCCCGCTGCACAGTACTGTGCGGCGGGGTTTTTTTCATGGGCTCGCGGGCTTGGTATCAAGGATACAAACCACGTACCTCGCGCGCCTGCAGCACGCGCGTGCAGGCCAGGATAAAGGTCGCGGTACGCATCGACACTTTCTTCTCTTGCGACACTTGCCACACCGCGTCGAACGCTTCGCGCATGATGCGCGTCAGGCGGCTGTTGATTTCTTCTTCGGTCCAGAAGAAGCTGGAGAAGTTCTGCGACCATTCGAAGTAGCTGACGGTCACGCCGCCGGCGTTGGCCAGCACGTCCGGCACGATCAGCACGCCCTTGTCGTTCAGGATGTCATCGGCGGCCGGCATGGTCGGGCCGTTGGCGCCTTCCAGGATGATTTTGGCGCGGATGATGTGGGCGCGCTCGGCGGTGATCTGCTGTTCCAGCGCGGCCGGGATCAGGATGTCGCAATCGATACCCCAGAAATCGTCGCGCGGCACGAACGCTTCGGCGCCCGGGAAGCCTTCGACGCTGCCCGCTTCGGCCACGTGCGCCAGCAGTTGTGGAATATCCAGGCCGCCGGTGTGCACCACGGTGGTCTTGTGGTCCTGCACCGCGACGATTTTCGCGCCCGCTTCGGCAAACATGCGCGCCGCCACGCCGCCCACATTACCGAAACCTTGCACGATGATCTTCGCGCCTTCGATCTGCATGCCGACCTTGGCGGCCGCGTCGCAGCCGACCACGTAGACGCCGCGGCCGGTCGCATCGCGGCGGCCCAGGCTGCCACCGAGCGAGATCGGCTTGCCGGTCACCACGCCGGTCGACATATTGCCGTTGAGCATGGAGTAGCTGTCCATCATCCAGGCCATCACCTGTTCATTGGTGTTCACGTCCGGCGCCGGAATATCCTTGTTCGGGCCGATGATCATGCTGATTTCGCTGGTGTAGCGGCGCGTCAGGCGCTGCAGTTCGTTGCGCGACAGCGTCTTCGGGTCGACGCGGATGCCGCCCTTGGCGCCACCGTAGGGCACGTTGACTGCCGCGTTCTTGACCGTCATCCAGGCCGACAGCGCCATCACTTCCGACAACGTCACGTCCTGGTGGAAGCGCACGCCGCCCTTGCCGGGGCCGCGCGACATATTGTGCTGCACGCGGTAGCCTTCGTAGTGGGCGATGCTGCCGTCATCGCGCTCGATGGGCACGTCGACCGTCAGGATGCGCTTCGGGCGCTTCAGGGTTTCGACCCAGCGCGACAGGCTGCCCAGGTAGGGCGTGACGCGCTCGATCTGCTCGAGGTAGACGCCCCAAGGACCGAGATCTTCAGGATTGAGGTAGGAAGGCAGTGCGTGCTTGCTGGTCATGCTTGATAAGCTCCTGGACAATACGAATACGTGAGAGGCGCAGCCGAATGCAGCTGCGCGCAGCGGAACCGCATCGTAGGCGAACAGCGCACGCCCCGGCCAATGCTTTGTGCGCATCCGGTTATGCGTTTATTGCATAGTTAGGAGAAAAAATTCAGGAAGCGGCGGCAGTCTTGCGGCGGCGCTTTTTCGCGCCTTGTGCGGCGCTGTCCTGCGCCCGCACCAGGTACTGCCACAGGCTTTCGACGATCGCCTTGCCGGGCCGCTGGCCGTTCGGGCGTTCGCGGTACAAACGGATTTCCAGCTCGATTTCCCAGCCCGGCGCGCCGCCGTCGGCCAGCGCCAGGTGCTTGTACTTGACGTCGCGCAGCACCGCCGATTCGGGCAGAAAGGCGATGCCGCGCCCTTCCAGCGCCATCATCTTCAGGCCCTCGGCCATGTCGGTTTCGTAGCAGGTGTCGAGGTACAAAGGCGTTTTCGCGTCGGCCATCAGCAACTCCACCATGCGCCCCAGGTAGGCGTTGCTGGTATAGGAAAGAAACGGCACCGGCTCGTCGGCGCTGCCCGGCAGCACGAAATCGGGCACCTTGTCGGCGCCGCAGCGGGCATAGGCGCGCACGGTTTCGCGGCCCATCACCAGCATGTCGTAGCGGCCCGGATCGAGCTGCACCGGCTGGCGCGGATGGTGGTAGCACAGCAGCAAATCGCAGCCGCCGTCGACCAGCTGCAGCACCGCGTCGTGAACATTGAGCGCCATCAGGCGGCTGTTGATCGGCGCGAAACCCTGTTCCAGGGCGGTCAGCCATTTCGGCATGAAGGTCAGCGACAGCGTGTGCGGCACGGCGAAGTCGACGCTGGTCTGGGTGGCGGCGCGCTTGCCGCGCAGCAAGGCGCGCACGCCGTTGATCTGGCCCAGCATTTCCAGCGCCTGTTCATAAAACACGGCGCCGGCCGGCGTCAATCGCGTCGGGTAGGAAGTGCGGTCGACCAGGTCGATGCCGAGCCAGTTTTCCAGCGACTGGATGCGCCGCGAAAAGGCCGGCTGGGTGACGTGGCGCAGGGCTGCGGAACGGCTGAAATTATGCGTTTCAGCGAGCGAGATGAAGTCTTCCAGCCATTTGGTTTCCATCGCAGGATCGTACCGTTTTTGGGCGCACATGCATAGGCCGGCGGCGCGCCTGCAGTGAATTGCTGCAATGAAATAAATAATTCTTTGCCATCTAAAACATCTGGCAGAATATCGGCACTCCCGCCGCCGGCGTGCGGCGCTTTGACCGTGATGTGTTTTTCGAGGTGACGAATGAAACTGAAACTGTGGTTGTCCGTGGCGCTGCCGTTGGTATTGGCCACACATGTGGCGCTGCCGTTGCACGCCGCCACGCCGGTGGCGCAGGCGCCGTTCCAGCGCAGCACCTACGCCTTGAAGCAGCAAAAATTCGTGCTCAAGAACGGCCTGACCCTGATCGTGCATGAAGACCACAGCGTGCCGGTGGTGGCCGTGAACCTGTGGTACCACGTCGGTTCGCGCAACGAGCAGCGCGGCAAGACCGGCTTTGCGCATCTGTTCGAACACTTCTTCTTCAACGGTTCGGAAAACTATCCGCACGGCTTTCGCGAAGCGATGGACGACCTGGGCGCGAACAACCGCAACGGCACCACCAATGGCGACCGCACCAATTTCTATGAAGACGTGCCCGTGTCGGCACTGGAGCGCACGCTATACCTGGAATCGGACCGCATGGGCTATCTGGGCAACTACATTTCGAAGGAGATGCTCGAGCGCGAACGCGGCGTGGTGCAAAATGAAAAGCGCCAGGGCGAGAACCAGCCGTATGGCCGCGTGTGGCAGGAAATCAGCGCGCAGATGTATCCGTATTCGCACCCTTATTCGTGGTCGACCATCGGCAGCATGGACGACCTGAACGCCGCCTCGCTGGACGATATCAAGCAGTGGTACCGCAGCTATTACGGGCCGAACAACGCCGTCATTTCGCTGGCCGGCGACATCACGCCCGAGCGCGCGCTGGCGCTGGTGACGCAATACTTCGGCGCGATTCCGCCGGGCCCGCCGCTGCCGCGCACGCAACGCTGGATCCCGCGCCTGGACAGCGATATCCGCAGCGAGATGGAAGACCGCGTGCCGCAGGCGCGCATCTACCGCAGCTACCATGCGCCGGCCGTGGGCGACCCGGAACTGGCGCGCCTGTCGCTGCTGGCCGAGGTGCTGGCCGGCTCGAAAAGCGCGCGCCTGGAACGCCGCCTGGTGTACGAAAAAAGCCTGGCCACGGCCGTCAATGCCGGCGTCAATGACGCGGAACTGGGCAGCACCTTCAATATCATCGTCACTGTCAAGCCGGGCGTGGCGCCGGCCGACGCCGAGCGCGAGATGGACAATGTCTTGCGCGAACTGCTGGCGCAAGGGCCGACGGCGGCCGAACTGGCGCGCGTCAAGACCAGTGGCCTGGCCGCCTTTGCGCGCGCCAACGAGCGCCTGGGCCGGCGCGCCGACCTGCTGGCCGAAAACGCCACCTTCGGCGCCACGCCGGAAGCCTACCTGGACCAGCTGGAAGCGGGGGCCAAGGCCACGCCGGAACAGGTCAAGCGCAGCGGCGCGGCCTGGCTCAATGCCCACAGCCATACCATGACGGTGAAACCGTTTGCCCAGCTGGCGGTGGAAAAATCGACGCTGGACCGCAAGCTGCTGCCGGCGCTGGGCACGCCGCCCGACGTGGCGTTTCCCGCCATCGAACGCGCGCAGCTGAAAAATGGCGTGAAAGTGGTGCTGCTGCAGCGGCACACGGCGCCGATCGTCAACGTGACGCTTGCGCTCGACGCGGGCAGCGCGTCCGACAGCGGCGACAAGGCCGGCGCGGCCTCGCTGGCGATGGACCTGCTCGACAAGGGCACGCGTACGCGCAACGCCTTCCAGCTATCCGATGGCCTCGAATCGCTGGGCGCGCAGATGTCGGCCGCGACCCTGGCCGACCTGTCGCTGTTGCGCCTGCAGTCGACCGCCGGCAACCTGGCGCCGTCGCTGGCGCTGATGGCCGACGCGGCCCTGCGCCCGGCGTTTGCCGACGCGCTGTTCACGCAGCAACAGCAGCGCCGCCTGGCGCAGATCGCGCAGGAAAAAGCCCAGCCCACCAGCCTGGCCATGCGCATCGTGCCGGGCATCCTGTATGGCGCCGACCGAACCTATGGCCGTCCCGCCTCGGGTGACACCGACAGCGTGAAGCGCCTCACGCGTGACGATGTGGCGCAGTGGCACGCCAGCTGGTTCAAGCCGGGTAGCGCCACCATCGTCGTCAGCGGCGACACCACCCTGGCGCAGCTGATGCCGGCGCTGGAAGCGTCGTTCGGCGCCTGGCAGGGCGGCAGCGCCCCGGTCAAGCCGGCCGCCGCGCCAGCGCGCACGGCCGGCAAGCGCGTGTTCCTGATCGACAAACCCGATGCGCCGCAATCGACCATCGTTGCCGCGCAGCTGACGCAATTGCAGGGCCAGCCGGAAGACCTGGCGATGGAACCGGTGATGCAGAACTTCGGCGGCATGGCGACCTCGCGCCTGAACCGCAACCTGCGCCTCGACAAGCACTGGAGCTACGGCACCAGCGGCCAGCTGACCAATCCGCGCGGCCAGCGCGCGCTGCTGGTGGTGGCGCCGGTGCAGACCGACAAAACCCGCGAAGCGATGCTCGAAGTGGCCAAGGAAATCCGCGGCGTGGCCGGCGAGCGCCCGCTGCAGGGCGAAGAGTTCAACAGCATCATGCGCAACATGGGCGCGCGCCTGGCGGGCCGCTTTGAAACCCTGGCCGCGCTCGACTCGGCCGCGCTGACCAGCCTGAACCTGGGCCTGCCCGACGATTACTGGTCCGGCTATTCGTCCAGGCTGCGCCAGCTGGAACCGGCGCAACTGGCCGGCGCCGCCGCGAAGTTCGTGCAACCGGATGAGCTGGTGTGGGTGGTGATCGGCGACCTGCGCAAGATCGAAGCGGGCGTGCGCGAACTGGGCTGGGGCGAGGTGACGGTGCTCGATACGGACGGCAAGCCTGTCGCACGATAGAGGTGAAAACGGCGCCCGCGGGCGCTAATGCCGTTCAGTCAAGCTGTCCGACGCATGCAAATGCGTAAGACAAACGTAAAAATGGCGGGCCGGAGACGCGAGCCTGAGAAAATGCCGATGGCGGCGTTGCAGCTCCTCGCTGTACATGCGTACTGTCTTCGTCGCTGCGCCTTGCCCTCGACATTTTTCAGGCTCGCTTGGCCCGGGGGGCCTGCGCGGGCGACTGGGTTTTTAATCCGTTTGCAGGTTTACCGGGAGCCCGGGGACACGAACTGAACGGCAGGCGCTTGCGGGCGCCGTTGTTCATACCGGCTGCTGGTACAGCGCGGCGGGCAGGCCGAAGAAGGAAGGTGGGCCAAGGGTCGCACCGTCGAGCGATTCGCCCGTGTCCAAGGCCTGGCTGATGGCCGACAGCAAGGAGCTGCGCTCGGCCAGGTTCTGCATCAGCGCGCGCGGGCCGTTGTGGAAGGTATGGCGGGCGATATCGGCGGCGACGGCAAAGATCGGTTCGTGTCGCATGGGGAATGCCATCCATTCGCCATCCTCATCCTGCGCGCAGAAGGTATCGGGCAAAATCACGTTTTTTGCGCCGGGAAGGTGCGACGCCAGCACCAGCCCGAACGCTTCGGGCACCACGTCGGCCAGGCGGCGCACGGTGAGCTCGTCCTGCACCAAGGCGCGCACTTGCGCTTCCACATCGTCGTCGGCGTCGGGCCCGGCGCCAAGCAGTTTCACGGCCTGGTAGATCAGGTCGGGCGACAGCGCTTCCATCAGATCATCTCCAGGATCATGGCGACGATTTCATCGCCGTAGGAGGCCAGTTTTTTCTCGCCCACGCCGCTGACGCTGCGCAGCTGTTCCAATGACGTCGGCTTGGCCTTGGCGATTTCGCGCAGGGTGGCGTCGACGAAAATCACATAGGCCGGCACATTGTGGGTGCGCGCCGTTTCCACCCGCCACCAGCGCAGCTTGTCGAAGATCGCCTGCTCGCTGGTCGACAGATCCATCTCGACATAGCCTTTGGCGACGCTGGTGCTGCGCTTGCTGGTCTTGACCGGCTTCTGGTACTGGCGCAGCTGCACTTTCTGGCCGCCCTTGAGCACCGGGCGCGAGGCGTCGGTCAGTTTCAATGAGCTGTATTGTTCATGGTCGACCGCGACCAGGCCCAGCGCGATGGCCTGGCGCAAAATCGATTTCCATTCCGCTTCGCCCAGGTCCGCGCCGATGCCGAACACGGACAAGGAATCGTGGTGCCAGGTCTTGATGCGCTCGGACTCCATGCCGCGCAGCACGTCGATCACGTGGCCGCCGGCAAAGCGCTGGTCGACGCGGTAGATCGCCGACAGCAGTTTTTGCACCGGCACCGTGCCGTCGAACGATACGGGCGGCACCAGGCAGGTGTCGCAGTTGCCGCAGGGCGAAGCCGGTTCGCCGAAGTATTCGAGCAGGCGCATGCGCCGGCAGCTGAGTGTTTCGCACAGGCCCAGCATGGCGTCGAGTTTTACGCCCAGCACGCGCTTGAAGGTTTCGTCGGCTTCCGATTCGTCGATCATGCGCCGCTGCAGCACCACGTCCTGCAGGCCATACGCCATCCAGGCGTTGGCCGCCATGCCGTCGCGGCCGGCGCGCCCGGTTTCCTGGTAATAGCCCTCGATGCTTTTCGGCAGGTCGAGGTGGGCCACGAAGCGCACGTCGGGCTTGTCGATGCCCATGCCGAAGGCGATGGTGGCCACCATCACGATATTTTCCTCGCGCAGGAAGCGCGCCTGGTTGGCGCTGCGTTTGGCGTACTCCATGCCGGCGTGATACGGCAGCGCGCGGATGCCGCTCTGGTTCAGAAATTCCGCCGTCTCTTCGACTTTTTTGCGCGACAGGCAGTAGACGATGCCGCAGTCGCCCGCGTGCTCGGTATTGATGAAGTCGAGCAGCTGCTTGCGGCCGTTGGCCTTTTCGACGATCTGGTAGCGGATGTTGGGCCGGTCGAACGACGACACGAACTGGCGCGCGTCGTCCAGCTGCAAGCGCAGCGCGATTTCGGCGCGCGTCTGCGGGTCGGCCGTGGCCGTGAGGGCAATGCGCGGCACGTCGGGGAACTGCTCGTGCAGCACCGACAGCTTGATGTATTCGGGACGGAAATCATGGCCCCACTGCGCCACGCAGTGTGCCTCGTCGATGGCGAACAGGGCGATTTTCGAGGCCTGGAACAGGTCCAGGCAGCGCTGCGTCATCAATCGCTCGGGCGCCACGTAGACCAGGTCGATCTGGCCGGTGCGCACCAGACGTTCGATGCGGCTCGCTTCTTCGTAGGTCTGGGTGGAATTGAGAAAGGCGGCGCGCACGCCGACCTCGGCCAGCGCATCGACTTGATCCTGCATCAGCGCGATCAGGGGCGAGATGACCACGCCGACACCATCCCGCAGCAGCGCCGGGATCTGGTAGCACAGCGACTTGCCGCCGCCGGTGGGCATCAGCACCAGCGCGTCGCCGCCGTGGCTGACATGGTCGACGATATCGGCCTGCTGGCCGCGGAAGGCCGGGTAGCCGAAGACGGTTTGCAGCGTCTGCAGGGCTTGCGCGTTGAGGTCTTGATTCATGGTGCCTTATTCTGCCCAGACAACCCAGCCGTAATGGGCGCTGGCGATCACCAGCACGCCAAACACGATACGGTACCAGGCAAAGAATGTGAAGTCGTGCGAACTGATGTAGCGCAGCAGCCAGCGCACGCACAAGAAGGCGGAAACGAAGGCGGCCAGGGTGCCGAGGGTGAACAGCGGCAAATCGGTGGCCGACAAAATGTCGCGCGCCTTGTACAGCGAATAAAAGGTGGCCGCCAGCAAGGTGGGAATCGCCAGGAAGAACGAGAACTCGGTGGCCGTCTTGCGCGACAGGCCCAGCAGCATGCCGCCGATAATCGTCGAGCCCGAGCGGCTGGTGCCGGGAATCAGGGCAAAAGCCTGCGCGCAACCGACTTTCAGGGCGTCGAGCGGGGTCATTTCATCGACCGAATTGACGCGCACGGTGACCGGATTGAGGCGCGCGCGGCGCTCGACCAGCAAAATGATCACGCCGCCGATAATAAAGGCCAGCGCCACCGGCACCGGCTTGAACAGCGCATGCTTGATCATCTTGCCGATCGCCAGACCGATAATGGCCAGCGGCAGGAAGGCGATCGCCACATTCAGCACGAACTTGCGCGATTTCAGTTCCGTACTGAAGGTCGACAGCACCGAGGCGATGCGCGCGCGGTATTCCCAGCACACGGCCAGGATGGCGCCGGCCTGGATCGCGATCTCGAACACATCCATCACGTCTTTCGACACATCATTGGTAAAGTCGAGCAGGCTGCCTGCGAGGATCAGATGGCCGGTGGAGGAAATCGGCAGGAATTCGGTAAAACCTTCGACCAGCCCCATGATGATGGCTTTAAATGCAAGAATCAGATCCATGAATTGGTTTATATGTGTGGGTAAGCAACAAGGGGAGGGGAGGCTGCGCGGTATTTGCATTCTGCGCAGGGGGCGAAGCTTACCACGAGAGCGCCCGGGGGACGCGATTGGGGCGCTGCCTGGCGGCGCTTTTTCAGCGTCGCCGGGCAGGCAATGCGAGGTTCAGGCTGGCGCTTTGGCCGCGGCTGCCGGCGCCGCGGCCAGGCGCGCGCTGGCCGCCACCAGCAGCAGCGAGCCGCCGAGGATGGCAAAGGCGATATTGAGGCTGGTGGCGTGGGCGACAAAACCAATCACGGCCGGGCCGGCCAGGATGCCGGCATAGCCGATGGTGGTAATCGCCGCCACCGCCAGGCTGGCCGGCATCGCGGTCTGGTTGCCGGCCGCCGTAAACAGGATCGGCACGATATTGGCCGCGCCGAGGCCGACCAGCACGAAGCCCAGCAGCGCCAGCAGCGCGCCCGGCGCCAGGACGGCCAGGAAGAAGCCGCCGGCCGCGCACAGGCCGCCAAAAGCGAGTACCCGCTTGCCGCCAAAGCGGCCTACCACCTTGTCGCCCGTAAAGCGGCCGACCGTCATGGCGATGGCGAACGCCGCGTAGCCCAGGCCGCCCTGGCTGGCATCCACGCCGCGCGTGGTGGTGAGGAAGAGGGCGCTCCAGTCGAGGATGGCGCCTTCGGCCAGGAACACGATAAAGCACAGCAGGCCGATAAAGATCACGGCGCCGTGCGGCATCACGAACAGCGGTGTCTTTTCGCCGCTGGACGATACCGTGCGCAGCAAATGGCCTTGCGAGGCGCCGATCACCGCGCCCAGCAAGACCATCAGCACCACGCACGACCAGGCGGGCGTGAGGCCCAGCCACAGCAGCAGGGCCATGCAGCCGGCGCCGGCAAAGCCGCCCACGCTGAACAGCGCATGAAAGCCGGACATCATCGCGCCGCCATTGGCTTTTTCGATGATCACGGCCTGGATATTCATGGCCACGTCCATGGTGCCCATGGCCGCGCCGAAGGCCAGCAGCACCAGGCCCAGCTGCAGCGGCGTGACGGCCAGCGCCAGCCCCGGCAACACGGCGATCAGCACGGCGCCGGCCCACAGGATCACGCTGCGGCAGCCGAAACGGCTGGCCAGCACGCCCGTAAACGGCATCGCACACAGGGAACCCGCGCCCAGGCACAGCAATAAAAATCCCAGGGTGGCTTCATCCAGGCCCAGGCGCGTCTTGGCGTATGGCACCAGCGGCGCCCAGGCCGCCATGCCGAGGCCGGCGGCGAAAAAGACCAGGCGCGTGGCGCGTTGTTGCAGGGTACCGGTAAGGTGCATGGCGTGACTTTTCAAAAAAGTGGTGGAAAAAGTTCAAACGGGGGGGGGTCAACGGGCGCGGGCGCGCAGCACCTGCACGCCTTGGCGCTCGAAGGCGGCGACATGGACGGCATCGGCGCCCGCTTCCAGCACCAGGTGCTGCAGCAGGCCGGTGGCCAGCACGCCGAACGGCGCGGCCGTGCCCAGCTTGTCGCTGGTGACGGCCACCACCACCGCGCGGCTGGCGCCGGCGATGCTGCGCTTGAATTCGGCTTCGTCATAGTTATAGGCGGTCACGCCCGCCTCGGCGTCGGCGCCGCAAGCGCCGAGAAAGCATAGATCGGGATGCATGCGCTCGACCGTGCGCAGCGCCTGCGGCCCAAGGCTGGCGCCGGCGCGCCGGTCGACCCGCCCGCCGGCCATGATCAGTTCGATCTCGGGCCGCTCCATCAGCGCCATGGCGATCGCCGGCGCATTGGTGATCACGGTCAATGCCAGTGGCGGCAGCGCGGTGGCGATCGCCAGGTTGGTCGACCCCGCGTCGAGAAACAGCACCTGCCCCGCGCGCACCAGCGACACGGCCGCCTGCGCCAGGCGCGCCTTGCTTTCGGGCGACTCGTGCTGGCGCTGGCTCAGGCTGCCGCCATCGGGCGCCAGCGGCAGGGCGCCGCCATACACGCGCTGGCACAGCCCGGCGGCAGCCATCTCGCGCAGGTCGCGCCGTATCGTGTCTTCCGACACATCGAGCTGGCGCGCCAGGTCGAGCGCCAGCACCCGGCCATCGGCTTGCAATTGTTGCTGGATCAGCGCGTGGCGCTGTTTGAGAAGCAGGTTGGCGGTCATGAGGTTCTTAATCGTGCAGGAATGTGCATGAATATACGTAATCGTGCAAACGGAGTCAAGCCATTCCTGCTGGGCGAATATCAAAATATTGCTATTAAGATATAAAAAATGCTACATTCCTGCTATTGCATGTGAGCGGGGGAGTGATGAAGACAAACAAGTTTTCCATGGCAGCCTTGCTGCGCATGACCGTGCGTCGTCACGGCCTGGGTTGCCTGGCAATGGTGGGAGTGGTCATGCTCATGCATTATTGGCGGCACGGTACACTCGAGCTGGCCGACATGGGGCACGCTTTGCTCGCGCTGCTGACGTTTGCCGTCATCTCGGTATTGATTGAATACAACCGTACGGTCAATGGCACGCGGGATCCCACCAAGCGCTGAGGATGGCGGCCGGGCCGGGATATCAGGGCGCCGTCAGCCGCTCCAGTTCACCGAGCCAGTGCACCGCATAGTCGCGGCTGTCGCCACACATTTCCTCAGATGGCTGCAGCCCGCCGCAAAATGCCGGCCGTTCGGGCTGGCCAAAGATGCGGCACCGGTTGTCATCGGCCAGCTGCACGCAGCGCACGCCGGCCGGTTTGCCATTCGGCATGCCCGGTATCGGGCTGGTGATCGAGGGGGCGGTGCAGCAGGCGCCGCAGGAAGGGCGGCATGCCAGGGGTGCGGAAGTCGGCATGGCGGTGGCGTGAAAAACGGGCAGGGGCCGACAGTATAGCAAGCCCCCGCCGATACAACTTGCGTAAATTTATTGCACCACGCTTATTGCACCACGCGCACGCGCGAGCCCGACAGGGTGCGTTTGGCCGGCTCGCCATGCACGGTGATGCGGCCCGAGCCGCTGGAGCGGGCGTTGACTTCATTGGTGGCGGTGGCATCGATATCGCCCGAACCATTGCTCGACAAATACGCGATCTCGCTGCGCAAGGGCGCCAGGTTGAGGTTGCCCGAGCCATTCACGTTGGCGTCCAGGCGCTGCACGGCACCGCTGGCGCTGATGCTGCCCGAACCATTGACGGCCACATTGACGCGCTCGCCGCGCAGCTGGCCCAGGTGGATGCGGCCCGAGCCGTTCTGCACGGCATCGCTGTTGGCGCTGACCAGCCCGGCCGCGTTGATGCTGCCGGAACCGTAGTTGGCCAGGTCCAGACGGCCTACCTTGCCCGACAATTCACTCTTCATCGAACCGTGCTGCACCAGGGTCAGGTCGTCGCCGTTGAAACCGCTGGCCACCAGACGCCCACCGCTGAGCATGCTGATCTTGTTCAGGCGCGGGGTGGTGTAGATGATGTGGATGTCGTTGCTGCGGCGCAGATTGGCGTCGCTCCAGATGCGCAGGGTGTTGCCGCTCACTTCGCTTTGTACCAGCGGCAGCACATTGCTGTCCGCCTCGATCACCAGCGAGGCGACAGGGCCGACGCGCACGTCGATCCTGGCGTCGGCGCCGTTCAGGCTGCCGATATCGAGCACTGTCGCGTTGCTGATCGTGCGCGCATCACGGCTGAGCTGCTGGTTGCCTTCGACGGCCTTGCCGCCGGAATCCGTGCTGTAGCGCACGTCGCCATCGTTGGGGTTGATGACGATAGCGCAGCCGCCAACGGCGACGGCGCAGCACAGGGCCAGCAAAGCACGCATGATATTTCCTTTGATTGGTATCGTTGAATGAAAAAAGCCGGCGGCCGCGCTGCGGCTGCCGTGCTGTCGATAGCAAGATAACAAAGTCCCCCTGTTGCCTGTAGCGCAATGCGATGAACTGCGCAAAACGGGGGCTGAACTGCGCTTACCAGTAGCCCAGCACCTTCCACCAGGTAGTGCCCACCACCGCAAAGATCGCCAGTTCCACCAGGCACATGATCAACCCCGTGCGCCACCAGTTGCCCATCGTTACATAGCCGCTGCCAAAGATGATGGGCGAGGTGCCGGTGGCGTAGTGGGTCAGGGTCATCATGATGCTTGACCCCGCCGTCATCATCAGCATGAACGGAATCAGATACTGGGGCGGGATCAGCTGCGTGCCCACCGTCAGAAAGGCCAGCAGCATGGCGCTGATATGGGCCGTGGTGCTGGCAAAGAAATAGTGCGAAAACACGAATACCAGCACCAGCACGCTGGCCACCGGCAGCCAGTCCATGCCGCTGGCGACAATGGCGGCTTTCATGCCGCTTGAGAACCAGGCGATCACGCCGGTCTTGTTCAATTGCTCGGCCATCATCACCAGTGCGCCGAACCACACCAGCGTGTCCCACGCGCTTTTCTCGGACAGCACGTCGTCCCAGGTGATGGTGCCGGTAATGATCAGCACGAACAAGCCGACAAAGGCGACCACCGTCGGGTCGAGTGTCAAGGCCGGGCCAAACAGCATGGCCGGCACGTTGGCCCACAGCACCAGCAGCAGGCCGAAGGTACCCAGCATGACTTTTTCGGCGGCCGACAGCGGGCCCATGGTGTTCAGTTCCGCCCTGGCATAGTCGACCGCGTCCGGCGTGGCCTTCAGTTCCGGCGGCGACAGCAGATAGATCACCAGCGGCATCACCAGCAGGCACACCAGGCCCGGCAGCAGCATGCACAGCGCCCAGGTGGTCCAGCTCAGGTGAAAGCTCTGGTTGCTGACCCTGGCCACGTAATCGACCACCAGCGGATTGGGCGCGGTGGCCGTCAGGAACATGGCCGAGGTGATCGGGTTGGCGTGGTAGTTGACCAGCGCCAAGTAAGTGCCCACCTTGCGCTCGGTGCCCTTGGCCGGATCGGAGTCAAACGCGTTGGCGATCGACTTCATGATTGGGTGCACGATGCCGCCGCCGCGCGCGGTATTACTCGGCGTAAACGGCGCCAGCACCAGTTCGCAGATCGCCAGGCCGTAGCCGATGCCGATGGTGCGCTTGCCCAGCAGCGAGATAAACAGCAGGCCGATGCGGCTGCCCAGGCCTGTCTTTTTCAGGCCGCGCGAAATCAGGATGGCGACCACGATCAGCCAGATCAGCGGATTGGCAAAGCTGCTCAGCGCATCGGTGATGGCGCCCTTGGACGAGGTTGATGTCACTTGCGACAGCGAGACGATGACGATCGCCATCATGGCCATCACGCCGATCGGCATCACTTTCAAAATGATGGCGACGATGGTGGTGAGGAAAATCGCCACCAGCGCCCAGGCCTTGGCCGTGAGGCCATCGGGCGCGGGCAGCAGCAGCAGGGTCACCAGCACGATGGTGGAAATGACGGCCGGCCCCAGGCGGAATGGCACGGCTTCCTTGAAATGGCGCAGCAGTTCGCTGACAGTCTTGAACATCTTGATCCTTTCCGATCCCCGCCTGCCGGTGAAGGCATGCTTTAAGACAATATTGCAGACATCATAAGGCAATGCCGGCAAGGAAAAGAAAGCGATCTGGAGAGGATGGCCGCGAAGTCAATTTTTCATGAAATTGTAGCCAAGCGCCTGGTCAGAAACTGTGGCGCAGGCCCAGGTTCATGCCGCGGTTGCCGCTGCCCGATTCGCTGTTGTTGGCCACCGTGTAGCCGGCGCCGTTGCGGTTGCGAATCGCCGCATAGGCGCCGTACAGGCTGCTGCGTTTCGAGAGGGGGTAGATGTAGCCCACGCCCCAGGAGCGCGCATCCTGGTTGAAACGGGTTTTATCGTCCTTGCGCATGACGGAGGCGATCAGCGAGCCGCCGCCGACGGGCGCCGTGAAGCCGAGCAGAATTTCATTGCCGTCGGTGGACGCGGTCGGGCGCACGCCGCCGTAGGGATTGTTGGCATTGCCCAAGGGGGCGCTGTTGAAACCCTGGTCGACGCCATAGGCGGCAAACAGCTTGACCACCTTGAAGTCGTAATTGGCCGCCAGCAAGGTGTTGCGGCCATTGCCGTTGCGCACCGCCACCACGCCCGGCGCTGTTTCCACGTCGCTGTTCTTGTTGTTGTAGGCCAGGCGTACCGTCAGCGGACCGCTGGCGTAGCCGAGCGAGGCGCCGACCTGGCGGCCGGTGGCGCTGCTGGATTTCTCGCCGGCGCTGTAAGCCAGTTCGCCCGAAAAACCATTGCTCACGGGACTCGTGTACAGCACGGTATTGCTGCTGCGCACATTGGCGCCCGAATCGGGAAACAGGTTTTTCGAGGTGCCCGCCAGGCCCGTGCCGAACGGGTCGGCCACGCTGGCCAGCGCCGTATGGTAGGGCGTGTACTGGCGCCCCAGCGTGACGCTGCCGGCCTTGCCTTTCAGGCCAACATAGGCCTGGCGGTTGAAGATGGTGCCGGCCGCGTCGACCTCGCCGGTGTCGATCTTGTAGCCCGTTTCCAGCAGGAAGATGGCCGACAGGCCGCCGCCCAGATCTTCGCTGCCCTTGAAACCGACGCGCGACGCCGAGGCGGCGCCGCTGTTGACCTTGTTGACGGTGCCGGCCGCGCCGCCGCTCTCGCGCGTGATGCCGGCGTCGGCAATGCCGTAGATCACGACATTGCTCTGGGCCGCTGCCTGGGTGCCGCAGGCGGCCGCGATGGCCGCCACGATGATGCTGCTCTTCATTTTTATTGTCCTTGTAGTGGAGAAGGCGGGTGTCTCAAGCCCATGGTGTGAAGGTGGTATCGGTATCGCCGCTATGCCTCAGGCCTGCGTCAGGGCGCCGTCGCGCACGCGCCACAGCTGCAGCGGATTGTCGTCCTGCAGCGCGCTTGGCAGCAGCCATGCCGGCAAGTCCTGGTAGCTGACGGGGCGCAGGAAACGGTCGATGGCGCTGGCGCCCACCGAGCTGCCGCGGCTGTCCGAGGTGGCCGGGAAGGGGCCGCCATGCACCATCGCATGCGACACTTCCACGCCGGTCGGATAGCTGTTCACCAGGATGCGGCCGGCCTTGCGTTCGAGCACCGGCAGCAGCGCGCGCCCCTGTTCCTGGTCGTCCTGTTCCAGGAACAGCGTCGCCGTCAGCTGGCCGTCGAGGTATTCGGCGATCTGCCGGAACTGCGCCGCATCCTGGCACTTGACCAGCAGCGAACTGGCGCCGAACACCTCGTCTTCCAGGTCAGGATTGGCAAGAAAGGTGGCCGCGTCGGTGGCGAACAGGGCGGCCTGGCCGGCGCAGCTGGCGCTGCCTTGCCGGCCGCGCGCCAGCAGCGTGACGCCGGCATGTTGTTCCAGGCGCGCCACACCGTCATGGAAGGCGGCGTGGATGCCGGGCGTCAGCATGGTGCCGGCCGGCTTGCCCTCCAGGGCCGCCACGGCGGCGCTGCAAAAGGTGTCCAGGTCGGGACCGTCAATGGCGATCACCAGGCCCGGATTGGTGCAGAACTGGCCGGCGCCCAGGGTCAGTGAATCGACAAAGCCGGCGCCGATGCGCGCCGCGTGCCGCGCCAGCGCATGCGGCAGCAGGAACACCGGATTGATGCTGCTCATTTCCGCATACACGGGGATCGGTTCGGCGCGCGCGGCGGCGCTGCGCACCAGCGCCAGGCCACCCTGGCGTGAACCGGTGAAGCCGACCGCCTTGATGGCCGGATGCGTGACCAGCGCCTGGCCGATGGTGCGTCCGTCGCCATGCAGCATGGAAAACACGCCTTCGGGCAAGCCGCAGGCGGCCACGGCGGCCTGCACCGCGCGCGCCACCAGTTCCGAGGTGCCGGGGTGCGCGCCATGCGCCTTGACCACCACCGGGCAGCCGGCCGCCAGCGCCGAGGCGGTGTCGCCGCCGGCCACCGAAAACGCCAGTGGAAAATTGCTGGCGCCAAATACGGCCACCGGGCCCAGGGCGATCTTGCGCAGGCGCAGGTCGGGCCGTGGCGGGGTGCGCTGCGGCAAGGCCGAGTCCAGCGCGGTGGCCAGCCAGGCGCCATCGCGCACCACCTTGGCGAACAGGCGCAACTGGCCCACCGTGCGGCCGCGCTCGCCTTCCAGGCGTGCCTGCGGCAAGCCCGATTCCTGCATCGCGCGCTCGATCAGGGCCGGACCAAGGTCGAGCAGTTTGTCGGCGATGGTTTCAAGGAAAATGGCGCGCGCTTCCAGGGTGGTGTCGCGGAAGGTATCGAAGGCCTGTTCGGCCAGGGCGCAGGCGCGTTCGACATCGTTGACGGTGGCGCCGCCAAAGGCCGGTGCCAGCTGTTCGCCACTGGCCGGATCGATGGCGTAAATAGGGGCGGCGCTGCCGTGCACGGCGTGCCGGCCGATCAGCATGTCGCCGCGCACGGCGTAAGTTGCGGTAATGGTCAAGCGTATCTCCTTGCGTTGCATGCAAGCCGGCGCGCGGTGATGTGGATCAGCGCGCGCCGGCAGGGGGGGATGAGGCTGGCGCCGGCTTATTGCGGGCCGAGCTTTGCGATCAGGGCGCCCAGTTCCTCGCATTCCTGCGGGTTCAGGTCGATCAGCGGCGTGCGCACCGGGCCGGCCGTGTGGCCGACCAGGGTGGCGCCGGCCTTGACGATGCTGACCGCATAGCCGGCCTTTTTATTGCGGATGTCGAGGTAGGGCAGGAAGAACTGGTCGATCAGGCGTTCGGTGGTGGCAAAGTCGTCGGTGCGCACGGCTTCGTAGAATTCGATCGCCGTCTTCGGAATAAAGTTGAACACGGCCGACGAATACACGGGCACGCCCAGCGCCTTGTAGGCCGAGGCATATACTTCCGCCGTCGGCAGGCCGCCCAGGTAAGTAAAACGGTCGCCCAGCTTGCGGCGGATGGTGACCATGTTTTCGATCTCGCCGACGCCGTCCTTGAAGCCGATCAGGTTCGGGCAGCGCTCGGCCAGCAGCAGCAGCGATTGTGCGTTGAGCTTGCAGACATTGCGGTTGTACACCACCACGCCGAATTTCACCGACTTGCACACCGCCTCCACGTGCGCCACCAGGCCGTCCTGGCTCGCTTCGGTCAGGTAGTGCGGCATCAGCAAGATGCCGTGCGCGCCCAGGCGCTCGGCTTCCTGGGCATAGGCGATGGCGGTGCGGGTCGGGCCGCCGGCGCCGGCCAGTACCGGCACCTTGCCACGGCAGGTTTCCACCGCGATCTTGACGACCTGGGTGTAGTCCTCGGGCGTCAACGAAAAGAATTCACCGGTGCCGCCAGCGACGAACAAGGCGGTGGCGCCGTAGGGGGCCAGCCAGTCGAGGCGGTCGGCATAGGCGCCCGGCACGAAGTCGCCTTGCGCGTCGAAGTCGGTGATCGGGAACGACAGCAGGCCGGACGAGAGGATCTGTTTCAGGTCTTGCGGAGTAAACATGGTGAAGGCGCCTATAAAAAGAGGAAGGGAAGCGATGACGTCGCACACCGAACGCCTCACTGTTGTAAGACATCGTACAACATGAAATTGCGAAGTGCAAGCATGGCGGCGATAAAAAAACAGCGCCGGCTACCGCGGGCGCTGTTTTTTGGGGGGGCGAGCCGAAGGGGCTTACTGGGCCGCTTCGATCGCTTCCTGGGCACGCCGCAGGCGCTCGCGGCTGTTGCTCAGATGGGTGCGCATGGCGGCGCGCGCCGATTCCGGGTCCTGGCGCGCGATGGCGTTGAAGATATCTTCGTGTTCGCGCTGCACCCGTTCCATGTAGATGGCCGGGTCGTCCTGCGCCAGCTTGGCCGAATTGAGGCGCGCGCGCGGGATGATATTGGTGCCCAGGTGGCTGAGGATATCGTGGAAATAACGGTTGCCCGAGGCCAGCGCGATGGCCAGGTGAAACTGCACGTCGGCCGCCACCGTTTCGTCGCCGCCCTGCGGCAGCGACTGGAAATGGTCGAGCGCGGCGCGCAGCTGTTGCAGCTGCGCCTCGCTGCGCCGGCTGGCGGCCAGGCCGGCCGACTCGGTTTCCAGGCTGATGCGCAATTCCAGGATCGCCAGCACGTCGCGCATGGTGACCACGGTGCCGGGATCGATGCCCAGGCTGGGCGCCGGCGCGGGCGCCAGCACGAAGGTGCCGATGCCGTGCCGCGTCTGTACCATGCCGGATGCCTGCATGTGCGAGATGGCCTCGCGCACCACCGTGCGGCTGACGCCGTGCAGGCGCATGATTTCCGATTCGGTCGGCAGTTTCTCGCCGGGATTGAGGCTGCCCTGGCGGATGCTGTCGGCAATATGGGCCACGACGCCCTGCGCCAGGTTGCGATGTTTCCTGGGCGGTGGCGCGGCGATGGTGGGAGAATTCATGGACCTGGCCTGCTAAAAAAAAGGGTAAAAAACGCGATTGCTATTTCCGTATGCCGTGATTATACTACGACGTCGGTTGTCTGATGACTGATGACAAAGCTGCCGACAACCTACATAACTGCAAACAAGAAACCGATACGGCGCTTCCCCGCCGGTCCAGGTTCGTGCAGCGCCCTTAGCGATCCATCTGGAGACAATAGTGACAACACAGCCATCCATACAGCCTGGCGCCGCCAGTGCCAAGGCCACCCGCGTGCGGTGGGGCATCCTGGCCATCCTGTTTATCGTGACCACCATCAATTACGCCGACCGCGCCACCATCTCGATCGCCGGGCCCGAGCTGAAAAAGCTGCTCGGCCTGTCGCCGGTGGAGATGGGTTTCATCTTTTCCGCCTTTGCCTGGTCGTATGTGCTGGCGCAATTGCCGGGCGGCTGGCTGCTCGACCGCTTCGGTTCCAAGATCACCTACTTTTTCAGCATCTTCCTGTGGTCCATCTTTACCCTGATGATGGGCTGGGTGGGCTTTTTTACAGGCGCCACCGCGGTGGCCGTGCTGATCGGCTTGCGATTATTGGTCGGCGCGGCCGAAGCGCCTTCGTTTCCCGGCAACAGCCGCATCACCTCGGCCTGGTTTCCCACGGCGGAACGGGGCAAGGCCGCCGCCATCTTCAACTCGGCGCAGTATTTTGCCACCGTGCTGTTCGCCCCCATCATGGGCTGGCTGGTGCATACCTATGGCTGGCAGAGCGTGTTCTATGTGATGGGCCTGCTCGGTATCGCGATGGCCTTTATCTGGCGCAAGACCATTTACAGCCCGAAAGACCACCCGCGCATCAACGCCGCCGAACTGGCGTATATCGAAGCCGGTGGCGGCCTGGTCGACCTCGACAGCGGCGTGAAAAGCACCGCGCCGAAAATCAACACCCTGGCCTGCATCAAGGAACTCTTGAGCAGCCGCATGCTGCTGGGCATTTATATCGGCCAGTACTGCATCAACACGCTCACTTATTTCTTCCTCACCTGGTTCCCGGTCTACCTGGTGACCGAGCGCCACATGACGATTCTGAAGGCCGGCTTTATCGCCGCCTTGCCGGCGGTGGCCGGCTTCCTCGGCGGCGTGTTGGGCGGCGTGATTTCCGACCGCATGATCAAGGCCGGCTATTCACTGTCGGTGGCGCGCAAGACGCCGATCGTCGGCGGCATGCTGCTGGCGATGAGCATGATCTTCTGCAATTATGTGTCGGCCGACTGGCTGGTGGTGGCGATCATGGCGGTGGCCTTCTTCGGCAAGGGCATCGGCGCGCTGGGCTGGGCCGTGGTATCGGACACCTCGCCGAAGGAAGCGGGTGGCCTCAGCGGCGGCCTGTTCAATACCTTCGGCAATACGGCCGGCATCACCACGCCGATCGTGATTGGCTTTATCCTGCAGGCAACCGGCTCGTTTGCCGGCGCGCTGGTCTTCGTCGGCGCCAATGCAGCGGTGGCCATCCTGTGCTACCTGTTCATGGTGGGCGATATCAAGCGTTTTGAATTCAAGAAATCCGTGCTGCAATCGAACGCCGTGCCGGTGCCTGGGGGCCCGGCGGCCAGCAGCAAGGCGGGTGCATGATGAACGACATTACTTTGCAGGAGTTGGCGGTGAAACCCTTATATATCCGCATGCATGACAACGACAACGTGGCGATCGTCGTCAACGATGGCGGCTTGCCCGCCGGCACCGAGTTCCCTGGCGAGTTCATCCTGCAGGACCGCGTGCCGCAAGGCCACAAGATCGCCCTGCGCGATTTGAAGGAAGGCGACGCCATTTTGCGCTACGACGTGGTGATCGGCTACGCCGTGCGCGACATCGCCCAGGGCAGCTGGATCGAAGAGTCCCTGGTGCGCATGGCGCCGGCGCGCGAGCTGCACGGCCTGCCGATCGCCACCCGCAAGGCGCCCGTGCAAGCGCCGCTGGAAGGCTATACTTTCCTGGGCTACCGCAATGCCGACGGCAGCGTGGCCACGCGCAATATCCTGGCCATTACCACCACCGTGCAGTGCGTCTCGGGCGTGGTCGAACACGCCGTCAAGCGCATCAAGGAAGAACTGCTGCCGCTGTACCCGAACGTCGACGACGTGGTGGGGCTGGAACATATCTATGGCTGCGGCGTGGCCATCGATGCGCCGAATGCCGATATTCCGATCCGCACCTTGCGCAATATCAGCCTCAATCCCAACTTCGGCGGCCAGTCCATGGTGGTCTCGCTGGGCTGCGAAAAACTGCAGCCGCAGCGCCTGATGCCGGAAAGCGCGATCCAGGTGCGCAACGGAGCCTATATCGTCACCTTGCAGGACGAGGCCCACGTCGGTTTCGAATCGATGGTGCAGTCCATCATGGACATGGCCACCTTGCGCCTGATCGCGCTGAACCTGCGCACCCGCGTCACCTGCAGCGCGGCCGACCTGGTGGTCGGCGTGCAATGCGGCGGCAGCGATGCGTTTTCGGGCGTGACGGCCAACCCGGCGGTCGGCTACGCCACCGACCTGCTGGTGCGCGCCGGCGCCACCGTGATGTTTTCGGAAACCACCGAAGTGCGCGACGGCATCGATCAATTGACGGCGCGCGCCATCAATGAAGAGGTGGCCAACGGCATGATCCGCGAGATGGCCTGGTATGACGACTACCTGCAAAAAGGCGGCGTTGACCGCAGCGCCAATACCACGCCCGGCAACAAGAAGGGCGGCCTGGCCAATATCACCGAAAAAGCCATGGGCTCCATCGTCAAGTCGGGCAGCAGCGCCATTTCCGGCGTGCTCTCGCCGGGTGACAAGCTGACGCAAAAAGGCCTGATCTATGCGGCCACGCCGGCCAGCGACTTTATCTGCGGCACCTTGCAACTGGCGGCCGGCATGAACTTGCACATCTTCACCACCGGCCGCGGCACGCCGTATGGCCTGGCCGCCGTGCCAGTGATCAAGGTCGCCACCCGCGACGACCTGGCGCGCCGCTGGCACGACCTGATGGATGTCAACGCAGGCCGCATCGCCACCGGCGAAGCCACCATTGCCGATGTCGGCTGGGAACTGTTCCATTTGATGCTGGACGTGGCCAGCGGCAAGAAAACCTGGGCCGAACACTGGAAGCTGCACAATGCGCTGGCGCTGTTCAACCCGGCGCCGGTGACCTGATCGCCGGCGCCCGGAGGGGCGCTCGGATGAACCTCAGATGCGCCCGTCGCGCCGCAGCTGCGCGCCGATGCGGCGGATCTCGGCTTCGCCCTGGTCCAGCGCGGCCTGGCTGGTGTGCACCGAATAGTGGCCCATGAACAGCGCGTGCGGATGCTGCACGGCCGAGCCCAGCACGAAGGAGGTGTCGCCGCGCGCGATGAAATCGATCGCCTGTTCCGACGCCGCAAACACGGCCAGTTCGCCCGTGTCGATCACGCCGCCCGCATCGAGCTGGCCGGCGTTGAGCGCCACCCAGGCGATGTCGTGGCCGGCGGGCGGCGTATAGCGCCAGCGTTCGCCGTCTTGCAAACGCACGGCCAGGTAGTTCATGCCGGCCGGCGCCGGTATCGGGCTGCGCGCCGCACCATATTGCCCCAGCAACACCCGCGCCGGCCCTTCCTGCATCACCTCGGTGGGCGCCAGGTACAGGCTTTCGGCCGGCGCGTTTTCTTCCGACGGGGGCAGCGCCACCCACAACTGGAAACCCGTCATCGGCTGCGCGCCGGCCGGCGCGCCCGTATGCCACACCCCATTGCCTGCCCGCATCCACTCGACGCCACCCGACGGCAGCACGCCCTGCTTGCCGGTGGTGTCTTCATAGCTGACGTCGCCATTGACCATGAAAGTGACGGTGGCAATGCCCGAGTGTGGATGCATGGCAAAACCATTGCGTCCGCCATTGCCTTCGGAACGAAAAATATCGAGAAAGATAAACGGTTTTAATCGCTGGCCCAGGTCGCCGGGGCTGACCAGGCGCGTGATCGGGCCATGGGTTGTGCCGCGTGTGCGCTGGACGATGGCGCGTGGCGCGCGATTGTCGATGTGCTGCAGGGGAAGAATGGATGACATGATGCGTTCCAGTAAAAGGTGAGCGATGACAAGAGTGTAGGAGTGCGATGATTGCCTGACTAGCGGGTAGAATCGGATGGCACTCATCCATTTTTCAAAGTAATCAAACCAGGGAATACCGCCATGCTGGACCTGAACGACCTTGCCCTCTTTGTGCAAGTGGTGCGCAGCAGCAGCTTTGCCGGCGCCGCGCGGCAGCTGGGCGTACCCGCCAATACGGTCAGCCGGCGCATCCAGGCGCTCGAGCAGCACCTGGGCACGCGGCTGCTGCAGCGCTCGACCCGCAGGCTGACGCTCACCAGTGCCGGCGAGCAGCTGCACCTGCGCTGTGCCGGCGCGGTCGACGACTTGCTGGAGGCGGGCCAGGAACTGACCAGTGGCAGCCATCAACCGGGCGGCCTGGTGCGCGTGGCGGCGCCGGCCGACTTTTTCGATTTCTTCCGGATGGAATGGGTGGCCGCTTTCTTGGCGCAGCATCCCCGGGTGCAGCTGGCTTTCGTGCTCAGCGATGCGAAAGCGGACCTGATCGCCGACCGTATCGACGTGGCGTTCCGTGGCGGGCGCCTGCACGATAGCGACTATATCGGCCGCCAGGTGCTGGCCGACGGCAACGACGCGCTGGTGGCCAGCCCCGCCTACCTTGCCGCGCGCGGCAGTCCCGCCAGCTTGCAGGAGTTGCAGGATCACGACGCCGTGCTGTTTACGCCGCCGGGCCAGGCGCAAGCTTGCTGGCGCTTGCGCGGCGCCGATGGCGTCGAACACGAGGTGCAACTGACGGCCCGCTTCACCGGCAATACCGCGCAGGCCCTGCGCAAGGCCGCCCTGGCGGGCCTCGGCATCGCCATGCTTCCACGCAGCATCGTCAAACGGGACCTGGAAACAGGCCGGCTGCTGCCGGTGCTGCCGCAATACCATCGTCCCGGCCACGGCCTCAATGTGCTGTATCCAAGCCGGCGCCAGCTGCCGCTGGCCGTGTCGGCGTTTATCGATCTGGTGGTCGAGAAACTGCACGAACTCGATGCGCCACCGGCGTCGATGCTGATGTAATGGAGCGGGTCGCATATTTTTATTGACACCTGGTCGAGTGTGTCGTAAAGTCGCCAACACACAAGCAGATAAGCAAAGCCCACCATGCCTACCAGTACCCGTTTTGTTGTTGCCGTCCATATCCTGACCGGGCTGGCCGTGAGCGGTGGCAAGCCGATGCGGTCGGAAGACCTGGCCTACTCGGCCAATACCAGCGCGGTCGTCATTCGCGGCCTGTTGTCGCGGCTGGCGGAAGCGGGGCTGACCAAATCCCAGTTGGGCACCGGTGGCGGCACCATGCTGCAAAAACCGGCCGGCGAAATTCGTTTGCTCGATGTGTATGAGGCGGTCGAGGACACGGAACTGTTTTCGCTGCACCGCACGCCGCCGTGCGAGAACTGCGCGGTGGGCGGCAATATCATCGCGGCGCTGCAACCGACCCTGGCGCGTGCGCGCGGCGCGCTGGAACAGGAGCTGGCCAGCATTACCATCGCCGATGTCGCGGCCGACGTGGCCAAACTGGGCAATTTTTCGATTCCGCTGGTGTGGTGATTTTTTCGGTTTCTATTTGCTTTTAAATGTAATCGTGTCGATGACACACATATAAATTTAATCCATGACTGCCTGGTTTTCCGGGGTGCCGGCAGTGCTTCCTTCAACCCTGATCAAATGAAAAGGATCACATCATGAGCAACGCAACCATCGGCGGCATCGGCACTATTGGCATTATCGGCGCAGGCGCCCTCGGTTCCAACTTTGCCCGCGTGCTGGCAAAAAGCGGCATCGCCGCCACCATCGCCAACAGCCGCGGCCCGGCTTCGCTGGCCGCGCTGGTCGAGGAACTGGGATCGAGCATCAAGGCCGGCACGCTGCAGGAAGCGGCCGGCGCCGATATCGTGCTGGTCGCCGTGCGCTGGGTCGATGCCGAAAAAGTGCTGGGCGGCTTGCCGGCCTGGAATGGCCGCATCGTGATCGACGGCACCAACCCGGTCGAGTTCATCGATCCCGCTTCGCCCGACGCCAATGATCCGGGCAATCCGCTGGCCGCCTATGGCCTCAAGGCCGCCGACCTGGGCCAGCAGCACTCGAGCCAGATCATCGCGCAACTGGTCCCCGGCGCCCGCCTCGTCAAGGCTTTCAATCACCTCGACGTCAACGTCTTGCCCGAACCGCAAGTGGCGGGCGGCAAACGCGTGCTGTTTTATTCGGGCGATGACGCCGCCGCCAAGGCCGCCGTGCGCGGCCTGATCGAAGCGTCCGGCTTCTTCGCCATCGACCTGGGCGCGCTCGACGTCGGCGGACCGCTGGCCTCGCTGCCTTTCGGCGCGCTGGCCATGCACAACCTCGTCAGGATCTGATCAGAACATCGGATTGCCGCTGGCGGTCTTTTCCGGGATCGCCTGCGTCACATCCCAGTGTTCGACGAACTTGCCGTTTTCCAGCTTGAAAATATCGACGATGGCGTTGCCGCGCGTGCCAGGCTCGCGCACCGCGCACCGCGCACCGCGTGCACGTGCACGATAACAGGCTCGCCATCGACAAAGCACCCAGTGCCCGTACCCATGTAAGACTGGACGTCATTGAGCAAGTTGATCATAATCTTTTGCAATCAGGCCAATGCCTTATCTTTTATCCAGGGCGCTACGCATCATGTCGAGCATTGCCATCACAGATCTGACAGTGTCCAGGGACATCGACAGCGTCTCTCGACCCGTTGTGGCCTTGAGCGCCACCTCGGTAGCAAAGGACTGGGAACATGCGTGTCATCGGCACCGAAAGGCACAGCTGATCTACTCCGCGCGCGGCATCCTCACCTGCGAAATCGAAGACGGCGTCTGGATCGTGCCGCCGCAGTGCGCCATATGGATACCGGGAGAGGTGGTCCACTCGGCACGAGGGGCGGGTGAAACGGAATGCTATTGCCTGTTTGTCGAGCCTGATGCCGCACCGGACCTTCCCAAAACCTGTTGCACTATTTCAGTATCGCCATTGCTACGCGAGTTGCTGCTGAAGGCGGCCGGTGTTCCTGAGCTATACGCGCTGGGAGGGCGGGAAGACCGGCTGGTTGCCACAATGCTCGACGAATTGGTGGCGGCACCGGTGGAAGACTTGCATCTGCCCATGCCGCGCGATCCCCGATTGCGCCGCCTCGCGGAAATGATGCTGGCCGACCCTACGGACAAAACTTCGAAGGCCGATTGGGCTACGCGCATCGGCATGAGCGAGCGCAGCATGAGCCGTCTTCTGTTGCACGAAATTGGCATGAGCTTCGGGCGCTGGCGCCGGCAGCTGCATGTGATTCTTGCGCTGCAACGGTTGACCAAGGGTGACAGCGTGCAAACGGTGGCGTTTGAGCTGGGGTATGAAAACGCCAGCGGGTTCGTCACCATGTTCCGCAAGGCGGTGGGCAAGCCTCCGGCACGCTACCTCTCGGATCGCGCGAGCGGCGCGCAGAGTGCCCCCGTGCCCGGCATCATGCTCCCCGCGGCGATCTCGATCTGATTGGCTCAGACGGTTTGGACCGAAATAATCACGGTTGGCCTAACTGAATAACAATCTGGCCTGGTTTCACTATTGCCTGCCCCTGACTCCATTGTTTAATACAGCATCTAAATGCAAATGAGTCTTGTTCATGCCTATTCTCACCACTGCCGGGAAGTTCCGTTCGTCAATCGATGCGCGCGCAGATGCCGCCTTCAATCCTCATCTGGACGGGTTGTCCAAGGGCGCCATCTGGAGCACGCCCCGAACCGTGCTGTGCTCGGCAGTTGCTGCGGCAGTTCTCATCAGCGCGCAGGGCGCATGCGCTGCCGAACCGGCGCAGATACAAACCACGGCGGGGGGAGCGTCTCAAGAGGAGATAGCCTTGCCGGCCATCACCGTAACGGCCCGCATGGAGTCGGCGACCACCGAAGGTAGCGGCTCCTACACCACGGGCCAGACGGCGACGGCGACGCACCTGCCACTGTCGCTGCGGGAAACACCGCAGTCGGTGACGGTGATCACCCGCCAGCGCATGGACGACCAGCAATTGAATTCGGTGCAGGGCGTGCTGGAGAACACCACGGGCGTGTCGTCGTACCAGTCCGACAGCGACCGCACGAGCTTCTATTCGCGTGGCTTTCTGATCAACAACGTACAGTACGACGGCATCCCCACCGTCGTCGGCGACATCGTCAACGGTAGCGGCATCGGTTCTGTCGATACCGCGTTCTATGATCGTGTCGAGGTAGTGCGCGGCGGCTCCGGCCTGCTGACCGGCACCGGTAATCCCTCGGCCGCCATCAACCTGGTGCGAAAACGACCGACCCGTGACTTCTCGGCGTCCGCCTCGCTTGGCGCCGGGAGTTGGGACACCTACCGGCGCATGGGCGACATCTCGACGCCGTTGACCGAAGACGGCCGTATCCGCGCGCGTATGGTAGGGACGTACCAGGACGGGCACTCCTATATCGATGGCTACAAGCCGAAGAGGAAGGCGCTCTACGGCATCGTCGAGGCGGATCTGACCCCGGACACGACGGTAAGCGTGGGCTATGACTACCAGGACATCACGCCGAAGGGCGCCACCTGGGGCGGGTTGCCGCTATGGTTCAGCGATGGCACGCAAGCGGCATATGCACGCTCCAGTAACTACGCGCAGGACTGGAGCCATTGGAACAACACCCTGAAGACGGCGTTTGCCGGGATCGAGCACCGCTTCGGCAACGGCTGGAACCTCCGGGCCCTCGCCAATCAGTACCGCACGCAATACGATGCCGAACTGCTCGGCCTGGTCGGCCGCCCCGATCGCGCCACGGGACTGGGCTCCTTTCCCTCAGGGGCTTATCCGGTGGCGCTGGCTGCCGATGGTCGCAGCCGTCAAAACACCGTCGACGTGATGGCGAACGGCCCCTTCAAACTGCTGGGTCGCCAGCATGATCTGGTGATGGGGGCGACGAGTTCGCATCGCACCGCCAGCCAGCAGGACATCGCGCCGTTCTATGCGGGCTTTGCGCCGGTTAATGTCCATGACCTGAGCCCGGCCTATCCCCGCCCCAACTTCGATGCCATGGAGTCGATACCGACCCGCACCCGTATCAAGCAGAGCGGTGTCTATGGCGCAGCCCGGTTTTCGCTGGCCGAACCTTTGAAACTCATCGTCGGCGGCCGCTTCAGCAACTACGAAATCGACGATGTCGTTGGTAGCTCGTCGTTGCACTACAAAAACAGCAGTGAATTCACTCCGTATGCCGGCTTGATCTACGACATCGACAAGACCTATTCGGCCTACGCCAGCTACACGGGCATCTTCAATCCGCAAACCGATTATCGCGACAGCAGGGGCAACGTGCTCACGCCGTCCAAGGGAAAAACCGGAGAAATCGGTCTCAAAGGCGCTTACATGGAAAGGCGTCTGAATGCTTCGGTGGCCTTGTTCGAGACCAAGCTGGACAACGCGGCACAGATGCTTGCCGGAACCACTACGCCAGCCGGCGCCCAAGCCTATAAAAGCGCGGATGGGACCAAGTCGCGCGGCATCGAACTGGACTTGCAGGGCGAGCTGGCGCGTGACTGGAACATCTACGCAGGTATCGCCCACTTCACGGCGCAAGATGGCAATGGCGTGCGCCTGAATTCGCAAATACCGCGCACCACGGCCCAGCTTTTTACCACATGGCAGTTGCCCGGGGAGTGGAGCAAGTTGTCGCTCGGTGGCGGCGTCAAATGGCAAAGCCGCTTTTACCAGGCGGCCAACACCGGCACCAGTTCGCTGGGCGGCGAACAAGGTTCGTATGCCCTGGGATCACTGATGGGGCATTACGCCATCACGAAAAACACCGACGTGGCTGTCAACCTCAACAATGTATTCGACAAGAAGTACGCGCTACAGAAAGGAGATTTCGACACTGTAAGTTATGGCGCACCGCGCAATGTGATGGTGACGCTGAACTACAGGTATTGATTTGCCCGCAGGCGAACGCTTCACCCCTTGGAAATCCGCAAACATACAACCATTGATGATAGAGAAAGCTCTTATGCCCCTGCAGCCCCCCCTGAGTCCCGCCCAAGACCTGGCCATGCACGACCCGAACAAGGTCGCCCTGTTCTGGTTGACGACAGCCGCCGGTGCCGTGCTTTTTGTCACCTTCCAGTTGTTCTTCTACGTAAACGACTTTGTGAGAGCGCAGGGAACGACACCGGCGATTACATTTGAGCCCGACATGCTGTGGATGTTTTCCGCGTTCTATGGTTCCTGGATCGTTACGGTGCTCGTCGCATTGATCGGAACCCGTACGGCTCATTGGGTTGTCCTGGTCCTCGGCAGTTTGCTTGTTGTCCTCAATACCCTCGGGGGGATCGTCGACGGCTTGCGGGACGGCTGTCACGTTGCATTCTCGGCAGTATTCTTCATCACGTTACCCGGCGTGTTCTCCATTGCGGCCACCTGGCGTCGCATCAAAAGCAAAGGCAACAACCATGTCTATCAATAGTTCCAACTTCCCTTTGGTCTGGATGAATCTTACGCAAGAGCCGGGACGTGATCACCAACAAGACTTCGACGAATTCGATGCCAATTTGCAGCGCGGGCAGCCTTTTGTACTCCTGTCCGATACCGCCCCTGCTGAAGACCATGAGCACCCGCCGGAAGAAAAGAAACGCACCGCGCTCTGGATGAAAAAAAATAAGGTTGCGTTGCGAAAGCTTGTGCTGGCGATGATCATGATCGAACCGAACGGGGCTAAACGTCTTGGTTTCAAGGCGTTTGCGGTGGTGTTTGCCAAATTCTGGGGCTACCCTCTACTTCTGGCTGCTTCACATGAGCAGGCAATTGAGATGGCAGGAGAATTGCTCGCAAAAGATGGAAAGTCCTCTCCCTGATAGTTAAGCCCGCCTCTGCTCTCCCATTCAAGTTTCTATTAGCCATTCAGGTTCCGACGTAACACCGACATTCTGTCTTGACCTTGCTTGTATACAAGTCTAAGATTAATGACTCAAAAGTAAGTTACCGGAATCGCCTATGGAAGTCCCGATGGATAGCAAGCCGCGCTGGGAGCGGCGCAAGGATGCGCGGCCGCAGGAATTGCTGGCTGCCGCGCTCGATCTGTTTGTCGAACGGGGCTTTGCCTCGACGCGGCTGGAAGACGTGGCCAAGCGGGCCGGCGTGTCGAAGGGCACCTTGTACCTGTACTTTGAAAACAAGCAGGAGCTGTTCAAGGCGGTGGTGCGCGACAATATCGTGCACTCGATCGGCGAGGCGGAAGAGAGCATGGCCGCGTCGGACGCCAGCAGCGGCGAGCTGTTGCGCAGCCTGATGATGCAGTGGTGGGAGGAGTTCGGCGCCACCAAGCTGGCCGGCCTGACCAAGCTGATGATGGCGGAAACCAACAATTTTCCCGAACTGGCGCAGTTTTACAACGAGGAAGTGGTGCAGCGCGGCAATGCCCTGATCGCCAGCCTGGTCGAGCGCGGCATGCGGCGCGGCGAGTTCCGCCAGGTCGACCCGGTGCTGGTCAGCGCCATCCTGTGCGCGCCGATGACCATGCTGATGATGTGGACCCATTCCTTCCTGCCGTGTGATGTGAATGACATCGATCCCATCGCCTACCTCAATACCTTTATCGACATGAGCTTGCGCGGCTTGCAGGTGAGCACGCCCGTGGGCAGCTGAGCCACGCGCAATGTTACCGTTCAGTTAGGCCTTTGCCAGCTTCACCCCCTCAAATCTGCAGATCGTCGCAAATTTCCTCCAACGCCCCTCTTTATGGTTAACATGTGCTTTCAGCCAGTTCAACGATAAAATGGCGGATTATTACTTCACTTACCGAGTCCAAAGATGAATATCGAACAAGCCCGCTTCAATATGATCGAACAGCAAATCCGTCCCTGGGACGTATTGGATATCGACGTGCTGGAGCTGTTGAACGTGGTCAAGCGTGAAGATTTCGTTCCTGCTGCCTACAAGAACCTGGCCTTTATCGATACCGAAATTCCACTGGGTGGCGGCGAAAGCATGTTCACGCCCAAGCTCGAAGCGCGCATCTTGCAGGAAGTTGCCGTCAAAAAGCACGAAAATGTCCTGGAAATCGGTACCGGCAGTGGCTATATGGCCGCCTTGCTGGCGCACAAGGCGCGTCATGTGCTGAGCGTGGAAATCCAGCCGCAAGTCAAGGCGCAGGCCGAAAAGACCCTGGCCGCCAATGGCGTGACCAATGTCACCGTGACCCTGGGCGATGGCGCGCAGGGCTGGAGCACGGGCGCACCGTACGATGTGATCGTCATTTCCGGCGCGCTGTCGGTGCTGCCTGAGGCGATTTTGCAACAGGTCAAGGTGGGCGGCCGTATCCTGGCCATCATTGGTGAAGCGCCGATCATGTCGGCACACCTGATCACGCGCACTTCGGACGTCGCCTACGACACGCGCAAGGTATTTGAAACCAGCGTGGCGCCGTTGCAAGCCGTGCCGCCGTCGCACTTCCAGTTCTAAGCGGCGAGGAATTGATGGAGATCCTGAGCGCACCGCAGCTGGCCGCCTGGCTGGCTGACCCTTCCCGTCCGCGCCCCTTCCTGCTCGACGTGCGCGAACCGTGGGAATTCGACCTGTGCCGGCTGGACGACGCCACCCTGATGCCAATGAACTCGATCCCGGCGCGCATCGATGACCTCGATGAAGATGCCGAGATCGTCTGCATCTGCCATCACGGCGCGCGCAGCATGCAAGTGGCGGCCTTTTTGGAACGCAATGGTTTTGGCAAGGTCAGTAATCTGACGGGCGGCATGCACGCCTGGGCGTTGCAGGTCGACGCCAGCATGGCAAAATATTAAGTAATTCCTTGTAGACGCAATCCCGGGCCTGTGCAGTGCGCAGGCCCGAGGAGTCCTGCACCCGTCTTATCCGGAGGGGCCGCAGGCAGCAGCACCCGATTCTTGTATCCATCAACTTTTGACGACTCCCACGGAGAAATGCAATGCGGAAACCCCTTATCGCCGTACTGATGACCAGCGCCTTTGTCTCGATGACATGCTCGCTGCAAGCACAGGCGGCCGATCTCATCCAGGTCTACCAGCAGGCGCTGGCCAATGACGCGCAGTACGCCAGCGCGCGCGCGGCCCTGTCGGCCGGGATGGAGCGGGTGCCGCAGGGCCTGGCCGGCTTGCTGCCGCAGGTGTCCGCCTCGGGCAGCAATACGCGCGGCGACAACGAGCAGATCTTGCAAAACCAGGGTGGCAACAAGATCACTTCGCCCTCGGTTAACGTGCGCACCAATACCTACAACCTGACCCTGGCCCAGCCGCTGTTCCGCTGGGACCGCTGGGAAACCTACCAGCAAAGCAAGCTGGCGCAGGCGATTGCCGAAGCCCAGTTCGCGCAGGTGCAGCAAGACCTGATCACGCGCGTGGCGCAGGCGTATTTCGACGTGCTGAGCGCGCAGGACAACCTGGGCGCGACGCAGTCGCAAAAAGCGGCGACCACCGAGCAGCTGGCGTCGGCCAAGCGCAATTTCGAGGTCGGCACGCAGACCATTACCGATACGCATGAAGCGCAGGCGGCGTATGACCTGGTGGTGGCGCAGGAGTTTGCCGCCATCAATGACCTGGCCAACAAGCGCAGCGCCTTGCAAACGATTATCGGCGAAGCGCCGGCGAATCTGTCGCCGATGCGCACCGGCGTGGTGCTCAGCGCGCCGCAGCCTGCCACCGTCGAACCGTGGGTCAGCTCGGCCGAAGAGCAGAACTTCGGCGTCGTCACGGCCCAGTTCAACGTCGAGTCCGCCAAGCGCGACATCGGCCGCAACCGCGCCGGCCACTATCCTACCCTGGACCTGATCGCGAATGCCGGCCATACCTATTCCTCGGGTGGCGGCACCGGCAGCGGCAGTAACAACAACGCCATCGGAGTGCAGTGGAGCATCCCGATTTTCAGCGGCTTCGCCGTCACCAGCAAGGTGCGCGAATCGATCGCGCTGGAAAACAAGGCCCGCAACGACCTGGAAACGGCGCGCCGTTCGGCCTCGCAAAATGCGCGCCAGGCTTTCCTGGGCGTCAACAGCGGCATGGCGCAAGTGAAGGCGCTGGAAGCGGCGGAAGTGTCGAGCAAGTCGGCGCTGGAATCGAACCAGCTCGGTTACCAGGTGGGCGTGCGCATCAATATCGACGTCTTGAATGCACAGAAACAACTGTTTTCGACCCAGAAAGACCTGTCGAAAGCGCGCTACGACACCATCATGAACGGCTTGCGCCTGAAGTCGGCGGCTGGCACCCTGAAGGAAACCGACCTGGTGCCGGTCAACGCCTTGCTCGACCGTTAAGCGGTTCTTGCAATCACAAAAGACCAGCGCCTGCGCTGGTTTTTTTTCGTCAGCCGGCGCGCCCGTTGGCCACTTGCGTGACGATTACGCCGGCCACCACCAGCGCCGCCCCCAGCCAGTGCAGCGGCGTGATGTGCTTTACGGCAAAGCCCAGCAAGCCGTAGCGGTCGATGGCCAGCGCGGCCAGCACCTGGCCGCCGATCACGGCCGCCATGAAGGGGCCGGAGCCCATGCGCGGCGCCAGCATCAGCGCGGCCGTAATATAAAACACGCCGGCCGCGCCGCCGAGCCAGGTCCAACCCGGCGCGCGCAGCGACAGCGCCACCTCTGGCGCCGGCACGCGCATCACCAGCATGACGAGTGATGCGAGCAAGGCGCTGACGCCCAGCGAGGCCACGGTGGCCCACAGCGGGTGGCCCAGGTTGCGGCCCAGCGCCGCGTTGGCGCCGGCCTGGAACGGCACGACGGCGCCGGCCAGCATGGCCAGGGGCGCAAACAAGGTGATCCATCCCTGCATGTGAGACTCCATCTGTTGAATTGATGGCACCATCGTATTATGCTGTCAGCATAAAATCCAATTCACATTTTGTCATCAATACATGCACCATACGAATAGTCTGCGCGCGATCGACCTGAACCTGCTGGTGATCCTGGAAGCCTTGCTGAGCGAGCGCCACTTGTCGCGCGCGGCCCTGCGTTTGCACATGAGCCAGCCTGCCGTCAGCCATGCGCTGGCGCGGCTGCGCCATCTGCTCGACGATCCGCTGCTGCTGCGCGGCAAGGGTGGCTTCCAGCCGACGGCGCGCGCGCTGGCGCTGGCGCGGCCGCTGGCCGAAGCCTTGCAAAACGTGCGCTCGGTGCTGGGCGGCGCCGTGTTCGACGCCGCCAGCACGCAGCGCGTGTTTCGCCTGGCCATGTCGGACTACGGCGCGGCGCAGGTCTTGCCGGCCTTGCTGCGCCGCTTGCGCATGGATGCGCCCGGCATTGATCTGGCCATCAGCTACGCCAGCCGGCCGGCCATGCTGGCGGCGCTGCAGGATGGCGAGATCGATCTGGCGCTGGGCGTGTTCGCGCAATTGCCGCAGCAGCTGCACAGCGATCTGCTGTTCGAGGAAACTTTTACTTGTGCGATGGACCCGGCCAGCTTGGCTCCGCGCCAGGTTTTGAACCTGGCAAGCTATCTGGCGCGGCCACATGTGCTGGTGGCGTCCACCGATGGCGGCATGGCGGGCGAAGTCGACGCGGCGCTGGCCAAGCTTGGCAAGACGCGACGCATCGCCGTGCGTTTGCCACACTGGACGGTGGCGCCCCAGTTACTGAAGGGAACAGATTTGATCCTGACGGTGGCGCAGCGTGCCGTGCAGGGGCATGCGGAGAAGGATTTGATGCTGCAGGCGCCGCCATTTGCGATTGCGCCGTTTGCGTTTGAACTGGTGCGGCATCACCGTACCGATGGCGATGCCGGCATCGCCTGGCTGCGCGCGACGATTGCCGCGGCAGTCCAATAGGGTGCAATAAATTACAGTCCGCCGCCCTGGCCGTCGAACTTGCGTTCGATCAGTTCGATCTTGTAGCCGTCCGGGTCGGTAATAAAGGCGATCACGGTGGTGCCGCCCTTGACCGGGCCAGGCTCACGCGTGACGTTGCCGCCGTTGCTGCGCGCCGCATCGCAGGCGGCAACGATATCGTCGGCCGAGATGGCGATATGGCCATACGCCGTGCCCAGGTCATAGCTGGTGCTGCCGTAGTTGTAGGTCAGTTCCAGTTCCGCATGATCCGGGTTCGAGCCGTAGCCGACAAACGCCAGCGTGTACTGGTATTCCGGGTTGTCGCTGGTACGCAGCAACTTCATGCCCAGCACTTTCGTGTAGAAATCGATGGAGCGCTGCAGGTCGCCGACCCGCAACATGGTGTGCAAAATACGCATCTTGTATCCTTGGTATGAATGAGGGAGTGGCAGGATTCTAGGCGTTTTATGCGCTTCTTGCAGAAAACCGCTCCCGCTGCCCGTCGCAGGCAGCATGGAACGGCGGCAGGCTTATTCCAGGGTAGCGTCGAGCGTGATGTTCGCCACCAGCAATTTCGATACGGGGCAACCCAGCTTGGCGCGCAGCGCCGCATCCTGGAATACCTCATCGGTAGCGCCCGGAATGGTGGCCACCAGGGTCAGGTGGATGGCGGTGATCGCATATTCGCCATCGACCTTGTCCAGGCTGACCTGCGCGGTGGTTTTCAGGGCGGTGGCCTTCAGGCCCGCTTCGCCCAGCTTGCCCGACAGCGCCATGGTAAAGCAGGCCGCGTGGGCGGCGCCGATCAATTCTTCCGGGTTGCTGCCCGGACCATCTTCGAAGCGGGTGTTAAAGCCATAGGCAATATTGTCGAGCGCACCGCTTTCGCTGGAAATAAAACCCTTGCCATCCTTGAGGCCGCCACTCCAGACGGCTGATCCTGATTTTTTCATGATGTGCTCCTTTGCGTGGTTCGAACAACCATCATGCGCGCCGGGGCGCCATGCCACTGTTCGGTGCGCCACACAGGGGGATCATCCCCCTGGTGAACGGATCAAGGCGCCGTCGTCACGCGCCAGATCACATTGCCCACATCGTCGGCCACCAGCAGCGCGCCTTCCTTGTCGAGCGCCACGCCGACCGGACGGCCCTGGGCATTGCCCTTGCGGTCGAGAAAGCCGCTCACAAAATCCTGCGGCGGCCCGGAAGGCTTGCCATCGGCGAACGGCACGAAGATCACTTTATAGCCGCTGAAAGGCTTGCGGTTCCACGAACCGTGCTGGCCGATAAAAGCGCCGCCCCGGTAGCTTTCGGGAAACTGCTTGCCGTCATAGAACGCCAGCCCCAGCGAGGCCGTGTGAGCGCCCAGCGCATAGTCGGGCGCGATGGCCTTGGCCACCAGTTCGGGGCGTGGCGGCTTCACGCGCTGGTCGACATTCTGGCCGTAATAGCTGTAGGGCCAGCCGTAGAAGCCGCCATCCTTGACCGAGGTCATGTAGTCAGGCACCAGCTCGTCGCCGATCTCGTCACGTTCATTGACGGCCGTCCACAGCACCTTGCTGGTGGGCTGCCAGGCCATGCCGTTCGGATTGCGTAAACCGCTGGCAAAGATGCGCGGCTTGCCGGTGGCAATTTCGTATTGCCAGATCGCCGCGCGGCCTTCTTCGGCGCCCATGCCGTTCTCGGCCACATTGCTGTTCGAGCCGACCGATACATATAAAAACTTGCCGTCCGGGCTGGCCACCACGTTCTTGGTCCAGTGATGGTTGATCGGGCCGCCTGGCAAGTCCATCACCTTGACCGGCTTGGCCGTGATCTCGGTCTGGCCTTCTTCGTAGGGCACGCGCACCAGCGCATCGGCGTTGGCGATATACAGGTCCTTGCCGACCAGCGCCATGCCGAACGGCGAATTGAGGCCTTGCATGAACACCGTGCGCGTCTGCGCCACGCCGTTCGCGCCGACGCCGCGCAGCAACGTGATGCGGTTGGCCGTCGGCGTGCCGGCGCCGGCTTTTTTCATGGTCATCTTCATGATCTTGCCCTTGATGCCCTTGCTGTCTTCCGGTTTCGGCGGGGCATTGGTTTCGGCCACCAGCACGTCGCCGTTCGGCAGTACATGGATCCAGCGCGGATGGTCGAGGTCGCGCGCCAGCGCGTGGATGGCAAAACCGGCCGCCACCGTCGGCTTGGCCTCGCCGGCCCAGCGTTCCACCGGCGCCACCTGCACCGTCGGGATCAATTGCTTCGATGGCTTGGGCAGGTCCGGATTCGGGCCAAAGCCGGGCGGCATGGCTTGCGCCAGCGCGCCGCCGGCGGCGCCGATGGCTGTCGCGGCGGCCAGGGCCAGCAGGGAAATGCGCAAACGGGGGGCGGGGAAGGGCATGGCAGGCTCCGGGTCAGGTTTTGCGGATGGTGTCGGACGACAGCGCGGGATCGGGCTTGGCCTGGCCCGGCGGGGCCGGCTTGACCTTTTCCACGCCGGGCTGGGCGCGCCGGTCGGTATCGACCAGGCCTTGCTCAAGGTCGCTGGCGGCCTGCTTCATGATGTCGCGCGGCTTGACGTTCTGCGCGTCGGGCGACTCGTCGCGTTCGTGCGGCAGGCGGTCCACGCCATCGTTTTTTACTTTCTCATCGGTATTGATCTTGCGCTCGCTGCTGCGTTCGGTGCTTTCGGTAGCCATATGACCTCCTGAGTGTAAGAATGATAGGGATCAGTGTCTCCGCGGGCGCCGCGCCGCGCAAGCGGATTTCCCGGCCGAGCGCGCGCTGGCGCACGCAGGGGCCCATCTTTTCTTCGCCCCCGCGCCGCCCATCCCGATTACACTGCATGCACGACTTACCGAACGCCCCTTGCAGCCGGCCCGCTGCCGCACTATACTGTGCATATATACAGTATTTCGCGGTAGTGGCGTGCTGATCGCGACAGCCTTGGGGCGACTTGCCACCGAATTCATTTGCCGAGATTTTTATGCCCGTCGATAACCACGCCGATCTTCCGCCAGCACCGCCGCCAGCCCCGGGTTCCAGTTTCAACATGGGGCCCAAGACCATCGCGCTGGTCGTGCGCCAGAATACCGACGGCATCGCCGAGCCGGTCAAAAGCATCATCGGCTTCCTGCGCGGCCTGGGCCACACGGTGGTGTTCGAGGCGGAAACCGCCGCCCACCTGGACGTGGCCGGCGTGCCCGCTATGTCGGCCGCCGAAATCGGCGCTGCCGCCGACTGCGCCATCGTCATGGGCGGCGACGGCACCATGCTGGGTATTGCGCGCCAGCTGGCGCCGTATGACGTACCCTTGATCGGCATCAATCAGGGCCGGCTGGGTTTCATGACCGATATTCCACTCGACCGCATGCTGCCGGTACTGGCCGACATTTTGCGCGGCAATTTCAAGGCCGAGCGCCGCACCTTGCTCGAAGGTAGCGTCATGCGCGATGGCAAGTCGATTCACGTCGGCATGGCCGTCAACGATGTGGTGGTGGCGCGCGGCGCCGGCGCCGGCATGGCCGAGCTGCGGGTCGAAGTCGATGGCCATTTCATGTACAACCAGCGCTCGGACGGGCTGATCATTTCCACCCCGACGGGCTCGACCGCCTATGCGCTGTCGGCCGGCGGGCCGCTGCTGCATCCCACCCTGGGCGGCATCGTGCTGGTGCCGATCGCACCGCATGCGCTGTCGAACCGGCCGATCGTGCTGCCCGATTCGAGCCAGATCGTGGTGGAAATCGTGCGCGGCCGCGATATCAGCGTGAACTTCGACATGCAGACCTTCGCCAGCCTGTTGCAGCAAGACCGTATCCTGATCCGCCGTTCGCCGCACACGATCACTTTCCTCCATCCGGAAGGCTGGAGCTATTACAACACCCTGCGCGAAAAACTGCACTGGAACGAGTATCCGTCCGGCGAGGGCAAACTCGTTTAAGTGCGTTTTTTACGCCAACCCCCGCGGTGCCCAGCCTGATTGCCGCCCAACCATTGAAGCCATGCTCCATACACTGTCCATCCGCGATTTTGTCATTGTCGATACCATTGAGCTGGAGTTTTCCGCCGGCTTCAGCGTGCTCACGGGCGAAACGGGCGCCGGCAAGTCCATCCTGATCGATGCGCTGACGCTGGCGCTGGGCGGGCGCGGCGACGCCAGCGTGGTGCGCGAGGGCGCGGCCAAGGCCGACATCACGGCCGACTTTTCCGTCAGCGAAGTGGCGCAGGCCTGGCTGGTGGCCAATGAATTTGCCAACGAAGACGGCGGCGCCCTGATGCGCCGCGTGATCGACAATGCGGGCCGCTCGAAAGCGTATATCAACGGCATCGCCGCCACCGCCGCGCAACTGCGCGAGCTGGGCGACCTGCTGGTCGACATCCACGGCCAGCACGCGCACCAGTCGCTGCTGAAAAACGAAGCCCAGCGCGCCCTGCTCGACGGCCAGGCGACGGCGCGCGAAGCGGGCGCGGAACACGACGCCCGCCAGGTGGCGCTGCTGCACAAGCGCTGGCGTGCCCTGGTGCGCCAGCGCGAAGAATTCGAAACCAATGCCGCCAACGTGCTGTACGAGCGCGAACGCCTGGAATGGCAGGTGGGCGAACTGGAAAAGCTGGCCGCCAAGCCCGGCGAATGGACCGAGATTACCAACGAGCACAGCCGCCTGTCGCACGCGGCCAGCCTGCTCGAAGGGGCGCAGGAAGCGCTGTCCATTATTTCCGAAGCGGAAGAACACCCGGTGATTTCCCAGCTGGCGACGCTGAACCAGAAGCTGGGCAAGCTGGTCTCGGTCGATGCCGAACTGCAGCCGATCGTCGACCTGATCGAATCGTCGCGCATCCAGCTGCAGGAATCGGTGTATGCGCTGAACAATTACCTGGACCGGGTCGAACTGGACCCGGACCGGCTGCACCAGTTAGATGCGCGCATGGAAGCGATGCACAGCACGGCGCGCAAGTTCCGCGTCACGCCGGAAGAATTGCCCGAAGAGCACGCGAAGCTGTCGGAAAAGCTGCAGCACCTGGCCGACGCCAGCGATATCGAAGGCTTGCGCCGCCAGGAAGAAAAAATCGAAACCGAATATCGCGAGGTTGCCGGGCGGCTATCTGCCACGCGCCGCGCCGCCGCGCTGGAACTGGGGCAGGCCGTGACGCGCGCGATGCAGGAACTGAGCATGACGGGCGGCAGCTTTGAAATCGCCCTGAACCCCTGCGAGCCGGCCGCGCATGGCCTGGAGCAAGTGGAATTTCTGGTGGCCGGCCATGCGGGCACGGCGCCCAAGCCGCTGGCGAAAGTGGCTTCCGGCGGCGAGCTGGCGCGCATCGCGCTGGCCATTTCCGTGATCACCTCGCACGCCACCACCACCCCAACCCTGATCTTCGACGAAGTCGACAGCGGCATCGGCGGCGCGGTGGCCGAAGTGGTGGGGCGGCTATTGAAGCGCCTGGGGCAGGGCCGGCAAGTGCTGTGCGTGACCCACTTGCCGCAGGTGGCCAGCCAGGCGAATCAACATTTTCAGGTGGCAAAAGGCACCCTGGACAACGGCAAGACCGCCTCGCGCATCGACATGCTCGACGCCAAGGGGCGGGTGGAAGAAGTGGCGCGCATGCTGGGCGGCCTGGAAATCACGGCCACGACGCGCAAGCATGCCCGTGAATTGCTCGCCACGTAGTTAAAGCCGGGGTCAGACCCCCACGCCCGCTAGCGCAAGCCTCTGAGCTGGCGGCATTGAGGGTCTGACCCCAGCACTTCATGGGTTACGGGTTTGCATGCGTGCCCCCCAAACGGCAAAGGCTGGGGTCAGACCCTCAATACCACTACCACAAAGTTCATTGCCAACAGTGACGGGGGTCTGACCCCGGTCCAATGCCACTATAATAACTGGCTACCCGTCCAACGTCTTCAAAGAGCCCATGCCCTTCCAACCTGAACCACCCTACACCCATGGCACCGTCGCACGCAGCGCCGTGGTGCTGGTCAACCTGGGCACGCCCGATGCTCCTACCGCGCCGGCCGTGCGGCGCTATCTGAAACAATTCCTGTCCGACCCGCGGGTGGTGGAAATTCCACGCCTGGTGTGGTGGTTTATCCTGAACCTGATCATTTTGCCGTTTCGCTCTGGGCAGTCGGCCAAGAAATATGCGTCGATCTGGACCAAAGAGGGTTCGCCGTTGAAAGTCCATACGCAAAAGCAGGCGCAATTGCTGGCCGGCGCGCTGGCCGAACGCGGCCACGATGGCCTGACAGTCGCCATGGCCATGCGCTATGGTTCGCCGTCCCTGCCCGAGGTGCTGGCGCAACTGAAACGCGAAGGCTGCGAGCGCATCGCCATCCTGCCCGCTTATCCGCAGTATTCGGGCACCACCACCGGCTCCATCTATGACGCCGTGTTCAGCCACTACGCCACGGTGCGCAATGTGCCGGAACTGCGTTTCATCAAGCAGTACCACGAGCACGCCACCTATATCGCCGCCTTGCGCGACTCGGTGCTGGCGCACTGGGAAAGCAATGGCCGGCCGGACAAGCTGGTGATGAGTTTTCACGGCGTGCCCAAGCGCACCTTGCTGCTGGGCGACCCGTATCACTGCCAGTGCCTGAAAACGGCGCGCTTGCTGGCGGAACAGTTAAAACTGAGTAAAGATCAATATATCGTCACTTTCCAGTCGCGCTTCGGCAAGGCCGAATGGCTGCAGCCGTACACTGCGCCGACCTTGATCGCGCTGGCGCAGCAGGGCGTCAAGCGGGTGGACCTGCTGTGCCCGGGCTTTACCAGCGATTGCCTGGAGACCCTGGAAGAGATCGCGATGGAAGCGAAGCATGATTTCGAAACGGCCGGTGGTCAGCAATTTCACTATATCCCTTGCTTGAACGAAACACCGGCCTGGATCACGGGCATGGCGGAAATCGCCGAGCAGCATATGATCGGCTGGCCCACCATGCAGACGGCAACGCAACGCACGGCCGGGCGGCAGGACGGCGAACAGCAGCGTGCGGCGGCGCTGGCGCTGGGCGCGGCCAACTAGCGATAGCTGATGTTGCCGGCAGACGAGGGCCACGCTTGCGCGGCCTTGTCATGTGCGGCACGCGCGGATTTGCTAAATGATAACGCCGAAATGGCGGGCCATCGCGCCGGACTGTTAGAATGCCGGGCTTCACCCATGGCGCGCGCATCGCTTGCACGAAACAGGAAGCGATATGTGATTCGCTGTAACATTGAACGGGGTTTTCTGGTGATGTTGTTAATACCCCTTGAAAGAGAGGGATATAGCCCCATCTGCCGCTCAGTGTTGTAGAGCGATGTAGCCTAACTAATATTAAGTCATTGATTGTAGGAGCTTTTCAGATGCAAGA